>ERZ761607.1366-NODE-1366-length-31050-cov-4.929924_pt1 | contig 31050 bp, 28 predicted proteins | sample MGYA00511164_ERZ761607 | MGnify/ENA primary metagenome ERZ761607 (study PRJEB28899, sample SAMN02445080) | bioreactor sludge metagenome | biome: EBPR sludge | place: Australia: Brisbane, Thorneside Wastewater Treatment Plant | collected 2011-06-22 ... | reverse complement strand
GCACGATGAAGTTCACCGCCCGCAATCCGTAGCGCTGGAGGATCGGGAAGGCAACCTCGTACAAGCTTCGTTCACCATCATCAAAGGTGAGCATGACCGAAGGGCCTTCAAGGTCGGCTTCTCCGCGCAGGAAGCGCAGCAGGGTGTCGCAGTCGATGGTCCGGTAACCATTGTCGCGGAGGAAGCGGACCTGCCGCTCGAAGCGTCCCGGTTGCACGGCGTGCAGCATGAACACCACCACACCATCGAGGCGTGCGGGGTCGGTCCGCCGCGCGGTCACGAAGTCCGGGTAGCAGTCGCCACGGTACTGCCGTGCCTCCATGCGGATCGCCTGCAGGTGGCGGTGAAGGTTCATGCCGGAGCGGAGTGGCCGCGCAGGGTCACCCAGCCATGGTCCACGTACCAGCGGGCCAGCGTGGGAATGCCGATCGCGTCGGGGACCTGGCAGGTATAATCCAGCATCGCATAGACCTTGCGGGTGTCGAAGCTGCGGTTCTTGGTAAAGAAGGCGACCCGGCGGCGGTGCAGCGGGGGATCGATGCCGAACGGTTTGCACAGCCATTCACAGACCCGGCCGGCCTCATACACCGGCCAGGCCGGGACACGGAAAACGCGGATCGATTGGCCATAGGCGGAGGCGATCAGGCGGGCCATCCGCTCCAGCGCGATCGGCTCCGGGCTGCCGCAGAGGAAAATTTCACCGAGGGCGTTCGGGTGTTGTCCCGCGTGGCGTGCCATGCCGGTGAAGTCGTCCACATGGATCAGGTGAATGCCATACCCGGCCGGGCCGAGCAGGGGAAGTACCGGTTTGGCGGCCATGCGGAAGAACTTCAGGAATCGTTTTTCGCCCGCGCCGTAGAGCGCACAGGGGCGCAACACGGTCAGGGGGAGCCCGCGCGAAGCCGCGAATCCGCGCACCCAGATTTCCGCCTCGTTTTTCGTGACCTGGTAATCATCCTCCGGCTGGATTGGCGCGTTCTCGTCGGCGCGTACCCCGAGCGGAATATGGCCGTGTACCCCGCAGGTTGATACGTGGACAAACCGTTGGAAGGCGGGTTGGGCAAGGGCGGCCTCGGCCAGCAGTTGGGTTCCGGTGATGTGCACGAGCTGGTTCATCTTCAGGGTCAGCCCGGCATGCCGGTAGGTCGTGGCCATGTGGAATACGTAGGCGACGCCCTCGGTGGCGGCGTTGACCGTGTCCGCATCGTAGATCTGTCCGGTGAACCAGGTGATGGGCAGATCGGCCAAGGCGCTCCGGTCGGATTGCGGTCGGGCAATCGCCCGGACGTCGGCGCCTTCAGCAACCAGGGCGCGACACAAAGCCTGCCCGGCAAATCCGGTGGCTCCGGTCACCAGCACCGGACGATTTCTATAGTCGGGCAAAAACATGATCCAACCTTACCGGTTTGGCCGGGTGCATCAATAAAACATTGCTGATCAGGTCACGGACGCGGGATCAACCAGCCTCGGTCGTGCAACTCCGCAGCGAGTCGTTCGCCGAGGACCTGGTGACCTTCGGGGCGGGGATGCATGAAGTGGATGGCCCACTCCCGGGGATAGTCGTCGATCTTGATTCGTTGCCGGGTGTTGTAGGTCGGCAATCCGATCTCGGTGATCAGGCGGTGAATGCCATCACCGAGGGGCCCGAAGACCAGCACATGGAATCCGTGCTGGTCGCTCAAGGTCTTCAGTTCGGTGAAGACCCGGCGAAGTCCCTCCGCTTCCGTTCCGCTTAGAATGTCCGCGCTGACGTTGCTCCGGTCCATGGTGCGGAGATCCTTGATCCGGGTGCCGCTGGCGATCTGGCGGAAGTCGTCGCGGCGGGTCAGCAGCATGTTCAGGAATGACACGTCGCGGCGGGCGAAATCCTCCTTTTCCAGCAGGAAGAACGGAAGTTGACCATCGTTTTCGCACCAGCCCACCACGACAATATCCGGGTCGTAGGCCAGTGCGCGATGCTTGAGGGTTTCCACCTCAAGCTGGGAATTGTAGCCGGGCACCGCGAAGTTCATGGCTTCGTAGGTCACCCCGTCCTGGCGGGCCTGCAGCGTCCGTTCCATCACGGCCAGGTAGTCCCCGTCCTGGTCGACATCCCACCCGAACATGCCGGAGTCGCCCAAGCCGACAATCCGGACGGAGTGGGGGAGCCGCCCCACCGGGTAGTCAACCGAATCACGCAGGCCGATCCGGTTGGTGCGCAAGGCCCGGTTGCCGAACGGCAGGTCCAGATCCGGGCGCAATTGGTAAACGATGGACGGATACGGGCTCGGTTCAATGATCAGGCCGAGCGGATGCGTGGTCCGAATATCCTTGGGTTGTTGTCGATCAAGGTTGTTGAGCGTTTGCAGGGAATTCCCTTGCTGCCGAGCATGCATCACCATGCGCAAACAGACCTCGGCTGCCGCAAAAGAAAACGCGAAGCCGAACAAGGCCAGCATGGCTTTACCCAGCCGTGCCCGCCAGGCCGGCCAGCCCTCCCGGTATCCACGGCCAAACCAATGCCCGGCCGCCAAGAAGATGAACCCGCCAGCCGCATGGGCATACGGATCCTCGGCATAAACGATGTATGCCCACGGCCTGCCACGCACGATCACCGCGGCGGCCAGGAAGAAGCATGCCAGCGCGGCAAACAACAGGCCGGCGCGGAGGAGCAGGGCGGGAAGTCCGCCCCATGTGCGATGGGCGAGATCGGTTAAGCGGACAACCAGAGGAGGGGTGGACGGCGCTTCAGGATTCATGCGAAACGGTCAGGATTTCTTCTTTGGACATGGCGTTTGAGTGGCGGGACTTCCGGAAAATGGCCGTGAGTTTTTCCAGCATCGCGCGTTCCCGGGCCTCGGACTTGGGAACCGAGTCCAGCAAGTCGCGCAAGCCAACCTCGATGATGGAGGAGGGTGTTCCCGGCGGAATGGAGATCAACGAACGGCCGGGCAACACTTCCAGCAGGCGGATGCTCTCCAATTGGCGCAAATAGCGGTTGGGTTTCACCATGATCAGAGCCCGGTTGCTCCCGGCATCGCAGATCTCCACATCCGGAGCCTCCGGCTTGGCTACACCACACGCCAATTGGGCGGCCTTCGCAATCGCCCGCGCACGGTCCTGGTCGATCAAGGCCAGTTGTTCGATGGTGGAATCGGGCAAGGTGACGGTTACCGGCCGACTGGGCTCGGAAAACTTTCTTGGTCGCCCCCCCTTGGATCGGGTGCGACGATGATTCTTGGGCGATGAACTGTTGTTACTATGCATAAACGTGTGCGTGGTTTCTTTTATTACGTAAAAAATTGGCGATATCAAACAAAAAGCTGTAAAATATGGCGTTGTATGCGCGCGTGCCCCCGTTTCTGCGGGATTACTTATTGCGCATATCGTTGCTGGCGAGATGTTAGTAAATACTGCTTGCATACATCGGGAAAGCTCCTAGTTTTGTGGCAAGGACGGATCGACTTGTTGGTTGTCGAAAGATGTCATGAAGATTCTGGTTTTAGCCCCCCAACCTTTCTATCAGGAGCGCGGTACGCCGATTGCGGTGGACCTGATGGTCCGTTCCTTGTGCGAACGGGGTCACGACGTCCACCTGCTGGTATTTCATGAGGGGCGTGATGTGGCGTATCCGGGCCTGACCCTTCACCGCATTCCGGCATGGCGGATGTTGAATGGGGTGCGGCCGGGGCTTTCCCTGAAGAAGTTGGGCTGCGACCTGTTGATGTTTTTCAAGGCCATTCGGTTGGTGCGCCGCCACCGTCCGGATGTGATTCATGCCGTGGAGGAGGCGGGTTTCATGGCGCTCGTGGTGCGGAAATTGTTTGGTATTCCGTACATCTACGACATGGATTCCTCGTTGCCCGACCAGATCGTCGAAAAATTCCCCTGGTTCAAGCCCATGCAATGGATTATGCGTGCCTTGATCCGTCCAGTGGTGTACCACGCGCTGCTGGTGGCCCCGGTGTGTGAAGCCTTGGCATCCTCCATCGCGCCATGCGAGCCGGCCCGCGTGGTGGTGCTGCGTGATGTCTCCCTGCTTGAGGATCAACGCAAGAAAAACACATCGGCATGAGTGACCCGGGCGGCATCGTTTTCATGTACATCGGGAATCTTGAGGCCTATCAAGGCATCGATCTCCTGCTTCAGGCCTTTGCCCTGCACCATTGTATCCGTCCTGCCGATCGTCTGGTTATCGTTGGAGGAATCCCGGCGGATGTGGCCAGGTACCGGGAAAAGGTCGGAGATCTTGGTTTGACGGCTTGGGTTGAATTGCGCGGCCATCAACCGGTGGACCGCATGGGCGAATTCTTTGCCGAGGCTGATGTGTTGGTCTCTCCCCGGATCAAGGGTACCAATACCCCGATGAAGATCTATTCGTACCTTGATGCGGAGAAACCGGTGCTGGCGACCGATCTGTTCACCCATACCCAGGTGTTGACCCCGGAGGTGTCGGTGCTGGTGAAGCCGGAGCCGACGGCCATGGCCGAAGGCATGCGCCGCCTGGCCGATTCGGCGGAGCTGCGTGCCCAACTGGCCAGATTAGGCAAGCAGCTGATGAGCGAACGGTACTCGCTGGACGCCTTCAAGCGCTCGCTTGATGAAATGTACACCTATGTGGAGTCAGCCGTGAAGTCGGGCGCTACGAAGTCCCAAAAGCGTTGACATGAGTGGCGCTGCATCACGCTGGCCTGTCGCGGTTGATCTGGTGGTGGTCGGAGGCGGCATCGCCGGGTCTTCCCTGGCTTCCCTGGCCGCGCGCAACGGGTTGTCCGTATTGCTGGTGGATCGCGGCGATATCGGCGGCGGAGTTTCCGCAAACAGCCTGAAGGTGATCCACGGTGGGCTGCGCTACCTGCAGCACCTCGATATCCGGCGCATGCGTGAATCCATCGCGGCGCGCTCGCTGCTGCTTCGGATCGCGCCCGACCTGGTCGTGCCACGCGCTTTCGCCATGCCATTGACCCGTTTCGGTACCCGCTCGCGGCCGGCCCTTACCCTGGCCCTCGCCCTGAATGAATGGATCAGTGCCGACCGGAACCGCGATGTGCGGGCTGATCGGCAACTCCCTGCCGCGCGCTTGATTGATCGAGTGGATATGGCCCACCTGTTTCCTGAAGTCATCCTTCCCTCCGGCCAGCGTGGTGGTGCGGTGTGGTACGACGCCGTGGCCGAGGATACCGAACGATTGACCCTTGCCTTCGCCCTCGATGCCCGCCGCCATGGTGCGTTCCTGGCCACCCATACCAACGTGACACGGCTGTTGACGAATGCCACAGGCTGCCGCGGGATAGCCCTCGTGGATCCATGTACGGGTGAGCAGGGCGAGGTGACGGCGCGCCATGTTGCGTGGGCTGCGGGTGCACCGTCGGCCGGGGCCGAGCAATGGCCCTCCGTTGCCGCGGCCGCCCCGGCCCGCTGGGTCCGCGCGGTCAATCTGGTGATCGACCGGCCATGGCCCGGACCCGTCGGACTCGCCGTGCCGGTGCGACGCCGCGATGGCGGATGGCGGAACCTCTTCTTCGTGCCGTGGCGGTCCGGGGTGATGGTCGGGACCTGGTATGATCCCGCAACGTCCGGTCTCGCGCGACCAACCGTGGCGGAGTCCGAGATCGAGGAATGGCTCGAGGATATTCAAAGTGCCTTCGGTGGCGGTCAGCTCTCCCGCGCCGACGTCGTGAGCATCCACGCCGGGTTGCTGCCCGCTTCCCGTTCGCGACCCGACGAGCCATCCCGCGAGGTGGTCCTGCAGAGTGCCGGGGAGCACGCATGGCCCTCGGGATTCACCTTGGTGCAAACGGTCAAGTACACCACCGCGCCGATGGTGGCCCGGCGGGCCCTCGTACGCATCGCTGCCGCGCTCGATGCCCCGGAACCGGTCGCCTGGTGGAACGAGCCGCTGCGCGATGCTACCAGAGCTGCGGAGCCGTGGACCCCTGCTTCGATCCGCCATGCCATCGAGAACGAGGAGGCGCGGAATCTGGAGGATATTGTATTCCGGCGCATCGGTAGCGGGGCGTTCCGGAGCCCGGCCCGTTCGGAGGTGGAAGCCATCGCCGCGATCGCTGCGCCGTTGTTCGGGTGGGATGCCGCTGCAACCGGCCGCGCCGTGGAGGCATGCCTTCGCGGAAGCGCCGAAACGGGGCGATAATCCCATCGACACCCCGGGAAAATTTGGCTAGGACGCTCGCATGACCACCGCCCGTAGAGCCTTGATTTCGTTCGCCCTTGCCCTCGTTGTGTGGGTTCTGTTCACCTGGCCGTTGCCGCGCCATATGCACCGGGCCATCGCCTATTCGTCCCAGCATTATCATGCGCCACCGATCTGCTCGATGACCCCCGGCGACCACCTCCAGTACCTCTACTACCTGGTCCTGGTGAAGGACATGGTGTTCGGCGAGACCCCGCTGTTCTACAACCTCTACGAGTTCAACACCGGCGACGACACGGCCCGGTACGAGCCCGATCCGTACTACATCCCCTTCGTGCTGGTCTTCTCGCTGTTTTCACCGGGGGCGCGCGATGCGCTCGGGTGGAACATGCTGCACCTGCTGACCACGTGGTGGTCCCTGTGGGCGACCTGGGCGTTGGCCCGCCGCTACACCGACCGCGAAAGCATCGCCGCGCTCGCCGCGACCCTGTCGCTCGCCCTCCCGTTCCGCTGGGCCAGCCTGCTTGGCGGCAGCACCATCGGCCCCGCCCTGATGTGGATCCCGCTGATCCTGCTCGGCCTCGACCGGGCGGTGCGCGAGGAACGGTTGCGCGGCGGCCTGCTCGCCGGCATGTCCCTGCTCATGGCGCTGTGGACCGACATGCATGCGTTCTTCTTCGGAGCGTTGGTCGTGCCCGGCTGGTGCCTGGTCGCCTTGCTCAAGCGAAGCTCGTTCCCGTGGCGCGAACCATCCGCCTACCTGCGCCTGGTCAAGGCCCTGATCCCGGTCCCGTTGTTCCTCGCCGGTGGCATCGGGCTGCGCCACCTCCACACCGTCCACCTCGTGGCCGAGAAAACCCGCACCTGGGACGAGGCCGCCCTGTTCTCCCCGTACCTGCACGGGTTGTTCAAGCTCGACGGCGGCGTGACCGGCCACATCTTCCTCGGCTACGGCTTGATCCTGCTGCTGATCGCCGGCCTCGCCCTCGCCCTGATGCGGTTGATCTTTCGCGAGGGTCCGGTTGAAGCGCAACGCGAGGCCCGGGTCTACACACTCCTGTTTGTCGGCCTGATCGGAATGATCCTGCTCGCCGCCGGCACCTTCGGGCCGATGGGCGGCAAGCTCTTCGATCTCGCCCGCGCCCACATGCCGTTCTACTCGAACATCCGGCAGTCCGCGAAGATCTTCTGCCTTGTGCCTCCGTTCATCGCGGTGATGATGGTGCTGGCCTGGAACTTCGCCGCCGCCTGGCCCGGTCGTTGGCTCCGGATGGCCTGGTTCGGCCTGGCTGCGTGGCTCGGGGTGGCCTGCTACCAGCACGTCGCCATCGCCATGACCTGGCTCGATCTCGAGCAGGGTGCCTACCAGGCCGTCGTCGACGATGCCACCGCCCACCAGCGCCGGCCCGGCGCGATCATGGTGCCGCTCTGGCCGGGGGACTCGCACTACAGTTCGGTGTACCAGATGCACGCCGTGCACTACCGGATCAGGATGGCCAACGGCTACAAGCCGATGTCGGCCTCGCAGTACCAGCGCGAGTTCTACGCCCCGTTCTCCTCGGTCAATCAGGGCGTGCTGACCGACGCGCAGATCGATGACCTGCTCGCGCGCGGCATCCCCTATATCCTCGTCCACCAGAACATCTATCCGGAAATGGTCAGCGCCGCCCCGGTGGGCCGAACCCTGGTCCGACTGATGGAACATCCTCGCATGGAATTTCTCGGGCGCGATGAGCGGGTCTGGGCCTTCCGCTTGTTGGCGCAACCCGAGCCGCGCGAGCCATTCAAGCCGGATTGGAACCTCGACTTCCCGGGGCGACGGCTGGAGGCGGAACGATTCGCTCCCGATCCGACGACGGTTCGGGTTGACCAGGATGCCGGAGCTCGCGGCTATGTCACCCTGGAGACCGGACAGGTGGTTGCCGGGCAAGCAGAACGGATTGCCCTGTCCCTGGATGCCGTGTGGAAGGTCCGGATGCGCGGCCATGGTACCGTGCGGATGACGGAGCAGCCGGGTGGTTCGGTCTTCACCCGCGCCATCGGGGTTGATGCGTGGGAATGGTTTGATCTGCCCATTGCCGCGACCGCGCCGCTCGTGGAGTCGCAACCGCGCATCGAGGTGGTTGAGGGAACCATCGATGTCGACCTGTTCCTGCTGGTGGCCGGAACCATGCCGGCATGGACGCCGGATGTTCCGGTCGTCTGGACCGCCGCACGATTTTTCCACGCCGGATTCCTCGATTTTGACGATGAGTCGGTTACGCTGGAAGCTGGCACCGACCCGGCCGCTATCAGTTTGTACGGCCCGAAGTTGCCGCTGCCGCCCGGTCGCTACCAGGTTGTCATCGATGTTTCCTCCAACGCACCGGAAGGTACCCGGCTCGGTGTGATCAACCTCGAGGAGGATGATTTCACCGGTCGCGGTGTGGCCGTTGAGGTGCTGGCCGGAAGGCCGGCGCAAGGTGTCGTGGAACGTCGCGATGGGTTGCCCTTCCAGGTCGTATTCATCTATGACAGCACGGCGGATGTGCGCATCGAGCGCATAACCATGACCCGGCTGCCCTGAGCGTGTACTGCGTGGGTCGCGCATCACTCGGTGGTCGGTGAATCCAACGGATACCGAGCGGCCGTCCGCTTCAGCCGTGCCCCCAGCTGCTCCTTGATCAACGCAGCCATGACCGGGCCGATGCCTGGTGCGGCGGCGATCGCCTCGACCGGGGCGCGGGCCAGCCGCAACACCGAGCCAAAGTGCTTGATCAGGACCTCCTTGCGCTTGGCGCCGATGCCCTCGATCTCATCGAGCACCGACTCGCGGATCTTCCGCGCCCGCAGCGTGCGGTGGTAGGCCAGGGAGAACCGGTGCGCCTCGTCGCGGAGGCGCTGCAGCACCTTCAACGCATCGGAGTCCATCGGCAACCGGATCGGCGGCGTGGCGAAATCGGTCGCGACATGAATCTCCTCGAACCGCTTGGCCAGTCCCGCCGTCGGCAAGCTGGTGATGCCCAGCGACGCCAGCGCCTCGCGCGCCGCCTTGAGCTGGGTCACGCCGCCATCGATCAACACCAGGTCGGGCAACGGCTTGTGTTCGTCCAGCAACCGCCGGTACCGGCGGCCCACCGCCTCGGCCATCATCGCCGGATCGTCAATGCCCTCGACCGACTTGATCCGGTAGTGCCGGTACCGCTGGGGGTGGGGGACCCCGTTCACCGCCGCCACCATGGCCGACACCGCATGGGTTCCGGAAATGTTCGAATTGTCGAAGCACTCGATCAGCGCCGCCGGACCGGGGAGTCCGAGGATCCGCTGCAGCTCCACCGTGCCGCGCCGCGCCTCCTCGGTGCGGATCTCCAGATCCTTCATGCCCTTGCTGAATTCGCGGATCGCCGACCACAAGGCCGAGCTCACATCGCGCAACACCGCCGCCCGCTCGAACTCCATCGCCGCAGAGGCCTCCTCCATCTCGCGCTTCAGCCGCTCCAGGTGGTCGCGCCGCTCACCCTTCACCAGCGCCACCGCCTCCATCACCCGGGTGCGGTACGCCTCCGCGCTGATCCGGCCCATGCAGGGCGCGGAGCAAAACCGGATGACGTCGTTGTGGCAATGCCGGTAATGCTCCTCGCCGGGCACGCGCGGCGGACACGAGCGCAGGCCGAATTCCTTCTCGAGGTATTCCACCACGCAACGCGCCGAACCGGGCCGCACAAACGGACCGAGGTAGATCGCCCCGTCGTTCTTCTTGATGCGGCAGGTCTCGAAACGGGGGAACGGATCCTCCGGATGCACCCGCAGCAAGAGGAACCGCTTGTCGTCCTTCAGCGCCTTGTTGTAGTGCGGCCGGTACTCCTTGATCATCCGGTTTTCCGTCACCAGCGCTTCCGCCTCGCTGCGCACCACCAGGTACTCGAAGTCGGCGATGCTCTTGATCAATCCGCGCAACTTCGGCTCCGCCTTGTGCAGGGTCGACGGCTGGAAGTAGGTGCGGACCCGGTTGCGCAACGAGGCCGCCTTGCCGACGTAGATGATCCGCCCGTTGCCGTCACGCATGAAATACACGCCCGGCTTGTCCGGCAAGCCCGCCAGTTTCTCCCGGATGCCTCCGGCTTTGGGTTCCTCGTCGCTCACATCCGTACGCTACCACGGCCACCATACCCTGCAACAGCCTGCTTCCCGATCCCGTTCGAGGCCGACCGATCATGGCAACTGCTTGTCCCGTACTGTGTTCCACGATTGTGAAAGAATCTGTAAAAAACTACTCGACAAGCGGACTCTATAGAGCTATCTATTAAATCGCTTAACTAAATCGATCTTTGATCTTGATTGATTGAACATCGAGTTGTTCTTTGATGACCAATTTGTTCGAACCGAACATGACCGGGCCCCCCTCCCGGTCCGCCGTGCCGATCCCCCCCGATCCACGGCAACACCCCACGCCGGGCGGGAGCGCAAGCTCCCGCCCGGCTTCTTTTTATCCGGAAGCCGGGGTTCGTGCTTTCGGACAAACGGGAACTTGCCTAGGCTGAATCCATGAACATGGTACGGCTTGTCTGGGCGATGGCGGTTTTCGTGGGCGTGGGTGTGGCGCAGGCGCAGACGCCGCAGGATGACTGGACCGATGTGACGCGCGACGAGGTGGACACGGCCTTGTTGAGTCCGATGGGGCACCGTTTGCTGGATGACCCGAGGTTCAAGTGGCTGCATGCCCACACCGAGCATTTCGTAATCCACTACGAGCGGAAGATGTTTGCCGCGAAGGTCGCGCGGCAGGCCGAGTTCTTTTATGGCTTTATCGCCAAGGACCTGACCTCGGCGACCGATCAGATGAACGGGCGCAGCCATATTTTCATCTTCCGTGACGAGAAGGATTGGAAGCATTTCATCCAGACCTACGAGGTGAGCATCGAGTGGGCGTTCTCGATGGTCAACGGCATGGTCATGTACCTGCAGCAGGCCGACTCGACCGGTGATAGCGCGTCGGTACTCGGCCATGAGATGACCCACCTGGTCTTCAACCGGTTCTATCCCGGCCGCATTCCGGTGTGGCTGAACGAAGGCACGGCCGAGTGGTACGGCGAATTCGCCTACTCGGCGTTCAAGGGGATCAAGAAGAGCAAGCGGCAGGTCTTCCGCCGCATCCCGACCGTCTATCCCGTCGAGTCGCTGCTCGGTATGACCACCTATCCGGCCGATCCGCGCGCCGTGCGGGCGTTCTACGACACCTCGAAATTCCTCGTTGGTTTCCTGCAGTTGAATTACCCGCCCGAGAAGTTCGAGCCGTTCCTCGCCGACATGTCGAAGGGCATGCCGGTCGAGCCCGCATTGGCCCAGCACTACGGAGTGGTCTCGCTGTCCGAGTTTGCCAAGGCATTTGAAAAGTTCGTGCGCTGACCATGCCGGAGGTCACGGTCAGTTCGACACCGGCGCCCGACGGCGTGCCGGACCACCTGAAGCCCGACCTGCTCGCCGAGCAGCGGGTCCGCCGCACCCTCGGCCTGTCGCTCATCGAGGGCAGTTTCACCCAGGTGTTCCTCGTCTGGACCTCGGGCAGCGTGCTGGCCGGCTTGATGCTCCATGCCGGCGCGACCCCGCAGCAACTCGCCGCCGTGGTGAGCATTCCGATGCTGATGCAGGTGTTGAATCCGGTGACCTCGTGGCTGGTGGCCAGCCTGAGTTCGCGCAAGCAGTTCATGATCGTGGCCGGCCTGCTCGGCCGCTTGGTCTGGCTGGTGCCGGTCCTGCTGCCGTTGTTCGCGGTGGACCCGGCGCGGGTGCCGGCGATCCTGATCGCCGTCGTGTGCTTCTCCTCCTTTTTCCAGAGCGGACTCGGTCCGGCCTGGGCCTCGTTGATGGCCGATGTCGTGCCGGATGCCTCGCGGGGCCGCTACTTCGGGCTGCGCAACGGATGGATGGGCATGGTCGGCATGGCCTCCGGTTTCGCCGCGGGCTGGTTCCTCGACCACACCCCCGCGCCGGCCAGTTTCCAGATGGTCCTGCTGATCGCGGTGGTGTTCGCCCTGATCGGGATCCGCCTCTACAGCTTCCATTACGAACCGAAGCTGGCCCGGCCGGAAAACGCCCTGCTGGCCACGATCGCCGAGCCCTTCCGCGACCGCAATTTCCGGCGGTTCCTGCTCTTCGCGGTATACTGGAACGCCTCGGTCATGCTGGCCGCACCCTTCGTCATCCCGTACTTCATTTCCCACCTGAAGATGAGTTTCACCCAGTTGGCGATCTGGACGGCGATCGCCTCGGTGGCGACGTTGATCATCGGTTCCTGGTGGGGGCGGGTGGCCGACCGGGTCGGCCACAAGCAGGTCCTGAAGGTGACGACCTTCCTCGCCGGTTCCGCGCATCCGGCCTGCTGGATCCTCGCCACGCCGGGTCATCTCGGGTTCATCTGGCTCAGCGGCCTGATGGATGCCTTGTCGTGGGGCGGCATCAACGCCGCGATGTTCAACCTCAGCGTGGTCACCGCGCCGCGCGCGAAGCGCATGATCTACCTGTCGGTCATCGGCGCGGTCACCGGGGTGGCCGGTTTTTGCGCGGGCCTGTTTTCGGGTGTGCTGCTCGACTGGTTGCTGCAGCACGAAACCTGGATCGGCTCGTTCCACTGGACCGGCTACCACAGCTTGTTCGCCCTGTCGGGCTTCCTGCGCATGCAGGCGTGGTGGCTGCTCGCGCCCGTGCAGGAGGCGAAATCCATCCCGGCCCGCGAGATCCTGCGCTGGCTGTGGATGCGCACCTGCAACCTGCTGCCGTGGCGCACGACGTGATCAGGCGGCGATGTCGCTCGGTCAGGGTAACCCGACGTCCGGCGTGAAGGAGGCCGACCAGCGGCCGATCTTCTCCATTTCCGGCACGCATTGCAGGAAGGCCTCGACAATCGCCGGGTCGAACTGCGATCCCGACTTGTCGCGGATTTCCGCGACGGCCTTCTCCATGCTCACCGAGTGCTTGTAGACGCGCGAGGAACGCATCGCGTCGTAGGCATCGATCACCGCGAAGATGCGGGCGCCCAGGCTGATCTCCTCGCCGGACAGCCCCTGGGGATACCCGCGTCCATCCCAGCGTTCGTGGTGTGAGAGCACCAGCGCGGCGGCCGTTTTCAGGTAGGTACTGTTGGTGAGGAACCGGTGACCGATCACCGGGTGGCGGCGCATGACCTCCCACTCGTCCTCGGTGAGCTTGCCGGGCTTGAGCAGGATGCTGTCGGGAATGCCGATCTTGCCGATGTCGTGGAGCAGCGCGCCGCGGCCGATCTCCTCCAGCTGGCGGCCCTCGATGCCCATCGTGCGCGCGAGCACCAGGGTCAGGTCGCGCACCCGCACGCTGTGCTGTCCGGTCTCGAACTCGCGCGCGTCGAGCATCGCCACCATCGTCTCCAGCGTGAATTCGTAGGCGACCTTGATCTCGTCGAGCGCCTTGCTCAGTTCGGAGTTCTTGGCCCGCACCATCTCCTCCAGGTAGAGGTGGTAGCGCGCATTCTCTTTCTGCAGGGCGCGGTAGCGGAAGGCCCGTTCGATCTGCACCGCGAGGGTGCGCGGGGTCATCGGTTTCTGGATGAAATCAAAGGCGCCGTTGCGCAGGGCGAGGATGGCGTTGTCGGCAGTGACATTCCCGCTGATGACCAGGGTCACCATCAGCCGGTCGTGGCTGCGGCACCACAGCAGCAGTTCGTGGCCGTCGCCATCGGGCAGCGAGATGTCGCACAGGGTCAGGTCGATCTTGCCCGCCTCGCGCTCGAGGAGTTGTTGCGCCTCGTGGATGGTCCCGGCGGTGAGCACTTCGTACCCCTCTTCCTCGAGCATGCGTTGCAACATGATCTGGATGTACGGTTCATCATCCACCGCGAGGATGCGGCCCTTGCGCTCGGTGGCCGGTGGCGCGGCATCGGGTTCGAGCACGCTGCCGGCGGTCTCGGCGGTGCGGGAGACGGCGGCGTTCCACAGGTGGAACCGGTCGCGGCCGTCCTTCTTGGCCCGGTAGAGCGCCTGGTCGGCCAGGTCGATCAGGGCCGACTTCTCGATCGGATGGCGTTCCGGGTCGTGCACGGCGATGCCGATCGACGTGCTCAGGGTCAGCGGCTCCTTGTCGTTCAGGAACGTGCGGCCGCGCACCAGACCCAGCAGGCGGCTGGCCAGGTTGACCGCCTCCTGCGTGTCGGCGTGGGGGAGGATCAGCACGAACTCGTCGCCGCCGTAGCGGGCGACGATGTCGGACGTGCGCACCGTGGCGCGCAGGAACTCCCCGAACTCGCGGATGATCGCATCGCCACTCTGGTGGCCCCATAGGTCGTTGATGGACTTGAACTGGTCGATATCGAGCATCAGTACCGCCATCGGCTTGCGGTGGCGCGCGGCCAGGCTCCAGAACTTGGTCAGCTCCTCCTCCAGTTGCAACCGGTTGTAGAGCCCGGTGAGCGGATCGCGGGTGGCCAGGCGGCGGATCTCCGCGAAGGCGCCCAGCAGGGTGGAGAGGTGACCGGCAGCATGGTACAGCAGCGTCACCTGCGTTTCATCAAACGCGTCCGCTTCACACGAGGCGAGGGTGAGCAACCCATGCACTTCCTCGCCCATCATGACCGGTACCGCGACGATGCTGTCGAGGCCGCGACCGGATACCTCGGGATCCGGTCCGATGCGCTCGATGCGCAGGTTCCCGCTTTCCAGCGGATTCCCGGAAAGCACCCGGTAGCGCTCGACCATGTGGTCGCGCAACTGGTCGCCCGCCGCCGGGGGCAGTGGCGCCGTGGCTTTCAGGAGCAGGACGTTTTCGTCCTCTTCGATGGCGAGGATGCCGAGCATGTGGCAGGGCAACATCTGGGTGATGGTCTGGCCGAGGCTGGCCAGCGCGCCGGACAAGCTCCGGGCATGCAGCGTGTCGGACGTGATGTGGCGCATCATCGCCAACTGGTAGCGGATCAGCTGCTGGGGAACACCCTGCGCGGCCCCGTCGCGCCGCGTCGCCGCCTCGGTCACCGCCTCGCCCAGCAACTTCATGTCCACCGGCTTGGTCAGCACCCGGCGCACTCCCACCTTGGCGGCGATGGCCTCGATCTGCTCGTCCACGAACCCGCTGTACAGCACCACGCCAAGCCAGGGCCAGATCTTGCGGGCCTCCTGCACGAAGGCCAGGCCGTCCATTTCCTGCATGCGGATATCCACCACCGCCGCATCAAATGTCGTGCGCAACAGCAGGTGCAACCCCTGCCGTCCGTTTGCCGCCGTCTCCACGACGCAACCCTGCTTGGTCAGGGCGAGTTTGATGATGCGCCGTACCGGCTCCTCGTCGTCAATGACCAGGACCCGGATCGGGCTGGTCGGAGCACCCGGTTGGACCGGGGGCGAGGCGGTTATAGAGCCTTGGCTCATGGCCATCCACTGTAGCCGACGGCGTCGAATTGCACAGGAAAATGTGTGCACACGGCGGATCCTGCGGATTCGCCATTGACGACCCCCGCGCTCACGGTAGATTAGCCGGATGCAACAACGCACCGCCAGCATCACCCGCACGACCCGTGAGACGCAGATCGCCCTCACCGTGAACCTCGACGGCTCCGGCCGGTCCTCGATCGAGACCGGCATCCCGTTCTTCAACCACATGCTGGAGCTGCTGGCCAAACACGGCCTGCTCGACCTGACCGTGAAGGCGACCGGCGACCTCGACGTGGATTACCACCACACCGTCGAGGACGTCGGCCTGGTGTTGGGCGAGGCGCTGGACAAGGCGCTGGGCGACCGAAAGGGCATTGCCCGCTACGGGTTCAGCCTGCTGCCCATGGACGAGGCCCTGTGCCAGGTCGCGATCGACCTCGGCGGCCGTCCGTACTTCGTGTACCGGCTCGCCAACAAGAAAAAGAAGATCCGCGATTTCGACGTGTTCCTGCTGAAGCATTTCTTCGAGTCGCTGGCCCGTACGGCGCGGATGAACCTGCACATCGACCAACCGTACGGCGAGGATGTCCACCACGTGTACGAGGCGATGTTCAAGGGAACGGCCCGGGCCCTCTACATGGCCTGCGCCCGCGACCCGCGCGTGAGCGGGGTGCCCTCGAGCAAGGGATTGGTATGACGATTGGAATCATCGATTATGGCATGGGAAACCTCGGCAGCGTGTCGAACGCCTGCCGCTTCCTGCAATTGCCGTCGCGCATCATCACCGCACCCGGCCAGATCGACGGGTGCGACGGCCTGATCCTGCCCGGTGTCGGCGCCTTCGGGGACTGCATGAAGCACCTCGCCGCCCACGGCTTCATCGACCCGGTGAAGGCGTGGATCGCCGCCGACCGCCCGTTCCTCGGCATCTGCCTCGGCCTCCAGGTCCTGTTCGCGTCGAGCGAGGAATCGCCCGGCGTGCCCGGCCTCGGTATCCTTCCCGGCACCGTGCGGAAGTTCAACCTGCCCGCCGCCTTCAAGGTTCCGCAGATCGGCTGGAACCGCGTGACCCAGACCCGACCCGGCAACCCGCTGTTCGCCGGCGTGGCCGACGGCACGCACTTCTATTTCGTGCACTCGTATTACGTGGCGTGCGATGAGGCCGCGCTGGTGTCGGGCACGACCGATTACGGGGCGGTCTATACCTCGGCCGTCACCCGCGGACGGCTCTCCGCCGTGCAGTTCCACCCGGAGAAAAGCCAGCAGGCCGGCCTGGCCCTGTTGCGCAACTTCGGCGAACAGCTCGAAACCCGGAAGGCGGTGGCGTGATGTCCTTCACGATTTTTCCCGCCATTGACCTGAAGGGTGGCCGCTGCGTACGCCTGCTCCAGGGCCGCGCCGACGCCGAAACCGTCTATGGCCACGACCCGGTCGAGATGGCCCGCCGCTGGGTGGAGGAGGGCGCAACCCACCTCCATGTCGTCGACCTCGATGGCGCATTCGCCGGTCACTCTGTCCAGCATGCGATCATCGGCCGGATCATCGCCGCCCTGTCCATTCCGGTGCAGGTCGGCGGCGGCATCCGCACCGATGAGGACATCCAGCGCCTGGTCGATCTCGGTGCCTCCCGCGTCATCCTCGGCACCCGCGCCTGGGCCGATCCGAACGGCCTGTCCGCCCTGACCGACCGGTTTGTCGATCAACTGGCCGTTGGCATCGACAGCCGCGACGGCAAGGTGCAGATCAAGGGCTGGACCGAGACGACCGATCTGACCACGCTCGACCTCGCCCGCAAGGCCGACGCCCTCGGCATCAAGACCCTGATCATCACCGATACCGCGACCGACGGCATGCTGCAGGGACCGAACCTCAAGGCGCTGAACGACGTCTGCCGCGCCGTCAATGCCGAGGTGATCGCCTCCGGTGGCGTGACCACCGCCGAGGATGTGAAGGCACTGGTTGGCCTCGGCCATCCGAATATGATCGGCGCGATCGTCGGAAAATCCCTCTATGAAGGACACGCCACGTTGCGTGCCCTGCAGGCCGCCGGGGCCTGAGTACACCCGGATCAGCGCGTTGGCGTGGCCGCCCGCGCCTCCCAGCGCTCGGACTTTCCGCGGTAGAACGGCTCGGGCGTAAAGGCGGCTTCAAATCCGCGGGTCATCCATAACACCAACGGCTGTCCTTCCGGAATCAGCATGGCCTCGTAGTCGGGAAACGCATCAAGCAGCTCGCGTCCCTTGTCCGGTCCGGCGATGTACAAGGCCTGGGCCAGGGCATACGCCTTGATCGTGAGTGGACCAATCACCACCGCCAACCGGTTGTCCGTTGCCGGCAAACCATTGCGCGGATCCATCACGATCGGTGCGCCGGGATTGCTCGCCGCGCTGTGCACCATGGCCAGGCTGGCCACATGGCTGAGGTCCACGACCCCGACCAGCGGATGCGCCGAAAGACCGCGGGCCATGATCGGAACGACGGGGGGCTGCTCGATCGGGAACCGCCCGTCGCGCCGGGCGAAATAGGGCAAGGTGGCCAGTACGGCAGCTTCACCGTGCTTGCGTCGCTCGACCATGGCCATGTCCAGGGCGTAGGCGAGGGCGTAATGACCCGGAGAAACCGCGACACCGGCCAGGGTTAGTGCCACCCCGCCATTTTCAGAGATCTCGATGTGTTTCATGCCCGACTTTTCCAGCGCGCGCAACCGCACCTGCTCGGTCGGAATGCCTACCTCCCATAAGGTGGCCAGTTGCCCGGTGGTGATATCGAAGATGCCGCCGGTCAACTCGTGGTAGTGGCGGGCCAGATCAAGGGCCCTGAACAAGGTCCGGGAAACCGGAAGCCGAACCGAGCCGCCGACGCGGTTGAATTTGGCCAGCTCCCCCTCGGCGTTCTGCGGGTCGAGCAGGGCGGTCACATCGCTCATGGTGCGCCCGATCACCGTTACCGCGTTGCCGAGGGCATCGCTATCGCTCCGCGCCACCTGCACCGTTCCCGTGTACCCGGCAACCACCAGCGGAGCGCTGGTCGTGACCGGACCACGGCAACCGACCGCAGCAACCAGCAGGGACAACAGAAGCGATGTGCGCCACAGGAATGTCCCTGCGTTACGCATCGTCAGCCCGGTAATAATACGCTTCGGTGAATACATGGTCCCTCGGCACCTGGCGTTCAGCCAGAATCTCCTGCATCTCGTAAATCATCTCGTTGGCTCCGCACAAGTAAAAGTGGCTGTTGGCCGGGAACGTCTCCCGCCTAGCCCATTCGGTTACCCGCCCGTGAAAGACCCCCGCCACCTCCGGCTCGAGCGTGATGCACGGCTGGTAGTCGTGAACCGTGAACTCCTCGCGGTAGAACAGGTCCTCGGTGCGGCGGACGCCGTGCACGAGGGTCATGCGTATCCCCGGGAAGGAGCGCGCATAGGCCCGGAACGGTGCGACCCCGGTCCCGGTGGCGAAGAAAATCACCGGCCGCGCCGGATCACGCAGCACGAATTCACCGTACGGCCCCGATACCCCGATCCGGTCACCCGGCCGCAACGCGGCGAGCTGCGGCGTCAGCAATCCGCTGGGAATGAGCCGGAACAACACGGTCAGGTGTTCGTCGTGGATGCCCGAGCAGACCGTGTAGCTGCGGTCCTCGAAATGGTTCCGGCCGTGCAAGACCACCAACTGGCCGGGGACGAAATCAAGGCCATCCCGCTCCAGCACCAACGCATACCCGGTGGAGGATAGCTGCTTCAGCGCCACCACCCGGGCCTCCCAGCGGCGCGGCGTGGTCACGCCGCCTCCCCGAACAGCCCGAGCAGCGCCTCGGGCCGGTCCGCCAGCAAACGCGCCCCGTGTTCGACCAGCTCCGCACGCGGCCGGAACCCCCAGGTCACCCCGGCGGGAAACATACCGGCCGCCGTCGCCGTCTGCATGTCCGTCGCCGTGTCGCCGACAAACACGTACTGCCCCGGATCCCGCAACATGCCCGCCGCGATGGCCAGCGCGGCCGTCGGGTCCGGTTTCTTCGGGACATCCTCCTTCTGCCCGGCCACCGCGATGAACGGGATGTCGGGAAAGAAATATTCCACGCACCGGCAAGTCACCGCGTCCGGCTTGTTCGACAGCACGCCGAGCGGGATGCCCCGCGCCACCAGCGTCTGCAGCAGGGCGGGAATGCCCGGATACGGCCGCGTGTGTACCCGCCAGCTTTTCCCGTAATCCGCCCGGTAGGCGGCCAGGAACTCCGCCACCGTGCGCTCATCCTGGCGGTCCGGCGGCAGGGCCCGCTGGACCAGTTGCCTGACGCCATCGCCGACAAAGTAATTGTACTTCTCCAGCGCATGGCCCGGGCACCCCATGGCCTCCAGCGTGCGGTTCATCGCCTCGCCGATGTCGCGCAAGGAATCGATCAACGTCCCGTCCAGATCAAAGATCGCCGCCTGGTACCTCATTACCGCCATCCTTTCACCATCACGTGCCGGTCGCTGATTGCCCCGACCGACAGGTGGCCGAGTCCGGCCGCGCCGAGTTGCATGATAATTTCCTCGACGGTAAACGCGGCGAGCAGGGAGTTGAAGAAGTCGCGCTGCAGCACGGCCGGCTCGCTGCCCACGTGAAGCCGTTGCAGCGCCGCCGCCTGCTCGCGGCTTTCCGGCCGCATCAGGTCGATCACAAACACCGGGGCCCCCGGCCGCGTGCATGCGGCCACCGCGTTCCACAACACCATCGGATCGTGCAGGTGGTGCAGCAGGCTGTTGCTGATCGTCGCGTCGTAGTCGCGGCGGGGCGGTTGCTCCTGCGGAAGCCGCACCTTGTGCAGGCGCACGTTGGCGAGGAAGTGCGGGTCGCGGGCGAACACGCACCGGCCCGCCGCGAGCATCGCCTCCGCGCCGTCGATGCCGTCGATCCGGACCTTCGGGTACGCCCGCGCGAACCGCACCGCGATGTCGCCGGGCCCGCATCCGAGGTCGAGCACATGGCCCTCGCCGGACCAGCCGGGAAACGATGTGCGGAACAGCTCGATGAACCGGGCGTGGGGCGCCTCGAAATCGGCGCGCGCATAGGCCATCGCCTGCTCGGCCTCGTCCATCAATTCGGGTTCCGGTTCACGTTGCATCCCGCGATGTATAGGGACATCCGGCGCGCGGGTCAACGGGGCAACCGCCCGGCCGATGCAGACCGTTTGTTTTTCCCGGACGGGTGCGGTATGCTCCTCCCCCATGAACCGGATCATCGAACAGCAGTTCCAGGTGAACTACCACTACCCCGTGGTGTTCACCCGCGATCTGACCGATCCGGCGAATCCCTCGTTGCGCGATGTGCTCCGTCGCGGCACGACCGGTCCGGAGCCGGTCCGGCTGGTCGCGGTGATCGATGCCGCCGTCGCCGCGGCCTTTCCCTCCCTGGGTGCGCGCCTCGGGGCCTACCTTCATCATCACCTGGCCGATGCTGAATTCAACCACGAACCCGTGGTTGTTCCCGGTGGCGAGGGCTTGAAATCGAACCGCCCGGCCGTGGAGGCGTTGATCCGCCGGTTCGCCGAAGCGCGCCTCGACCGCCATGCCTTCGTGCTGGCCATCGGGGGCGGCGCGGTCCTGGATGCGGTGGGTTATGCCGCCTCGCTGGTCCATCGCGGTGTACGGCTGGTTCGCGTGCCCACCACCGTGTTGGCGCAGAACGATGGCGGGGTGGGGGTCAAGACCGCGATCAACGATCCCGCCGGCAAGAACTACCTCGGCACCTTCGCTCCGCCCTTCGCCGTGATCAACGACCGCCACTTCCTCGCCACGCTCCCCGATACCGAGTGGCGCTCCGGGATCGCCGAGGCGTTCAAGGTGGCGATGATCAAGGATGCCGCGTTCTTCCACTGGCTCGTCGATCACGCCGCCGACCTCGCGGCCCGCGATGCCGATGCGATGGATAGCCTGATCTACCGCTGCGCCGCGCTGCACCTCCAGCATATCCGGGAAAGCGGCGATCCGTTCGAGTTCGGCCGGGCCCGTCCCCTCGATTTCGGCCACTGGTCCGCCCATCAACTGGAACGGATGACCGGATACCGCCTCGGCCACGGAGCCGCAGTGGCCATCGGCATCCAACTCGACACCGAGTATGCCGTCCGGATCGGCCGCCTGCCCGCGACCGCCGCCAACGCCCTGCACGACGCACTCGCCGCCGCCGGGTTTGCCTTGTGGGATGCCGCCCTGGCCCGCCGCCTGCCCGACGGACGCCTCGAGGTCCTGCTCGGCCTCGCCGCCTTCCGCGAGCATCTCGGGGGCGCCCTCTCGATCACCCTGCCCACCGCGATCGGGGCCTGCGCCGATGTCGCCGACATGGACGAGGCCCACCTCACCGCCGCCGTGGCCTCCCTGCAGCAGCGCGCCCTGGCCCGCGCCTCCTGAGTCCATGCAGCTCCGCCGCCAGCCGCCGGTCCACCTGACCTACTGCCTCAACATCGCCGCCGGCGAATCCTTCGCCGACCAGGTCCGCGCGGTCGCCGCGTGGCAACCGCCCCGGCTTCCCGCCGGTCTCGGCCTGCGTCTGGGTGCGCAGGCCGCGGCCGAGGCCGCCTGCGGCGAAACCGCCGCCTCCTTTGCCCGGTGGTGTGCCGAACACGATCGGTATGTGTTCACGCTAAACGGATTTCCCTACGGTCCGTTCCACGGCACCCCGGTCAAGGCCTCGGTGTACCGGCCCGACTGGACCCAACCGGAGCGCCTCGCCTACACCCGGCAACTCGCCGACCTGCTCGCCCGCTGGGTGCCCGCCGGACAGATCGGCAGCATCTCCACCGTGCCACTGTGGTATGCGCCGGATGTTCCCGACGCATCCTCGGTGGAACAGGCCACCCTCCGGTCGATGCAGAACCTGATCGCCTGCGCGACGCACCTCGAGGAACTCGCCGACACCACCGGTGCAGACCTGGTCCTCGCCCTCGAACCGGAACCGTGGTGCGCGTTGGAAACGACCGGACAGGCCCTCCGCTTTTTCGAGCAATTGTTCGCCTCCGTGTCCGGTGCTGCACGCGACCGCGTGCAGCGGCGCATCGGGGTGTGCCTCGACACCTGCCATGCCGCCCTGGCATTCGAGGATCCGCTCGATGCCCTGACCGCCTTCCGGGCCGCCGGGGTGCGCGTGGCCAAGATCCAGCTCAGCGCCGCGCTGGTCGCGCCATCGCCCGCGGATGCCGCCGTGCGCCTGCGCCTCGCCCCGTTCGATGAACCCGTGTATTTCCACCAGACGGCAGCCCGCCGCGGGGACCGCGTGCTGCGGTGGCCCGACCTCGGCGTCGCGCTGGCCGATCCCGCGGCAGCCTCCTGCGATGCATGGCGTATCCATTACCACGTGCCGCTCGACTGGCCCGGTGACGCGCACCTCGGGTCCACCCGCGACACGATGACCCCCGCGTTCTGGCGCGCCCTCGCGGACGGTGCTTGCCCCCACCTCGAAGTCGAGACCTACACCTACGAGGTGCTTCCTCCCGGTCTCGCCGCACCTGACCGCGAAACCATGATGAACCGCGAACTCGCGTGGGTACTCGACCGGTTGAGCGCCGGTGCCCATTGACCCGCTTTCGTTCTTGCCGTACCGTGGGGGCAGGGCAGGGGAAAACGACATGGAAAACGAATTTCTGTTGCGCAGCCGGACCATCGTCGCCGGTGAGGCGGTCATCGATGGCGCGATCCTGGTGCGCGGCGAATCCATCGCGGCGGTGATTCCCCAAGGCGAGGCCATGCCTCCCGTGCCGGTCATCGATACCGGTGATGCCTGGATCTTCCCCGGCCTGGTCGACACCCATGTGCACATCAACGAACCGGGGCGCACCGAGTGGGAAGGCTTCGCCACCGCCACCGCCGCGGCCGCCGCCGGCGGCATCACCACGCTCGTGGACATGCCGCTGAACAGCGATCCGGTCACCACGACGCTCGAGGCCCTGCGCGCCAAGCAGGCGGCCGCCGCCGGCAAGCTGGCCGTCGATGTCGGCTTCCACGCCGGCGTGGTGCCCGGCAACGACCGCGACCTCCCGGCGCTGCTTGATGCCGGGGTGCTCGGCGCGAAGGCGTTTTTGGTGTATTCGGGCATTCCCGAATTTCCCGCCGCCGCAGCCCGCGACCTCGCCGTAGCGATGCCGCTGCTCGCCGCCCGCGGCATCCCGTTGCTCGCCCATGCCGAACTTGACGGCCCGGTGGACCTCCCGCCCGGACCCGGCACCTCGTACCGCCGTTACCTCGCCTCGCGCCCGTCGGCCTGGGAGGTCCACGCCATCGAGGTGCTGATCGACCTCTGCCGCGCCACCGGTTGTCCGGTCCATGTCGTCCACCTCGCCACCGCCGATGCGTTGCCGGTGCTCGCCGCCGCCCGCGCCGAGGGCCTGCCGGTCACCGTCGAGACCTGTCCGCACTACCTGCATTTCACCGCCGAGACCATTCCCGATGCCGATACGCGCTACAAATGCGCCCCGCCGATCCGCGAGGCCGCCCACCGCGAAGCCCTCTGGGCGGCGCTCACCTCCGGAGCGATCGACCTGATCGCGTCCGACCACTCCCCGTGTCCGCCCGGCATGAAGGACCCCGAAGGCGGCGATTTCTTCAAGGCGTGGGGCGGCATCTCCTCCCTCCAGCTCGGCCTCCCGGTCATCCTCACCGAATGCCGGAACCGCAGCCTTCCCCCCGCGCGCATCGCCCGCTGGATGGCCGAGGCGCCCGCCCGCCTCGCCGGCCTCTATCCGCGCAAGGGCGTAATCGCCCCCGGCGCCGACGCCGACCTCGTGGTCGTGCATCCGGGAACACCGTTCACCGTGCACGGACAGGACCTGCGCCACCGCCACAAGGTCACCCCTTACGACAACGAAACGCTTGTCGGCGTGGTGCAAACGACGTATCTTCGCGGTCGTGTTGTGTACGACCAGCATCACCAAGACGTGTTGCGCGCCGGCCGTCTGCTGGCCCGCGCCTGAGCCGAGGCCTCGCCTCATTTCCCGGAGCATCCCATGAGCCATACCCCTTCATCCGCCGCCGCGTTTGCCGGTTTCATCGACCTCGCCTCCGAGAAGATCGGCGGCCGCGCCCTGTCGTGCAGCGACGAATTTTTTGCCGAGAAGGAAAACCTGCTCAAGGACGGACGCGGCGTGTTCATCGCCGACAAGTTCACCGAGCGCGGCAAGTGGATGGACGGGTGGGAGACCCGCCGCAAACGCACCCCCGGCTACGACTGGTGCATCCTCCAGCTCGGCCTGCCCGGGGTGATCCACGGGCTCGACATCGACACCAACCACTTCCTCGGCAACAACCCCGCCTTTGCTTCGGTCGAGGCCGCGCTGGGCGCGGACGGGCCGTGGACGGAAATCCTGCCCCGTTCGCCGCTGAACCCCGGCGCGCAAAACCTCTTCGCCGTCGCCAACCGCCAACCCTGGACGCACCTGCGCCTGAACATCTATCCCGACGGCGGCGTCGCGCGCTTCCGCGTCTATGGCCAGGCCCACAAGGACTGGTCGGCGGTGAAACCCGGCGAGGTGATCGACCTCGCCGCCATCGCCAACGGCGGCCGCTCGGTCGCCTGCAGCGACATGTTCTTCAGCTCGATGCACAACCTGATCATGCCCGGCCGCGCCGCGAACATGGGCGATGGCTGGGAGACCAAACGCCGCCGCGGTCCCGGCTATGACTGGGTCATCGTCAAGCTCGGCCGCCCCGGCCTGCTCCGCGAGATCGAGGTCGACACCAACCACTTCAAGGGCAACTACCCCGACACCTGCACCATCGAGGGCTGCCTCGCCCCCGATACGAACATCGACCTGCTCACCTGGAACAGCATCACCTGGAGCGAGGTCCTGCCGCGCCAGAAACTGCAGGCCAGCCACCAGCACCTCTTCGCCGCCGAGCTGACCGGGCACGGTCCGTACTCGCACCTGAAACTGAACATCTTCCCCGATGGCGGCGTCAGCCGCCTGCGGGTGCGCGGCACCATCGCGCCGTGATGCCGGGACGTTTGCGCGCATGACCATCGACGAACTCAATCGCTTGTCCGCCGACGAAGCCGAGGTCCTGTTCCTCCGCTGCTGCGGCTGTCCCGGCTGGGCGAAGGCCATGGCCGCGGCACGGCCATACCGCGACCTCGCCGCCGTGCACGCGAATGCCCTGACCGCCTTCGCCGCGCTCGACGAGGCGGGATGGCTCGAAGCCTTCGCCGCGCACCCGCGCATCGGCGATGTCGAGAGCCTGCGCCGCAAGTACGCCGACACCAAGGCCTGGGCCTCCGGCGAACAATCCGGCGTGCAGGGCGCCCAGGAGGCGGTCATCCAGGGCCTCGCCCGCGGCAACACGGCCTACGAGCAGAAGTTCGGCTTCATCTTCATTGTCTGCGCCACCGGAAAAACCGCTGCCGAGATGCTTGCGCTGCTCGAGGCGCGGCTGCCCAACGACCGTGCCCGGGAAATCACCAACGCCGCGCGCGAACAGGAGAAGATCACCGCCATCCGTATCGATAAATGGCTTACCGCCTGACTTATCCGAGGAATCACCATGAGTAAACGATCCGTACCCGATGCCACCCTGAAACAGGTCATGAAGAACCTCCAGCAAGCGAACGACCGGTTTGCCGCCTGGTATCCCGGCGAATCACCGGCACGCCAACCGGTGCAGACCGTCTACGGCGGTGCCCACCTGTTCAAGGCCGAAGGCGCGGCCCGTCTGGGTGAAGTCGCCCTGCGCTGCCTCGACGAAAACGCCCCCGACTTCATCACCTTCGCACAGGCCCTGCAGTTGCCCGGCCACGAGAAACTGCCCCGCAGTGCCGCTGCGGCAAGGAAGCTTGCTGCCGCCCTGGCCCGTTCGCCGGCCCGGGTCAAGGCCGCGCAGCCCGAAGTCTGGCTGCTGCATACCGTGTACCAGCGCGTGGTGGCCAAGTTGAAGCACGAGGCGGTCGAGGACTTCCGCATCGATTTCGAGGACGGCTACGGCAACCGGCCCGATGCCGAGGAGGACCGCCAGGCCGCCATCGCCGCGCAGGAAGTCGCCAAGGGCATGAAGGCCGGCACGCTGCCCCCGTTCATCGGCATCCGCATCAAGCCGTTCACCCAGGAGCTGAAGAAACGGGCCATCGCCACCCTCGACATCTTCATCACCGAACTGGTCGCCCAAACCGGCGGCAAGCTCCCGGAGAACTTCGTCATCACCCTGCCCAAGGTCACCATGCCCGAACACATCACCGCGGCGGTGCGGTTGTTCGAGGCGCTGGAGAAGAAGCTCAAGCTCCCCGCCGGTTCGCTCAAGTGCGAGCTGATGATCGAGACCACCCAATCGATCATCAACCACGAGGGTGAATGCAACGTCTCGCAACTGGTCAAGGCCGCCGAGGGCCGCTGCACCGGCGCGCACTTCGGCGTGTACGACTACACCGCCTCGTGCAGCATCACCGCCAACCACCAGCGGATGAACCACCTCGCCTGCGACTTCGCGCGGCACATGATGAAGGTGTCGCTGGCCGGCACCGGCATCTGGATCTCCGACGGCGCGACCAACATCATGCCGGTCGGCCCGCACCGCGCCGCCCCCGGCAAGGCCCTCACGAAAAAGCAGCGCGACGAGAACCGCGAGGTCGTCCACCGCGCCTGGCGCATCATGCTCGAGCACGTCAACCACTCGCTCGAGCAGGCCTACTACCAGGGCTGGGACCTGCATCCCGCGCAGTTCCCCATCCGGTATGCCGCCGTGTACTTCTTCTTCCTGCAGGGCCTCGATGCCGCCTCGCTGCGCCTCAAGACCTTCATCGAAAAGGCCGCGCAAGCCACGCTGATCGGCGATGTGTTCGACGACGCGGCGACCGGCCAGGGCCTGCTCAACTACTTCCTGCGCGGCATCAACTGCGGCGCGATCACCGAGGAGGAGGCGCAACAGACCGGCCTGACCCTCGACGAACTGCACGCCCGCTCGTTCGTGAAGATCCTGGAAACCCGGAGGATGCGTTGATGAAACGGTCACCCATCACCACCCACGTCCTCGACACCGCCCTCGGCCAGCCCGCCTCGGGTGTGCCGGTGCGGCTCTATGTCGAGGAGGCGACCGACCGCTGGATCATCCTCGCCACCGGGATCACCAACGACGACGGACGCGTCGCCGACCTGCTGCCGATCGATCATGCCGTGAAGCCCGGTCGGTACCGGATGCGGTTCAACACCGGCGACTACTTCGCCCAGCACGACACCAGTGGATTTTATCCCTACGTCGATGTGGTCTTCCAGATCACCGACCCGGCCCCGCATTACCACATCCCGCTGCTGCTCAGTCCCTACGGCTACTCGACCTACCGCGGCAGTTGACCGGTCGCAGTGCCGGCTGGACCCGGCCCGGATGGATCAGCGCGGATCCTTGATCGCCACGAGGTAGGCCAGCCAGCCGTCCTCGTTCTCGTAGTGTTTCCGCTGGCGCCAGCGGCTGTCGGACTCGCCCATGTCGTCGAAGCCGTGGGTATAGATCTCGACCCGGTCGAAGCCGGCTTCGAGCAGCAGTTCGCGCAGTTCGGGCAGGCTCCACAACCGCCAGTGGTAGGTGAAGGCGCGGTCGAGGCGCGAGCCGTCCTTCAGCTCGAAGTGGATGTGGCAGGTCAGGTGGTGGGTCAGCACGTCGAAGTGGGCGTGTTCCCATTCGTAGATGTAGGGCGGCAGCGGGTGGCCGTCGGGATCATGGCCGTCCGGGATGCTGCGCGTATCCTTGGTGGTGGTCATCGAGGCCAGGCCGCCGAAGGCGTCGAGGAAGAGCAGGCCGTCGGATTTCAGGGAGCGCCGGGCCGAGGTGAAGTAGGCGCGGAGGGATTCGCGGGTGCGGAACAGGAAATAGGAGAAATTGAAGGCGCAGACCGCGTCGGCGGCGGGGCGGTGTACGGCCAGGACGTCGTCGCGGAGGAGTTTCAGCCGCAGTCCGGCCTCGCCGGTGCGGTGGACATGGTGGCGCAGGCCCCAGTCCAGCGGTTCCGGATCGATGTCCACGCCGAGGGCGTGGTGGGAGGGGTTCATCGACACGAAGCGGGCGGCCAGTTTCGCGGTGCCGCAGAAGTCCTCGCGCAGGAAGGCGAGGGGTCGGCCGCGGTGGCGGGCATAGATGCGCCGCATGAACCGGATGTCATCATCCACCTCCTGCACCGCTGCTTCATAGAGCAGGTGCTTGTCGCGGCAGAGGGGCGGGGCGGGGCGTCGGGACGTCGGTCGTGTTCGGCTCATGGCCGCTAGTTGTAGCCACACCCGCCCCCGCTTGTCACCACCGGATATCGGATCGGCGCCTGGCGGGGGGAGCAGGAGGCGACGAAGTGGGTCGGTGAAGAGTCGGTTGTCGCGCGGTCATGCCGTAAGCCCGCACGGGAGAGCGTGCGTAATCGCAACACCTGATCAGATCAGAGTCATCCCACAGGTTTGGCTGCGGAATGAGATGATTCCCCGCGGATGGATGATACCTGGATTCTTCGGGCCGCGAAACGACGTCCGGATTCACCGCGCTTTCGGCGTTGGAGCAGCGGGGGCGGACACGAGTCCAGCCCCCGCTACTCCGCCTTGAAATCACGGCAAATCCGGCGGTCGTTTCGCTATGTTTGCTCCGCAAAAATACCCGAAGAATCCAGGTGTTTACGCATCGGCATCGCTGCGCTCGCCGATAAAGGCGGGGATCATCATCTTTCGTTTGTTCGGTTTCGACATCGGAGGACTGCTCCGTTATCAGGATTCGGGTTTGGGCATCCCTCTTGCGGTGTAGGCCGAACCGGCTTGACCCGGAAACTACTTCGCCCTAGCGTGGCCAGCATCCGGGTGTGCCTGACAAGGAGGTCGAGGATGCCAACGCAAAACCCAAGGTCGCGAACCCTTCCGCCCCAAGCGGTCGAGGAACCCTACCATCCAGCCCCGACGCCTGGCCAACCCGCCCCATCCATCGCGAGTGTTGACGTACGATCCCGCCTCGTATTTCCGCGCTATGCGTCATCCACCCACCACAACCACGTGATTTCCAACACCCACGTTGACGCAAGTCGCCTGACCGTGCTTTGCTATGCGTGACGGCGAATATGATGTTCGCCAGAAAAGAATATGAAGAACAAACCTAAAGCGGTGGCGCTCTTCTGTGGCGCGGGCGGGCTCTCGCTGGGCTTCAAGAGAGCCGGTTATGACGTCCTCTTTGCCACCGATTGCGATCACGACGCTATCGCGACCTATCGAAGACACGCCCGGCACGCAAACGTACGAGAAGGAGATGTCAGAGAGCTCGAGACAGCAACCCTTCCCAAAGGCATAGATATTCTTCTCGGCGGCCCACCGTGCCAGGGATTCAGCAGCGCGGGCCAAAAGTTCTGGGCAGATTCCAGGAACAAACTCCTCGCGGAATACGTGCGGGTTCTTAACGACCTTCGCCCAAAATGGTTTTTGATGGAGAATGTCGAGGGGTTACTTACGGCATGGGATGGCTTGTATATCAGCGAGGCAGTAAAGGCGTTCTTATCGCTCGGATACAATGTCGCGCTAGAAAAGATCTATGCCCACGCTTATGGAGTACCGCAGCGAAGAAAGCGCGTTGTAATTGTTGGAAATCGTCTCGGGCACATATTCAAGTTTCCACCGCACAATCACAACATAAGCGGATCAATCTTTCGCAAGTCAGAAGCCACCTTTTTTGAAGCGACATCGGACCTTCCCAAGGCCCATACCGACATTCTGCGCGAGTCGAGATATGCGCGCGAACCACAGAACGAACTGCAGGCATGGCTCCGTGCTGGCCAAACACAAGTTGCGCAGCACTTCTATTTTGAGCAGGGAGACGAACAGCAGAGGCGGATCGAAATGCTGAAACCCGGGCAAACGATGAAGGACTTGCCTCAAAGTCTCCAGCATGATTCATTCAAGCGTCGCGCGAATCGGCGGGTGTGCGATGGGACACCCACTGAAAGACGTGGTGGTGCGCCGTCGGGAATTAAGCGGCTTATCGCGGACGAACCCGCCTTGACCATCACGGGAGCGGCAATGCGCGAGTTCATTCACCCCGTAGAGAATCGCCCGCTATCCTTGCGAGAGTGCGCCCGACTCCAGACGTTTCCAGATGACTTCGTCTTCACAGGTGCCCCCGCATCATGTCTTCAACAGATAGCGAATGCGGTTCCACCCCTTCTTGCCGAAGTCATAGCAACGCATATCGCGACAGAGTTTGGCTTTGGCGTGGTCTATGAACCGAAGCGGCCCCACTTCCAGTTTTCACTTACGCAGTCCAACGGCATGAGCCCGGCTCTTAGAAAGACAGAAGCCATTTTGAAGGCGCTGATTGATGATGAAGAGAAGCAGTTAACGCTGTTTGAAAGAACCAAGAGGTACGTATTGTCATGATTTCTACCGAACTCAAGAGCCATTTTGCCAAAGTACGCGTTCTCGGTCAGGGCTCAGACCGAATTTCGTTGTCAGTGAGCGAGATTGCATGGCTGCTCCATTTGACAGCGAAGGATCTCGCCCTGAAACCGGCCAATCCGGTTCTGAAGGCTGCCAAGAAGCGCGTTCCCCAGTTCTATGATGTTCAGATTCCCCCGATCCTTCCAGATG
>ERZ761607.1365-NODE-1365-length-31071-cov-6.217565_pt1 | contig 31071 bp, 36 predicted proteins | sample MGYA00511164_ERZ761607 | MGnify/ENA primary metagenome ERZ761607 (study PRJEB28899, sample SAMN02445080) | bioreactor sludge metagenome | biome: EBPR sludge | place: Australia: Brisbane, Thorneside Wastewater Treatment Plant | collected 2011-06-22 ... | reverse complement strand
CGCCTGCACCAACACCTGCAGCCCCGCCTGCGCCCGTGTCCACGCCCGCGCCGCTGGCCTCGCCGTCGCCCGCGCCTTTACCTGCCGCCGGGCCGGTTCGTGCCGGCTGGATGGATCGGCTGCGTGCCGGGCTGCGCAAGACCGGCAGCAGCATCGCGACAGTGTTCACCGGAACCCGCATCGACGACGCGCTCTACGAGGAGCTGGAAGCCGCCTTGCTGATGGCCGATACCGGGGTCAAGGCCACGGAATTTCTGCTGGCTGACCTCAAGTACCGCGTCAAAGAGGCCAAGGCGACCGATCCGGCCGCCGTCAAGGGCCTGCTGGCCGAGGCGGTTGCGCATTTGCTGACACCACTGCAGAAAACACTGGTCGTCGGGGACCGGCAGGACAACCTGGTCGAAGGCCGCCACGGCACCACCGTCATCATGGTCACCGGGGTCAACGGCGCCGGCAAGACGACGTCGATCGGCAAACTCACCCGCCACCTCAGTGACCATGGCGCCTCGGTGTTGCTGGCGGCGGCCGATACGTTCCGCGCCGCGGCGCGCGAGCAACTGGCCGTCTGGGCGACCCGCAATACGGTGGAGATCATCAGCCAGCAAGGCGGCGATCCGGCCGCCGTCAGTTTCGATGCGGTCAGTGCCGGCCGTGCCCGCGGCAAAGACGTGGTGCTGGTCGACACCGCCGGGCGTCTGCCCACCCAGTTGCACCTGATGGAAGAGCTGCGCAAGATCAAGCGCGTGGTGCAAAAAGCCGACGCCACCGCGCCCCACGAGGTGCTGCTGGTCATCGACGGCAACACCGGCCAGAACGCACTGACGCAGGTCAAGGCCTTCGACGACGCGCTGGGCCTTACCGGTCTGGTGGTAACCAAGCTGGACGGGACGGCCAAAGGCGGTGTGCTCTGCGCCATCGCCCGGGAGCGCCCGGTGCCGGTCTATTTCGTCGGGGTCGGCGAAAAACTCGAAGACCTGCAGACCTTCAATGCCCGCGAGTTTGCGCAGGCCCTGGTGCAATGAGCGCCCAGCGTCAGCGGCTGGTCTCGTCGTTTTCGCTGTAGGCGCGCCACTGGCGCATGGCATTGCGCAGGGTCAGCACCTGCCGCTCGAAGGGCGGGCAGGCCGAACACAGCGCCATGTGCAGGCGCAGGCCCATCCGGTCCTGCCACGACAGTGCGCGGTCCTCCCGGGCAATGACCAGTGCGGTCACTTCCTTGCAGCTGCGACGAAACGGATACCAAGGCTTCATGGGCGGCGGGTGTTCTGGAACCAGTTCAGATCAAGGCATTCGCGCAGCCGCAGACGGGCGCGGTGCAACTGAACATACAGGTTGGTCGCGGTCAGGCCCAGTTCCTTACAGATTTCCTCACTGGACAGTTCCAGCCATTCGCGCATCAGGAACAGGCGCGCCTGCACCGGCGGCAGTTTCTCCGTGCAGGCTTCCAGCACGGCCATGAACTGGCGCTGGCGCAGGTCCTGCTCCGGATCGCCCCAGTCGGCCGGCTGCTCGGTGAAATGTCCGTCACCGCGAAACGCCATCAGCTCCAGCGGGTCGCTCGCTTCGTCCTCGTCGCCGGTGCCCACGGTGACCTGGCGACTGTGGTGACGCAGGGTATCGACAATCTTGTGCTTGAGGATTCCGACCAGCCAGGTCTTGAGCTGCGAGCGGTTGCCGAAGGCCTGCGGCCGGGCCAGCGCGGCCAGCACCGTTTCGGAAACGGCATCCTCCGCCCAGGCGTCGTTGCGCAACTGCAATCGGGCAAAACGCATCAGGTAGGCGCGGTGCTCCACCAGTTGGTGCTCGAACGGGGACGAATCGGCGGTGGACATGGCGACGCAGTGTAATGAATCCGCCGCCGGGCCGACCAAAGCCCTGCAACCGGAGTTACCGATGTCCATCCCCACCCGACCCCTGCCGACGACACGGCGGCACTGGCTGACCAGGGCGCTGCCGCTGGCCCTGACGCTGGCAACCGCGCCCCAATGGGCCCGCGCGACCACCCCGGCCGGCGGCTCACCGGGTGCGCCCGGCCCGGTGGCCGAACTGGCGGGCCGCACCCTGGATGGCCGCGCATTCGACCTGCGGGCCCTGCGGGGGCGGGTGGTCCTGGTGGTGGCCTGGTCGACCGACTGCGCCGTCTGCCGCGACAAGATGCCAGAGCTGCGCAGCAACGCCGCCGGGTGGCGGGACCAGCCCTTCAGCCTGGTGTTGCTCAGCATGGACCGCCGCCGGCAGGATGCCGCCGACTACGAAGCCATCCTCGCACGCACGCTGGCACCGGGCCAGCGCCTGACCTCGATGTGGATTGGCGACATGGTCACCGCCACCGGCCTGAGCCGCCGCGAACCCCTGCCCGCGACCTGGTTGCTCGACCGGCAGGGTCGGGTGGTGCAGCAATGGACCGGGCGCATTGCGCCGGAGGCCTGGGACCAGATTGCCGACCTGCTGTGACCGGCGAAAAAAATCCTCCGATCGCGTAAGAAGCGGCTCCGGTGACCGACAGACCCACACAACCGGCAGCGATGTGCAACCGCACGGGCCAACGGTTGTTGAACGTTTCCCTGTATCCACCTTCCCACTCTGGAGAATCACCATGAACCAACGTACCCTGATTGCCACCGCCGCCACCTCCCTGATGTCGCTGGCCTTGCTGAGCAGCCCGGCCCTGGCCCAGACCGCCGCCAAGGAAAAGTGCTATGGCATCGCCAAGGCCGGACAGAACGACTGCGCCAACCTCGCCGGCACCCATTCGTGCGCCGGCCAATCGAAGGTCGACAACGACAAGGGCGAGTGGAAATACGTGGCCAAAGGCACCTGCAAGCAGATGGGCGGCCTGAGCGCCGACGAAGCCAAGGCCGCGGCCAAGAAAGCCTGAGTCCCGCCGTGACCGCTGCCCACCGCGCCCGCTCCTTCGCCCTGCCGGCGGGCGGTGTCGCCGTTGGCATCGGCTGGCGCCACCCGCATTACGAGGCTTTGCTGCGGGAGTTGCCGGCGCTGGATTTCATCGAAGTCCATTCCGAGAATTTCTTCGGCGAGGGTGGCGCCGGCCTGGCGCTGTTGCGACAGGCCCGGCAGTCCTACCCCGTCAGTCTTCACGGCGTGGGCCTGTCGCTGGGCTCGGCGCACGGTATCGACGCCTGGCATCTGGATCAACTGGCGCGCCTGGTCGACACCATCGATCCGGTCCGCGTCAGTGACCATGCCAGCTTCGCGCGCGGCCAGCGCGATGGCGTCACACAGGCGCCGACCGTGCACGGCGCCGATCTGCTGCCCCTGCCTTTCACACACGAGGCGCTGGACACCCTGTGCGCCAACGTGCAGCGGGTACAGGAACGACTGCGGCGGCCCATCGCCGTCGAAAACCTGTCGGCCTATCTGCACTGGCGCGACGCCGACATGGCCGAGCCCCGGTTCCTCGCGGAACTGGCCCGCCGGACCGGCTGTACGCTGCTGCTGGACATCAACAATCTTTTCGTCAACGCACTCAACGGCCAGTACGGAGACGACCGAGTGACGCCCCAGCAGGCATGTCAGACCTGGATGGAGTCGATCCCGCCCGATCTGGTCACCGAGATCCACCTGGCGGGCCACCGTGACTGCGGCGACATCGTCATCGACGACCATGGCAGCCGGGTTTGCGACGCGGTCTGGCAGCTCTACGGCGACGCGCTGAAACGATTTGGCCCAGTGGCGACCCTGATCGAATGGGACACAGACGTTCCGCCGCTGCCGGTGCTGCTCGATGAAGCACGGCGGGCGCGCGACAGCGCCGCGCAGGCGCTCCCGGCCGCGGTGGAGCCGGCAGCACAGGCGGTGCCGGCATGACGCCCCTGGCCCAGGCCCAGCAAGCGCTGCTGGCGGCCATCCTGTATCCCCCGGGAGGCGCGGACGCTGCGGCGGCACGGCTCCTGCCGCTGGTGTCGCCCCGGTCGGCCCGGGGCCTGGCCGCCTACCGGGCCAACGGCCATGCCCTGGCCGAGCGTGCCCTGGCCGCCGCCTACCCGGTGTTGCAGGCCCTGATCGGTGCTGAGGACTTCGCCGCGCTGGCGCGGGACTTCTGGCACCGGCGGCCACCCGAGTGCGGTGATCTGGCCCATTGGGGCACGGACTTGCCCGATTTCGTCCGCAACAACCCCATGCTGGCGCAGGTTCCGTACCTCGCCGACGTGGCGCAGGTCGAATGGGCTCTGCACCGGGCCGCAACCGCGGCCGACCCGAGCGCCGACCCGGCCAGCTTCGCACGCCTGACCGACACCGACCCGGACCAGCTCGGGCTGACCCTGGCGCCGGGCCTGGCTCTGATCGCCAGCCGCTGGCCGGTGGTCACGCTGGTGGTGGCCCACCAGAGGACGCCCCCGGATCTGCAGACGGCCGGGGCACGCCTGCGCGAGGGCGCCACCGAGACGGCGCTGGTGTATCGGGAAGGCCTGCGCGCCGTGGTGCGCGACTGCGGCCCCGGCGAACAGACCTTGCTGAGCGCTTTGCTGGCCGGCACCCCATTGGGACCCGCGCTGACTGCCGCCGTGGCGCAGGAGCCGGCGCTCACCGCAGCCAGCCGTGTGCCGTTCGACTTTGGCGCCTGGCTGCCCTCGGCCGTGCAAAGCGGTCTGGTGCTGGGCGCGCACGCCTTGCCGGTGCGCCACTGAGCCGGCCTGCCACTGAACCCACCCCCGACCCCCCGGAGCCTATTCATGACCTTGACCCATCTCGTTCACCGCGGCGAATCCGTGTGGCGCCTCATTCGCGCCGCGCTCGACGGTGCCCAGGCGCCAGCCGCGCTGCTGGCGCGCTTGTACGTCGCCCAAGTGTTTTTCAGCGCCGGCCTGGCCAAGGTCCGCGACTGGGATACGACCCTGGCCCTGTTCCACGATGAATACCAGGTGCCATGGCTTTCGCCTGCCCTGGCCGCAGTGGCCGGCACCGCCGGGGAACTGGTCTTGCCGGTCCTGCTGGCTCTGGGTCTGGCGGGACGCCTGGGCGCACTGGGGCTTTCGGTGGTCAATGCGGTGGCCGTCATCAGCCTGGCGGAAATTGCCCCCGCCGCCCTGCAATTGCATGTCACCTGGGGCGTGTTGCTTGCCGCTTTGGCGCTGTATGGCCCGGGACGCTGGTCGATGGACTGCCTGCTGGTTGCGCCGTGGCTGCGCCAACGCATGGCCCACCGGGCACCCTGAACCGAACGCTGCTGCCGCAGGTCCTTTTCCCCGCCACCGCGGCACCGGCACATGCGGCCGATCCCCCGGGGCCGTCGATTTTCATAGCAGAAAACGACCTTTTTGCGCTGGGTAAGCCCGGATTCGACGTCAAATCCAGCCGGACGGGACGTTTTCCAGGTCGGCGGGCTCGTCCACATCGCTGAGCATCGGTCCGGTCCAGACCGATCGGCCTTGCTGCCCCAGCCGGCGCACGGTTTCGGCAAACACCGCCGGGGTGCTCCACGGCATGTCGGCAAAAACCGGCTCACACGGTGCGCGCAGGCCGATCAGCACGTAGCCGCCGTCGCGCACGGGCACCAGTGCGGCGTCGTGGTCGGCCAGCGCCGCCGCCGCCGCCGCAATGATGCCCTGATCCAGCGCCGGGCAATCCGTGCCCAGAATCAGCACCGGCCGCATCGGCGCATGGCGGGCCACGATGCGGGCCATGCGCCGGCCCAGATCACCCGGACCCTGATCGGTGCAGGTGTCGACACCGTCCCGATCCACGCCGGCCCAGGCCGGATCGTCCGGCGGCGGGCTCATGCACAGCTCCACCGGTCCGGCGGCGCTGGCCCGCGCCTGCTGCAGCGCATGCGCCAGCATGTGCCGCGCCAGCAACGCGGCGCCCTGCAGGCCAAGTGCCGGTGCCAGCCGGGTCTTGGCCAGCCCTGGCTGGGGCGCTTTGGCCATGACCACCAGCTGCACCGGCGCCCGCCGGGCCAAAAGTGCGGCCGGCGCGCCGGGCAGCGGGGGCCACACGCCACTCAACGGTAGCGCTCCGCCAGGCGCTCGGGCGACTCGCCGCGCCAGTACGCCCAGCGCAACTGCCACATCAGCACCATGGTTCGCCAGGCACCCCGGCTTTCCCAGCGGCGGCCCGACGTGCTCACCCGCTGGCGCAGGCAGGCCGGCGCAGACAGCGCGCGCAGGCGGCGCGAGATCTCGATGTCTTCCATCAGGGGCTGGTCGGGAAACCCGCCCACAGCGTCGAACGCACTGCGCCGCACGAAGATGGCCTGATCACCCGTAGCAATGCCGGTAGCCCGAGAGCGCAAGTTCATCAGCGCCGCAATCACCGGCAGCAGCGGATGCCGCCCGGCAATCCGCACGTCGAAACGGCCCCAGTCGGCACCGCTCGCCAGGGCGCGGGCAATCGCCTGGTCGGCTTGCGGCGGCAGGCGGGTGTCGGCATGCAGAAACAGCAGGCAGGCACCGGCGCTGGCCTGCGCACCGGCATTCATCTGCCGCGCCCGGCCGCGCGGCGCGCTGATCACTGTCACGCCGTGCGCGCGCACCCGCGGCACCGTGTCGTCGGTGCTGCCGCCGTCCACCACCAGCAGCGCGGCGCCCCGCTCGCGCAGCGGCTGCAGCGCCGCCAGGTGCGCGTCGATCCCGCCCGCCTCATTAAGCACGGGCATGACGATGCTCAGTTCCCGCACCACCACCGCTCCGCAACGGGGTTCACGCCGGGTTTCAGGCCGCCAGGGCACCGCCGCAGCTGCTGCCCTGCCCCGCCGTGCAGCCATAACAATGGCCGGCGACACGGATCGCCTGGCCTGACAGGTCACGCAGCAGCAGGTCGCGCAAGTGGCGGCGCACACTGCTGTGGCCAGCCGGCAGACCCAGCTGCTGGTTGAAATCGCAGTCGTAGAGCCAGCCTTGCCAGTCCACGCTGACCAGGCTGCGGCACATGACGCCGTCAAGATTCTCGGGGCGGAAGCTGCCGCGCAGCAGATCCATGTAGGTGTCGAAACTGCCCTTGGACACCAGCGTCGAGCCGAAGCGCTGGATGGGCATGTTGGTCAGCGCCAGCAGTTCGTGAAAGACCACGCCGAAATGTTCGGCCAGTTCGCGCTGATAGTCCGCCTGCAGGCGTTTCTGGTCCGGCGGCAGGGACGGCCCCTGCGGGTTGTAGACCAGGTTCAGCCGCAAGGAAGAACCGGGCTGTCCGTAACCGAGCGCGTTGAGGGCCCGCAGCCCCTCGATGCTGCGCTCGAACACGCCGTCGCCGCGCTGGCGGTCGACATTGCCTGCCGAGTAGCAGGGCAGCGATGCCACCACCTCCACCGCCTGCTCGGCCAGAAAGGCGGCCAGATCGTCCTGCCCGGGCTCGGACAGGATGGTCAGGTTGCAGCGGTCAATGACCCGTACACCCAGGCCGCGCGCCTGACGCACCAGCGCGCGAAAGCCCGGGTGCAGTTCGGGCGCGCCGCCGGTGAGGTCCAGCGTCCCCAGCCCGCGCTGGCGCAGCACCTCGGCAATCAGGGCGATGTTGTCCTCGTCCATCATCTCGGTGCGGTTCGGGCCGGCGTTGACATGGCAGTGCAGGCAGCTCTGGTTGCAGCGGTAGCCGAGGTTGACCTGCAGGGTGTCCAGCCGGCCCCGCTGCAAGGGGGGAAAGGCAATGGCGGTCAGGCGTGGCAAGGTGTCATGCATGGTGAGTGCTCCGTCGGATGGGCGATCAGGCCAGCAAGGCCGCCAGGCGCTGGCGAACGGCCGGCGCCATGGCGTCGGGCTGGGTGACCAGCGCGTGGGCCAAGGCGGTGTGGGCCGGGCTTTCGGGCCATTCGGCGCCGAGCCGCGCGATGGCGGCCGCGGCGACCCGCTGGGCCCGCGCCGCGTTGCGAAACAGGTTCTGCAAGGCCATGTCGGCCGTCACATGGGCCTCGCGGGGGTGCCAGCAGTCATAGTCGGTGACCATGGCCAGCGTGGCATATCCGATCTGGGCCTCGCGGGCAAGCTTGGCTTCGGGCAGGTTGGTCATACCGATGACCCCGGCGCCCATGGCCCGGTAGCGTTGCGATTCCGCCAGGCTGGAAAACTGCGGCCCTTCGATGCAGACGTAGGTACCCGATTCATGCAGTCGCACGCCGTCGGCGTTGCCCTCGCGCGCCAGCTCGTCGCGCGCCGCGTGCGCCAGCGCCGCTGACGCCACCGGGCAGACGGGCTGCGCCATCGACACATGGGCCACCGCACCCTGACCGAAAAAGGTGCTGTCGCGGCGGGTGGTCAGGTCAATGAACTGGTCGGGCAACACCAGATCGAGCGGGCGAAAGTCTTCCCGCAGGGAACCCACGGCCGACATCGACAGCAGGTAGCGCACGCCCAGTTGCTTGAGCGCATGGATGTTGGCACGGTAGGGCACTTCCGAGGGCAAAAGCCGGTGGCCCCGCCCGTGGCGGGCCAGAAAGGCGACCGGCACCCCGGCCACCGTGCCGGTGACGATGGCGTCTGACGGCTCGCCAAACGGGGTCTGGACCCGCTGTTCCTGCGCCTGCTCCAGCGCCTCCATGGCGTACAGGCCACTGCCGCCAATCACACCGACCCGTTTCTGGCTCATGGTTTCTCCGTTCCAGTTCTGCCTTGCGATGGTAGGCGGCTTGTACGTCCGGCGCACCACCGCCGCCCAATTCACCCACACCCGCACCCCGACGTGTCGGTCGGCGGGCGCGGCATTGTCTTACAGGCCGGCCGCACACGCGGCCGGCAGGAGAAAAACGTGGCGCGGTGTAAGAATGGCTCCGTCCCCGCGACACAGCACCACTGCGTCATTCCTCTGGAGCCCCCGTGAACGTGAGAAAAATCCTGGTCCTGCTGGCGATTGTGGCCACCGTCGGGGCGTTTTTCGCCCTGGGCTGGAACCGCTATTTCAGCCTCGAATTTCTCAAGGAAAGCCAGGCCCGCTTCGCGGAACTGCGCGCCACGCAGCCCCTGACCCTGGCGGCGGCCTATTTCGTGACCTACGTGGCGGTGACGGCGCTGTCGCTGCCGGGCGCCACGATCGTGACCCTGGCCGGTGGTGCCCTGTTCGGCCTGGGCTGGGGCTTGCTGCTGGTGTCGTTTGCCTCCAGCATCGGCGCGACGCTGGCCTTTCTGACCGCACGATTTCTGCTGCGCGACAGCGTGCAAAGCCGCTTCGGGCAGCGGCTGGCCGAGATCAACCGCGGCATCGACAAGGACGGTGCCTTCTACCTGTTCACCCTGCGCCTGATCCCCGTGGTCCCGTTTTTTGTCATCAACCTGCTGATGGGCCTGACAAAGATGAAGGCCCGGACCTTCTACTGGGTCAGCCAGCTGGGCATGCTGGCGGGCACGGCGGTGTATGTGAATGCCGGCACCCAACTGGGCCAGCTCAATTCCCTCCAGGGCATTCTCAGCCCCGCCCTGCTGGGCAGCTTTGTGCTGCTGGGCCTGTTCCCCTTGATGGCGCGCAGGCTGGTCGAAACGGTCCAGAAGCGCAAGGTCTACGCCCGGTGGGCCCCCGAGCGGCCACAGCGCTTCGACCGCAACCTGATCGTGATCGGCGCCGGCGCGGGCGGCCTGGTCAGTGCCTACATCGCCGCGGCGGTGAAGGCCAAAGTCACGCTGGTGGAAGCCCACAAGATGGGCGGCGACTGCCTGAACTACGGCTGCGTGCCGAGCAAGGCGCTGATCCGCAGCGCCAAGCTGGCGCACCAGATGCGTCACGCCTCGCACTACGGCCTGTCCGATGCCACGCCCGGATTCCGTTTCAAGGCGGTGATGCAGCGCATCCACGACGTGATCCAGGCCATCGCGCCACACGACAGCGTGGAACGCTACACCGGCCTGGGGGTGGAGGTGTTGCAGGGCTACGCGAAACTGGTCAACCCGTGGACGGTGGAGATTGCGCTCACCGGCGGCGGAACACAACGGCTCACGGCGCGCAGCATCGTCATCGCGGCCGGCGCCCGGCCCTTCGTGCCGCCGCTGCCGGGTCTGGATGACGTGGGCTACGTCACCAGCGACACGCTGTGGGATGCATTTGCCCGGCTCGACGAGGTGCCCAGGCGCCTGGTGGTGCTGGGCGGCGGCCCTATCGGCTGCGAACTGGCGCAAAGTTTTGCGCGGCTGGGGGCGCAGGTCACGCAGGTCGAAATGGCGCCGCGCCTCATGGTCCGCGAGGACGAGGAGGTCTCGGCACTCGCGAAGGCCTCGCTGGCTGCCGACGGCGTGTCCGTGCTCACCGGCCACAAGGCGCTGCGCTGCGAGCGGGTGAACGGCGAGAAGACGCTGGTGGTGGAACACGATGGGGTGGAGAAGCGCATCGCCTTCGACCAGCTGCTGTGCGCCGTCGGCCGTGTCGCGCGGCTGACCGGCTACGGCCTGGAAGACCTGGGCATCCCGACGAACCGCACGGTCGAGACCAACGAATACCTGCAGACGATCTACCCCAACATTTTTGCCGCCGGCGACGTGGCCGGGCCGTTCCAGTTCACCCACACCGCCGCGCACCAGGCCTGGTATGCCGCCGTCAATGCCCTGTTCGGCGACTTCCGCAAGTTCAAGGCGGACTACTCGGTCATCCCCTGGGCCACCTTCATCGACCCCGAAGTGGCCCGTGTCGGCCTGAACGAGCAGGAAGCGAAGGAAAAAGGCATTGCCTACGAGGTGACGAAGTACGGCATCGACGATCTGGACCGCGCCATCGCCGACAGCGAGGCGCACGGCTTCGTCAAGGTGCTCACCGTGCCCGGCAAGGACCGGATTCTGGGCGTGACCATTGTCGGCACCCATGCCGGCGACCTGCTGGCCGAGTATGTGCTGGCCATGAAACATGGCCTGGGCCTGAACAAGATTCTGGGCACCATCCACACCTATCCGACCCTGGCAGAAGCCAACAAATACGCCGCCGGCGAATGGAAACGGGCCCATGCGCCGCAGCGCCTGCTGCAGTGGGTGCGGAAATTCCACGACTGGAAGCGAGGCTGACATGAACACCCGCCGAAATGCTATCTTTTATATAGCTGCATTGCACCTTTTTACGATGGGTACGCCCGGTTTTGCCCAGAATTCCGGGCTGGACACCCGCTACCAGGCCTGGGAGGCACTGCTGAAAAAGCATGTGCGCTGGCTGCCCGACAACCGGCAGTCGCGGGTGGACTACCGGGGCTTCGCCGCCGATCGCGCCGCCTTGCAGGCGGTGCTGGCGCAATGGTCTGCCGTCACCCCGGCCCAGTTCAACGCCCTGCCCCGCGCCGAACAGATGGTTTTTCTGATCAATGCCTACAACGGCTTCACCATCGAGCTGATCCTGACGCAATACCCCGATCTCAAATCCATCAAGGATCTGGGCTCGTTGCTGCAATCGCCCTGGAAGAAAAAGTTCTTCACCCTGCTTGGCGAGACCCGCCATCTGGACTGGATCGAGCATGAGCAGCTTCGCCCGCGCTACCAGGAGCCCCGCGTGCATGTGGCCGTCAACTGCGCCAGCATCGGTTGTCCCGCGCTGTTTCCGCAAGCCTTCACGGCCGATCGCCTGGAAGCCATGCTGGAAGACGGCATGCAGCGCTTCCTTGGTGATCGCACCCGCAACCGCCTCAGTCCGGGCGGGCTGCAGGTTTCGAGTATCTTCAAATGGTTCCGTGAAGACTTTGAAAAAGGCCACCAGGGCTTTGCGCGCCTGGAAGACGTGTTTGCCCGCTATGCCAACACCCTGGCGTCCGACGCGCCCAACCGGCAACGACTGCAGGAGCGCCATGTGGCGATTTCTTTTCTCGATTACGACTGGTCTCTCAACGATCTGGGCCGCTGAGGCGCAGTCGGCCGAGCCGGCACTGCCCCCGGCGGGGCCGCTGGCCGCCTTTTCTGCCGGGCGCGGCGATGCACCGCCGCCCGCCTGGCGGGCGGTCGGGCTGCCCGGCGGCAAAGTGCCATTGAGTGCGATGCTGCTGGACCACCGCCTCGTTCCCGGCGCCGCCGTATTGCGCCTGGCCAGCACGGCCTCATACGGCACACTGGTGCACGACCTGCCCCTGTTGCCCGCACAGCCGCAGACGGCGCTGGCCTGGCGCTGGCGGCTCGACCAGCCTGTGCCCGGCGCCGACCTGCGCCAGCGCGCCGGCGACGATGCCGCCGTCAAGCTGTGTGTGATGTTCGACCAGCCACTGTCTCGCCTGTCGCTGGGCGAACGCAGCCTGTTGCGCCTGGCGCGCACCGTTTCCGGTGAAGCCCTTCCGGCGGCCACCCTGTGTTACGTCTGGGACCCGCAATTGCCCGCCGGCACCGTGCTGGTCAACGCCTACACCCGGCGCATGCGCTGGCTGGTGGTCGATGGCAGCGACAGCCCCCTGGGTCAGTGGCGCGAACACCGCCGCCCGATCGCCGCCGACTTCCAGCGCGCCTTCGGCGACGAAAGCCCCACCACGCCGCCGATGACGGCGGTGGTGGTAGGCACGGACAGCGACAACACCGGCGGGCGCAGCCTGGCCTTTGTCGGGGATGTCAAACTCTCGCCATGACCACGTCGACCCTGGCCCTCAAACATCTGGTCCTTCTTGGCGCCGGCCACGCCCATGTCCAGGTCCTGCATGGCCTGGCGCAAAGCCGGCCCGCCGACCTGATGGTCACGGTGGTGGCCCCCTACCCGCGCCAGATGTATTCGGGCATGGTGCCCGGTTTTGTTGCCGGTCACTATGCGCTCGACGACTGCGCGATTGCGCTGCCCCGCCTGCTGGAACGGGCCGGCGCCCGCTTCGTGCAGGCGCATGCGGTGGGCCTGGACGCGGACAACCGCACGGTTTTTCTGGACGACGAAAGCACACTGGACTTCGAGTGGCTGAGCATCAACACCGGCCCGGTGCTGGATCGCACCTGGCTGGACCGGCATCTGCCCGGCGCCACGGAGCATGCCCTGCTGGTGCGCCCGATCGAACGTTTTGCCATGCTGTGGCCCCGGGTGGTCGAGCTGGCCGGCGAGCGGCCCCTGCATGTGGCGGTGGTCGGCGGCGGCGCGGCCGGTATCGAGCTGTCCATGGCCATGAACCATGCGCTGACCGGCCCCGGCACCATGCCGCAATCGCATGTGACGCTGGTGTGCGGGCCCGACGAGCCTGGCGCCGCGTATCCCGAAGCGGTGCGCCGGCGGATCGCACGCGCCCTGAAAAGCCACGGCATTACCGTGCTGCGCGACAGCTGCACTGGCTTTGCCGCCGGTGAAGTGCTGCTGGCCGGCGGCGCGCGGCTGCACTGTGACGCGCCGGTTCTGGCGATTGGCGCGCAGGCGCCCGGCTGGCTCGCCGACAGTGGCCTGGCGCTGGACGCGCAAGGGTTTGTCGCCGTCAACGCCTGCCAGCAAAGCACCAGCCATGCGAACGTCTTTGCGGCCGGCGATGTCGCCAGCCGGGTGGACCGGCCCCATCCGCGCAGCGGCGTCTATGCCGTTCGGGCCGGCCCGCCGCTGCTGGCCAATTTGCGCGCGACGGCGGCGGGGCAAGCGCTCACGCCGTACAGGCCCCAGACACGAACGCTCAACCTGCTCTCCTGCGGTACCCGCACCGCGATCGGGGCGTGGGGGCCACTGAGTTTCGAAGGCGGCTGGGTCTGGCGCTGGAAAGACCGCATCGACCGCCGCTTCATGCGCACCTATTCCTCATGACAGCCCCCACTTCGCGTGCCCGAACCCTGACGCTGTTCGACTATGACTGGGACGCGGTCGGCCATGCCCGTGCCGCTGCGGCGCGGGGCATTCAACTGGACGAAGCCGGTTTCGACCTGTTCTCGTTTCCCAGCAACGCGCGGCTGGCCTGGTTCGACCTGGACCGCTTCGTAGCCCGCCTGGCCCGGCAGGCTCCAGGCCGGGGCTGGAGCGCCGTCACCTCGCAGCACGAGCAGTTCGGGGCGCTCGCGGCCGCGATGCTGGCGGAACGCATGGGCTGGCCCGGCACCCCGGTCGACGCCATCTTGACGTGCCAGCACAAATGGCTGGCCCGCACGGTCCTGGAGCGGGTGGCGCCTGAGGCCAACGTGCCGTTTGCGCTGCTTCAGGCAGAATACGGCGCCCCGGTGCCCACCGGCATCGACTACCCGCGCTTTGTCAAGCCGGTGAAGGCGGCGTTTTCCGTGCTGGCGCGCACCGTGCACAACCACGCCGAGTTGCACCGGCACACCCGCTTCGGCGCCTGGGAGCTGTGGGTCATCCGCCACCTGGTGGAGCCGTTCGAACGGATCGCCCGGCGCCGCCTCGACCCGGACCTGCCCAGCGCGCACCGTCTGCTGCTGGAGGCACCGGTTCGCGCGGCGCAGTTCAACCTGGACGGCTATGTCTTTGACGGACAGGTTCATGCCGTGGGTGTGGTGGACGCTGTCATGTACCCCGGCACCCAGGCCTTCATGCGCTTCGAGCTGCCCAGTGCCCTGCCGCCGGCGGTACAGGCGCGGGCGCTGGACGTGGCCCGCCGCTTTCTGCAGGCGGCGGGCTTCCGCCACGGCCTGTTCAACATGGAGTTCTTCTACGACGCCGCCCGGGACCGGCTGACGGTCATCGAATTCAACCCACGCATGGCGTCGCAGTTCTCCGACCTCTACTTGCGGGTGGTCGGTATCGACCTGCACGCCCTGGCGCTGGCGCTGGCGCACGGCGAGGACCCCGCCCGCGTTCCTTCGGTGGCACCGGTGGCAGGGGCGGCGGCCAGTTTCGTCTACCGCAGCTTCCAGCCTGATGCGGTGGTCTGCCAGCCGACGGCGGCCCGGCGCATGGCCTTGGCCGAGGCCTTCCCCGATGCGCTGCTGCTGCCTTTTCCGAAAAGCGCAGGGTCCGTCGAACGCGATTTCAAATGGCTGGGCAGCTACCGCTACGGCATTCTCCACCTGGGCGGGCGCGATGCCTCCGACCTGCGCGCGCGGTGTGAAGAAGCCAGCGCCCTGCTGGGCTGGCCAGCGCCTTACCGGGAACCCGCGGAGCACGACGCGACTCTCATCCGGCAGGCCGTCGAACCGCAACCCGCGCGACCCTTTACCCACCCCTCCACGAAAGCTGCACGATGAGAACGACCGACGCTCTGCCCCCCTCGATTCACCGCGCCGTGCTGATCAGCACAACGGTGCTGGCGCTGGCCGGCTGCGGTGCGATGACCGCCCAGAACCCGTCATCGGCCCTGAAACCGGTCAACGCCGTGGAAATCGCCCCCGATGCGCGCGTCATGCTCAAGGGCGCCGATGTGGTGGCCTATTTCACCCTGGGCAAGTACGTGCAGGGCAGCCCGGCCTTCAAGAGCACCCATGAGGGCGTGGTTTTCCACTTCTCGAACGCCGAGCACAAGGCCCGCTTCGATGCCGCGCCGGCACAGTACCTGCCGCAATACGGCGGCTATTGCGCCAATGGCATCGTCTATGGCATCCCTTGGGGCGGCGATGCAGATACCTGGCGGATGATCGACGGCAAGCTCTACATTTTTGGCGGCCAGGCCAGCAAGGACGGCTTCGAGCTGGACCTGAAGACCAATCTCGCGCTGTCCGACAAGTACTGGAAGGAAGAAGTCCAGGGCGCCAACAGTTTCATCCAGCGGGGCAAGCGGCTGGTGTTCAAGGTCCCGCACTACAAGACCGGCGAAGAGCTGGCGAAGGCCGTGGCGGAAGCCAAGGCCAGAAAGCCCTGAGTCCGCGTCCGGCTGTTCCGCTGTCATGCGCGTGCGGCGCCGCTCCCTGCTGATGGCCGGCGCCGCCGGCCTGGCCGGCTGCAGCCTGGCACCCGACCAGGACCACACCGGTCCCGATGCACCCCGCACGACGGCCCTGCGCCGCCCGGTGCGCACGGCCTGGGTGCTCAGCTCGGGTGGCCCACGCGGTTTTGTGCATGTGGGCGTGCTCAAGGCGCTGCAAGAGCTGCAACTCAGGCCCGATCTCATCGTCGGCGCTTCGGCCGGCGCGCTGGTGGGTTGCCTGTGCGCCTCGGGCGTGCCCGCTGAGGAGGTCGAGGCCCTCGCGCTGGACCTGCAGGCCTGGTCGCTCGGACGCCTGGCCCTGGGAACACCCGAACGCCTGAGCGGCAGTGCGGTGGCAGACCTGGTGCGCGAACGCGCCCGGGTCCGCCTGCTCGAACAGATGGCCGTGCCCATGGCCTGTGTGGCGCTGCGCCGCAGCGACGGAGCGCCGGTCGCCTTCACGGCGGGCGACGCCGGGCTGGCTGTACAGGCCTCGACCGCGATCGAAGGCCAGTTTGCACCGGTGCGCATCCGCGGCCAGCGCTACGGTGACCCTGACGGGAGCACGCCGCTGCCGGTGCGCATTGCCCGGGCGCTGGGCGCCCAACGCGTGCTCGCGGTCGATGCCAGCGCCCACGTGGAGCGAGCCCCGCCCGGCGCCGAGCGCTACCGCGAGAGCGATCTGCGCAAGAAAGCGCTGATCGACACCGACGCTGCGCTGGCCGACTTGCTGCTCAAACCCGACTTCGGCTATTGGGTCAGCCTGTCACGCGAGTTCCGCGAGCGTGCGATGGCGGCGGGGTACCGGGCGACCATGGCGCAGGCCAGGGAGCTGCAAGCCTTGCATGCGGTTTGAGGCCCAAGGCGCATGAGGGGTGCCGGGTTCCGGCACGGAGCGGATTTCCCCCGCACCTCCCGTTCGCGAGCGGGAGGTCCTGCGGCCTCCAACTTTGCCTTCAGGAAGGCTGCGCGCCGGCCGCATAGGCAGCCGCGAACTCGGCCGACGGGGCGATCGGCGAGATGACGTCGATCAGGACGCCATTCGGGTCTTGCGCAATGAAGTGACGCTGACCCCAGGGTTCGTCCCGCAGCGACAGCACGATCGGTACACCGGCAGCCGCCAGCCGCGCGTGGTGTGCATCCACATCGTCGACCTCGAAGTTGATCAGCAACCCGCTGGTGCGTTCGGCTTTGGGGCCCGGGATGGTCGGGTGCCCTGCCTGCATCACCGCCAGGTTGACGTGATCGTCTTCGCGGGACTGCAAATGCACGTACCAGTCTGAGGTAAACACCGTCCGGAAGGCAAAGTGACGGACGTAGAAGTCGGCGGTTTCGTTCACGCGGTCGCTCAACAGGACCGGGTAATACTGCTGGCATTTCATGGTGACTCCTTGGTCAAGAATAACATACACTATGTATGTAAATGCTTTTTACATACAGGCTGCATGCATGTCAATACCCCACCGAACACAGGAATCACGGCGCGAGGCCACGCGTAAGGCCTTGATGGCGGCGGCGCGACGATTCTTCGTCGAGCGCGGCTATTCCGCCACTGGAACCCCGGAGCTGGTCGCCGAGGCCGCGGTCACCCGGGGCGCGCTCTACCACCATTTCCAGGACAAGTCGGACCTGCTGATGGCCGTGGCCACCGACATGGCCTTTGAGGTCGCCGCGGCCGTGGCCGCTTCGACGCCCCCGGATCTGCCGCCACTGCAGGCCATGCGGGACGGCAGTCACGCCTATTTCGCAGCGATGGCAGAAGGCGGACGCGCGCGCGTGCTATTGCTGGACGCCCCCGCGGTGCTGTCCCCGGCGCAGCTTGCGATACTGAGCGAGGCCGCCGGGGCGGACGAATTGCGACACGGGCTGAAGGCTTGCCTTCGTGCGGGGCGCAATGCGCCTGTGCACGAACTGGGCAGCCTGCTGTCCGCCGCATTCGACCGCGCCGCCCGGGCCGTGGCCGAGGGCAAGGATCCGACGCCTTGGACGGCAGCGATGGACCTGCTGGTCGGCGCGGTCGCCGCCGATCTGGCGCGCTGATCCGGTCAATGGTGCTGCCGAAACAAGCCCGTGTTCGCGTGACGACCGCTCTCCCAGTGGACAAGCCAGCGGGCCGCCAGGGCGGGCGGTGGCGCGCCGCGCGGCGGGGATGTCATGTATCCCGGGCCAGGCGCACCCCGCTGAACTGCCAGCGCGCGTCGGTGGGGAAAAAGTTGCGGTAGCTGGCACGGATGTGGTCGCGGGGGGTGGCGCAGGAGCCGCCGCGCAGCACCATCTGGTTGATCATGAATTTGCCGTTGTATTCGCCCACGGCACCGGCCCAGGGGCGGTAACCGGGGTAAGGAAGGTAGCTGCTGCCGGTCCACTCCCACACGTCACCGCCCATCTGCTGCAGCCCGGGCCCGCCGCGCGACAGCGGCATGGGATGCAAGGCGCCACTTTCCAGGAAGTTGCCCCGGGTTTGCAGCGCAGCGCCCAACGTGCCGGCCGCGTGCTCCCATTCGGCTTCGGTGGGCAGGCGGATGGGCTCGCGGTCTTGCGCGGCGCGCCAGCGCGCGTAGGCATCGGCTTCGAACCAGCTGATGTGCACCACCGGGGTGTGCGGGTCGATGGGCACACGACCGTGCAGGGTGAATTTGGTCCAGCCGCCGTGTTGCGCCGGGTCACCGCTGCGCTGCCAGTACAGCGGCGCCTCGATACGCTGGGCGCGCAGCCAGTCCCAGCCTGCGGCCATCCACCAGCGCGGATCGGTGTAGCCGCCATCGGTCATGAAGTCCAGCCATTCGCCGTGCGTGACCAGCCGGTTCGCCAGTGCATGCGGCGCCAGCAGGGTGTCGTGGCGCGGCGATTCGTTGTCGAACGCAAAGCCGTCGCCGGTGTGGCCCTGCGACGCGATGCCACCGGCAAACGCCACCCAGTCGATGGGCGCGGCCACCACGCTGCCCAAGGGCCATTGCGGATGGTAGACCGGGTTCAGCGGGTTGCTGGCCAGCAGGTGCTTGAGGTCGGTGAGCAACAGTTCCTGGTGTTGTTGTTCGTGCTGCAGACCCAGCGTCAGCAATTCGGTGATGGTGCTGGTCACCCCGCCTTGCAGCAGCGCGGCCATGCGCGCATCCACCTGCGCGCGGTAGGCCTTCACCTCAGTCAGGCCGGGGCGGGTGATCAGGCCGCGCTGCGGGCGCGGGTGCTGGTCGCCCACGCCCTGGTAGTAGCTGTTGAAGAGCACGCGAAACGCCGGGTGGAACGGCCGGAAGCCGGGTTCGAAGCGTTCGAGGATGAAGGTCTCGAAAAACCAGGTGGTGTGGGCCAGGTGCCATTTGGTGGGGCTGGCGTCGGGCATGGACTGGACCTGGCAGTCGGCTTCGCTCAGCGGTGCGGCCAGCGCCATGGTCTGCGCCCGTACCGCGTCATAACGCAAGAAAGCCGCCGGGCACGGTGGCGGACTCAGAGGGGCGGTTGTGCTGCTCACCGGACATCTCCCTTGTAAAGACCACTGCCAATATACCCCATACCCCACTGGGTACTTTCCCAGACAAACGCGTCGCAATGTGCGGCCACCAGGCTCCAGGGCTCCCACAGATCGGCCGCCTTGGCGTTGTAGGGGCGGTTCTTCAACCAGGCCAGCACATTCAGCGGCCCGGCCCACCAGGGGAAAAACTTCATGCCCGCCATGGCCACGCGCGCACCCGGCCTGACCTGGCGCAAGATATTGGCCACCGCCTCGGGGGTGCGGCAGATGTCGTGCGTGTAGTTGAACAGCACCGCATCGGCCGTGTGGGGCAAGCGCACCGTTTCGGCCGGTTCGTTGGTGTGCCAGACATTGCGCCAGCCTTCCCGCTGCACGCGCCGGTGGGCAAGGGCGAACATGTCCGGGCTTTGTTCAAAGGCCAGCACGCGGCCGGTTTCGCGCACCCCGTCACGCAGCAGGGCATAGCTCAGACCGGTACCGGCGCCGACGTCCAGCACCGTCTGTCCGGGAACCAGTTGCAGCAAGGCAATGGTGCGCCGACGCAGCGCCATGGTGCGTTCGGCCGAGGCGTCATAACTCGCGGCTTTGCCGCGGTAGCGTGCGATGGACAGTTCGTTGTCGGTCATGTCCCGCTTGGTCGCACCAAGGCCTCAGGAACTTACACGCGATGCGGAATGCAATCCCATGACACCGATGACGATCAGACCGATGCTGACCATCTTGACTGCAGTGGCCGGCTCCTTGAAATACCAGATGCCGATCAGTGCAGTCAGCACCGTGCCGACACCCGACCAGACGCCATACACCACGCTCAGCCCGAGCACCCGGATCACCATGGTGTTGAGTGCAAACGAAGCGGCATAAAAAACAAAAATCATCACCGACGGTGTGAGCCGGGTAAAACCTTCGGCCAGTCGCATCGAGGTGGTCACGGCCACCTCCAGCAGGATGGCCACCGAAAGCACGACCCAGGCCTGGGAAACCGTCAACAGCGGGAGGGACATGGTGATCTTGCGGATTGGCGGGATGAATCAGCGGGTGAGCCAGCGACGCGCGCCATGACTGGCGGCATCGACCACGGCCACCATCAGCAACATGGCCCCGAGGATGGTCGCGGTCTTGCTCATGTGAAACAGCCCCATGTGGAAGGCCAGCAGCTGGCCCAGTCCCCCCGCACCCACCACACCCAGCACGGCGGCGGCGCGAATGTTGTTTTCCCAGCGGTAGAGGGTGTAGCTCATGAGCTGCGGCAGTACCTGCGGCAAGGTCGCGTACAGAAACACCCGGCCATTGCCCACCCCGTGGGTACGCAGGGCGGCCGCCGGGCCGGGGGGCGCGTTCTCTATCGCTTCGGCGAACAGCCGCCCCAGCACGCCGGTGGTGTGCAGCGCCAGTGCCAAGGTGCCGGCAAACGGACCCAGGCCGGCCGAGATCAGCAGCAACGCCGCCCACACCAGCTCCGGGATACTGCGCAGGGCGTTCAGTATCAGCCGTGTCGGCACCCGGGCTGGTGCCGTGTGGCCCGCGTACAGGCGGCTGGCGGGCACGGCCAGCGCCAGACCCGCCAGCGCTGCCAGGCCGGTACCCAGCGCCGACATGGCCAGAGTCTCCCAGGCGCCCAGGGCCACCTTGCGCAGAAACGCCGGCGAGGTGTCGGGCGGAAAAAACTCGCCGACGAACCGCGCCATGCTGTGCACCGCCTGCAGCGACAGAAACTGCGCCCACTGCAGATCCAGCGACCAGAAACTGGCAACCACCAGCCCCGCCAGGCCGACGACAAACCAACAGGCCTTGCAGCGCGCGTCGAACAGCGGTGGCGGCAGGCGATAGGGCGGGTTGGCGGCGCGCTGGCGGTTCATCCGAGCACCTTTCGCAGCCACGCGCTGACCCGGTCCGCCAGTGCCACCAGCGCGATGAACACCAGCAACATGCTCGCCACTTCGCCGCCGTTGAACATCTTCATCGAGTTGTCCAGCTGCTGACCCAGGCCCCCCGCACCGACGAAACCCAGTACGACCGAGCTGCGGATCGCGCATTCCCAGCGGTAGACGGTGTAGCTGGTCAGTTCGGCCGCGCTGGCCGGCAACAGCGCGTACAGAAACGCCTGCAGGCGCGAGCTGCCGTTGCGCAACAGGGTGGTGGTGGCATGGGTTTCACCGCTTTCGAGGATTTCGCCGTAGACCTTGCCCAGCATGCCGCCATAGGTCAGCGCGATCGCCAGCACCCCGGCTGTCGGCCCCAGGCCCACCACCCGCACAAACACCAGAGCCCAGACCAGTTCGGGAATGCTGCGCAGCACAATCAGCAGCCAGCGCAGCGCCTGTCGCAGCCAGAAAGGCCCCCGCGCCATGCGCCCCGAGAGCGCCGACACCGACAAAGCCTGGGTGCTGGCCAGGGTCAGCGGAATCGCAATCAGCAACGCGAGGCTAACCCCGGCCGTGGCCATGGCCACGGTGCGCCAGGTTTCCCGGGCCACCATGGCCAGAAATTCGCCGCCGTGGGCCAGCGGCCAGAAACTGCCCAGAAACTGGCCGGTGACCCGCAGGTTGCCCGGCTCCAGCAGCACCCAGGGCCGAAACTCAGTGGCCACACCCAGCGGCCACAGCAGCACCAGCAGCGCCAGCAGCCAGAAACTGCGGCCCAGCCAGGCCGGATCGCGTGCGGGGGCGGCGGAAGCTGCCATCAGCGGCAATGCATCAACACCGGCGCCGGCGCTGCGGGGGTGTCGGCGGCCAGGGCGGGCACCTCGCCGCGCAGCCCATGCTCGAACCGGTCGTACAGCGCGGCCAGCCGCTCGCGTGTCACCGCAGCGGCCGGCAGGTCAAAGGCCAGGCGCCCATCGCGCAGACCGACGATGCGCGGAAAATGCGCCAGCGCCACGTCGACCTGGTGCAAGGTGGCCACCAGTGTGGCGCCGTGGTCGCGTGCACCGTCAACCAAGGCGCCGATGGCCTGCCGGGCGCGTGTCGGGTCCAGCGCCGACAGTGGCTCGTCAATCAGCAGCACACTGGCGCCGGGCGGCGCCGCGCGGCCGCCGGCCGGTCCACCCCCGCCGCCCATCGCCACGAGGGCGCGCGCCAGCCCGACACGCTGGCGCTCGCCGCCCGAGAGGCGATCGACACGTTCGAACAATTTGTCCGCCAGGTCAAACCGGTCCAATGCGTCGTGCGCCGCCGGAATGTCGACCGGGTACACCAGCGAGCGCACACTGCGCCACAGCCCCATGGCCGGAAGCTGGCCGGCCAGCACCGCCGTCACCACCCGCTGGCGCGGCGGCAACGGAGGCACCTGCGGCGCCAGAAACAGGCGCGCCCGCACGCGCTGCAACTGCGCGCGCGGCAGGCTCCAGGGCGCCACGTCGTCCAGCCGCAGACTGCCCGACGACGGGGTCAGCGCACAGGCCATCGCATGCAGCAAGGTGGTTTTGCCCGCACCCGAAGGGCCGATCACCGCCACCGACTCACCGGCACCGATGAGCAGGTCGATGCCGTCCACGGCCGGGCGGGACTGTGCCCGTGCGGCCGGGTGGCGCGCCGACAGCGCGGTCAGTTCAACCTTCAAGGCGCGATGCCCCGTCGGCTCAGAGCAGCCCGGCGCTGCGCGCGGCGGCTTCCAGGCCCTTGTAGTTCTCGGGCTTCGTCTCGATGTAGCGGGTGGCGCGGTTCAGGCGCAGGATTTCGGCCTGCTCGGGCTTGGCAGGGTCCAGCGCCAGCAGGGCCGCCTTGACCTTGGCCTGCAAGTCGGCGGGCATATCGGCATGCACCGACCAGTTGTAGTTGAAGTAGCCGGGGGTGGTGTAGAACACGTCCACCGCCTTGGTGTCGACCTTGTTCTCGGCGACGAACTTGCGCCAGACGGTAATGTCCAGCGCGGCCGCATCGACCTTGCCGCTGACCACCGAGGCGATGGTGGCGTCATGCGCGCCGCTGTAGGCCACGCGGCGGAAATCTTTCTCGGGGTTGATGTTGGCCGCCAGCAGGAAGCTGCGTGGCATCAGGTGCCCGGACGTGCTGCTCTGTGAACCGAAGCTGATCTGTTTGCCCTTCATGTCCTGCAGCGACTTGATACCCGAATCGGTCTTGGCGATGAACACCGACTGGAACCGGGTGTCTTCCTCGCGCTGGGCGAGCGGCACGATCTTGCCACCCGAACGGATGTTGGCCTGCACATGGGTGAAGCCGCCGAACCAGACCAGGTCCACCTTCTTGTTGACCAGCGCCTCCACGGCCGCCGGGTAATCGTTGACCGGGGTGAACTCCACTTTCGTTCCCAGCGCCTTCTCCAGATAGGCAGCCAGCGGCGTGAACTTGCGCACCTGCTCGGTAGCCGCTTCTTCGGGAATGGTGGTCACGCGAAACACCGATTGCGCGGCGACCCAGCCGGGCACCAGGGCGGCAGACAGAACCGCGCAGGTCAGCAGGGCGCGGCGGGCAGTGGAAAAGCGCATGGGGCATCCGATCGTCACAGGGAAGGGGCTCAAATTAGACCGCAAAATCCGCCAACACACCGGCCCAAGGGCCTAGGATGAACCCTGTAAGAACGAGCCCTCCCCAGCGACTATGCCCCATGCGTTGCCCGCACTGGTCCGCGGACCCGCCGGGCCTGCCGTCACATCACCCACCGGATCCGCCCTCATGTCCCAACCCGTTCCGTTCATTCAGTTGGCCCAGGAGGATGCGGCGGCCATCCGTCAGAGCCTGATCACCGGCCTGCAGGCCGCCCCCCCGCGGGTGGACCCCAAGTTCTTCTACGACCGCCTTGGTTCCTGCCTGTTCGAAGCCATCACCGAACTCGACGAGTACTACCCCACCCGTACCGAGGCCGGCATCGTGGAAACCCATGCCGCCCAGATGGCCCGCACCATCCCGCCGGATGCGGTGCTGATTGACCTGGGCGCCGGAAACTGTGCCAAGGCGGCGCGGCTGTTCCCCGACCTGAGCCCCGCCGCCTACATAGCGGTCGATATCTCCGTGGATTTCCTCCGCGACGCGCTGGGAACCCTGCGCCGGCAGTACCCGGCGCTCCCCCTGCTGGGCCTCGGCCTGGACTTTGCCGACAACCTCGTGCTTCCGCCCGAGGTGCTGGCATGGCTGGACGCGCAAGGCCTTGCGGGCGCGCCGCGCTGCGTGTTGTACCCCGGGTCGAGCATCGGCAACTTCCTGCCGGCGGCCGCCCAGCGGCTGCTTGCCCAGGTGCAGGCCGTATGCGCGGGCGGCGGCCCGGGCGGCGGCCTGTTGATCGGAGTGGATCGCGTCAAGGCCCCTGCGGTGCTGGAGGCAGCCTACGACGACGCGCTGGGCGTGACCGCAGCCTTCAACCGCAACCTGCTGCGCCATGTCAACCGGTGGCTGGGCAGCGATTTCGCGCCCGCGCGCTGGCGCCACGTGGCCTTCTACAACACCGCCCAGGAACGTATCGAAATGCACCTGGAGGCCATCGACGCGCAGACGGTACGCTGGCCCGGTGGCGAGCGCCACTTCAGCGCCGGCGAACGCCTGCACACCGAAAACTCCTGCAAATGGACCGCCGACAGATTCGCCGCGCTGCTGCGCGCCGCCGGATTTGACCCGGCAGCGCCGTGGAGTGACGCCCGGGACTGGTTCAGCGTGTTCTGGGCCCGTGCCTGAGCGACCCGCCCCCGCCCGCGCAGCCGGCAAAACGCCGCCAGAGCGCTCTGGCGGCGCTTTTTTTTGCCAAATGGGTCAATACCCAGCACGAAAAGGTCGTTCTTTGCTATGAAATCAGGAATGATTTCAGATCCTCAGAACCGCGTGGTCAGGTCAATCCAGCCGCGCGGCAGGCTGTGTACCAGCTGCGCCTCCAGCCATTTGTCGCCGCCGCTGAGGATCGCCACCCCCACCAGCAGCACAAACACACCAAAACCCTTCTTCACTGTTTCCATGTGGGTCAGCACCCAGCCGCGCACCCGCCCAAAACCGCTGCGCGACGCATAGGCCACGGCCACCAGCACGGTGGCGGCACCCAGCCCGAACACCCCCAGAATCAGCGTGCCGCGCAGCGCTCCGCCCTCGGTGGCCACCAGGGTCAGCGCACTGGCCAGCATGGGGCCCGAACAGGGGCTCCAGACCATGCCCAACAGGCCGCCGGTGGCAAACGCACCGGCCAGCGAACCGCTGTCGAACCGCTGGGTCGCCTGGTTGGCGCCGCTGGACAACGGCGTCACCAGCCGGGTGAAGCGCTCGTTGAGCCAGGGCACCAGCATCACCAGGCCAAACGCAATCAGGAGCCAGGCGCCGGCCAGGCGCACCACATCCGGATCGATGCCCAGCGCCTCGCCAGCCACGCCCACCACCAGACCGAGCAGCGCGAACATAGCCACCATGCCGGCGCCCATGGCCACCGGCGCCCAGCGGTTGCCCTGCAATGCGCCGCCCAGCACCAGCGGCAGAAGGGGAAAGACGCAGGGGTTGAGGGTGGTCAGGCTGCCCGCCAGCAAGGCCAGGCCCAGTTCACCGGCGCCGGTCATTGCGCCTTGACCAACTGGGCCTTGATCTCCGCCGCGCGGGTCTGCCCGTTGATGCGCGTAACTTCCTGCGCTCCCTTGTAGACGACAAACACCGACTGTGACCGCACTTTCAGCGATTTGCGCAGGTCTTTTTCAGTGTCGTAATTGGCCACCAGCACGGTCACGTCCTTGAGCTGGACATCCGCCTTGAGTTCATCCAGTGCACGCGCCTGGTTGACACAGGTCGGGCACCAGTCGGCATGGAAATGCACCGCCACCGGTTTGCCCGCCTGCTGCAGGCTGGCCAATTCCGGCGCGGAGAATGGCTTTACGGTCAAGGCCAAGGCCCAACTACCGGCCGCCAGCAGGCCGGCACCCAGCAACAACCGAAAGGACATCGAACGAATGGTTTGGCGCATGAAAAACTCCTGTGAATGCGGAAGAAGTGGCGGTCTGTCGGTTGTGGAAGTGGTTTCTTACACCGCCTGTACTCAGCCGCAATCAGCAGGCCCGCGGCCCACCATGCGAGCGCCGCCCGGTCGGGAGGGTTCCCGAACCATGCAGCGGTTCACAGTGCCATGCTGCGAAAACCCGCAAACACATCGCTGCGCTCCGCCGTGAAGAAGTTGCGGTACCGCCGGTTCGCCAGGCGCGTCGAGGTGGCCGCACTGGCGCCTTTGAGCACCGGGCGTCCGTCAAACCACGGCGCCGAGTAGTCGCGGTACGGATGCGGCACAAAACCGTCGAAGGGCGCAAACGGGCTGGCCGTCCATTCCCAGACCTGGCCCCAGGCGAATCCGGGCACGCTGCTGGCGGCCACCCATTCCGCCTCGTTGGGCAGGCGCCGGCCAGCCCAGGCGCACCAGGCTTGCGCCTCGTACAACGTCACGTGGCACACCGGCGCCTCGGGCTCCAGCGGCACCCAGCGGCCCCAGCGTCGCTGCTGCCAGCCGGAGGCGTCCAGTCGCAGGGTGCGGGGTGCACGCGCGGCCGTGTCCGAGCGCCAGCGCCAGCCCGCCGGTGTCCACCAGCGCGGATCGTCATACCCGCCGTCCGAAACGAAGGGCATAAACCGCGCCCAGGTGACCGGCGCCGCGTCGATCCGGCCCGCCGCTACGGTGACCCGCTGCGCGCCGCATTCGTTGTCAAAGGCAAAACCGGGCCCCTGCCAGGCCAGATCGCAGGGACCGGCCGGAACCGGAATCTCCGCGCCCCCTGACAGTCCCGTGGGCTGATCCAGGCCGGCGCTTGTCTGCGGGTCGTCAGGGTCGTAATCCAGTGTCTGGGCCATGTAAACGGCGGCTTCGGCATGCATGTCTTCGTGAAACAGCGCGAGCCGAAAAAAATACAGACCGGCGTCGGTCTCCGCTGCGCAGTCGAGCAGCGCCAAGGTGTCGGTGAGGCTGGCCTGCAGATCGGCGCACGTCTGGCGCGCATCCGGCAGTGGCAGGTGCCAGCGACGCACATGCGGCACAAGGCTGGAGTGATACAGCGCTTCGGCATCCACGCCCCGCGCCGCCTGGCGTGCGGGGCTGCGCGGGGCATCCGGGTCGGCGTCCGGGCCCCGGTCGCGCTGCGGGTTGCGGGCAATCCACCAGTCGGCAAACCAGCCGACATGCCCCAGCTCCCACAGCGGGGGGTTCAGTTCCGTCCGGTACGGCACGGCCAGCGTCGGTCCCAGGGCACGTTCCGCCGCAGCGAACAGGGCCAGCGTGCGCGCGCGGCACACCACCAGCGCGTCGGCCAGCGCCGCACGCCCCAAGCGGCGCGACGCATCTTGTTCCACAATCCGCGATCCGATGTCGTCCATGTCGTCCAAACCCGTGTTGTGCCTGGTGACGCCCGCGCTGGCCGATGCCAACAATGGCAACTGGCGGACGGCCCAGCGCTGGGCCCGATTGCTCGCGGGGGATTATGCGGTGCGGCTCGCGGCTTCCTGGCCGGACGCGGCACAAGAGCGCAGCCCCGCCGACGTACTGGTGGCCTTGCACGCCCGTCGCTCCGCCCCCAGCATCAGCGCCTGGGCGCAGTCGCAGCCGGACCGGCCCCTGGTGCTGGCGCTAACCGGCACCGACCTGTACCGCGACATCCTGACGGATGCCGATGCCCAGTGCTCCCTGGAGCGGGCAACCCGGCTGATCGTGCTGCAGGATCAAGGGCCGCTGGCCCTGCCCGAGAGGCTGCGCGGACGGTGTGACGTGGTGTTCCAGTCCTGCGGCGCACGAAATGCGCTGGACAAATCGCCAAACACCTTGCGCGCCGTGGTGGTTGGCCACTTGCGTGCCGAGAAAGATCCCGAAACGATCTGGCAAGGGGTGCGTGACATTGCGGCGACCGAGGGCATTCGCATCGACCACATCGGCAACGCGCTGGACCCGGCACTGGGCCAGACCGCTCGCGCCGTGCAAAACCACTGCCCCCACTACCGCTGGCTGGGCGGGCTGTCCCACGCGGCCACCCGCGACCGCATCCAACGCGCGCACCTGCTGATCCACCCCAGCCGCATGGAAGGCGGCGCCCATGTGGTGATGGAAGCTGTGCGCAGCGGCACCCCCGTGCTCGCGTCCCGCATTCCCGGCAATGTCGGCTTGCTGGGAGCGGGTTACAGCGGCTATTTCGAGCCAGGTGATGCCCCAGCGCTGGTTGCGCTGCTGCGACGCGTCCGCGCCAGCCAACACAACCCCGAGACTGGCGGCCTTTCCGCCCCTTTCCTGAACACACTGCGCGCACAATGTGCGCAGCGTGCGCCCTTGTTCACCCCGCAGGCGGAGCGCGCGGCGCTGCTACGCTGCCTGCGCGCGGCCCGCCACCCCCTCTGAAGGAGACCTTGCCGATGACCCCCGTGAACGCCGACCCTGCCCGCACCGAGCCCCGCTTGACCAGCCTGTCCCACGGGGGCGGCTGCGGCTGCAAGATTGCGCCGGGCGTGTTGTCCGAAATCCTGCGCGGCACCAGCGGTCTGCCGATCCCGCCCGAGCTGATGGTGGGCATCGAAACAGCCGACGACGCGGCGGTCTACCGGCTGAATGACGAACAGGCGCTGATTGCCACCACCGATTTTTTCATGCCCATCGTCGATGATCCGTTCGATTTCGGGCGCATCGCCGCCACCAACGCGATCAGCGACGTGTATGCCATGGGCGGCCGCCCCATCATGGCGCTGGCGCTGGTGGGGATGCCGATCAACGTGCTGTCCACGGCCACTATCGGGCGCATTCTGGAAGGCGGCGCATCGGTCTGCCGCGCGGCCGGCATTCCGATCGCCGGGGGGCACACCATCGACTCGGTGGAGCCGATTTACGGCCTGGTGGCGCTGGGCCTGGTGCACCCGGACCGGGTCAAGCGCAATGCCGACGCACAGCCGGGCGATGTCCTGGTTCTGGGCAAGCCGCTGGGTGTGGGGGTGCTTTCCGCTGCACTGAAAAAGGGCGAATTGGATGCCGAAGGTTACGAACGCCTGATCGCCACCACCACCCGGCTCAACACCCCCGGGCCGGCATTGGCCGAACTGCCCGGCGTGCATGCCCTGACCGATGTCACCGGTTTTGGCCTGGCCGGGCACGCACTAGAACTGGCGCGAGGCTCAGACACCACCGTCGTGCTGGATTGGGCGCAAGTGCCCTTGCTGCCCGAGGCCCGATCGCTGGCGGCGCGCGGCCTGGTCACCGGCGCATCAGGCCGCAACTGGGCCGCCTACGGCGCCGAAGTCCAACTGCCATCGGCCTTCGCGGACGCCGACCGCGCGCTGCTCACCGACCCACAGACCAGCGGTGGCCTGCTGGTGGCCTGTGCACCGGAGGCGGTGCCCGCCGTATTGGGTGTATTTCGAACCGGGGGGTTCGGGGAGGCTGCGGTGGTGGGAGGGGTGGACGCCGGAGCGAGCGGTCCAAGGCTTGTGATCCGCGCACCCGATTGAGGGGCACTAGCATCGCGCCGGATCAACCGTCCTCAGAGACCTCGGCTGCGAATCCGGTAGTAGGCCATTCCGATCCATTCGTGCAACAGGATGCGCCACTTGCGCACGCCATCCCCCAACGAATAGTCCGACCACCGCGGGGTTTCGACTCCCTCGAAATCGACCGGCCAGGGCTGTACGTTCCAGCCAGCAGCGCGAAACGTCGCCATCGCGCGGCGCATGTGTGAAGCCGATGTCACCAAAAGCCAGCGCTGTCGCGGATCGACGCCTGCCACGCGAGCGCTGAAGACCGCGTTTTCGTACGTCGTACTTGATGCACTCTCAAGAATGAGGCGCTCGGGCGGCAATCCCAAGCTCACGTACAGCTTACCGGCCGCATCCGCTTCCGGACGGCAGTCGGACGCGTCGACCGACGGGCCACAACCGCCCGTGTAGAGCAATTTCCATTGGGGAAAGCGGCGGGCCAACGCAAGCGATTCGGTAAACCGCTCCGCCGCCGAATTCAGTTGGAGGTGGTGGTGCCCCCGGTCGATCTGCCGGGGGTCACCCATGCCGCCCAGCACAACCAATCCGACAACCCCCTCCAACCGCTTGTCGGCCCGCACCTCCGGCCCCGGGACTGGGCCCTCCCAACGCGCGAGCAGATACTCCGGCAGAGGCGCCCACCCCGATACCACCAGCAAGGCCGTCGCGAAACCCACCAGACGCCTGAACTGCGGCGGCTGGCGGCGATACAGGCCCCACGCAATGACCAGACAGGTCAGAATCCAGACCAGCGGCTGGGTGGCAGCTGTGACTGCGGCGCTGTACATCTGACTTACCTGTGCCGCAAACGCGGACGAACGACTCCAGCCGCGCGCATTCAGGTTTGCGAATAGTTCAGCGCCTGCTTCAACGAATCCGGTGGCACCGGCAGGCCTTTGAATGCGCGCCAGACAATGCCCGACGTCGGCACCAGCACGACCCACACTGTCACGACAATGACCGTGAAATACGTCCGCAGAGTCTGGTTGCCAACATACCAGGCTTCGACCTCGCCTTTGTAGGGTGCGATAACCGTGTCGTAGAACTCCACGGACCCTTCATGGTCGGCCAGGATGTCTTCTTCGCCGCGGAAAACGATCGGACCAATGCCCGAAAGCCCCGGCTTGACCTTGACGATCTCGCGCTGCATCGCCTCCGGGAACGCGACGAAACAGCGATGTGTCTGCGGGCGCGGGCCGACCACACTCATGTCGCCACGGAAAATGTTCAACAACTGCGGCAGTTCATTGATTTTGGTCTTGCGCAAAAATTTGCCCACCGGGAGCACACGCGGGTCGCCTTTGAGCGTGACCGTTCCTGTGCCGATATTGGGGCTATTCTTCAGCATGGTCGCAAACTTGAAGAGCTTGAAGGGTTTGCCATCCTTGCCGACCCGCTCCTGCAAAAAGAAGACCTCGCCTTCCCCGGTCAGCCGCAGGATCAGCGCCACCGGCAACAGCAAGGGTGCAAGGACCAGCAGCGCCAGCCCGGAGAAGAGCACATCAAAAAAACGCTGCATACGACTACATTCTCTGATCGAGATATTTGCCGGTTTCCAT
>ERZ761607.1364-NODE-1364-length-31074-cov-159.283342_pt1 | contig 31074 bp, 24 predicted proteins | sample MGYA00511164_ERZ761607 | MGnify/ENA primary metagenome ERZ761607 (study PRJEB28899, sample SAMN02445080) | bioreactor sludge metagenome | biome: EBPR sludge | place: Australia: Brisbane, Thorneside Wastewater Treatment Plant | collected 2011-06-22 ... | reverse complement strand
TCTTCTGGATGAAGCGAACGACCGGCGCGTCGTCGACTTCGAGCGCTGCCGCGTCATCTGCCTTCTCGGTGGCCTGCTCGTCGGTGAACTCGAGGTTGATGTCCTCGCTTGCCAGGCTGCGCAGGGTTTCCTCGGTCGACTCGGAAAGCCGGGTGACGAGGGGTGTGAGCTTGTTCTCCTCGACGATGACGGGATCCACCGCCAGCCCGGTCTGAAAGCGGATCTCGTCGAGTGCGCGCAGATTGGTCGGATCCGCAATCGCGACGGCGAGACGATTGCCCCGCTTGTGCAGAGGAACGACGCGATGGGTTGCGATCAGTTTGCGGTCGATCGCGTTCTTCTGGATGTGTGCGTCGTCGAAGGCAGCCAAGTCGAGCAGCGGATAGCCGAACTTGTCCGCGGCGAAGCGCGCCAGCTCAATGAAACTCGCCTTTCTCGCGGCAACCACCTCCTCGATCAGCGTTGTCTTCCGCGATGCTGCCTGGGCAAGCAGGGCCTCCGCCTCGGATTCCTTGAGTCGGCCGGCTTGGACCAGCGCACGGGCGAAGCCGCTAAGTGGTGATTGTTGCGGATTGGCTGCCATTGTTGTTTGCGATCGGACCCTGCAACGCGTTGTCGACCATCACATCCCGACTCCAGCGAGAGCCTCGACCGATGATGCATTGGCTGGAGGCTTTTGTAAAGAAGACTGAAGTGCGGTCAGGGTGGGGTCGTGGCGCCGCGCCTCGCCTGCCTGGCAGCCAGCGGGCCGGATCACGGGTGCAACGGTCAGCACGCCGGCGGCAGCGGATGACGGCCGTGCGATCGATCGTCCTACTTGCTCGCCGCGTCCACGACCACCAGTGCGGTCATGTCAACCACCCGACGCACGCTCGAGGTCGGGGCCAGCACGTGTACCGGGCGGGCGGCGCCAAGCAGGATCGGGCCAACCGACATGCCGTCACCGCCGGTCATCTTGAGCAGATTGTAGGAGATGTTGGCCGAGTCGAGGTTGGGCATGACGAGGACGTTCGCTTCGCCGCTCAGTGGAGACTGTGGGTCGGACTGCTTGCGTATCGCTTCGCTGAGCGCACTTTCGCCGTGCATCTCGCCGTCGATCTCCAGCTCGGGCGCGCGGGCACGAACCAGCGCGAGCGCTTCGGCGACCTTGCGGGCTGCAGCCGTCTGCGCCGAACCGAAGTTCGAATGCGACAACAGCGCCACTTTCGGTCTGATCTTGAAGCGTCGCACCGCGTCCACCGCCATCAGCGTGATCTCGGCAAGCTGCTGCGCATCCGGGTCTTCATTCACATGCGTGTCGCAGAGGAAGAGTGCGCGACCGGGCAGCAGTACATGCGTCATCGCAGCCATGGTCGTGCACCCCGGGGCCCTGCCGATGATCTCGTCGACCTGCCGCAGGTGGTGCGCAAAACGCCCGGACAGTCCGCAGATCATCCCGTCGGCGTGGCCCAGCCGTACCAGCATGGCACCGATGATCGTATTGTCATTGCGCAGGCGAGACTTCGCGATATCGATGGTCACCCCGTGCCGCTTGCGCAACTCGTGGTAGGCTGTCCAGCAGTCCCGGTAGCGAGTGTCGCTGTTGGGATCGACCACCTCGAGCTGGCTGCCGATGCGCAGCCTGGATCCGATGCGCTGCAGGCGGGTCGCAATGACGTCGGGGCGGCCGATCAGGATCGGTTTGGTGAGTCCCTCGTTGAGAATCGTCTGCGCAGCACGCAGCATCCGCTCGTCCTCGCCATCAGGATAGACGATGCGGGTCTTGCGCCCGCGTCTGGCCGCGGAGAAGATGGCGCGCATGCCGACGCCGGTCTGGTACACGAACTCGCGCAGCTTTTCGCGATAGGCAGTAAAGTCTGCGATCGGGCGGCTGGCCATGCCGGTGCTCATCGCCGCCTGTGCCACCGCCGGTGCGATGGTGGTGATCAGTCGCGGATCGAAGGGCTTGGGAATCAGATAGTCGGGGCCGAAGGTGAGCAGCTCGCCGGGATAGGCCATCGCCACTTCATCGCTGACTTCCTGTTGCGCCATTTCTGCCAGCGCCTTGACGCAGGCCATCTTCATCTGCTCGTTGATGCCGCGCGCGCCGACATCGAGCGCGCCGCGGAAGATGAAGGGGAAGCACAGGACATTGTTCACCTGGTTCGGGTAGTCGGAGCGACCAGTGGCGATGATCACGTCCGGGCGCACCTCCCGCGCCAGTTCGGGCATGATCTCCGGGGTCGGGTTCGCCAGCGCGAAGACGATCGGCTGCGCCGCCATGCGCGCCAGCATCTCCGGTTGCAGCAGCCCGGCAGCCGAAAGTCCGAGGAACACGTCGGCACCGTCAATCGCATCGGCGAGGGTGCGCGCCTCGGTGTCGCGGGCGTAGCGCGCCTTGGTCGGTTCCATGTCCGCGTCGCGCCCGACGTAGATCACCCCCTTGGAATCGCAGACAAGGATGTTCTCGCGCCGAACGCCGAGATCACACCACAGGTTGAGGCAGGAAATCGCCGCCGCGCCAGCCCCCGAGCAGACGACTTTCACCGCCGCCGCCTGCTTGCCGGTGATCTTGAGTGCGTTGAGAATCGCTGCCGCGGAGATGATCGCGGTGCCATGCTGGTCGTCGTGGAAGACCGGGATCGACATGCGCTCCTTGAGTCTGGCCTCGATGTAGAAGCACTCCGGGGCCTTGATGTCTTCCAGGTTGATGCCGCCGAGGGTTGGCTCCATGGCGGCAATCATGTCGATCAGGCGGTCGGGGTCACTTTCGGCAAGTTCGATGTCGAAGACATCGATGCCGGCAAACTTCTTGAACAGGCAGCCCTTGCCCTCCATCACCGGCTTTGCCGCCAGCGGGCCGATGTTTCCCAGACCCAGAACGGCCGTGCCGTTGGTGATCACGCCGACGAGATTGGCGCGCGAGGTGTAGAGGCTCGACGTGTCGGGATCGTCGACGATCGCGTGACAGGCGTGTGCGACACCAGGAGAGTAGGCGAGAGCCAGGTCGAGTTGATTGCTCAGCCCCTTGGTCGGCTGAACCGCGATCTTGCCCGGAGTCGGGTAACGGTGATACTCGAGGGCTGCCTCGCGAAGATCGGCCTGCCGCTGATCGTTTTCCATCGTGCCTCCTGACGCTGTGTCTGTCGTTGCCTGGGGCTGCAAATGTAGCCGAGCCACGGTGGTTTCAGCAAAGGGATGTCGCCTCATTGCCTGGCGCAAGCGCCTGCGCCACGTCGATTGCAGCAAAAACACGACAGATCTTCCGTTGTCATGGGTAGTGCCGCCGGCGGTCGGCGACTCGCCGACCGCCGGCGTCGGTTCCACGGAACGTGTTGCGCGACCACGAGCGCGATCGCGGCGGCGCGCGGTAGCGCCCGCGCAGCGCTGCGCATCGACGAGGACCGCGCGCTGTGAACGCGGCCGCGGTAGAATGTCCGGAAAACCCGCAACCGCGATGCCATGGGGCTTTTCTCGGAGTTGCGAGAAGCGTTCGACTACCAATGGGAGATGATGAATGGGCCAGACCGCCACCAATAACCTTCGCACTGTCGCTCTCGTCGGCCATGGCGCTGCCGGCAAGACCTCGCTTGCCGAGAGCCTGCTCGTCGCAGCCGGAGCCATCAGCAGCCGGGGAAGCGTCGAGAAGGGCAGCACAGTCTGTGACTTCGATCCGCAGGAGAAGGAACTCGGCCACTCCCTGAATTCGGCCCTGGCGAGCTTCTCCTGGCAAGGCGTGCAGGTCCACATGGTCGACACGCCGGGTTTCCCGGACTTCGCAGGGCAGGCGATCGGTGCGCTGGCGGCGGTGGACACCGCGTTGGTCGTGATCAACGCACAGAACGGCATCGAACTGAGCAGCGAACGAATGATGCGCATGGCTGCCGCGCGTGGCGTCTGCCGGATGATCGTGATCAACAAGATCGACGCCGAGAACGTCAACCTGCCGGCGCTGGTCGCCAGCATCCGCGAGCGCTTCGGCCGCGAATGCATGCTGCTCGACCTGCCGGCCAAGCAGGGCAGCGAGGTCGTCGAGGTTCTCGGCCATGACGATGGCGACAGCGATTTCGAGTCGGTGGCGGCGGCACACCGCGCGCTGATCGACCAGATCGTCGAGGAGGACGAGGATCTGCTGGCGCGCTACCTCGAGGAGGGTGTTGATCCGTCCCTGGAAGAACTGCATGCGCCTTTCGAGCGGGCACTGCGTGCCGGCCATCTGGTGCCGATCCTCTTCGTCTCGGCGCGGACCGGCGCCGGCATCCCGCAACTGCTCGATGTCCTCGCCCGGCTGGCGCCCAATCCGAGTGAAGGCAACCCGCCGCCGTTCTACCGTGGCGAGCCGGGCGGTCCGAGCGAGGCCTTCCAGGCAGAGCCGGACCCGCAGAAACACGTCCTGGCGCACGTCTTCAAGGTCGTCAGCGATCCGTTCATTGGCAAGGTGGGTGTCTTCCGCGTTCATCAGGGGACGATCCGCAAGGACTCGCAACTGTTCGTCGGCGACGGCAAGCGGCCGTTCAAGGTCGGCCACATCTATCGCCTGCAGGGCAAGGAGTACGTCGAGGTGGACAGCCTCGTTCCCGGTGATCTGGGTGCGATTGCGAAGGTCGATGAGATCGAGTTCGATTGCGTCCTGCACGACTCGCATGACGAGGATCACATCCATCTGGTGCCGCTCGAGTTCCCGCAGCCGATGCAGGGTCTGGCGGTGCATGCGCGGCGCAAGGCCGACGAACAGCGCCTGTTCGAGATTCTGCACAAGCTCGAGGTCGAAGATCCCTGCTTCAAGGTCGAACGTCATCCGACGACCAACGAGACGGTCATCCGCGGCATCGGAGAGATGCACCTGCGCGCCAAACTCAACCGTCTGGCGCAGCAGTACAAGCTGGAGCTCGACACCAAGCCGCCGCAGATCGCCTACCGCGAAGCCATCACGGCCAGCGCCGAGGGTCACTGTCGGCACAAGAAGCAGAGTGGTGGTGCCGGCCAGTTCGGCGAAGTGATGCTGCGTGTCGAGCCGCTCGAGCGCGGCGCCGGTTTCGAGTTCGTCGATATCGTCAAGGGCGGCGTGATCCCCGGCGTGTTCATGGCGGCGGTCGAGAAGGGTGTTCGCCAGGCGCTTGCCGACGGCGTCGTCGCCGGCTTTCCGGTCGAGGACCTGCGGGTCATCGTCCATGACGGCAAGTCGCACCCGGTCGACGGCAAGGACATCGCGTTCTTCACCGCCGGCCGCAAGGCAACGGTCGAGGCGATCCGCGCCGCCAGGCCCATCATTCTCGAACCGGTCGTCGATATCGAGATCCTCGCACCGGATTCGATGACCGGCGACGTCACCGGTGACCTGTCGAGCAAGCGCGGCCACCTGACGGGCACGCAGCCGCGCGGCGTGGGTGTCATGGCGATCAGCGGCGAGGTGCCGCTGGCGGAACTTGAAGGCTATCAGTCGCGCCTCAAGTCGCTGACCGCCGGACAGGGTTCGTACAGCATCGCCTTTTCCCACTACGCGCAGGTACCTCCGGCAACGCAGCAGCAACTCGCGGCGCAACACAAGGTCGTCGAGGAGGACTAGCGGCGGCTGACAACGGCGGCGCGTGCCCGTGGACAAGGCCTTCAAGCTGTCGCACTGGTTCCTGCCGCTGGCGCGGCGCGTGCTCTACGCCTGGGTGCGCACGACGGTCTTCCCGGCGAGCCGGCAGGAACTGCAGCTCGATCCGGCGAAGCCGGTGTGCTACGTGCTGCAGGACAGGCACCTCTCCAATCTCCTGCTGCTCCTCGAGGAGTCGCGGCGGGCCGGTCTGCCACGAGCCGACTCGCCGCTGCTGGTCGGCAGGCAGCGCTGGCCGCGCTCGTTCTTTTTCCTCAACCGCGATCGCAGCCTGGCTGGCAGGGCGCGCAATGGTGACAGCTATTCGGCCTTGCTGGCCGGCCTGATGCATGAGGCCGTCGCTGATCCGCAGATGGACGTCCAGTTGGTGCCGGTGGTGATTCTCTGGGGACGCAGTCCCGACAAACAGGATTCGGTTCTCAAGGCGCTGTTCTCGGAAACCTGGCGCCCGCCGGGCGCCTGGCGACAACTGGCGGCAATCCTGTTGCATGGCCGCAGTGTTCTGGTGCGCTACAACCCGCCGCTGTCGCTCCGCCATCTCCTGCAGGGCGGGCTCGACGAGGAGCAGGCGCTGCGCAAGCTGGCGCGCGTCCTGCGCGTGCATTTCCGCCGCCAGCGGCAGATGGCGATCGGTCCCGACCTGTCGCACCGCAACACGCAGGTGAACGCGGTGGTCGCCGGCGAACGGGTGCGCGCGGCGATCGAGGAGGAGGCGCTGACACACGGCATCCCGGTTGCCGAAGCAAGGGCGCGAGCCGGCCGCTTCGCGCTGGAAATCGCCTCCGATTACTCGTACGGGGTCGTGCGCGCTCTTGAGCTGTTCCTGTCCTGGCTATGGACGAGGCTCTACGACGGCATCGAACTGCACAACTTCGAAGCCGTCACACGCATCGCGGCCGGCCAGGAAATCGTCTATGTTCCCTGTCATCGAAGCCACGTCGATTACCTGTTGCTGTCGTACGTCATTCTCCGGCAGGGACTGACCCCGCCCCATATCGCTGCCGGAGCCAACCTCGATCTGCCGCTGATTGGCGGCTTGTTGCGTCGCGGGGGAGCGTTTTTCCTGCGCCGCAGTTTCAAGGGCGAACCCTTGTACGCTGCCGTGTTCCATGATTATCTCCATCTCATGCTGGCGCGCGGCTTTCCGGTCGAATACTTCATCGAGGGTGGACGCAGTCGCAGTGGCCGCATGCTGACTCCGAAGGCGGGGATACTCGGCATGACCGTCGAAAGCTTCATCCGCGAGCATGCACGACCACTGCTCTTCGTGCCGGTGTACATCGGCTACGAGAAGATCATCGAAGGCAGCACCTATCTCGGCGAACTGGCCGGCAAGCCGAAGCAGCGGGAGTCGCTCCTCGGCGTGCTGCGCAGCGTGCGTGCCATCAAGCGGGTGTTCGGCAAGGTGCACGTGAACTTTGGCCAGCCGCTTGCCCTGGCAGCTTTCCTCGACCAGCATCAACCGGACTGGCGAGACACGGCTGGGAACAGCGCGCCGCCGTGGTCGCGCAGCGTCACCCGCAGGGCAGCAGCCGAACTGGCCAAGCGGATCAACGAGGCGGCGGTCCTCAACCCGGTCAATCTGATGGCGCTGGCGCTGCTGGCGACGCCCAAGCATACCGCCGACGAGCACGCGCTGCGGCGAATGATCGAGCATTATCAGGCGCTGGCCGGCGAGATTCCCTATGCGCCGAGCAGCATCCCCTGTGCGCTCGAAGCGGCGGCAGTCATCGCCTACAACGAACGCTTGACGGTCGTCGAGCGTTTCGCCGACCCGCTGGGCGATCTGATCCGTGTGCGTGACAGGCAGGCGCCGTTGCTCGCCTATTTCCGCAACAACGTCCTGCATCTCTTCGCATTGCCGGCGGTCATCGCCTGTCTGCTGAGTCTGAACCGCAAGCTCGACCGTGCCCGTGTGGCGCAGGCGGTCTGTGGCATCTGCGGGCTCATGCGGGCCGAACTCTTCCTTCGCTGGTCGAGCGATGAACTCGAGTCGGCAAGCGAGGCGGCGATTCGTGTCCTGGCGACGCGCCGGCTGTTGCTGTGCTCCGCGGGCGAGCAGGAGATCGCTGCGCCGGAGGCGATCAGCGAAGAGTTCGCCGAGTTGCATCTCCTCGGCGAGACCATCCGTCCGCTGCTCGAACGCCACTTCCTCACCCTCGCGCTGCTGCAGAGGCACGGCAGTGGCCAGACGACCCGGCGGCAACTGGAAGACAATTGCCATCTGCTGGCGCAGCGGCTGTCCCTGCTCTACGAGTTCAATACCTCCGAGCTTCCCGAGAAGGCGACCTTTTCGGCCTTCATCGGCAACCTCATCGAAGCCGAGTACCTGCGTGAGGAGGACGACGATCGGTTGTACTTCGACGAGCGGTTGATGACGCCGCTCGCACATTCCGAACTGGTTCTCTCGCTTGAAGCCCGGCAGGCAATCAGGCGGATCGCCGGTGCCGGAGCGCCTCGCCAGTAGTTCGTTTCGTCAGCACGATTGCAAATGAAACGGATTCCTTGTCGCCATGACGCACCGCGCCAACCACGGCCGTGGCCGCGGCGATGTCCAGGATTTGCAGCGCGACCTGGCGTGAGAGCAGGCGCGGTTTCGCGCCGCTGGTCTGGCGGAGCGAGTCAGCTGTCCAAGGGGAGCGGAGTCGCTCAGGCGCGACCGCGGCGCGCCGCCTGTTCGAGCCGTTCCTTCTCCGCCATGACCTTGTTGGCGTAGCCGGTTTCGGGATCATCAGGAGCGCCGCCGTAGTGCTGCAGACCTGCGGTCAGACTGCCGCGCCAGCGAATGGCCTCCTCGAGCACGTGCACGCCGACCTGGATGTTGGTGACCGGATCGAGAAATGGTGTTTCGCCCGCGCCCGCCGGGATCTTGTCCAGATGGTAGCCCGGCATCACCTGCATCAGTCCCTTGGCGCCAACCGGGCTTTCGGCGAAGGGATTGAAGCGCGATTCGATGCCGATGATGGCGATGATCAGCAGCGGATCGACACGCCGTTCGCGGCCTACCCGTTGTGCCGCCTCGAAGACCGGCACCAGGGCTTCCGGCGCCACGCGGTAGCGCCGCGAGACGGAGTCCAGAACCCGATGCAGGCGCGCGGTCAAGACCGGCTGTGTGGTCGCTCCGGCTTCGTCAGTCGCGGTTTCTGGCGGGGCGGCGGCCTCGCTGGTCACCAGCGGTTGCTCGTTGTCGGTGGCGTTGCCGTCGATCCAGTGTTTGAAGCTGCCGAGAAGCAGCATCAGCCCGACGATCATCAGGCTGTGCTGGAGAAGACTCAGGCTGACGTCGACACGACGCGCGGCGATGCCTTTCAATGCAATTGTTGCGGACATGCTCTCTCCTTCACTTTGGTCGCCGCGCAGGAAAAGCGACGCGACGATGGACGGTTGCAGGCGGGTGCAAAGCCTCGAATTCTTGGGGAGCGTAACCCCTGAGGCCGGAACTCTGTTCTCGGGAGAAGCTCGGGAACAGGGCGGCGAAGATGTAGCGAAGACGCTACGATGTGTCTGATTGCTACTGGAGGGCCTCGACTCTAGTGATTAATCACGCTTTGGTCAACCCCCCCGGGGCGAACGCGGGCGAATGCCCTTGCGCGCACTGGCGTTCGCCAGGCTGGAGAGCGGCCGCTCATCGCGTCATCGCCGGCAGCGGCGGCGGTGCGGCCAGTGCGCAGTGTGGCCGCCGGGCAAGGTCGTATAATCCTGGATTGCAGTCTTCGCACTGGTCTCCGGATGGCCGGCAAGCAGATGCTGATCAGCCGCTTCACCGATCCCGGGAGACCTCGCCGCTGCCGGCGCAGCGATCTCCGCCCGCGCGCGGCCGTGCGGCCGGCAGCACTGGCTGCTTGACGGAGTTGCCAATGGACGTTGCCCTGTTGCTGTTCCTGATCGTGCTCAACGGCATCCTTGCGATGTCCGAGATCGCGGTGGTTTCTTCGCGTCAGTCGCGCCTGCAGAAGCTGGCCGAGGATGGTTACTCGGGTGCCCGCTCGGCGCTGGCGTTGCAGCAGGAACCGTCGACCTTTCTGTCGACGGTCCAGGTCGGCATCACCACGGTCGGCATCCTCAGTGGTGCCATTGGCGAGGCGACGCTGGCAGCGCCGCTGGCCGACCGGTTGCGCTCGCTTGCCCCGCTCGCCCCGCATGCCGATGCGGTCGCCCTGACGGTGGTGGTGGTGGCTGTCACCTATTGCTCGGTGGTCGTCGGCGAACTGGTCCCCAAGCGTCTCGGCCTGCTGGCGCCGGAACGTGTGGCTTCTTTCGTCGCCGGGCCGATGGGCGTCGTGTCCCGGTTGGCAAAGCCGTTGGTATGGCTGCTCTCGTCCTCGTCCAGCCTGCTTCTGCGTTTGCTTGGCGCGCGCCGGACGCTGGACTCGACGGTCACCGATGACGAGATCAAGGTTCTCATGGGTCAGGGTGCCGAGGCGGGGGTTTTCCACGCCAGCGAGCAGGCCATCGTATCCAATGTCCTGCGTCTCGATGAGCAGCGGATCAGCGCCATCATGACCCATCGCAAGGACATCTACCTGCTCGACCTCAACGACAGCGAAGAGGAGATCCGCAAGCGTCTGGCGGAGAGCCCGTACCGACGCATCGTCGTTTGCCGGGACGGCCTCGACCAGATCGTCGGCGTCTTGCGGACCAGCGACCTGCTGCAGGGGGTCCTGCTCGGTCAGCCGCTGGCGGTCGAAGCGTTCGTCCGACCGGCTCTCTATGTTCCGGCGAGCGTGACAACGACCCAGTTGCTGGAGACCTTCCGGCGTGCGCATCAGCAGTGCGCGCTGATGGTGGACGAGTACGGCGGTGTGCAGGGCCTGGTGACGCTGACGGACGTACTGACCTCGATCGTCGGCGATCTGCCGACATCGGATGCCCCGGACGAACTGGATATCGTCGTCCGCGAGGATGGCTCGTGGCTGGCCGACGGCAGCGTGCCGATCGAGCGTCTCAAGGCCGTTCTCGGGATCCATCCGGAACTGCCGGGAGAAGAAGAGAACGCGTTCAATACCCTGGGCGGCTTCGTGATGTATGTCCTCGGCAAGGTTCCGCTGCCGGCCGATCACTTCGTTGTGGACGACCTGCGCTTCGAGGTGGTGGACATGGATCGCCACCGCGTCGACAAGGTGCTGATTGCTCGCGCCCCGGCTGCAGACCGACTGCCTGCCAGCGGCTGAGGTCTGCCGCGGTGCCGCTTCAGCCGCTGCCTTGTGCCCGCCAGTACTGGTAGCCAAGTGCCAGCCGGGCGCCGGCGATGATGGCGAACAGGCTGAGGAAGGAGCCGGCAGCGAGCGTCGAAACACCGCTGATTCCTTGCCCGATCGTGCATCCCAGTGCGACGACACCACCAAAGCCCATCAGCGCCGCGCCGACGAGATGGTTGGTGGTGTCCTCCAGATCGCGAAAGCCCTCCCAGCGGAAGCTGCCGCTGAGGAGCGCATGGCCGAGGCTGCCAACGACGACGCCGAGGGCACTGGCAATCGCGAAAGTCACCCGGCGACTGCTGTCGGACCACAGGAGCAGCAAGTCCAGCGTGTAAGCCTGTGGCGCGACGAAGGTCAGCGACTCCATGCGGCCGCTGTTGGTGGCGAGAAAGGCCTCCTGCAGCGTCTCCGGATCGTCGGCGAGATAGCCCAGATTTCCGCTGACGTACCATCCGGCGACGACAAGCGCGCCAACGGTGACGCCGCCCAGGACTTGCGTGGCAGCAAGGCGGGGTCGCTGCAGGAGGGCGGGGGCCAGCAGGACGCCGCCAAGGAGTGCAGCACACGTCGCCGGCGTCGGTCCGGGCGTCAGCCCGAGGCTCGCGATCAGGTCCGGGAGGCCCTGCCCGGCAGGCAGATGCAGTGCGACGCCGTCGAGCACCTCGACGCGGAAAACGGCGAGCACGCCGCGCATCGACATGTAGGCGACCAGCCCGAGGACGATGGACACGACCACGGCTTTGACACTGCCGGCGCCGATGCGCACCAGCGTCCTTGCCGCGCAACCCGAGGCGAGAACCATGCCGAAGCCGAAACAGAGGCCGCCGACGAGATGGGACAGCCAGGTCAGGCTGCGACCGCGGTAGATCGACTTGTCGACATCGATGAGTCCCGTCGCGTGCAGCGCCGTCGTGCCCAGAATCGCGAGCGCAATCGCCAGTAGCCACATGCGCATGCGACCCCAGTCGCCGAGGTTGACGATGTCGGCAACGGCCCCCATGGTGCAGAAGCGCGTCCAGCTGGCGGTGGCACCAAACAACAGACCGATGGCGAAGGCGAGCCAGATGACGGTGGTGGCGGGGTCGGCGGTATTCATCGGCGCACTGCTGGAATCTGCCAGGGGGTGTAAGGGGTTGGATCGGCGACGCCGGCGGCGGCAAAGCCGGCGCGCCGCAGGCGGCACGAGTCGCACACGCCGCACGCGCGTCCGGCCGCGTCGGCCTGATAGCACGAGACGGTCAGGCTGTAGTCGAGCCCGAGGTCGAGGCCGCAGCGGATGATCTGGGACTTGCTGAGATCGATCAGCGGCGCATGAATGCGCAGCGGCGACCCTTCCACCGCAGCTTTGGTCGCCAGGTTGGCCAGCCGTTCGAACGCTGCGATGAACTCCGGGCGACAATCGGGATAGCCCGAGTAGTCCACCGCGTTGACGCCGATGAAGACATCCCGGCTTTGCAAGACCTCGGCCCAGGCGAGCGCCAGAGACAGCATGACGGTATTGCGCGCGGGTACATAGGTCGCCGGGATTCCGGGGCGGAGACCATCGACTGGCAGGGCCACGGTTTCGTCGGTCAGGGCGGAGCCGCCGAAGTCTTCGAGGTGCAGGCGCAGGACGCGATGCTCGCTGGCGGCCAGCGCCTGCGCAACGGCCGCCGCTGCCCGCAACTCGCTGCGGTGACGCTGCCCATAGTCGACCGACAGGCAGTAGCATGCAAAGCCGCTGGCACGGGCGATCGCCAGCGTCGTCGCCGAATCGAGACCCCCCGACAGGAGAACGACACAGCGTTGGCTTGCTTCTGACGGTGCTTCGCTCATGGAGCGAGAATATACCGCTTTCTGGCGGCACCGGGTCGTCGGGCGTCAACAGCGCTTCGTTGGGCGGGCGGCATCGCCGTCAAGCGCCGCTGCCGCCGCTTGCAGTCTGGCGTGCCCGGTTCTCGCGCCTTCGGCGTCGGCGCGCGTTGCGACAATGCCTCCGGACACCGGTGTCGCCAGGAGAGCCGTTCGTGCGTTGCAAGGCTTGACGGGGTTGGCGTTCGATGAGACAAAGCCAGGATCAGTCCCGGGCCCGCAGCGGCGCTGTGGGACGGGACGCCACTTCCCGGCGATGAGGACAGCCTTGCTTCTTGCCGATGCATGCGCATGGGGCGCTTGCCTGGGCTGCCGCAGGGGTCCTGCCAATCAACGAACAGGGTATCGCAATGAGGCCTTTCCACCTTTTCTGGGCAGTGCTTGCACTCCTGGCTGGCTGCAGCAATGGGGCAGGCACGCATTCGCCAACCGCCACCACGGAGATTCATCAACCCGAAGCCGTTTCCGAGCACAGCCGGCAGTTGGGCTGGCGTGGCGACCGTTTCGCGGTGGCGACGGCAAACCCTCTGGCGAGCGAAGCGGGGGCGGCGATGCTGCGAGCGGGCGGTTCGGCGATCGACGCCGCGATCGCTGCGCAGATGGTCCTCGGCCTCGTCGAACCGCAGTCGAGCGGCATTGGTGGCGGCGCCTTCCTGCTGCATTATGATGGCCGGCAAAGCGTGGCTTTCGATGGCCGCGAGACGGCACCGGCGGCTGCCGGCGAGGATCTCTTCCTGCAGGCTGATGGCAAGCCGATGGGCTTTCATAAGGCAGTGATCGGTGGCCGAGCGGTCGGTGTTCCCGGAGCCGTGCGCATGCTCGAAACGGCGCATGCCGAGTACGGCCGACTGCCGTGGGCGAGCCTTTTCGAGCCCGCGATCCGGCTCGCCGAGCTGGGCTTTCCGGTCGGCCAGCGGCTGCATGCGTTGCTCCAGGCGGATCCCTACCTGCGCCTGGATCGCCAGGCCGCAGCCCATTTCTACGATCACACGGGGCAGCCGGTTGCGGTTGGCAGCACCCTGCGCAATCCGGAGCTTGCCGCAGTCATGCGCCGTATTGCCGGCGAGGGATCGCGCGCCCTGCACGAGGGCGAAATCGCGCAGGCGATCGTGCACAAGGTCCGCAGCCACCCGGACAACCCCGGCAAGCTGAGCCTGGGCGACCTCGCAGCATATCAACCGCAGCGGCGACTGCCCTATTGCAGCGGCTACGCGCCGCCACAGCCGACGGCGCCACGCCGCTACCGCATCTGCGGCTTTCCGCCCCCCGGTTCGGGAGCGATCGCGATTGCGCAGATTCTCGGTATCCTCGGCAACACTGTTGCTCGCTCTCTGTCCCTTGCCGACCCGCAGTGGATGCACTACTACAGCGAGGCCTCGCGTCTCGCCTTTGCCGATCGCGCGCGCTACGTCGCGGATCCGGCCTTTGTTGCTGCACCTGCCGGCAGTTGGCATTCGCTGGTCGCGCCCGACTACCTTGCCGCCCGTGCGCAGCTGATCAAGGCTGACAGTAGCATGAAAGTGGCCGCGCCGGGTGTCCCGGAAGCGCTGACGACGCAGCAGCAGCCGTCGATGCCGGAACAGGTCGAGTACGGGACTTCGCATCTCAGCATCGTCGACGGTCTTGGCAATGCGCTGGCGATGACCAGCACCATCGAGGACGCCTTTGGCGCTCGCCAGATGGTGCGCGGCTTCCTGCTCAACAACCAGCTCAGCGATTTCTCGTTCCTGCCCAGGGACGATCGTGGGCTGCCGATTGCCAATCGCGTCGAGCCAGGAAAGCGGCCTCGATCATCGATGAGTCCGACGCTCGTCTTCGACGAAGAGACGGGTGAACTGGTCCTCAGCGGCGGGTCGCCTGGCGGCGCGCTGATCATCCATTACACGGCAAAACTCCTGCTGGCGACGCTGAACTGGCAATTGACACCGCAGGAGGCGATCGACCTGCCCAATTTCGGCTCGCTCAACGGTCCGACCCTGCTCGAGGAAGGGCGTTTCCCGCCCGTCTTCGTCGACGACCTCGGATCGCTGGGCCATGAAGTCAGTCAGATCGGCATGAGCAGCGGATTGCAGGCGATCAGCAGGGGTGTCCGCGGTCTCAGCGGCGGTGCGGATCCTCGGCGAGAGGGTCGGGTGGTCGGTGAATGAGGGGGCGAGCAGACGCGGTGCCGCCGTTGCCACTGCTCCGTCGAGGCACCTGCTGGTCATGGCGGCTTCGCTGACGCCACGGCTCCTGGCGGTACTCGTCGCGTTCGTCACGGGCTGCGCCAGCAATGGCGGCTACGAGTCGCGACCATCGCCGCCGCTGCCCACTGCCCAGCCCACGGCTGCAGCAGCGGCAGCGCAGCGCGAGGCGCGACCGCCGGCACCAGCAGCCGCCACCGCCGGGGTGGCTCCACCGTCCGGTTCGGCGCCGCTGTCTTCCGCCTCCAGTGAGCGCGCGGTACGGACTCTCGTCAGCCGTCTGCTGCCCGCGAACGTGACGGACCGTAGCGGTTGGGCAGGTGACATCACGACGGCCTTCATCGCCCTGCGCATTGCCATGACCCCGGAACGGCTCTGCGCGGCGATCGCGGTCATCGGCCAGGAATCAGGCTTCCAGTCGGACCCGCCGGTGCCTGGCTTGTCAAGGATCGTCTGGCAACAGCTGCAGCAGCGGCGAGAGAGGTATGGCATCCCGACCGCCGTTCTTGACCTGGCACTGCTCAAGCCGTCGCCGGATGGGCGCAGCTACCGGGCACGCATCGATGCCCTGCGCACCGAGGCGCAGATGAACGCCCTGTACGAAGACATGAGTTCGGAACTGCCTGGCGGCAGGACACTGCTGGCTGGCTTCAATCCCGTTCGCACGGGTGGTCCGATGCAGGTCAGCGTCGCCTTTGCCGAGGAACATGTTCGCGAGAAGCCGTATCCTTATCCAACCCGCGACAGTGTCCGCAACGAGGTGTTCACACGCCGCGGTGGCGTCTATTTCGGAATCGCGGCGCTGCTCGACCATCCGGTCAGCTACAGCCAGATGATCCATCGCTTTGCCGATTTCAACGCCGGCCGATACAGCAGTCGCAACGCGGCGTTTCAGGACGCTCTGGCTCGGGTATCCGGCCAGAGGCTTTCGCTTGATGGCGATCTGCTTCGTTATCGGGCGGGCGGACTGCCAGCGGGCGAAGCCAGCGAAACACAGCGTGCCATGCTGTCGCTACGCTCGCGCCTGGACCTCGGAGAGGGGGCGATCCAGCGCGATCTCGGGCTGGAGAAGTCCTTCGCCTTCGAGCAGACGCCCCTCTACCTGCGGCTCTACGCGCTTGCAGATGCGACGACAGGCGAGCGACGGCCGCGCGAGATGATTCCGCGGATCGCGCTGAAGAGCCCGAAGATCACCCGCCCCTTGACGACCGAGTGGTTTGCGCGCCGCGTTGACGCCCGTTACCGCGAGTGTCTCGACCGAGGAGACGCATGAGCGGCGGTGACAAAATCCTCGCCAGACGGCCGCCGCGGCCGCCGCTGCCATCGCTTCACACCAGGTTGCAGTTTTCGCGGAGGAAATCGATGGCATCGGCAAGAGTCGTGTCGGCGGCATCGAGCAGCGCCGTCTGCGCGTCGGGAAAGAAGTCCTTCCACAGCGTCTCGAGGTCGTCCTGCATGGCGTAGGGCGCCAGCGCACGAATCAGGCCAAGCACCGGCAGTCGCTTGAAGCCATCGCGGCGCGCCTTGCGGATCAGCGCGCGCGCCGCCGTCTTGCTGAGGACGGTTTGCGCCGGCATGTCTGCGGCGAGGCAGACGAAGACCGTCAGCAGGGAGCTGTCGTCAGTCTTGCCGGCGGTGATCCGCTGCCAGTCCGCGCAGGCTGCCGCATCGAAGAGTCCGGCGTCCTCGGGGCCGAAATCGCGCAGGTGGTAGAGCGGTTCGAGTTCCTGCAGCAGTTGCGCGAGCGGCCGCGAGTGGTCGGCAATTCGCGGCAGGTCCTCACTCTCGATCCTCTGCAGCTCGTGCTGGACGACCGGCAGATAGCTCTTGGGCAACTCCTGCAGAAGCCTCGCGAGCAGTTTGCGCCCCTTGCCCGGAACGCCGTGTTTCCGGATCGCTTCGAGCATCTGCAGCAGATCGCCGGCGGTGGGAATGGCCAGCGGCCCGCTGCAACTGAGATGAACGAGCAGGACGCTGCGGATCACGCTCTCGACAGCGACTGTCGACAGCTCCGCGGCGGCCACGCCGAGTCGCTCGGCCAACCACAGCGCCACCGTGATCGACAACTGATGGCCTTGCCGTTTGGCCAGGGCCTGGCGATAGTCTGGCAGGCTGCGCAGCGACCACTCGGCGAGGAACTCTTTCTGCGGCTGTTTGACGAGGATGCCGTAGGAGCTGTCCTCAGGCATTGCCCAGAGCTTCTTCAGCATCTCGGAGCCACCACGCGAATGCGAAAGAAAGCTGTTGTCGCGCAGCGAGCGGGCGGCGAGGTCGAGGTCACCGCCACTGTTCTCCTCGAGGAACAGGCTCACGAGGTTGACGATGCGCGTCCGCGCCTCCTCGATGTTCGGACGCAGGTAACGGGTTCCGAAGAAGTCTGCGATCTGCACCAGACCCTTCGCTCCGTCGTTCACGATGCTGGCCAGCCTGTGCCGATCGATGACACCGCTGCCCACTCCGTGCACCAGCGCTCGCTCGAAGAAGGGGCGCTGGTCGAAAAGCGTCAGCTGCTGGCGGTCTGCCACCGGCTCCGACATCGCCTGTCCGTCGCCTCTCTGCGCGTTGGTCAGCGGGTGCGCGATCAGAGAGCCGACTCTTCGTCGGGATCGCCGAAGGCCGGCCGGGCCGCCGGCGCCGGCGCCTGCGTGGCAGCGGCTGCCTGCTGCTGTTCTTCGGCACGCGCCCGGGCGCGGAGGATCAGCAGCACCTCACGGAAGATCTCCGGCTGCTGGTAGCGGAGCGTCCACGCCAGCTCCATCCAGTCGTGATCGCTGACCTCGCTGTGGCTGAGGAAGGGCCCGCCGATGTTCTCGTCCGAAAGCGCGTCGAGCCGCTCGTCGTCACTCAGCTCGTCGAGGGAGTCGTCGCCGTCGGCAAAGAAGTCGAAGACGCCACTGCGAAAGAAATGCTCGAGGTTCTCCGCCCGTTCATGCAGGTAATCGGCCAGCACCTCGCTGCCACCCTCCAGTTCGCCGATGGCGGCGAGGAACTCGCCCGGGTCAGCACCGGCACGAAAGACCACCGAGTTGATCATGCCGTGCAGGCGTTCATGGCTGATGTCGCCGTAGCGCTTTTCGAGAACGACTGCACGGGCGAACTGCTCGGGCGATACCAGCAGGTTCACCACCGATTCGCGTGCGGAGTCGAAATCACGCAGCACCGCCAGCAAGTCCTTGGCGGGAAAATCGTCAAGCGCCAGCACGAGTGCCTGATCACCTTCCGTCTCGACCAGCGACACGAGGGCGGCTTCCGCGCCGACGATGTCGCCAACGCGGACCAGCTTCTCCGCTCTGGCCAGCACCGGGTGCGTCATCAGTTGTCTCCCGAGAAGCGATCCTTGCGGTCGAAGCCCTGCTCGGACAACCAGTCGGCACCAGCTTCTTCCAGGTCGATGTCGAGATCGGCGTCGTCTTCGTCATCGCCATCGCCGGGCGGCTGCCGCCGAGCACCTTCGGCGGATGAATCCGTACTCGCCCCGCGCAGGAACTCGAGGCAGGCGGTGACGACGAGGAAGCGCTCGCCGTTGGCATCCTTGAGAACCACCTGTGCCAGATCGGCTGCCCAGGGCTCGAGCGACACCGAAGACAACAGGGTCTGCCACGCAGGCAAGTCCTCCGGCTCCAGCGCGGCGATGTCGGCCATCACCGCCGGGTTGGCGAAACTGAAACCGCCGTGAAAGGCCACAGCGACCATTTCCGGGTTGCACTCGATCATCGGCAGCAGTTGCCGGACCTGGCTGCGCTTTGCCTGCAGCCGGCTGGTCAGGATGTCGTGGCCGGCCGAATCGGTCATCAGGTCATCAAGCTCGGCGTCGTAGGCCGACCGCAGTTCCTCGAAATATCGCGATACTCTCATTGCAGGACTCCTTCGATGTAGTGCTGCCAGATCTCCAGCGCCGTCTCCAGAGGCTTGTCGAGCAGATTGCGGCGCCGGTTCTCATCATAGGCGAACCTTTGACCCGGATCAGCGAGGACATCGTAGGCTTCCTGGACCTCGCGAAATTTCTCGCTGGCCTCGGGCGCCGCGTTTCGGTCGGGGTGGAACTGCAGCGCCTTGCGGCGATAGGCCGTCCTGACCGCTTCACCCGTCGCGTCGCTGGCAAGACCCAGTATGGCGTAGTAGTCCTTCATTCCTCTCTCGTGCAGCCTCGGCGTCGGCAAATCAGCCTACTGCGTGGCCGTTCCGCGGCATTGGCTGCTTGCCACCTCGCCGCCGATCGACCGTCCCGTCGCGCGCTTGCGCTTCGCAACGGGGCCTGCTGGCGACGATTGCACCACGACTTCTCAGGCCTCCGCTGCCGGCGCCAGCCGGAGGCGCTGCCAGAGCGTCCTCGTCAGGTCGACCTGGTTGAGCGTATAGAAGTGCAGGCCGGGTGCGCCGGCGGCAAGCAGTCTCTCACACAACTGCGTCACGACGTCGAGGCCGAAGGCACGAATCGACACCCTGTCGTCGCCGTAGCTCTCGAGGCGCTTGCGCATCCAGCGCGGGATCTCGGCGCCACAATTGTCCGAGAAGCGTGCCAGGCTGCTGAAGCTGGAAATGGGCATGATGCCGGGAACGATCGGCACATTGATGCCGATTGCCTGGCACTCGTCGATGAAGTGCGAGTAGGCGTCGAAGTTGTAGAAGTACTGGGTGATCGCCGAGTCCGCACCGGCATCGATCTTGCGCTTGAACGCCAGCAGATCGTCGAGCGGGCTCTTCGCCTGCGGGTGGTACTCCGGGTAGGCGGCAACCTCGATGTGGAACCAGGATCCGGTCTCGGAGCGGATGAACTGGACGAGCTCGTTGGCGTAGCGAAAGCTTCCCGGCCTTGCCATGCCCGAGGGCAGGTCGCCGCGCAGCGCCACGAGGTGGCGGATGCCGTGCGTACGATACTGCGCCAGGATGCTGCGGATGCTGGCGCGGGTCGAGCCGATGCACGACAGGTGCGGTGCCGCCTGGTGGCCCTCGTGCTGGATCTCGAGGACGGTTTCGAGGGTGCGGTCGCGTGTTGAACCACCCGCGCCAAAGGTGACGGAGAAAAATCTCGGCTTCAGGCGCGCCATCTGGGCACGTGCAGCACGCAGCTTTTCGGCACCCTCCGGCGTTTGCGGCGGGAACAGTTCAAGGCTGAAGGTGGGGACGGTCGTGGTCATCAGCAGGCTATTTCGCGCCCTTGTCGGCGGGCAGGAAGGAGGAAAGGATTGACGAGAAGATGCTGTACAGGATGGCGCCGAAAAACGCCGGCCAGAAACCGCCGACGACGAAGCCTTCGAGCATCGACCCGGCAAGCCAGAACATCAGGCCGTTGAGGACGAAGAGGAAGAGTCCGAGCGTCAGCAGCGTGGCCGGCAGCGTCAGGAGGATCAACAGGGGCCGCAGAACGGTATTCACCAGTCCGAGCACCAGGGCTGCGAGCAGCGCCGAGGCGAACGATGCCACCTCGATCGATGGCATCAGGTAGGCGACGGCGAGCAGCGCGCAGGCGTTGAGCAGCCAGATCAGGAGCAGTCGCATGCCGGTCCCCGGTTGTCCTGCCGTATCAGTAGCGGTAGTGGTCCGACTTGTACGGCCCCTCCTTGGCGACGCCGATGTAGCGCGCCTGCTCGTCGGTGAGTTCGCTCAGTTGCGCATTGAGCTTCTTGAGCTGCAGGCGGGCGACCTTTTCGTCGAGGTGCTTGGGCAGCGTGTAGACGCCGATCGGGTACTCGGCATTGCGCGTGAACAGCTCGATCTGGGCGATCGTCTGGTTGGCGAACGATGAACTCATGACGTAGGAAGGATGACCGGTGCCGCAGCCGAGGTTCACCAGGCGACCCTTGGCCAGCAGGATGATGCGCTTGCCATCGGGAAAGATCACGTGGTCCACCTGCGGTTTGATCTCTTCCCAGGCGTACCCTTCGATCGAGGCAACGTCGATTTCGTTGTCGAAGTGTCCGATGTTGCAGACGATCGCCTGATCCTTCATCTTCTGCATGTGTTCATGGGTGATCACGTGATAGTTGCCGGTACAGGTGACGAAAATGTCCGCCTTGTCGGCCGCATAGTCCATCGTCACCACCCGGTAGCCCTCCATGGCCGCCTGCAGGGCGCAGATCGGGTCGATCTCGGTGACCCAGACCTGCGCCGAGAGCGCGCGCATGGCCTGCGCCGATCCCTTGCCGACGTCGCCGTAACCGGCGATCAGGGCAACCTTGCCGGCGATCATCACGTCGGTCGCGCGCTTGATCCCGTCAACCAGCGATTCGCGGCAGCCGTACAGGTTGTCGAACTTCGACTTCGTGACCGAGTCGTTGACGTTGATTGCCGGAAAGCGCAGTTCGCCCTTGGCGTGCATCTGGTAGAGGCGGTGAACGCCGGTGGTCGTCTCCTCGGTGACGCCCTTGACCGCTGCCAGGCGACGCGAGTACCAGCCCGGGTCGCTCGCCAGTTTCGCCCGGATCGCCGCGAAGAGGATGGTTTCCTCCTCTGATGCCGGCTTCGCCAGAACGGAAGCATCGTTTTCGGCTCGCGCACCCAGATGGAGCAGCAAGGTGGCGTCGCCGCCATCGTCGAGGATCATGTTGCTGTAGCCGCCGTCGGGCCATTCGAAGATGCGGTGCGTGTATTCCCAGTAGTCGGCAAGGGACTCTCCCTTGACGGCGAAGACCGCGACGCCGTCGGCGGCGATGGCTGCCGCAGCGTGATCCTGGGTCGAGAAGATGTTGCACGACGCCCAGCGCACCTCGGCACCGAGCGCCGTCAGCGTCTCGATCAGTACGGCGGTCTGGATGGTCATGTGCAGCGAGCCGGTGATGCGCGCGCCCGTCAGGGGCCGCTGCGCAGCGAACTCCTCGCGAATCGCCATCAGCCCCGGCATTTCGGTCTCGGCGATGCGGATTTCCTTGCGGCCCCAGGCGGCAAGGCCGAGGTCAGCAATCACATGATCCTGATTGTGAGTAACAGTGTCCGACACAGTAAGGCTCCTTGATAACTGTGACCGGGGGAGGAAGCGCTGGTGCAGGACGGCGGCAGGGAATTCCCTGCGCCCACCCCGTGCTGCCAACCCCGGTACGGGTTGGTGGGATGAGCGCCGTTTGATGAATCCGAGCCTGAAACTGTGGGACGACAGCCTTGCAGCGCTCCTCGGATTGGCACCGATTATATACCGGGTTCACGAGAAGGGCGAGCGCCAGCTTTTCAGTCTTTCAGTAGGCCAGCGAGTCGTAAGCCCGGCGCGCTCCCTGAATCTCGACGCTGACCTGATTCGGAGCACAGATGGCGATTTCTCCCGGACGCGCCAGCCATCCCTGGCGGACGCAATACTGTCTCGGGCTCGGGTCGGCGGCAATCCGAACGCGACGACGGTCGACGAGCACCGTCGTCACGCCCAGAGGTCCCGGGACATCGAGGCGGCGATCATGCCGCAGATCGAGTTCGGAAAAAAGCTCGCCCCCACGCCTGACGACGGCTTTGTCGGCGCCCCCCGCCTGCCACGCCAGCGGAAAGGATGCGACCACGCCAGCCAGGCCCAGCGCGATCAGCAACCAGTCGCCCCGCTTCAGCAGGGCAACCCAGCCGATCACGGATTGCTGCCGGGCAGTGGATTCGGCGCTGCCAGCTCGCGGTGCCTGACGAGTACACGCGCACAGTCGCGGAACTCGCGCGCCAACCATTCGGCGAAATAAACCGACCGATGCTGACCACCGGTGCAGCCGATGGCCACGGTCAGGTAGTTGCGACTGTCCTGAACGTATGCCGGCAGCCAGGCGCGAACGAAGCGGGCAATGTCGGAGCGCATGCGCAGTACGTCGGCTTCGGCCTCGAGAAAGTCGACCACCGCTGCGTCGCGCCCGGTCAGTGGTCGCAGGTTGGGGTCGTAGTGCGGATTGGGCAGGCAGCGAACGTCGAACACCAGGTCGGCGTCAAGCGGAAGGCCGTTCTTGAAGCCGAAGGATTCGAAGAGCAACGTCAGTCCGCGGCAGGGATCGCTGGCAATGGTGCTCTTGACGAACTGACGCACCCATTCCCGCAGTGCAGCGGGTTTCACTCCGCTGGTGTCGATGTGGTGGCCCAGTGCCCAGAGGCCGGCCAAGTGGCCGCGTTCGGCTGCGATGGCTTCGGTCAAGGTCAACTGGTCGCTGGCAAGAGGATGCCGGCGGCGGGTCTCCGAATAGCGCTTGATCAGCGTGGCATCCTGCGCATCGAGGAACAGGAACTGCAGATCGAGATCCTGTTGGCGCAGGGCGTCGAGTTGCAGCGGCAGCGTCGCCACGCTGTTGCCACCGCGGATGTCGATGACGACGCCGACCTTGTCGTATCCCTGCAGATCCAGTTGCCCGACCAGCGGCTGCAACAACTGCGCGGGCAGGTTGTCGACGCAGTAGTAGTCCGCGTCCTCGAGCACCTTGAGGGCGATCGATTTGCCGGAACCGGACAGGCCGCTGATGAGAACGAGATGCATGTTGGCAAGCATAGCGGATGGCCGGCCGCACGGGCAAGCTGCGCTGCATTAAACTCCCGGTTCCCAGCGGACGGAGCGGGTTCATGAGCATTCTCAGCATTCCCTTTGTCGACGAACTCGCGGCGCTGCGTCGCGACATCCATGCGCACCCGGAACTCGCCTTTGGCGAGTTCCGTACGGCCGATCTGGTCGCTCGCGAACTGGAGCGCTACGGCCTCGAGGTCGATCGTGGCTTGGCGGGTACGGGTGTCGTCGGTATCCTGCGCAAGGGCAGCAGCAGTCGCGGCATCGGGCTTCGCGCCGACATGGACGCTCTGCCGCTGCACGAGAAGAACGACTTTCCGCACCGGTCGCGCAATCCCGGGCAGATGCACGCCTGCGGGCACGACGGTCACACGGCGATTCTCCTCGGCGCGGCGCGCTACATGGCTGCGCAGCGGGATGAGCTGACGATCGACGGCTGCGTGTACTTCATTTTCCAGCCAGCCGAGGAGTCCGAGGGGGGGGCGGCGGTCATGATCAGCGATGGCCTGTTCGACCGGTTTCCGATGGCGTGCGTGTTTGGTCTCCACAACTGGCCGGGATTGCCGGTGGGACAGATGGCGGTGATGCCGGGGCCGGTCATGGCCGGTACCTGTGCCTTCGAGATCGCGGTGCGCGGGCACGGCTGCCATGCCGCGATGCCGCACCAGGGAGTCGACACCTTGGTCGTCGCGAGCCAGCTGGTGCTCGCGCTGCAGACGGTTGTTGCCCGCAACGTGCATCCCTGCGAGTCGGCGGTGGTCAGCGTCACGCAGATTCACGCCGGCGAAGCCTGGAACATCATCCCGGACGATGCCATCCTGCGTGGAACGATCCGCAGCTTCAAGGCAGAGGTCCAGGAACTCGTTGAACGTGCCATCGAGCGGCTCTGCAGTGGCATCGCGAGCGCCTTCGGCGCGCAGATCTCGGTTCGCTTCGACCACCGCTATCCGCCAACGGTCAACAGTCCGGCGGAAAGCGAACTCTGTCGCCGGGTTGCCACGCGGCTGCTCGGTACCGAGAATGTACGTACCAGCGAATTGCCGTCGATGGGCGCGGAAGACTTCGCCTACATGCTCGGCGAGAAGCCGGGGTGCTACGTCTGGCTGGGTAATGGTCCGGGTACGGGCGGCTGTACGCTGCACAATCCGCACTATGACTTCAACGACGAAATCCTGCCGCTTGGTGTGAGCTATTGGGTGCGGCTGGCCGAGAGCGTGCTGGGCGATGCGCCGGCAGACGCTGCAGAGTGATTTTTGCTACACTCGTGCGGTAGATGGGCAGGCATCATTGGCCCTCAGCTCCCTGCGTTGGCTGGGCCAAGCCGGGTGCGGGAGCACGACGAAAAGATGGCAGGGAGCACCTGGTGCAGTGTCAGGTGCTCCCTGAGTTCAGGCCGAAGCCCGAACTCCAAGACCATAAAAGGAGAACAGCATGCGCAGTCTAGGAAAGTGGGCTTACAGAGAGCTTACGCCAGCGGCCTCGGGATCGTGATGCCATGCGCATTCTGCTTGCCGAGGACGACAAGATCATTGCCGATGGCCTCTGCCGCTCCCTGCGCCTTGGTGGCTACGCCGTCGATTGCGCCGAGAATGGCATTGACGCTGAAACAGCGCTGTTGACCAATACTTACGACCTCCTGATTCTCGATCTGGGTCTGCCGAAGCTGCCCGGCCTCGACGTGCTGCGACGGCTGCGGGCTCGCAAGTCGAACACGCCGGTGCTGATCCTGACGGCACTGGACGCCATCGACGACCGGGTCAAGGGCCTCGATCTCGGTGCCGACGACTACATGGCGAAGCCGTTCGAGCTGGCCGAACTGGAGGCGCGTGTGCGAGCCCTGAGTCGCCGCTCGTCCGGGACGACCAGAGTCATCGCGTGCGGCACACTGACTTTCGACCAGACGGACCGCTGCGCCATGGCCAATGGCGAAAGACTCGATCTCTCGGCGCGGGAACTGGGCATCCTGGAAATACTGCTGACGCGCGCCCATCGTCTCGTCAGCAAGGACCATCTGGTCGATCATCTTTGTGGCTGGGGCGAGGAGGTGAGCCACAACGCCATCGAGGTTTATGTTCACCGCCTGCGCCGGAAGCTCGAACCGACTGGTGTCAACATCGCCACCGTGCGCGGGCTTGGCTATTATCTTGAGAAGCCTGCGGACGAGAGAAAACCCTGACATCCAGCGTTCGCTGTTCGGCGAGATTCTCGACTGGATGTTGGCGCCGCTGCTGTTCGTCTGGCCGATCAGCATCGCGCTGACGCACTACTTCGCCAACAATGTCGCCAGCTACCCATACGATCAGGCTCTGCGCGAACACGTGGCGGCTCTCTCGCGGCAGGTCACTTTTGCCGATGGTGAGCCGCGTCTGGCGCTGCCTGGTCTGGCCGAGGTGTTTCTCCGCGCGGACGAGATCGACACCGTTTACTTCCACCTGCTCGATGGCGACGGCAGGCTGCTGGCAGGCGACCCGGAGTTGCCCGTCCCGGCGAACCCTGGCAGCCTGGCGCGCGGCGAGTTCGGCGAAGCGCAACTGCGCGACGACGAGTACCGCGGTCAGCCGATGCGGATTGCCTACCTCTATCTGCCGCAGCCGGGAGAGCCTGCAGACTCGGGAGAGCGTCGAGGGGTGTTCGTCGAGGTTGGCGAGACGACCGAGAAACGCGCCCAGCTGGCCAACAAGATCATTGCCAGTGTCATCGTGCCGCAGTTTGTCATCATTCCACTGGCCGTCGTCCTGGTGTGGTTCGGGCTGTCGCAGGGCCTGCGTCCGTTGACCCGGCTGCGCAACCGCATCGAAGCGCGTCGCGAGGCCGACCTGTCACCGATCTCGCTCGGCCGCGTTCCCGAGGAACTGCGGCCGCTTACCGAAGCTTTCAACTCGATCCTCGCCCGCATGCATCAGAACGTCAGTGCCCAGAGGCGTTTCATCGCCGATGCCGCGCATCAGATGCGGACTCCGCTGACAGGGTTGAAGACGCAGGCGCAACTGGCGATGCGTGAGACCGATCCAGGCGAGCTGAGGCACGCCCTGCGCCAGATCCTGATGGGCGCCGATCGCGCTTCGCATCTGGTCGACCAGTTGCTGGCGCTGGCCCGGGCCGAGGCCAGCGATCAGGCCCAGCAGGCGCTGCTGCCGCTGGACCTCGATCATCTGCTGCGCGAGGTCGTTGAAACGTGGGTGATCCGCGCACTCGAAAAGCGCATCGATCTTGGTTACGAGCATGCTGGCAAGGTGCTGATCGACGGCAATGCCTTCCTGCTGCGTGAAATGATCAACAATCTGCTGGACAATGCGCTGCGCTACACGCCGTTTGGCGGGCGGGTCACCGCACGCGTCGCCGCCCTCGGTGACTTCGTCGTGCTCGAGATCGAGGACAACGGACCGGGGATTTCCGAGGACGAGTCGCTGAAGGTGTTTGACCGCTTTTACCGCGGCGAGGGAACGGACGTGGAGGGCAGTGGCCTCGGGCTGGCGATCGTCCGCGAGATCGCGGAAGTTCACAAGGCGGCTGCCAGCCTGCGACCGAGAGCGCGAAGCGCCGGCGACGGGGAAGCGATCGGCTGTGTCGCGCGCATCGTCTTTCCCGCCCACCGTCCGCCGCGACAACTGGTACAGGAACCGGTGCAGACGGGCTTCGCCTGAGGACTTCTACCGGCGGGCTTGGCCGCGACGCATCCGCTTAGGCACGACGAAAGCCGGCTGCGATTGGTCGGCCTGGCTGCGTCCAGGTGCGGTTGCGCGGCCCCGCCGCGAGCCGCCATCGTCGCATGTTTGTCTGCAGGCGTGACCGGGCGGCTGAAGACACGCCGGGTGCGGCTCACTCAGGCGAGTGCACGCAGGTAAGCAGGAGCGAACTCGGTCACGAAGTCCCAGAAGGCTCCCAGGGCGGGCGTCAGATGTTTGCTCTTGTGACGGACAATGTGCCAGCGGCGCATGACCGGGGTACCCTCGACATCAAGAACATGCAGCCGGCCGGCAGTCAGCTCGAGGCCAAGGGTGTGTGCGGAAATGAAACTGATTCCCAGGCCAGCCACGACAGCTTGCTTGATGGCCTCGTTGCTGGCCATTTCCATGCCGATCCTGGGTCGGACCGAGTGTTCGTGAAAGAACTCCTCCATCGCCGAGCGGGTTCCCGATCCGGACTCGCGGACGATCAGCGTTTCGTCCCCGAGGTCCTCGACCATCAGCGCGGGGACGCCCACCAGCGGGTGTCCCCTGCCGGCGACGATCACCAGCGGGTGTGGGGCAAACGCGACGGCGATGGCGTCAAGGTCCGCCGGCGGGCGTCCCATGATTGCCAGGTCAACCTCGTTGTTGGCCAGCAGGCGACTGACCGTGTCACGGTTGTCGATCAGCAGGCGCAGCCGGACATCCGGCTGCGCCTTGCGGAACTCGGCCAGCAGGCCCGGGGCGAAGTATTCGGCTGTGCTGGCGACGGCGACTGCAATACGCCCGCCCTTGAGTCCTTTGAGTGCCAGCAGTGCCTCGTCCGCCTCTTTGAGTGACTGCAGGATCTGGCGTGTGTGGCCAAGCAGAATCTCGCCCGCTTCGGTCAAAAAGACCCGCTTGCCAATCCTCTCGAACAGCAGCGTGCCGCTGACATCCTCGAGTTGCTTGATCTGCAGCGAGATCGCCGCATGCGTCAGATGCAGCTTCTCCGCTGCCCGGGCAAAGGAGAGGTGGCTCGCGGCGACCGAGAAGATCTGGAGCTGGCGTATGGTGGCGTTTCTCATCGATTAGCTTTCATTAAACAAACAAAGAAGTATGTTTAACTAGTTCTTTTGTTGCGGACGGCTAGAATGGGGGCCAGTCGCAGCCCGAGCTGGATTCGTGATTCCTGGAGCAAGGCCATGTTATGCGGACGGACCAACGTTAACAAGTTCCTCGTTGAAGAGCAGCGGCGCAACCCGGCGCTGATCGGTGACCTGTCGATGCTCATCAGTGATGTCGTACGTTCCTGCAAGGCGATCGCGCAAGGGGTTTCGCGAGGTTCGCTGGCTGGTGTCCTCGGCGACGAGGGAAGCCGGAACGTTCAGGGTGAGGTGCAGAAGAAGCTCGATGTGCTGGCCAACCAGGCTTTCCTCCACCATTGTGAATGGGGAGGGCATCTGCGGGCGATGGCATCGGAGGAAATGGAAGATATCCATCCGATTCCCCGCGAACACCCGCGCGGCAACTATCTGCTGGTTTTCGACCCACTCGACGGCTCTTCCAACATCGACGTCAACCTGTCGGTGGGCAGCATCTTCTCGGTCCTTCGCTGCCCCGAAACCGGCAGCGGGGAGATGCCGACAACAGCGGATTTCCTGCAGTGTGGCAGCCGCCAGGTGGCAGCCGGCTACGCGCTGTACGGTCCGTCGACGATGCTTGTGCTGACCGTCGGCAATGGAACGCACGGTTTCACGCTCGACCGCGACATTGGCGAGTTCCTGCTCACGCATCCCGATCTGGTGATCGCGCCCGACACCCGCGAGTTCGCGATCAACGCTTCCAACGAGCGTTTCTGGGAACCCCCCGTGCAACGCTATGTCGCCGAGTGCCTGCAAGGCAACACCGGTGTCCGCGGCAAGGACTTCAACATGCGCTGGGTGGCATCGTTGGTTGCCGAGGTCCACCGCATCCTGATGCGCGGCGGTGTCTTCATGTATCCCCGGGACAGCAAGGACATGTCGAAACCCGGCCGTCTGCGTCTGCTGTATGAGGCCAACCCGATGGCGATGATCGTTGCCCAGGCAGGCGGCCAGGCTTCGACGGGCGACGAGAGGATCCTCGATGTGCAGCCGACCAGCCTGCATGAACGCGTGCCGGTGATTCTCGGTTCGCGCAACGAGGTCGAACGGATCGAGCGCTACCATCGCGAGCATGAAACCGGCGAGGATCAACCGTTTCGCTCGCCACTGTTCTCGACCCGGACCCTCTTTCGGGACGACTGAGAGATTGTGCGACGAAGCGGCGCGAACAGGCGGGGACACAAGGCGCCGCCGAGCCAGCAACGAGGGACATCGAGTCGATGGCCGACGAGTCAGCGAGCCGGCAACGCCGCTGACTGGCCGCGCAGCAGATTTGTTCACAAGCACTGAGAGTGCCGGGCAGAGCCCGGAGATCCTCACCAAGAAACGGAGTCACAGCTCATGTCGATCAAGAATCCAGTCATCGCCATCACCGGTTCGTCGGGCGCCGGGACGACGTCGGTCACGCGCTCCTTTCAGCACATTTTCAGGCGCGAACAGCTCAACGCCGCGATCATCGAAGGCGACAGCTTCCATCGTTACGATCGGCAGGGAATGCGCGACCAGATGGCCGAGCGCGCTCTTGCCGGCGACCACCATTTCAGCCATTTTGGCCCCGAGGCCAACCTGTTGAGTGAGTTGGAGGTGTTGTTCCGCGAATACGGCGAGACCGGTCGCGGCAAGAGCCGCCACTATGTTCACGATGACGCCGAAGCGCTGCGCTTTGGTTCGCCCCCGGGAACCTTCACCGATTGGTCGGAACTGCCCGCTGACACCGATCTGCTCTTCTACGAAGGGCTGCATGGTGCCGCTACGACCGACACCGTCGACATCGGCCGCCATGTCGATCTGTGCATCGGCGTCGTGCCGATCATCAACCTCGAGTGGATCCAGAAGCTCCATCGCGACAAGGCACAGCGCGGCTACTCGACGGAAGCGGTCATGGACACCATCCTGCGCCGGATGCCGGACTACATCAACTACATCTGCCCGCAGTTCTCCCGGACGCACGTCAATTTTCAGCGGGTGCCGACGGTCGATACCTCGAATCCCTTCATCGCCCAGGACATTCCGACGCAGGATGAAAGCATGCTGGTGATCCGCTTTGCCAACCCCCGGGGGATCGACTTCTCCTACCTGTTGAGCATGTTGCACGATTCCTTCATGTCGCGGCCGAACATCATCGTCTGTCCCGGCGGCAAGATGGGGCTGGCGATGCAGATCATCTTCACGCCGATGATCCTGCAGCTCATGGACCGCAAGCGCCGGCAGCGCTGAACACGGACCGCAGCAGCGGGTTTTCATACCCTGATCGAAGGAGATCGTCTTGCCCACCGAATCCCGCAAGTTCCGCCGGCGCTGCGCCAACGCACTGCGCTTCCTCGCCATCGACGCCGTGCAGGTGGCGAACTCCGGCCATCCAGGGATGCCAATGGGTATGGCCGATATTGCCGAAGTGCTGTGGCGACGCCACCTCAAGCACAATCCGGACCATCCGGGCTGGGTGAACCGTGACCGTTTCGTCCTCTCCAACGGGCACGGCTCGATGCTGCTCTACGCCCTGCTGCATCTGTCTGGCTACGATCTGTCGCTGGCCGACCTGCGACGCTTCCGGCAGTTGCATTCGAAGACTCCGGGACACCCCGAGTTCGGCGTGACGCCCGGCGTCGAGACCACCACCGGGCCGCTCGGGCAGGGCCTGGCCAACGCGGTCGGAATGGCGGTCGCCGAACGGTTGCTGGCGGAGAGCTTCAACCGGCCTGGTCACCAGGTCGTTGACCACTACACCTATGCCTTCGTCGGCGATGGCTGTCTGATGGAAGGCGTATCGCATGAGGCATGTTCGTTGGCTGGGCGCCTGTCGCTGTCGAAACTGATCGTTTTCTACGACGACAATGACATTTCGATCGACGGTCACGTGCAGCCTTGGTTCGCCGACGATACCGCCAAGCGCTTCGAAGCCTACGGCTGGCGGGTCGTGCCCCACTGCGATGGCCACGACGTCGATTCGATCGAAGCCGCGATTCGCGTTGCCAAGACCGCCACCGGGCGACCGACCCTGATCTGCTGCAAGACGATGA
>ERZ761607.1361-NODE-1361-length-31129-cov-11.641630_pt1 | contig 31129 bp, 25 predicted proteins | sample MGYA00511164_ERZ761607 | MGnify/ENA primary metagenome ERZ761607 (study PRJEB28899, sample SAMN02445080) | bioreactor sludge metagenome | biome: EBPR sludge | place: Australia: Brisbane, Thorneside Wastewater Treatment Plant | collected 2011-06-22 ... | reverse complement strand
CCCATCATCGCCGCCAACTGGAAGATGCACATGACCCCGCAGGAGACCGACGACTTTCTGCGCTCCTTCTCCCGCCTCGTTCCGGACAAATGCCCCGTGCAGATCGTCGTCGCCCCGCCCTTTGTCAGTCTCGAGCGAGCGCAGCAGACCCTGATGAACGCCCACGAGGAAGTCGTCGAGCTGGCCGCGCAGAACATGAGCCAGCACGCCGGTGGCGCCTTCACCGGCGAGATCAACGCGCGCATGATCAAGGAATGCGGCTGCAAGCACGTCATCCTCGGCCACAGCGAGCGCCGCAGCATCTACGGCGAGACCAGCGCCGTTGTGAACGCCAAAGTGCTCGCCGCGCTTGAGGCGCGCCTGCACCCCATCCTCTGCATCGGCGAGACGCTGGAGGAGCGCGATGCCGGCCTCATTGAAAATGTGCTTGGCGGACAGCTCCGCGAATCGCTCGCCGAAGTCGGCGCGCGCCGTGTGCAGGATTGTGTCATCGCCTACGAGCCCGTCTGGGCCATCGGCACCGGACGCACCGCCAGTCCGCAGCAGGCGCAGGAGGCCCACGCCTTCACCCGCGCCGTGCTAGGCGAGATGTTTGGCGAGGACACCGCGCAGAAAATCCGCATCCAATACGGCGGCAGCGTGAAGCCGGGAAACATGGCCGAACTCATCGCCCAGAAAGACGTGGACGGCGCCCTCGTTGGCGGCGCCAGCCTGGAGTCCGGCAGCTTCTGGGAGATCTGCCGCGCCGCCATTGACCATGTCAACGGCAAGCTCTAAAACCTTGGGGCAGACACTTCCTGCCAGTGATTGCGGACCGACGAAGTGTGGCTGCGCGACAACTCTCCAAGCCAGATTTTGAAACCGTCACCGCGCCCTCAAAGGGCGCGAGAAGGGCATTCGGAGTCTGACGGGCAAAATCGTCGGAGGAGCTTCGTCATCTTCTCGCGCCCCTGCCGGGGCGCATCCCGTATCGGAGGTGGTGGGGCGGTCCGGTTCCGGTGGTTCCCGGTCGCTCCGCGAACTTCACCACCGGCTAATCTCTTTCGAGCCTCCGGCTCGGGAGATGAGTTTCAACTGGACGTGCGTGACGGAAAACCTTTATGCTCTGAACATGTCCTTGGCTGCCATGAAACCGATGTTTCGAATTGTTGCAGTGCTCATTCTAATTGGCATTGCTGCGCTGATCGGTCTGGCCTCATGGCGTCTTGCGACAAGACCAAAGGCTATCGAATGGCCGGTTCGTCAGATTCGCTCACAAATAACAGAAGGAATGTCCCGCGATGCCGTGCTGAAACTGCTCGGACCTCCCCACGGCACAGGCAAAGACGACCACTATTTTTACATCAACTCCTACAGTTCTCGTGAAGCAAGACACAGGGCGGAGATACCCTCCACTTTCTCAATCTTCTTCAAAGATGAGAAAGTGGAGTCCATTTTGTCGGCTTACGATTACTGAGGCTCAATGCTTCACCGAGCATCCCGGACCGACGGTCTGGAAGAAGTCGTTCCCCTTGTCGTCGATCAGGATGAAAGCGGGGAAGTCCTCGACTTCGATCTTCCAGATGGCTTCCATGCCGAGTTCGGGGAACTCGACGACTTCGACCTTTTTGATGTTTTCCTTGGCGAGGATGGCGGCGGGGCCGCCGATGCTGCCGAGGTAGAAGCCGCCGTGCTTCTTGCACGCGTCGGTGACCTGCTGGCCGCGATTTCCTTTGGCGATCATGATCATGCTGCCGCCGTGGCTTTGGAAAAGATCGACGTAGCTGTCCATGCGGCCGGCGGTGGTGGGGCCGAAGCTGCCGCTGGGCATGCCGGCGGGTGTTTTGGCGGGACCGGCGTAATAGACCGGGTGATTTTTGAAGTAATCGGGCAGCGGCTTGCCGGCATCGAGCATCTCCTTCAGCTTCGCGTGCGCGATGTCGCGGGCGACGATGATGGGGCCGTTGATGAGGAGGCGCGTGGTGGTGGGATACTTGCTCAGCTCGGCGCGGATCTCGGCCATGGGGCGGTTCGTGTCGATGCGCACGGCGTTGGTGTCTTTGCGGTGGCGCAGCTCCTCGGGGATGTATTGCAGAGGGTTCGTTTCGAGCTTCTCGATGAAGACGCCGTCACGCGTGATCTTGCCTTTCGCCTGGCGGTCGGCGGAGCACGAAACACCGATTCCGATGGGCAGTGAGGCGCCGTGACGCGGCAGGCGGATGATGCGCACATCGAGCGCGAAGTATTTCCCGCCAAACTGCGCGCCGATGCCGCACTCGCGAGCGGCCTGGAGCATCTGCGCCTCGAGTTCGACATCGCGGAAGGCGCGGCCGTGTTCGTTGCCGGTGGTGGGGAGGTTGTCGTAATACTTCGTCGAGGCCAGCTTGACGTGTTTCATCGTCGATTCGGCCGAGGTGCCGCCGATGACGAAGGTGAGGTGGTAAGGCGGGCACGCGGCGGTGCCGAGCGTGACCATCTTGTCGGACAAAAACTTCACGATGCTCTTCGGATTGAGCACGGCGCGGGTCTCTTGATACAGGAAGGCTTTGTTCGCCGAGCCGCCGCCTTTGGCGATGAAGAGGAATTTATACGCATCGCCATCGGTGGCATACAAATCGAGCTGCGCGGGCAAGTTGGTGCCGGTGTTCTTTTCGTCGAACATGTTCAGCGCGGCGTTTTGCGAGTAGCGCAGGTTGTTCTCGGTGTAGGCGAGATAGACGCCCTTCGAGAGCGCGGCCTCGTCACCACCCCCGGTCCAGACCTGCTGGCCTTTTTTGCCCATGATGATGGCGGTGCCGGTGTCCTGACAAAACGGCAGCAAGCCCGCGGAGGCCACGTCGGCATTCTTGAGCATCGTGAGCGCCACCATGCGGTCGTTTTCGCTCGCTTCCTTGTCATCGAGGATGGCGGCGACCTGCTTCAAGTGCTTCGGCCGCAGGAAGAAATTGATGTCATGAAACGCCTGGTTTGCCAGCAGCGTGAGCGCTTCGGGATCGACGACGAGCATCTCTTTATCGCCCAGTTTTTCGACGCGGACGTGATCCTTCGTCAGCAGGCGGTATTCGGTGTCGTCGGTGCCGAGTTCGAGGAGAGGCTGGTAGTGGAAAGGGGGCGTGGGCATGATGAGGGACAGTGAAATGGATACGCCGCGCGGCAACGGGAAAGCGGCTCAGCCCGCTGTGAGCTGCTCTTTGTAATAGACCTTCACGAACTTCATCCCTTTGGCGTCGTCATAGCCGCGTTCCAGGACGGGGTCGTGCTCGGTGGAGAGGGTGGATTTGACGTGGATTTCGACGCCGGTGTCGAGCTTGAGGACGGCACCGATGCGCCTTTTTGCCTTGGTGATGTCCTTCTTGGAAATCTCGAACCTGGTGTCTAGCGGCTGGCCTTGTTCTTCGATCACGCGGGCGCGGTGGCCTTCGAAGGCGGCGACGGCATCAGGTGACTTGAGCACCTCCTTCTCGAATTCCCCGAGGTCAAACTGATCGCGCTCCTCAAAGTAGGTCAGGGCTTCGCGGGCGGCATTGCAGGTGTCCCAGGGCGGCGTGTCCCCGGCGGGTTTGTGCTCCTCGATGAAGGAGACGGCCATTTTTGCATAGGCGTTGGTGAGGAAGGCGGAGTCCGGCACGGCCTCGACGCCGAGGAACTCGCGCACCCAGAATTTGGTGTCCTCGCCGCTGCGGTCAAAGGTGAGCACATAGCCGCCTTTGGCGCCCTGATAGTCGAGGATGAGGCAGCCTTTGTCTATCTTCTCCGGCTGGATGCCCTGCTGCGTGGAGAGGTGGAGGTCGCCATCCTGCGTGGTGATGCTGAGGAAGGGCACGACGCTCTCGGACTTGAGGATGCACAAGCCGTTGACCAGCTCCCCCTCGATGTGGATTTCCTTGATGAAGACGATGCAAAGATCGCCGGATTTGATGTTGGGATGATTCGATTTGGCGTGCAGACGCCTGGCGATCTCGACGCCGGTCTCGAGCATCCTGGACGGATCGGCGAACAACGCCCTGGAGCAGCGGTGCATCTCGTGGTGATCCAGCGAGGCGTGGTGGACGAAACGGTGGGCGATGAGGTTCTTGAAGGGTTTCAAAAACAGCGCGGTGAGCACCTCCTGGTCCGCCTCGGCGATGTCGAAGACCTGGCGGGACGTCTGGAGAGGTTCCTGGCGCTGCGGGTTGCCGACCTTGGCGAGGACGATCCGCGTGGCGGTGGCGGTGTTGAGGCGGAGTTTGACGGGCATGGCGGGGAAAAGGGCGCGGAGAATAAAAGACAATCCCGCCGCGGAAAGCGAAACCCTTCTCCAAAGCGAAAGGTTTTTCTTTGGAGCCGGGAAGGAGCCTTGTTTGACAATCCATCACGCCGCCGTTTGATTGCCGCATGTCCAACCCCCCCCACGACATCCCGTCCCTCATCACGCCGCCCTCCAACTACATCGTGCCCACCGTCATCGAGACTGAGGGGCGCATGGAGCGGGCGTACGACATCTACTCGCGGCTTTTGAAGGACCGCATCATCTTTCTGGGCACGGAGGTGAACGACCAGGTGGCGAACATCATCATCGCCCAGCTTTTGTTCCTCCAGATGCAGGATCCGAAGAAGGACATTCACCTCTACATCAACAGCCCCGGCGGCTCCGTGACCGCCGGACTCGCCATTTATGACACCATGCAGTTCGTCACATGCGACGTGAACACCTACTGCATCGGCATCGCCGCGAGCATGGGCGCGGTGCTGCTCTCCGCTGGCACCAAGGGCAAGCGCTACGCGCTTCCAAACAGCGACATCATGATCCACCAGGTGTCCGGCGGAGCGCGCGGCACGGCCAGCGATGTCGAACGCACCGTGGACTTCATGTACAAGCTCAAGCGCCGCCTGAACCGCATCCTGGCGCACCACACCGGCAAGAGCCCCGAGATCATCGAAAAGGACGCCGACCGCGACAACTACATGACCGCCGAGGAGGCCGCCGCCTATGGCCTGGTGGACAAGGTGCTGCAAAGCAACAAGGAACTGAACCCGCCGCAGTAACCGCGGCGCAAATCCCCTCCGCCGCATGGCCCGCGCCTCCACCGTCACCCTCTGCTCCTTCTGCGGCAAAAGCCACGCGGAGGTCAGGAAGCTCATCGCCGGGCCGGGCGTGTATATTTGCGACAATTGCATCAACGTCTGCAAGGGCATCCTTGATCGCGAGGCCGTGCAGGAGGCGGAAGCGGACCAGGGGCTGCTGGTGCCGAAGCCGGCGGAGATCGCGGCCGAGCTGGACAAGCATGTCATCGGCCAGACGCACGCCAAGAAGGTGCTCAGCGTCGCCGTCCACAATCATTACAAGCGCATCCTGCATCTGCAGCAGCAGTCTGGAAACCAGGGCGGGGGAGCCAGGGCGGTGACTGACATGAACGATGTCGAGATCGAGAAAAGCAACGTTCTCCTGCTCGGCCCCACCGGCTGCGGCAAGACCTTGCTGGCCAAGACCCTTGCGAAAATCCTGAACGTGCCCTTCAGCATCGCGGACGCCACCACCCTCACTGAGGCCGGATATGTGGGAGAGGATGTGGAAAACATCATCCTGCGCCTGCTTCAGGCTGCGGATTATGACATCGCCAGGGCTGAGATCGGCATCGTTTACATAGACGAGATAGACAAGATCGGCCGCACCACGGGCAACGTCAGCATCACCCGTGACGTGTCCGGTGAGGGTGTGCAGCAGGCGCTTTTAAAGATTGTCGAGGGCACCATTTGCAATGTGCCGCCGCAGGGCGGGCGGAAGCATCCGCAGCAGGAGTACATCCAGGTCAACACTGAGAACATACTGTTCATCTGCGGCGGCGCGTTTGTTGGACTCGATGAGATCGTCAAGCGCCGCACGGGCAAGCAGACACTTGGATTCAATATCGCTGGAAAAACGGACGAGGCGGCCCCCGCCAAGCTGGAGGCGGAGCCTGAGGATCTGCTCGCCTACGGTCTCATCCCCGAATTCATCGGGCGTTTGCCCGTCGCCTGCTCCCTGGAGCCGCTCACCGAGGTGGAACTCGTGCGCGTCCTGACTGAGCCAAAGAACGCCCTGGTCAAGCAGTACGCCAAGCTCATGCGCATGAACGGCGTGGACCTCAATGTGAACAAGGAAGGGTTGGCGGCCATGGCGCGCGAGGCCATCAAACGCGGCACCGGCGCGCGCGGACTGCGCAGCATCTTTGAGCGAATCATGCTTGATGTGATGTATGACGTGCCCAGCCGCGCCGATGTGCGCGGCGTCTCCATCAACGAGGCCGTGGTCAAAGGCGAGCGTCCGCCCATTCTGCGCAAGCGGGTCGAGCGCAACGCCGCGTGACATGCGGCGGTTTTGAGGGAAAACCCGGTCGCTTCCGCCCTGGCGTGAGGATCGTCCAGGGTGAGCGTGGTATTTATGGATTGCCGCCGCGCTGCTCGTCCTCGCGGGCGAGTTCCTCGGTGGTCTTTTCCTCGCGCGGGGTTTCGGGGCCGCGTCCTGTGACAAGGGGCTCGTCCTCCTCGTCGGGCACGGAGGAACCTTGGTCCTCGTGCTCGGGCTCCTCGTCCTCCGGCGGCGCGGGCGCGGGGTCGGTGCTCATGGGCACGGTGTTCGGCGCTTTCTCCACCTCGGGCGGCGGCGCGGAGGGGCGGGGCTTGTGGTATTCGTCCTCCTCCTCGTCCTTGTCCTCGGAGAACCAGGGGTTGTAGTTCTCGTTGTCCCAGTCGTCCTTCACTTCTTCTTCGAGTTCTTTTTCGTCCTTCTCGATCTGGGCGTAATACTCGGGATAGGCCTTGCGGTCCTTCTTCTCCATGAAGTAGGCCAGCACGATGCAGATGCCGTAGAGGAAATAAAGCGGGCCTGACATCAGCATGAGCGTGAGCACATCCGGCGTCGGCGTGATGATGGCCGCGAAGAGTGTGATGGCGATCAAAGCGTGCCGCCAGGTGGACTTCATGAGCTTGTAGTTCAGGAAGTCCAGCTTCACGAGGGCCATGACAATGACCGGCAGCTCGAAGGCGATGCCGAAGACGAGAATGAAGCGGGTGGTGAAGGTGACGTAGTTGGAAAGCGTCCAGTCCTGCCGCGAACCCAGTGTGGCGGCGAAGTCGTCGAAAAACTCCAAGGCTCTCGGCAGCACGACCCAATAGGCAAAGGTGCAGCCAGTCAGAAAAAGGCCGGTGCCGATGCCGATGGCCGGCCATAGCACCTTCTTTTCATTCGCCCTCAATCCCGGCAGGATGAACTGGAGCACAAAGATGAGCAGGAGGGGGAAGGAAATGATGACTCCCGCGATCAGCGTGACATTGATCGCCATCATGAAGGGGCCTGCGACATCGGTGTTTTGCAGCAGCGCCTCCGCGCCCGCCTGGTCGTCCGCCAGCCCGGCGAGGATCATGGGATAGCGGATGGCGCGGAACAACTCCTGATAAAAAAAGAACATGCCGATCACGGCGATGATCAGCGTCACGCCAATGCGCACAAACATGTCGCGCAGGTCGTCGAGGTGCTCCAGGAAGGGCTTCTCCTCATCCTCCTTGCCGAGGTTGAGCGCCACTTTTTCGCGGACTTTGAAGACTTTGTTCAGGATGCCTTGCCACATGGTTCAAATCGAGGGGGTGAATGGGTTTGCGCCTCAAAGAGTTCCCTTCGCCGCCATCCGTGCGAACAAGGCCAGTGTCAGGGCGGTGGTGATCTCATTGGCAGCGATCATCCTCCGCAGTTCTCCCGGACTGGCCAGGCGCACGTCGCTGATGTGCTCGCTTCCATCCGGATCGGGACGGCTGGCGACACACACGGGCTCCGCTCTGAAAAGATAAACGTGCTCGTCGGTGAATCCTTGCGAGGGAAGGAACCAGCCCAGCGGCTCCAGGCGCCCCCCTTCGGCCAGCACGCCGCCGCATTCCTCGCGCAACTCGCGCAGGGCGGTCTCGACGACGATCTCCGGCGTGATCTCCGCCAGCGGCACGTCTATCTGGCCGGCGGGGAATTCCCATAAAGTCTGCCGCACCGGCAGGCGCTCCTGGGAAATGAGCACAAACTCTCCGTCCGCCGTGACCGGCGCGATGGCCACGGCGGCCTTCCTTTCCACCACCAGCCAGGGCACGGGCTCCTGCCTGCGGTGCGGGGTGAGGTAGCGGTTCTCATCCACGCTGACGTGCGGATTTTCAAAAAGCCGGCGGCTGGAGACCAGCTCCCAGCCGTCGTGATCCTCGACACGGAACAAGGGGAATTCGAGTCTCGATCCATCCCCCGCCATCACGAGAGCGCCTCCTTCCAGCGGGCGATCTGCGCCGCCACATTTTGCGGCGAGGGCGCGCCCACGGCCTGGCGCGCGGCGAGCGCGGTTTCGAGGTTCAGGCAGTCAAAGAGGTCCGCGGCAAAGGCGGGGGAGAATTCCTGGTACTTCGCGAGTGGTATTTCGGCAAAAGGCGCCCTCTCCGCGATGGAGTGCGCCACCAGTTTGCCGATGACCTCATGTGCCTGGCGGAAGGGCACGCCGCGCTTCACCAGGTAGTCGGCGAGGTCCGTGGCGAGCAGCATGGGATCACTCGTGGCGGCGAGTGTGCGCGCCGCGTTCACCTCCATGCCGGCGATCATTTCCGCGAAGACCTCGAGCGCGGCCTTCAGCGTGTCGAGCGAGTCAAAGAGCGGCTCCTTGTCCTCCTGCATGTCGCGGTTGTAGGTCATCGGCAGGCCTTTGAGCAGGGTCAAAAGCGCGACGAGGTTGCCAACGAGCCGGCCGGATTTCCCGCGCGTCAGCTCGGCGACGTCCGGGTTCTTTTTCTGCGGCATCAGGGAGGAGCCGGTGGTGTGCGCGTCGCTCAGCGTCACGAAGCCAAACTCGGCGCTGCACCAGAGAATGATGTCCTCGCTCAAGCGCGAGAGATGCACCCCGCAGAGGGCGATGGCAGAGACCACCTCCACGGCGAAGTCGCGGTCGCTCACCGCGTCCATGCTGTTTTGGGAAACGGCGGCAAAGCCGAGCTGCGCGGCCACATGATCGCGGTCGAGCAGGATGGTGGAGCCGGCCAGGGCGCCGGAGCCGAGCGGCATCACATCCATGCGGCGGCGCGCGTCGGCCAGGCGGCCCGCGTCTCGCTCCAGCATCTCCACATAGGCCAGCAGATGGTGGGCGAAAAGCACGGGCTGCCCGCGCTGGAGATGCGTGTAACCGGGCACCACGGCCTGCCCGGCGCGCTCGGCGGCCTCGATGAGCGCGCGCTGCAGATCACGGATCAGCGCCGTCAGGCCGTCCACCGCGTCGCGCGTGTAGAGGCGCACATCCGTGGCCACCTGGTCGTTGCGGCTGCGCGCGGTGTGCAGCTTCGCCCCGGCGGGGCCGATGCGGCGCGTCAGCTCCGCCTCGATGTTCATGTGGACGTCCTCCAGCGCCTCTTTGAACTCAAAGTCCCCGTGCTCGATCTCCGCCTGGATTTCCAAAAGGCCGCGCTCAATCTCCGCCTGCTCCTCCGCCGTCAGGATGCCCGCCTTCAGCAGCCCCTTCGAGTGGGCGATCGAGCCCCGGATGTCATGCGCGAAGAGCCTCCAGTCAAACGACACGGACTCTCCGTAAGCCTGCACAAGGCGGCTGGTTTCCTGGGCAAAACGACCTTTCCACATAAAACGGGCGCTGAGCCTAGCGGCATTCGTCCTGGATGCAACCCTGCCCTGGGACAAGAATCTCCTTGCTTCGAGCAGTCTGGGTGGGAGCTTTCCGCGTCCGTCTCATAGCAACGCTCAACAACCAAGCCGGTCCATGAAAAAATCCCTGTTCTTAATGGCGGGAATGCTCGTCATGTCCTGCCTCGTCGCGCAGGCCCAGCAGAAACGCATTGTCGGTGGCATCAACACCACCTCGGGGGAGTACCCCTTCATGACAGCACTCGTTGAAAAAGGAGCCACACCGTCGTCGGGGCAGTTCTGCGGCGCGGCTCTCGTGGCTCCGCAATGGGTGCTGACTGCGGCGCACTGCCTGGAAGGCACACCCGCCTCCACTCTGGATGTCTGGGTGGGCGGGCACGACCTGCGCACCGCCTCCCAGGGCGTGCGTGTGGCCGTCTCCCAGGTCATCATGCATCCGAACTACCGCGAGACCTCCCAGGGCGCGCTGGTCAATGATTTCTGCCTGCTGAAGCTGGCCAGCCCCGTAACCACCCGCGCCACTCTGCCCCTGGTGGAAACCTCCGACCAGATCGCCGTCGGAACCATGACGCGCGTGCTCGGCTGGGGGGCCACGCGCGAGGGCGGCGCGGGATCGAAAATCTTGCGCCAGGCGGATGTGCCCCTGGTTTCCCTGACGCTGGCGGGTGTCACCAATCCGGGCCTCAACAGCACGCATCTGGCCGCCGGATTTGCCACCGGCGGCGTGGACTCCTGCCAGGGGGACAGCGGCGGACCGCTCATGGTGCCGGGTTTTTCAGGGCAGTGGCTGCACGCCGGAACGGTGAGCTACGGCAACGGCTGCGCGCGGCCCAACGAGTATGGCATCTACGGCAACACGCTGACTTTGAAGCCCTGGATCATCGGCCACATCGGCGACCCCGGCGAGCCCCCCAAGCCCGACCCGGTGGACGACCACGGCAACACCACCGCCGCTGCCACGACTCTGGCGGTCAATGGCACGCTGCCCGGCGTTCTTGAGGCCGGTGGCGACCTTGATGTCTTCAAAATAAGCGCCCCTGGCGCGGGCGTGCTTACCGTCACCTCCGGCGGCGGCACTGATGTCACCGGCACGCTTCTGGGCAGCACCGGTGCCGCGCTCGCCAGCGATGACAACGGCAATGGCGCGCCCAACTTCAGGCTCACGCGCACCCTTACCGCCGCAGGCACCTATTATGTTCGCGTGGCCGGAGTGAACTCGTCAACCTCCGGTGCCTACAGCATCACCTCCGCCTTCACCACCACAACCGGCGGAGACATTGCCCTCAAAACCGGCACCACCGCCCTGCCCATGAACGCCACCCTGAACTTTGGCGCGCTTCAGGTCAATGCGGCCACAGTTGAAAGAACTCTCACCCTTACCAACACCGGCACCACCACCCTGACGATTGTCGGGGCCAGCTTCGATGGCGCGGACGCGGGCAGTTTTCATTTTGTCTCCCTGCCGGCGGCCAGCCTCGCCAAGGGCAAGTCCACCAGCTTCATCATCTCATGCGCGCCGGACCGAGCGGGCGCCCTCAGCGCGCGCCTGCTGGTGCAAAGCAGTGCCGCAGGCAAAAACCCCTATCCGGTTAACCTCGTCGCCTCTGCCACCGCCACTACTCCCGACGACCACGGCAACAACTTCTACTTCGCCACCGCCGCGCCCGTGCCGGGCGGCATTCCCGGCGTCATCAATCACGGCGCCGACAAGGATTTCTTTGTCATCACCGTGGCCGTGAAGACCACCGTGACGATGAAGACCACCGGCTTTGTGGACACCTACGGCACGCTGTATTCCTCAGCCGGGAAGGTGCTCAAAAAAGCGGATGACACCGGCCGTGACCTGAACTTCACCCTCAAGCGCGCGCTGACGCCGGGCACTTACTACCTGTGCGTGGAAGGCTACGACCGCCATGCCACCGGCCCGTACACGCTCCTGCTTTCCCGCTGACCCCTGGCACGGGCCGCGCGTATGAAGACCGCCCTCAGCCTCACTTTGGCAGCGCTGCTATTGCTCGCCGTACTGGCTGGCATTCGCCTCGCTGGGCCGGGAGCGCGGCCGTTGAAAAAGGAAATCGAAACCGTTGCCACCGCTCCGGTGCGTCCGCCGCCGCTGGCTCCCGGTTTGCCGCCTGCTCAAGCCGTCGAGGTGCCGCTCCAGGTACTTGACGCCGCAACGGCTCCACCGCGCGATCCTGTGGCCGCCATCCTGGAGCGATGGTCGCGCGCGCGCACGCCGCAGGAGCACGATGAGCACGCCGAGGCCCTGGCCGCGCTCGGCACCGTGGAGGCCGTGCAGGCCCTGATGGAAAAACTGGCCCGGGTGCGCGACGCGGAAGCGCGCGGACTCATCGCCGCCAACCTGCGCGCCATCGCCGAGCCGGATACTCTGGCCGCGCTTGTGCCCGCCCTGCTCGGAGACTTCCGCCAGGGCAGCCCCGAACTGCGCGAGCTGTGCTCTGCCATTGGCAGGCTGGCGCAGGCTGAGACGGTGCAGGCTCTCGAAGACCTGCACTGGCATGCCGCCAGCCTCGCGGGCCAAAGCCCGAAAGTCGTCCGCGCCATGGCCTCCATCCGCAACCCCGCCGCCGCGCGCGGCCTGGAAAAACTCGTGGCGCGCGGAGACGCCGCCGAGTCCCTCACCGCCGCCGCGCGCGAGGCCCTCATGGCGATGGGGCTGGAGCCGCCGCAGCCCGGCAAGGTGGACTGAAGACTCCAAGCCGGACAAAAAACGGCATCCCGTCTCCGGGATGCCGTCTTGAATGGATCAGATGGATGCGCCGCGCGCTGGATCAATAACGACCGCCGCCGTAGCCGCCACGACCGCCGCCTTTGCCGCCGCGGCCACCGCCGCCGTAGCCTCCTCCTCCTCCGGAGTAAGCGGGTCGTTCTTCTTTCGGGCGGGCTTCATTGATGGCGAGGTTGCGACCGCCGTAGTCTTTGTCATTGAGGCCCTTGATGGCCTCGTTCATGGCCGTCTGGGAGTCCATGGTGACGAAGGCGAAGCCGCGCGGGCGGCCTGACTCGCGGTCCATGGGCAGATAGACTTCGGTGACGGTGCCATAGTCGGAGAAGAGGGTGCGAATGTCGTCTTCGGTGGCGCTGAAGGGCAGGTTGCCCACATACATTTTGGTGTTCATAGATTTGGATTTGTCGCGCAAGACTGCTCAGGCTGCGGGAAGCTCCAGGTGCGGATTTCAGAACACCAAAGAATCAACCTGATGATCAGCTTCATTTAGCCTTTGTCAGGTTAACTTGCGCCCCCTCTGTCGTCTGCTTTGAGGGAATGGCAAACGATAGTTTGGAAATCTTGCCGGGAGTGTCCGCGCTCGAAAAATCAGGCGTGATCCTTCGGCGGCGCCAGTGACTCCGGCGGCGCGGTGCTCAGCTTCTCACGCACGCGATCGGGGATGGACACAGCCTTCATCCGGCCGCTGGCGGGGTCTTTCTGGACGCAGGCGGCCACGAGGCTGCCTTCGGCGGCGAGCGTGCCGTCGCTTTTCCAAAAGCGCACCCGGTAGCGCAGCGTCCTGGCGCGGATGTCCTCGACGAGCAGCTCCATCTCGAACTCCTCTTCAAAGCGCAGCGGCGCCTTGTAGTCGCACGAGGCATGGACACGCGGCCAGCCGACGCGGGCCTCCGCCGCCACCTCCAGGTTGTTGCCGTCCCAGATGGACATGCCCAGGGAGCGGAAAAAATCATGCTCCACGCGCTCCATGTATCGGAAGAAATTTGAAAAGTGGACGATGCCGGCCATGTCGGTGTCAGCGAACTGGACGCGGTCCTTGAGAGTGTGGCGGAAAGACATGCGCCGACTATGGAGCGCGCCGGATGCAAAGCGCCAGCCTTTTGTCAAAGCGGGAGTGCGGAGCTTGCGCGCGGCGGGCGGCCCGCCAGACTGCGCGCGTGAATTCCGTGACCGCCGACCTTGTTGGAAAACTCCGCGCCCTGCTCGCTCCCGACCGCGTGCTGATGGCGGATGTGGACATCCTGCCTTACAGTTTCGATGGCACGGCAGCGCTCAAGCAGAAGCCGGGCGCGGTCGTTTTTCCTCTGACCCCGGAGGAGGTGGCCGCTTGCGTCGGCGCGGCGCGGGAGGCCGCCGTGCCGGTGGTGACGCGCGGCTCCGGCACGGGCCTGAGCGGTGGCAGCGTGCCGGTGCCGGGCTGCCTGGTTGTGTGCCTGGCGCGCATGGACCGGCTCATCGAGGTGGATGAGAAAAACCTCACCCTGCGCGCGCAGTGCGGCGTCATCACCAAGGAAATTGACGACGCGGCGGCAAAGGCGGGCCTGTTTTATCCGCCCGACCCCGGCTCGATGAAGATCAGCACCATCGGCGGCAATGTGGCCGAGAACTCCGGCGGACTGCGCGGCCTCAAATACGGCGTCACGCGCGATTATGTGATGGGCCTGCAAGTGGTGCTGCCTGACGGCACCCTCGCCACGCTCGGCAACAAGTGTGTCAAAGACGTGGCCGGCTATTCGATGAAGGACCTCTTTATTGGCAGCGAGGGCACGCTGGGCATCATCACCGAGGTCACGCTCAAGCTGCTGCCCCGCCCGCAGGCGCGCCGGACGATGCTGGCGCTCTATGACAGCATGGAGGCCGCCGCCGAAACTATCTCCGCCATCATCGCGGCGAAGATCATCCCCTGCACGCTGGAGTTCCTGGATCGCGTGACGGTGGAATGCGTGGAGGACTACGCCAAAATCGGCCTGCCTGTGGATGTGGAGGCGCTCGTGCTCATGGAGACTGACGGCCATCCCGCCGTGGTCGAGGAGGAGGCCGCGCGCATCATGGATCTGGCCCGCCAAAACGGCGCTCGCGAGGTGCGCGCCGCAGCCGACGAGGCCGAGGGCGCGCGCCTGGCTGCCGCGCGGCGGAATGCTTTCTCCGCCCTGGCCCGCGTCATGCCCACCACCATCCTGGAGGATGTGACCGTGCCGCGCAGCGAGCTGGCGGCGATGGTCCGCTTCATCCGCGAGTGCGCGCGGCGCCACAAGCTGCGCGTCGGCACCTTCGGTCATCTTGGCGATGGCAACCTGCACCCGACTTTCCTCACCAACGAGCGCGACACGGAGGAGATGCACCGCGTCGAGACCGCGCTGGAGGAGATCGTGGGCGAGACACTGCGCCTCGGCGGCACGGTCACCGGCGAGCACGGCGTGGGGCTGGCGAAGAAAGCCTTTATCCGCCGCCAGCTCGGCGAGGCCAGCTATGAATTGATGCGCTCCATCAAGCGCGCGCTCGACCCGCAGGGGCTGCTCAATCCGGGGAAGATCTTTGATCTGTGAGCCGCGCCGTCATCACCGCCGCCGAGGCCGTCTGCGCCCTTGGTGAAAACCTTGAATCCTGCCTGGAGTCCTGGCGCCTGGGGCGCGCGGGGCTGACCCTGCAAGACGGCCTGCTGGCCGGCCGCATCGCCGACCGCGCGCCGCTCAAGGGCAGGCGTCACGCGGCGGCGTCGAATCTGGCCCTGCATGTGGCGCGGAGGACGGTGGCGCGCGCGGGCTGGACGCCGGAGCAGACACGCGAGGCATGGCTTTTCGCCGCCAGCAGCCGGGGCAACGCCGCCGAACTGCTCGGCGAAAACACCTGGCGCAGGCCCAACCGGAGATTCAGCGCCAGCAACACCCTGCACAGCGAGATCGCCGCCGCTGTCAGCATCGGGCTGGCCATTCGCGGACCCTGGCAGATGCTCGCCAACGGCTGCGCCGCCGGACTCGACGCCCTCGGCATGGCCTGGATGGCAATGCGCGCGGGCATGACCCGCCGCGCCCTCGTCGTCGCGGCGGACCTGCCCCTGCTGCCGGCGCTGCTGCGCGACTTCGAGGACACGCGCCTGCTGGCGCGTGATGAGATCAATGACCCTCTTTCACCGCTGACCAACGGCTTCCACCCCGGCGAGGCCGCCGCCGCGCTGACGCTCGAGCTTGGCGACGGCGGTTTGATCGTCGAGGACTACCGCGCCAACAGCGACGCCCACGACTCGCTCGTCGTGCCCGAGGATGGCGGCCCTCTGGCGGAGCTGCTGCACGGCATGGGCAGGCCGGACTTTCTCTGCCTTCACGCCACCGGCACCCCGAACCACGCCGTGGCTGAGGTGAGCGCCCTGCGCGCCGCCTATGGTGAAAAAGTGCCGCCCCTGCTGCTGATGAAACCCTTCACGGGACACACCCTCGGCGCCAGCGGCCTGCTGGATGCCGCGCTGCTGGCCGGCGCGATCCAGGCGGATATTTCACCGGGAAACCTGCCCGGCCTTCACTGCCCCGGCGGACTCGCGCTGGCGGACGCGCTGCGCGTGCCGGAGGGCGGTGGCGTTTTAAAAATCGCCTCCGGCATGGGCGGGCACAATGCCGCGGTCATGCTCCGGCGCGTTTGATTCGCGGCAGCAAAGCGCGCGCTTGCCCGCCGCGTGGACACGGCCATCTTGCGCGCCCATGCCCGCCAAAGACCTCCGCTCCGCCCCCCTCGGTGTTTTCGACTCCGGCGTCGGCGGGCTGACCGTGGTGCGCGCGCTGCGCGAGTTGCTGCCCGGCGAGTCCATCATCTATCTTGGCGACACCGCGCGCGTGCCTTATGGCTCGAAATCCCCCGACACCATCCGCCGTTACGCCGTCGAGGACACGCAATTCCTCACCCGGCTCGGGGTGAAGGCCGTCGTCGCCGCCTGCAACACCGCCACCGCCCATGCCCTGCAGCTTTTGCAGTCCACATTCCGCGTGCCCGTCATCGGCGTGCTGGAGCCTGGAGTCGAGGCCACCCTGGCCGATCCCGCCTGCCAGCGCGTCGGCATCATCGGCACCGAGGGCACCATCCGCAGCAGCGCCTACCAATACTCCCTGGCCATGCGCCGCCCCGACCTGCGCATCCACGCCGCCGCCACGCCGCTGCTCGTGCCCTTCATCGAGGAAGGCTGGACGGAGCATCCGGCGCTCAAAGCCGTGCTCAGGGACTACCTCAAACCGCTGCTGGACAAAGGCGTGGACACGCTCGTGCTCGCCTGCACCCATTATCCGCTGCTCATCCCTGTGCTGAAAAAAATGCTCGGCGGCAAAATCCGCCTCGTGGACAGCGCCAGCACCTGCGCAGCGCATGTGCGCAGTCTGCTGGACTCCCACGACCTCCGCCGCGCCGCCAAATCCAAGCCCTCTCTGGAAATCTACCTCACCGACCTCTCCGAGAAGGCCGAGGTCATGGTACGCCGCTTCCTGGGCGACGATGCAGGGAAGGTGAAAATGGCGGTGCTTTGATCCCGCAGGCCCTTGAGGCACGCGCCAACGACATGGTTCGGTGGTAATTCTCATTTTTGAAAATCAATCGAGCGAGTTTTATATAATTACCAGAATAAAGTGTTGCCATCACGCTTTGAATTATCATAATTAAGGCAAATAAAAGCCACGAATATGAAATTTGAGAATTCCAGCCGCCGCACCTCTCTGGGCTTCAGCCTCATCGAGCTGCTCACCGCCATCGCCATTCTCGGTTTGATCGCAGGCATCGGCATTCCTGTCTTCGGCGGCAATGCGGACCACGCCCGCCATGCGCGCGACCAGCGCAACGCCCAGACCATCAGCTCCCTCTATGTCACCGCCCAGGCCGCCGGTGTGGATTTCTCGACCGACATCCAGGAAGTCGCTGCCATCGTCAGCCGGCTGGAGCAGGGCGTGACTGTGGGCAAAGGCATCCTCAAAGGCCGCACCTACATGCTGCCGAATCTGGGCACCGAGGGGTTCAGCGGCGCGGTCCAGTTCCTCAAGCTGGAAAACGGCATGCTCGTCTATCAGGCCAATGGCGCCGCCGTTGCGGGAGAGCACCGCGCCGGCCTGGCGGAGTGAGCGCGTTTTGCCCCTGGCATGTGCGGCGCTCCTGCCGGACAATGCGCCGCCCATGCTGAAATCCGCCTCCCTTTTTCTGGCCCTCCGCCATCTGCGCCCGCGCCGGTCTTTCGTCTCGGTCATCACCATCATCTCCGTGCTCGGTGTGGCCGTCGGCGTGCTCATGATGATCGTCGTGCGCGCCGTCATGCTCGGCTTCGAGGTGGACTTTCGCGACACCCTCATGGGGTCCGAACCCCACGTCCTCATCTCCCGCGCCGGTTCCGGCCCCGCTTGGCAGGACGCGCTGGCCGGTGTCCGCGCCCGCCCGGAGACCGTCTCCGCCGCGCCCTACGCCGGCGGCATGCTCTACATGGCGGCGGGGGATTACCAGACCGGCGGCCCGGCCCTGGCGCTGCCGCCCGCGCAGGCCCTGCCCGTTTTGGAAAAGTTGCGCCGCCACCTGCTGGCCGGCAGCCTGGATTTGAAAGAGGGGACCATCGTTCTTTCCGACCACCATGCCGGGCAGTTGGGCGTGGATGTCGGCGGCGAGATCAGCGTCTATGCCGGGCAGAACGTGAACGAAGCCGTCCGCCAATACAGCCGCGCCAACGAGGAGGATGCGGCCGAAAACAAAAAGGCCATTTTAGACGCCATCCGCCTGCGCCCGCGCAAGCTGGCCGTGGCCGGCATCCTGCGCGCCGAGACCGGCGGCTACACCGCCTGGCTGGGGCTGGAGACGGGAAAAGACATCTTCCAGCCCGCCGGCGGCGTCACCGGTATCGCCATCGAGCTGGCGAACCCGGAGCGCGCCGTGGAATTCCAGGCCGCCGCCGCGCCGGAGCTGCCTGGGTGGGGCTTCACCCTCTGGACCGACGCGGGCGAGGCGCGCCTGGCCGCCATGCGCAACGAGCAGACCATGATGCAGTTCGTGCTATCCATCATCGCCCTGGTGGCCGCCTTCTCCGTCATGAACACCACCATCACCGTCACCACTCAGAAGCGCAAGGAGATCGGCGTGCTCGCCGCCCTCGGCGCCCCGCGCGGTCAGGTGGTGCGCGTTTTCGTGTTCCAGGCCGCCATCGTCGGCGTGCTCGGCACCGGTTTCGGCGTCACCGGCGCCCTGCTTGTGCTCTGGCTGCGGGAGGACATCCGCGCGCTGCTCGCCGCCCTCACCGGCGGCCAGATCCACGCCGTGGAGGGCGTTTTTCTGTCCAGCATCCCCGCCTTCATCCAGCCAGTGGATGTCGCCCTCACCTGCCTCATCTCCCTGGTCCTCTGCCTGCTCGCCGGTCTCATCCCCGCCTGGGCCGCCGCACGCGTTGAGCCTGCCGAGGCGCTGCGGGATTGACTCGTGAACCGCTCCACCGCGATTCGCTGTCCACAGTTCACTGGCGGCTTGGCCGTGAGCGAGTGGCGATGCCTGCATCATCCTTCCGCTGTCTGCAAAAAAGCAGGTCTTCCTCCTTTACCGAGCTTTCGGAAATAAAAAACGACAGGTGTTTTTTGCCAGCCTTCCGAAGGTTTGGGTTCCGTGCTTGTGCCGTTCGGAGGGGCCGCCGAGCGGGTGTTGGGAAAGGCAGCCTCTCGCGACACCACTGGATCGCGGGCGGGGCTTCACGGCCAAGGTAGTTGGAGCCGCCGGGACACCCCAGGAAACGGCTGGAGGGGGCTTACGGGGGCGATTCAGGCTCCCGTCCCGCCGGCTCAACGAACACGACTCAGGCCGATGCGCGGGCAGCGGGTTTCCGCAGGGTTTGCAGGCAGGCGTGGCGCTGGCGGAGCTTGGTGAGCATGTCCAGCTTCTCCAGCCACGGCAGTTCCCGCAGACGGCGGCGTTCCGCGTCCTTGGATTGGATGATCTGCTGCATCGGGTCGCTCATGGAATGAGGAAACGATCCTCGAACTTCCAGCAGATTCAAGGAGGCCCGCAGATTCTTCCGAAACCAATGTGCTGGCCTCCGTGAGCCGCAAGACAGGCGCAGCCAATCTGTGGGAAGAGGCTGGACTTTGGGGTTCTGCGTTCCGTGTATTCCGAGTCTTTCGTGGTTGTTGTCCGACGCGATGGCATCCACGTCGGGCATCGCGTCCTAGGAGCCGCCGGGACGCCCAGGGAACGGCTGGCTGGGGATTTCGGGGCTCGATCCAGGCTCCGCAGCCTCGCGAGAAATGAAGCGTTTGTCAGAATTTTGCACACTGACCCGAATGGCACGGGATTAAGCCTCGTTCGCAGAGGCTGTGATTCACTTCGGAGAAAGCACAAGCATCAACTCCTTGGCGTGCTGACGTGCTGCTCGTGCAGCTTCGCTTTTACGTTTCTTATCGCTCGTTCCGCCGAGAGTGCTGAACTTGCTGTCAACTTTGCCTCCTCCTACCGTGAAGTGTTTGGAAGCAACCTCATGGACTATGTCACCAGAAAGCCCGTTGGAGCATTCGTGATCCGGAAAGGTGAGGATTGCTTTGGCTCCACGAGACGACACGGTTTTGAGCAGCGAGTCGAGAGCGTCCTCGGATTCAGAGATCATGCTGAATTTCGATTTGGGACGCAATTTCGGATCTGGGTAACGTCCGATCCCGGTCACTTCGCCACATGAACCTTGGGAAATCGTTTCGAGGACGTGATAAAAGCGGCTGTAGTGAACTCCTGAATATGGGGGGTCGATAAAGGCAAGATCACCTTCATTGAGACCTCGAGCGGCTTCTTCCGCATCAGAAACCATGGCACTACCCACCTGTTTCGCCGTCTGCTTTGCTAACAATTCAAAAACAGCACGAGTTTTTGCCACAAGATCACGGTTCCAAGCGTCGAGAAGAAACTTTTTGGCCGTGAACGTCGGCTGAAACGGCTGCGCAGTGTGCCCCGGTGCCGCCGCGCATTGGCTTGCCGCTTGAATTAAAGCCGCGAGAGCTACTGTCCGCGCGGGATCTGATTTCGGGAGTGATGCACGAAGAGCATCAATCCATACCGCCTGCACTGGACTGAAATAGTGCCCGCCATAGGCCACGGTGATCGGGAGCGAGCCTTGGTCTGCGCACCATTTCCGCCACTCTGACACGGACTTCTTTGAGATATGTGATGCGTCGGGAATCTTGAGACCGTTGATGCGAGTCTTCGCTCGTTGTCGCCAGTTCTTGAACAAGTTTTCCAATGGCACCGCAACTTTACGGTTGATGACTGCCCCCGCCAGGACGCTGCTGTAATTCTGAAGGTCAAATGCGAGAACAGGTAGGTCATAACGGCGTGCGACATGGATCGCAACGGCGGCTGATCCCGCGAAAAGATCGGCGAAACGCTTCGCAGTCGGAACTTCGGAACCCAGCAAATCGCCAAGGCCGTTTCCCAACATTGCGCGTTTCGAACCCATGTATTTCATATCAGTTCTTCAACGAAGCCAAATCACTCTGCTCGGTTAATTGGAAATCAGTCATTCCATCAACCCACGAAGGTGATCGATGAACACTCCAAAAGCGGTTCTTCCCTCCAAGGATCTCATCAAGAAATCGACGGAAGAACACGAGGCGGTGATAAGCGATAACCTGAACAGCCTCCACATCTGGGGCTTTGCTGCGTTTTGGGATGGGAGGTGCCGTGAATTCAATCTGAGAAATGAATTCGATGCGCGTCCTCAATGCGGGCATGTCAAGATTTCGAAAAACAGGCGTTTGCCCGATGTGATCGTTATAGTTGAGCCTTTCTCGATGCCCTGCGTCGCTGGCGTCAACGCCAGGATCCGAATTGTTGAATGTAAACAATGGTTCTGATGCAAAATGCGGATCTTCTTTCACAAGTTTCCAATACACTTTGTGCTCGCGTTCTGACCCCTGTTTTTTATCAAAGTTGCAGACGTGGTCTCCTCCAGTTGTGATTCCAATCTTCACGCTTCGCTTCTTGTGATACATTTGGAAATAGCCCAGCAGATGGGCAATCGCACGAACGGAATAGTGACTTGAATAGTAACCACTGACCGATGACCATACTGGACTTGCGTTGGTAAGCGCGGCGGATGTTAAAAAACCATGAACTGCACGAAGCCAGCAATCGACTGCGGCAGTCGCAAAAAGCGTTGAAACAGATTGATCAACCTTCGAAGGGCCGACAAAATCCTTTTTCGGCATCGCATCTTCAAGCGCGGTAGACAGCGACAACGGGGGCGGAAATGCCTTCGATGCTGCCACTCGGTTGAGTGGAGCGAAGCTTGCTGCTAGACGAATGCGAAGGTCCGCGTCGATCTTCATGCCTTGGATAATTCAAGATTCACTTTGGATCGATTGTCTTCTGCGCGCTTCGCAATGTCCTCAGCGGATAGCGTTGAAACTGCGGTGGTGCCTAGTGCGGCCGCCCACAATACATCCCTAAACCTCGCCAAACCACCACTTCCCAAGAAGCCTTTTGACTTGAAGTTGCGTTTGCTGACGAATTGTCCATCCTCTTGAAGATCGGCTCTTTTAATTACTTTTAAGAGCCAGTCGGAAAGCACTTTGTGCGACTCCTCAGAGACAAAGACCTTTTTTGCTTTCTGCAGCATCCAGATGCAAGCGGGAACAAGAGTGAGGAATGAAACGATGACACGCCCTTGATAGGCTACGTTGTCGGCATCCAAGGCGGGGGATTCTGTTACGTCGGCACGCCGTCCGGTCGCTTCAAGCCAAGCATCAAGGCATTGGGCCAAAAACTCAGCTTGGGTATCGAGGCTTGAGATTTTTGCTGCAAACATCACGTCCAATGCGTCTTCGATCGCAGAATTTAGGGTTGAAAGTGTGACGACGTCTTTAACACCAAACTTGATGCCAGGAATTTGAATCATTCCGACTAGGGGGCCGACCTCGAGCATTAGTTTTCGGCCCAAGTCTTGAGAGCGCTCTTTGTTATCTAGGGGGCCGCGCTTGCCCCGAGCGGTCGGGAACAGATCTGCTACAAGAGAACGATCCACTTTTTTCTGGTAGAAATTTACATCGATGAATATCTGGGCCTGTCTTCGTGGTGGGTCGTTAACGGCGTCTAAGTCGAGGAAAATCTCTGCGGGTATTTCCCAGGTCACATCTGGTTTTTCCATCCGCATGATGCAGACCGCAAGATACGCTCCATTGACCCGGTGCTGGCCGTCTATGACCGAGAAATTTAACTTCTTGTCGGACTCATCGAACTGCAGCTTTGCAGCTCCATTCTGTCCGCCTTGCGGAAATTTCGTGACTTTTGCGCCATTCACATGGAGCAAAACATTCGAAAAGGTTGGATACTCGCTGCGTTGAAAGCCAACGACTCGGGGCACCTTTGGTGGCCACACTCGCCCTGGTTCCAGTTTTTTTGGTTCATAAATCTTTCGAAAGAACTCATCGAGTAGATCAGGAGCGTCTATAATTTCCTTCTGTAGAAGATAGGCAGCAATCTGTGTTACGCGCTTCCAGTCCAACGATCGTTGAATAGCCCCGACTTTCTCGGCATTGCGATGTGGCGTGTGTGGTTGCCCCGGCCACCACTCCATCAGCTTAGAGACATCAAGTGCTGCCAAACAGTGCTTAACATTGGCCAAGTCCGATGGCGTGAATGGGCTTAATGGCACGATAACGGAAATAGCCTGAACCGGGTCGTGTTTGCTCATAAGAAGCAGAGTGGTTGGTGCATCGTTAGGTCTTTGTATCGTGCGGAAATGAACTGTGAAGTCATGCCTTGGCGTAAACCTCCGCGCCTGCTTCGACGAACTCGCGGGATTTTTCTTCCATGCCTTTGGCGAGGGCTTCTTCCTCGGAGATGGCTTGTTCGGCGGCGTATTTGCGGACGTCCTCCGTAATTTTCATCGAGCAGAAGTGGGGGCCGCACATGGAGCAGAAGTGGGCGGATTTGGCTCCGTCTTGGGGGAGGGTTTCGTCGTGGTATTCGCGGGCGGTGACGGGATCAAGACTGAGATTGAACTGGTCTTCCCAGCGGAACTCGAAGCGGGCTTTGGAGAGGGCGTTGTCGCGGTATTGGGCTCCGGGGTGGCCTTTGGCGAGGTCGGCGGCGTGGGCGGCGAGTTTGTAGGTGATGACGCCGGCTTTGACGTCTTCTTTGTTGGGCAGGCCGAGGTGTTCCTTGGGCGTGACGTAGCAGAGCATGGCGCAGCCATACCAGCCGATCATGGCGGCGCCGATGCCGCTGGTGATGTGGTCGTAGCCGGGGGCGATGTCGGTGGTGAGGGGCCCGAGGGTGTAGAAGGGGGCCTCGTGGCACCATTCGAGCTGCTTGGCCATGTTTTCCTCGATCATGTGCATGGGGACGTGGCCGGGGCCTTCGTTCATGACCTGGACGCCTTTGGCCCAGGCACGTTTGGTGAGCTCGCCCTGGACTTCGAGCTCGCCGAACTGGGCTTTGTCATTGGCGTCGGCGATGGAGCCGGGGCGGAGGCCGTCGCCGATGGAGAAGGAGACGTCGTAGGCGGCCATGATGTCGCAGATGTCGTCCCAGTGGGTGTAGAGGAAGTTTTCCTTGTGGTGGGCGAGGCACCACTTGGCCATGATGCTGCCGCCGCGGCTGACGATGCCGGTCATGCGGGAGGCGGTCATGGGGACGAAGCGGAGGAGGACGCCGGCGTGGATGGTGAAGTAATCGACGCCCTGCTCGGCCTGCTCGATGAGGGTGTCGCGGAAGAGTTCCCAGGTGAGGTCCTCGGCCTTGCCGTTCACTTTTTCGAGCGCCTGGTAGATGGGCACGGTGCCGATGGGCACGGGCGAGTTGCGGAGGATCCATTCACGGGTGGCGTGGATGTTCTTGCCGGTGGAGAGGTCCATGACAGTGTCCGCACCCCACTTGGTGGCCCAGCGCATCTTTTCGACCTCTTCCTCGATGCTGGAGGCGACGGCGCTGTTGCCGATGTTGGCGTTGATTTTGACGAGGAAATTGCGACCGATGATCATCGGCTCGCTCTCGGGGTGGTTGATGTTGGCGGGGATGATGGCGCGGCCGGCGGCGACTTCGGAGCGGACGAACTCGGGGGTGATCTCGGCGGGGATGCGCTGGGGGAAGCGGCGGAAGATCGCGGGAGTTTCAAGTTTGTGAGTTTCAGGTTTCAAGTTGCCTGAGCCTTCGTGCTGCTTGAGCAGGTCATTGCGCACGATGTCGTCCTTGAGGTCGGACACTTGAAACTTGGAACCTGAAACTTGAAACCGCTTCATGTTTTCGCGAATCGCGATGAACTCCATCTCGGGCGTGATGATGCCCTGGCGGGCGTAGTGGAGCTGGGTGACGGGTTTGCCGGTGCTGCGGAGGGGATTGCGCTGGGCATTGATGGGGGCCTTCAGAGGGCTGAGGAGGCCTTCGCGCTTGGCGGCGGCGTATTCGGCGTGGTTGGCGGTGAGGTAGCCGTTGTCGCGGGGCTCGATGGCGCGGCCGGTGTATTCTTCGACGTCGTTGCGGGAGAGGATCCATTGTTTGCGCAAGGCGGGCAGGCCTTCCTCGACGGTGCCTTTGTAGCTGGGATCGCCCCAAGGGCCGGAGGTGTCATAGACGCGCACGGGTTCATTGACCTCGATGCGGCCGTTGAAGCTCTTCGTGGGGCTCAAAGCGATCTCGCGCATGGGGACGCGGACGTCTTTGTGGATCTGCCCCTCGACATAGACGCGGGTGGAGGCGGGGAGCTGCTCGGAGGAATGCGGCTCAAAGGAGGTCGTTGGGTCGGCGATCATGTCGGGGAAAGTTCTGGGTTCGTGGTTCTTCGTATTTGGTTGGGGCGGCCTGTGGCCGGAACTGAGATACCTCCGAGCGAGCTCCCTTCGGCGGCATGACCCGCATCAGGTTCGGAGGGTTCGGGCCGGGGACGGTCCGTCTCAGTCCCTGCGCGGGGACACCCCTGTCGTTTACGGTGCGAGTGTCATCAACCGCGTGGCTTTCGTCAAAGGCAATCTCGGTGATTTCGGTTGCGCGCGGGGTTGAGGATTGTGTGGATGAATTATGGAATTTATAAATAATGCTTGAATATCGGCCTTCCGAAGGGATTGTTCAGGCGTTTCATGGCTTCATTGACGTCCAGTTTTCGAGCTTTCCGGGCCATCCGGCTGCTTTTTTGCCTTCTGCTCCTGAAGGCGGGAGCGGCGCGGGCGTCATCGTGGGTGCTGGACTGGAATGAGTCGGCCCTGGAGGCGATGCGACAGAGCGGTATGCTCTCGCCGGAAATCGCGCGCGACATGGCGATGCTGCAAACGGCGATCTACAACGCGGTGGAGGGCATCGCGGGGGATCATGAGATTTTCGCCAGCGGCGCGTATCTCGGCCCCTCCGGCACGGCTCCAGCGGGTGCCTCAATGGAGGCGGCGACGGCGGCGGCGGCGTTCACGATTTTGCAGAGCCTGCATCCGGGCTTTGTGGGGGATTTTGCGACCCTGTACACGACACAGCTCAGCGGCATCGCGGAAGGGGCGGCCAAGACGGACGGGATCAATTTCGGCACGCTGGTGGCCAATGACATTCTAAACTGGCGCGCGCTGGATGGCGCGGCGGACGCGTCGGACCCGGGCCTTTACACCCCGGTGGGCACCATCGGCCACTGGCAGCCGACGCCGCCGGGCACGGGGGCGCTGCCGGGCTGGGGAAATGTGACGACCTTTGGCATCTCCGGCACAGCGGGGTTCACGACGAGCCTGCCTGGCCCGACGCGGGAGGATTATCTGGCGACGGGGCAATACGCGGCGGATTACCAGCAGGTGCTCGACCTTGGCGGGCTGACGAGCCTGGCGCGCACGGCGGACCAGCTCGACGCGGCGTTCTTCTGGTCGGGGGCGGATGGCACGGTGACGGTGGCAGGCATGTGGAACCAGATCGCGCAGACGGTGGCGGCGAGCGAGGGCATGAGTCTGCAGGACACGGCGCGGCTGTTCGCGGCGCTGAATGTGGCGCTGGCGGACGCGGCGATCGTGGCCTGGGAGACGAAATACAATGTGGACTTCTGGGACCCGCTCTCGGCGATCGTGAACGGCGACTTCGACGGCAACGGCGCGACGCTGGGGGATGAGTTCTGGTCGCCCCTGCTCGGTCTCGACTCGCTGGCTCCCTCGTATTTTTCCGACCACAGCGCGCTGAGCGCGGCGGCGGCGGCGGTGCTGGCGTCCTTCTTCGGGGATGCCCACGCCTTTTCGCTGGACAGTGACACTGACGGCAACGGCACCTTTGACATGACGCGCCTGTTTTCCTCCTTCAGCGGCGCGGCGGAGGAGGCTGGCATGAGCCAAATCTGGGGAGGCATGAGCTACGAAACCGGCCACCTGGACGCGCTGGACTCCGGCTCGGCCGTGGGAAACGACGTGATGGGCAGCTACTTCGCCCCGGTGCCGGAGCCTTCGGGGCTGGCGCTTGTCATCCTCGGCGCGGCGCTGCTGAGCCGCCGCCGCCGGGCCTGAGCCTCACAGGCGGAAAAGCCGCGCGGCATTGCCGTGCAGGATCTTGCGCTCGATGGCGCGCGTGGCGGCGAGCTTGCGGATCATGGCGAGGGTCTGCGCGCCCTGGCAGGCGGGGCCGCGGCCGAGGTGGTCGGTGCAGTCGCTGCCGTAGAGCAGCTTGTCCTGGTGCCGCTCCAGAAAGCCGCGCGTGTGGTCCTCGTCGCGCGTCAGGGCGTTGAGGCCGGAGCCGGCGGACATGTCGGCGAACATGTTCGGGTAGTCGGCGAGGTAGCGGTCCGTGAGGCCGCCGGGTGTGACGGGGCCCTTGGGGTAGAGCGCCTTGGGGTCGTGGCCCTTGTCAATGTGTCCCCAGAAGGTCTGCGCGTGGCCGATGAAGCTCGTTTTCGGGAACCTGGCGAGCATGGTGTGAAAGCGCTCGTAGCCCAGGTTGTAGGCGCCCTCCTGGAAATGCAGCAGGATGGGCACGCCATAGTCGGCGGCCAGCGCGTAGAGCCGCTGGCTTTGCGCGGAGTCACACTCCACATGGAATTTCTGCTCGGCAATGATGCACGCCCCCTGTTTGAGCCACTTCTCGATCTCCGCCGCCGCGTTCTCGTGGTCGGTGACCTCGTTGGCGCCCCATAGGCAGGCGCCGGGGTGGGCGCGCGCCAGCGCCATGCAGGTGTCCGTGGTGCCGCAACCGGCGGCGAGGCCGTTGGACTTGCCCTGGTTCGTGGATGGCGTGTCCATCGGCGTGCCCGCGGGCAGCAGGATCGTCGTCGTCACGCCCATCGCCTTCTGGTGCGCCAGGAGGTGCTCGTCCGCCCGGCCGCGGTAGTTCGTGTGCTGGTGGATGTCTGTCACAGGCTCCGCCCCGGCGTCCTCCTGCGCGGCGATGCGGGAGGCGGCGGCGGAGAGGCTGGCGGCGAGAAAGACGCGGCGGGTGGTGTGGCTCATGCCATCTCTACGCGCTCGGCGCGCCCTTTTAGCCAGGGCACTGAAATGACACAGGCCAGGATGATGGCCGCCCCGGCGTAAAAGCCGCCGCTCATGCGCTCCTCCGCGCCGAGGACCAGCATCGCCAGCACGATGCCATACACCGGCTCCATGTTGTAGATGACATTGGTGGTAAAGACCGACAGATGGCCGAGCGCCACCATGTAGCCCGCGTAGGCGCCCACCGTGCAGACGCCGGAGAGCAGCGCCAGCCACAACCAGTCCTGCGGCGCGGGCAGCGCGGGCGGCGCTCCCGCGTATAAAAACGCCGCGCCCAGCGTCACCAGCAGCGCCCCGCTCATCTGCCACGCACCCCGCGCCAGATGATGCGCGCGGCCCGCCCAGTGCTTGTTGGCGATGACGAACAGCGCCGCCAGCGCCGCCGCCGCCAGCCCCACCGTAAAGCCGCCCACATGATGAAACTCCACCTTATAAATCATCCACACCGCCCCGATGATGACCGCGCCCACGCCCAATTCGGAAAAGCGCCAGCGCCGCGTGCCGTCCACCCAGGGTTCGATGAGGGAACACCAAAGAATTCCCGTCGGCATCGCCGCCAGGCATACCGACGCGGTGGCCAGACGCGCCGAGGCGAAAAACAAAACCCAATGCAGGCCCAGCAACGCCCCCGTGCCCAGCAGCCGCAGCGCCTCCGCGCGCGGAAGCGCCAGCCTGCGGCCTGCCACCACCGCCAGCAGGCCGAATCCGAGCGCGGCCAGCAGAGTGCGCCACACCACCAAGTCCACCGGGCCGAGTGTGATGAGCTTGCCCAGGATCGCCGTCAGGCCCCAGGCCAGCGTGACCAGGTGCATGAGAAGATGATGGCGCGTCATTGGCGCATTCCCATAATGCGGGGCGCTGATTTGGCAACCGCAGCGCGCGAAAGCGCGGGATGCGCAAAGACGTACCTTCCAAGTCCGTCCAGACCATGCGCCGCGTTTTTTTCATGCTCCTTCTGCCGTCCCTGCTGCACGCGGCGGATTATGAGCGCGAGATCAAGCCCCTGCTGCATGAGCGCTGCTACGCCTGCCACGGCGCGCTCAAGCAAAAGGCCGGCCTGCGCCTCGACACTGTGGCCCTCATGCGCCAGGGCGGGGACGAGGGGGACATCCTTGCGGGCGGTGCGCCGCTCATCCTCCAGCGCGTCACCACCCACGACGCGGACGACCTCATGCCGCCCGAGGGCGAGGGCGCGCGCCTCAGCGAGGAGCAGGTGGCCTTGCTCAAGGAATGGATCGCCGCCGGCGCGCCCGGCCCCGCGAACGAGCAGCCGGAGCCGGACCCGAACGCGCACTGGGCCTACCATTTGCCCCAGGACCATGGCCAGGGCGTGGACGCGCTGCTGGAGAAAAAGCTCGCCGCGCGCGGCCTCCGCGCCCAGCCGCCCGCCGCGCCGGAGACCTGGCTGCGGCGTGTTTATTTGGACCTCATCGGCCTGCCGCCCACGCCGGAGGAGGTGCGGGAGTTTATTTCTGAGTCAGACAGGTCGGACTCGTCCGGCTTGGCACGAATCGAAGTCGTGGACCGCCTGCTCGCCTCCCCGCATTATGGGGAGCGCTGGGGCCGGCATTTCATGGACATCTGGCGCTACTCGGACTGGTACGGCCTCGGCGCGCAGCTCCGCTACAGCCAGAAGCACATCTGGCATTGGCGGGACTGGATCGTCGAATCCCTCAACGCGGACAAAGGCTACGACGAGATGATCCTCCAGATGCTCGCCGCCGACGAGCTCGCCCCGGAGGACCGCGCCAACCTGCGCGCCACCGGCTTCCTGGCGCGCGGCTATTATCTTTTCAACCGCACCACCTGGCTCGACGACACCATCGAGCACACCAGCCGCGCCTTCCTCGGCCTCACCATGCAGTGCGTGAAGTGTCACGACCACAAATACGACCCCGTGGAGCAGGCCGAGTACTACCAGATGCGCGCCATCTTCGAGCCTCTGCATGTGCGCCTCGACCCCGTGCCCGGCGTCACCGACCTGGAAAAAGACGGCCTGCCCCGCGTCTTCGACCTCCACACCGATCGCCCCACCTGGCGGCATGTGCGGGGCGATGAAAAGAACGAGGACAAATCCCGCCCCCACCTCCCCGGCGTGCCCGCCGCGCTGAAGGGGCCGCCCTTTGCCCTCCAGCCCGTGCAGCTCCCCCCCGCCAGCGCCCGCCCCATGCTGCTGCCCTTCGTGCTCGCCGACCACCTCCGCACCGCCGAAGCCGAGATCCAGGCTGCGCGGAAAAAGCTCGCCGCCAACGACCCGAAGACCGACCCGGAACTCGCCCGCCTCACCCTCGCCCTCGCCGAGGCCAAGCTCCCCTGGCTGCGCGCCGTCCACGCCGCCGAAAGCCGCCCCGATGACCCAACGCTCGCCGCCGTGGCCGCCGCCGCCGACGCCCGCCGCCTGCACGCCCAGGCCGCGCTGGACGCCTTCCAAGCCGCGCGCAGCCCCGACCTCCAGGACAAGGACGCCAAAAAGAAGACCGCCGCTGAGAAGAAGCTCCAAGACGCCCGCGCCGCCCTCACCGCCGCCGGGCAGAAGCTCAAGAACCCCGGCACGGACTACACCCTCATCCGCGCCAGCCTCAAAGCCCAGGAAGGCCCCGACGAGAAAACCAACGCCCAAGTGCAGCGCTACCCGCAGACCAGCACCGGCCGCCGGCTCGCCCTCGCCCGCTGGATCGCCGACGAGCGGAATCCACTCACTGCCCGCGTGCTCGTCAACCACGTCTGGCTCCGCCACTTCGGCGCCCCGCTCGTGGCCGATGTCAGCGACTTCGGCCGCCGCAGCCCCGCCCCCCCGCATCAGGACGTGCTCGACACGCTGTCCACCCGCTTCATGGCCAGCGGCTGGAGCCTCAAGTGGCTGCACCGCGAGCTGGTGCTCAGCCACACATACGCCCGCCTCTCCTCCCTGGCCGGTGCCGATGCCGCCACCCTCGCCGCCGACCCCGACAACCTCCACTACTGGCGCATGAACCCCCGCCGCATGGAAAGCCAGGCCGTGCGCGACAGCCTGCTCCACCTCGCCGGCCGGCTCGACCCCGCCCTCGGCGGCCCCACGCTCGACCCCGTGAAGCTCGGCACCAGCGCCCGCCGCTCCCTTTACTTCAACCACACCGCCTTCGAGCAGCACGCCCTCCTCGGCGTCTTCGACAACGCCAACGTGCTCGACTGCTACCGCCGCGAGGAAAGCGTGGCCCCCCAGCAGGCCCTCGCCCTCGTCAACAGCCGCACCTCCCACGACTGCGCCCAGGCCCTCGCCGCCCGCCTCTCCGCGCTGGAAGACACCGCCTTCATCCGCGAGAGCTTCCTCACCATCCTCGGCCGCCCCTCCACCCCCGAGGAGGAGCAGGCCAGCCGCGAATC
>ERZ761607.1359-NODE-1359-length-31164-cov-6.240959_pt1 | contig 31164 bp, 19 predicted proteins | sample MGYA00511164_ERZ761607 | MGnify/ENA primary metagenome ERZ761607 (study PRJEB28899, sample SAMN02445080) | bioreactor sludge metagenome | biome: EBPR sludge | place: Australia: Brisbane, Thorneside Wastewater Treatment Plant | collected 2011-06-22 ... | reverse complement strand
ACGGCACCACGCCCTGCCCCAGCGACCAGTCGCAGGTGACGGTGACCGTGGTGAGCGCGCCGGATGCCGGAACGCCCGGCAACGCCACGCTCTGCACAACCGATGGCGCAATCGACCTTTTCGCCGAACTCGGCGGAACACCTGATGCGGGCGGCAACTGGAACGGGCCCTCTCCTGTGGTCGGCGGGCAGTACGATCCGGCAACGATGAGCCCCGGCGTGTACACCTACACCATCGCGGTGCCGCCACCCTGCGTGAACGCCAGCAGCACGGTCACCATCACCGAGATCGCGCCGCCCAACGCGGGCACCGATGGCGCACTCACCCTCTGCATCAGCAGCCCGGCGGCATCGCTCTTCGCCGCGCTCGGCGGCGGTGCGCAGCCCGGCGGCAGCTGGAGCGGGCCTTCAACGGTGGCCGGTGGGCTCTTCGACCCGGCGACGATGGCCGCCGGTGTGTATACCTACACAGTGAACGGCACCACGCCCTGCCCCAGCGACCAGTCGCAGGTGACGGTGACCGTGGTGAGTGAGCCGGACCCCGGCGGCCCCGGCTACCTGACCATCTGCGCCACGGATGCACCGGATGACCTCTTCAGCTACCTCGAAGGCTCGCCGGACCAAGGCGGCATTTGGACTGCGCCGAACGGAACGAGCACCAGCAGCATCTTCGACCCTATCACGATGCCGGGTGGCGTTTACACCTATACCATCGTGGTGCCGCCACCTTGTGCCAGCGCGAGCAGCACGGTGACCGTGGATGTGATCGCTGCACCTGATGCCGGACTGGATGGTGCCGCGACACTCTGCCTCACCGGAGCGGCACAGGACCTCTTCACCCTGCTGGGCGGAACACCGCAAGCAGGAGGAGCGTGGAGCACGAGCGCCGGCGCCCCCTTCAGCGGAACCTTCAACCCCGCCGCCGATGCGCCGGGCGCTTTCACTTACACTGTAGCAGGAACGGCACCCTGCCCGGCCGACGTGGCGAGCGTGACCATTGCCGTGACGCAACTGCCCAACGCTGGAAACGATGCCATCCTGAACCTGTGCATCGTGGGAGACCCCGTTGACCTGTTCAGCGCACTTGGCGGTGCCGACCCGGGCGGTGCTTGGAACGGACCCGGGGGCGCTTCATCGGGCATGTTCTCGCCGGGTACCGGCACGCCGGGCAACTACACCTATACCGTCGCCGGCTCACCGCCCTGCCCGGAAGCCTCGGCGACCGTTACGGTGAACGTTCTCGCCAATGCGGATGCCGGAGGCGATGGCTCAGTCACACTCTGCGGTAGCGATGGCCCGGTTCCGCTCTTCGGCCTGCTGCAGGGAAGCCCGGATGAAGGAGGGTCGTGGTTCGCCCCGGATGGAGCGCCGTCGAGCGGCAGCTTCGACCCGGGCACGAGCCCTGAAGGCATCTATTCCTACATCCTCTACGTGCCTGCGCCCTGCACGAATGACACCGCGCACGTGGTGATGGACGTGGTGGAACCAGTGAGTGCGGGTACGGCTGGGAGCGCAACCCTGTGCTCGAACGCTCCACCGCTCGCACTCTTCACCGCCCTGGGAGGCTCACCGGATCCCGGTGGCTCATGGTCCGGCCCCATGGGCGTTACCGAGGGCAGCTTCGACCCGCAGAGCGATGCACCCGGCAGCTATACCTACACCGTGCTCGCCACAGCGCCCTGTCCCAACGCCAGCGCTGATGTGCTCGTCGACGTGAACCCGCTGCCCGATGCTGGCACTAACGGCTCCATCACACTGTGCCCGGAGTCCTCACCCATCGTGCTCTTCTCGCTACTCGGCGGTACGCCCATGCCCGGTGGCGCATGGACCGCTCCTGATGGCCAGCCCAGCAACGGCATATTCGACCCTGCCACCAGTCCGCAAGGCGCCTACACCTATACCGTCACCGGCCTTGCGCCGTGCCCGAACGCGGTGGCCAGCTCCACCGCAACGGTGTTCCTGATCGCCCCGCCGAATGCCGGGCCTGACGCCGTCACCTGCACGCTCGAGTTCAACCTGAGTGCCACCGGCAACTGGGCCAGCGGCTCTTGGAGCGGCCCCGCAGGCATCACCTTCTCCGAACCCACTTCACCGACGAGCAGCGTGACCGCCGGCGCGGGTGGCACATATACGTTCACCTGGAACGTGCTCTCGAATGATGGCTGCGCTACGCAGGACCAGGTGTCCATCACCTTCACCGATGCCATCCTGCCGGCAGTTGCGGCAACGGATGCCATCTGCAACGGCGCGTGCAACGGCACGGCCAGCGTGGCGGCAACAGGAGGGAACGGCACTTACAGCTACGCCTGGTCGAACGGCATCGCTGGGAATGCACCAATGGCAGCGGGCATCTGTGCGGGCTCGTACAACGTCACCGTGCTTGACGTGAACAACTGCTCAGCCTCGGCACCCTTCACCATCGGCGAGCCGGTAGCGCTCGTGATCGATGCCATAGCCGCCACGGACGAGACCTGCCCGGGCACCTGCGATGGCAGCATCACCATCACCGATCCTGAAGGGGCGCTCTACAGCATCAATGGTGGCGCGTACCAAGGCGAAGGGCTGTTCACAGGGCTCTGCCCCGGCGCCTTCACCATCACCATGCTCGATGCCAATGGCTGCTCCGCAAGCGGCATCGCCAGCATCCTTTCCCCGGCGCCGGTGGTGGCCGGCTTCACGTACTCCCCAGAGACGCTCGTAGTGACCAGCGCCACCGCTCAGTTCACCAATGCTTCGAGCCAGAATGCGGTGGCCTTCCATTGGGACTTCGGCGGGCTGGGCACCAGCGCATCCGTCTCGCCCGCGTTCACCTTCCCCGGCGGGCTGGGCGACAGCTACATGATCTGCCTCACGGCCTACGATGCCAATGGCTGCTCCGATACCCATTGCGAACCGGTGGAGGTGCTTGATGCCTTAACGGTGCATGTGCCCAATGCCTTCACGCCGAACGGCGACGGGTTCAACGATGACTTCATGCCGGTCTTCAACCTGCCGCTGCTCGTGCGCGACTATGAGTTCATGATCTTCGACCGCTGGGGCGAGCGCATCCACACCACGGATGCCGTGCATGAACCCTGGAACGGCGCCTACAAAGGTAAACTGGTCGAAACCGAGGTGTACGTGTGGAAGCTGAAGTGCTTCAACCGCCTCACCAACGAGCTCATCGAGCGAACCGGTCACGTGACGGTGCTGAAGTAAGCCACCCGTCCGCCAGGGGATCCGTTGCACCACGCACACTGCAGCGGCCGCAGGCATCCCGCTCGTCCGGTGCGCGGGCCCAGCCCAGGTGAGGCTCACGCGGCGCACGGGCAGGGGCAGCCTCCATGAACGCGAACGCCCCGGTGGTCCCGGGGCGTTCGGTGCGGCCTTGGGGGCCCCTCAGACGTCAAGCTTCGCGTACACCGCGTTCTTCTCGATGAACTCGCGGCGCGGGGGCACCTCGTCGCCCATGAGCATGCTGAAGATGCGGTCGGCCTCGGCACCGTTCTCGATGGTCACCTGCCGCAGGGTGCGGCGGCTGGGATCCATGGTGGTCTCCCAGAGCTGCTCGGCATTCATCTCGCCCAGGCCTTTGTAGCGCTGCACATTCACCGTGGCCTCCTTGCTGCCGGCCTTCATGCGCTCGATCACCGCATCGCGCTCCGCCTCGTTCCAGCAATAGGCCTGCTCTTTGCCCTTCTTTACCAGGTAGAGGGGGGGCGTGGCGATGTAGAGGTAGCCGCTTTCGATCAACGGCTGCATGTGCCGGAAGAAGAAGGTCATGATCAGGGTCTGGATGTGGCTGCCATCAACATCGGCGTCGCACATGATCACGATCTTGTGGTAGCGCAGCTTGTCCATGTTCAGCGCCTTGCTGTCCTCATCGGTACCGATGCTGACTCCAAGCGCGGTGTAGATGTTCCGGATCTCCTCGTTGTCGAGGATCTTGTGCTGCATGGCCTTCTCCACGTTGAGGATCTTGCCCCGCAGCGGCAGGATGGCCTGGAACTCGCGGTTGCGGCCCTGCTTGGCTGTGCCGCCGGCCGAGTCGCCCTCCACCAGGAAGAGCTCGCTCTGGCTGGCATCCTTGCTCTGGCAGTCAGCGAGCTTACCGGGCAGGCCGCCGCCGGTGAAGGCGCCCTTGCGCTGCACCATCTCCCGGGCCTTGCGCGCCGCGTGGCGGGCGGTGGCCGCCAGGATCACCTTCTCCACGATCTGCTTGGCATCGCGGGGGTGCTCCTCCAGGTAATTCTCGAGCATCTCGCTCACGGCGATGTCCACCGCGCCCATCACCTCGTTGTTGCCCAGCTTCGTCTTGGTCTGCCCTTCGAACTGGGGCTCGGCCACCTTCACGCTGATCACAGCGGTGAGGCCCTCGCGGAAGTCGTCACCGCTGATCTCGAATTTCAGCTTGGCCGTGGCACCGCTGCTGTCCGCGTACTTCTTCAGGGTGCGGGTGAGGCCGCGGCGGAAGCCAGCCAGGTGCGTGCCGCCCTCGTGCGTATTGATGTTGTTGACGTAGGAGTGCAGGTTCTCGTTGAACGAGTCGTTGTAGACCATGGCGATCTCCACCGGGATGCCCTGCTTCTCCCCCTCCATGTAGATCACATCCTCGATGAGCGGGACGCGTGTGCCATCGAGGAACTTCACGAACTCTACCAGGCCCTTCTCGCTGTAGTAGGTCTCGGTCACGAAGCTGCCGTCCTCGTTGGTGCGGCGCTCGTCGGTAAGGGTGAGGCGGATGCCCTTGTTGAGGAACGCCAGCTCCCGCAAGCGGGCGGCCAGCGTGTCGAAGTTGTACTCGCCCACCTGGAAGATGCTCAGGTCGGGCTGGAAGGTGATGATGGTGCCGCGATAGTCGGTGGCGCCGATCTCGCGAACCGGGAACTGGGGCTTTCCTTCGCTGTACTCCTGCTCGTACTTCGTCCCATCGCGGTGCACCTCGGCGCGCAGCAGGGTGCTCAGTGCATTCACGCAGCTCACGCCCACGCCGTGCAGGCCGCCGGAGACTTTGTAGCTGTCCTTGTCGAATTTACCGCCTGCGTGCAGCACGGTCATGACCACTTCAAGCGCGCTGCGGCCCTCCTTGGCGTGCATGTCAACCGGGATGCCGCGGCCGTTGTCTTTCACGCGGATGCCATTGGAGGGCGTGATGCTCACCTCCACCGTATCGCAGTGGCCGGCCAGCGCCTCATCGATGCTGTTGTCGACCACCTCATACACCAGGTGGTGCAGGCCCTTCACGCCGATGTCGCCGATGTACATGGCCGGGCGCTTCCGCACGGCCTCAAGCCCCTCCAGTACCTGTATGCTGTCGGCTGAATAGCTCGCCGCCGCCTTCTTCTTCTCGCTCATTTCCAGTGTGGTCTCAGACATGGTTCGAATGGTCAGGATGCCCCTTTTCCAAAGGCTCCCAAAGGTACCCTTTCGCCTGCGCCTGACGGGGGTGTTTTCCCAACAGGGACGCGGGCTTTGTTGATAATTAACAGCCCGCCAGGGCTTGCTTTTCCGGGTCGATCGCTATGCGTCAATGACCGGTGCGACGGCGGCCTCAGAAGGCATAGGTCGCCCCCACCATCAGCAGCCCCCGCTGGACGGGGTGGCGGTACCAGCGCTCGTACTTGCTGGCGGTGAGGTTGCTGGCATCGAGGAAGAGGCTGAGGCGCTTGGTGTAGCGGTACTCGGCCCCGATGTACAGGTCCAGGAAGCCATCGAGCTCGGTGCGGGTGCTGGTGAGGAGCACGCCAGGGTCCGTGCCCGGCTCGGCTGCGCGGAAGGCGGGGCGGCGCCCAAGGAAGAGCGCCTCGCCCTTGAGGATGAGCTTGTCGCGCAGGCTGTAGCGCGCCGCGAAGGCGAGGCGATAGGGCGGCAGGTTCCAAGGCTCTTCCTGCACCCTCACCGTGTAGGTGTACACGTCGATCCGGGCGCTGAGCCGCAGGTCGCTGATGCGGCTGTAGGTGAGTTCGCCGCTCAGGTCCAGGATCTCCACCTCGTCGTAGACCACCGCCATACGGTCTCCGTAGGGCGGGTTGGGCACATTGATGAAGAGCACGTAGTTGTCGTGGCCGCTGAAGCTGGCGCGCACATCGAAGCCCAGGTTGTTCATGAAGCTGCCGCGCAGGCCGCCGTAGGCGTCGAAGAGCTTGCTGGTGTTGGCCAGACCGGGTGCGGGCCCCAGCCAGGGGTTCTCGCGGGTGAGGCTCCGGAAGCTGTTGCGCCGGCGCTCGCCCTCCACGCCCACGTAAGGCACCAGGATGTTGTCGAAGAGGGCATAGTGCGCGTAGGCCTGCGGGAAGAAGTGGAAGGTGGTGCTGCCCATGGCGTCGAGGTACATGCCCACGCCGGCCTTCACGAAATACCTGCGGCCCACCGTGCGCACGCTGGGCGTGAGGCCCAGCAGGGTCCCGTTCTGCCTGAACTCGCCGAGCTGCCCCAGGTCCGCGCGGTAGGTGTTGTTGTCGATGAGCAGCCCGGCATGGTAGTACTCGCTGTGCTCCTGCTTTCCCGCCTCGGCCAGCACGCGCACGTTGGTCTCACGGCTGCCGGACAGGTTGCTGTAGGTGTGCACATCGAGCCCCACATCGTGCGAGATGCGGCTGCTGTCCTCGTAGAGGCTGCGCACGCGGCCGGCGAACCCGATGTCGTTGTAGTACTGCCGAAGCCGGTCCTTCGGGGGGTCGGGGGCGTTCTGGATGACGCTCTCGATGCTGTCGTTGCTCGGGTAGCCGTAGTAGCTGATGCGGCGGCGGTCGTAGGTAAGGCGGCCCGAGGCCTCATTGTCCGCGATGATGTGCCGGTAGTAGCCGTCGATGCTGTTGTGGCTGTATCGGCTCGGCCCCACGTCATCGAGCCCGCCGTTGCTGCTCATGTGCTTGAGGTGGATGCCGTAGCCGTTCTTCCGTGAGCGCCCCTGGTCGTAGTAGAGCTCACCCAGCGGCGTGGCATACAGGCCGAAGCCGCCCTTGAGGTAGCCTTTGTAGAGACGGGCCTGGGCCTTCTCCACGGAGAGCCGCGCGGCCGCCAGGCTGTCCACCCGCGGCGCGATATCGGCCTTGGCCGGCAGCAGGGCGTAGTTCACCGGCAGGTTGGGCAGGATGGTATCGATGCCCTCGGGGCGCAGGTCGATCTTCTGCGCATCGATGAGCGTGGGGTTGTAGATGCCCTGGATCACGTACTGGCCCTCGGTCTGGGCGAGCACGGCCAGGGGCAGCAGGGCCGCGAGGAGGAAGGTGGTGCGCTTCATGGTCTATCGGCCGTCGCTGCCGGGCATGGGGATGGTGAGGTCGTCGGAGCCGGGCGCCTGCTGCTCGCGCGGGACCTGGCTGGCGTTGATCGCATCAAGGCGCTGTCGGGCCTCGGCCACCAGCTCCGGCTCACGGCAGTTGTCGATCACGCTCTGCAGGGTGGCCCTGGCCTGGAAGAGGTCGTCGAGCTGCACGTACACATCGCCGAGCAGAATGAAGGCCTTTGCCTTCCAGAAATCGTGGCTCGGGAACTTCTGCGCGAGCTCGAACACCTCCGTCTCAGCCTTGCGGTACTGGGCCTGCAGGTGGCGGATGTAGGCCATGTTGTACTTGGCCTCGGCGCCGCGCGCGGTGGTGCTGCTGGCGGCCACGGCCTTGAACCTGGCATAGGCGGCATCGAGGTCGCCCTTGTCCGCCAGGCTGCGGGCGATGAGGATGTTGGCCTCGCTCTTCAGGTCGGCATCCGCATGGGCATTGGCCGCCACCTTCTCGCCGGCAGCGGCGGCCTCGGCGGTGCGGCCCAGCTCGCGCAGGCAGCGCATCTGGCCGGCCTGTGCCACCAGGGTGTTCTGGGGCGAGGCGGCGATGGGCTCCAGCCGGCTGAAGTGGTCCAGCGCGCCCTCCCACCGCTGGTCGCGGAAGAGGATGTCGGCGGCCATGGCCGAGGCGCTCTCCATGAACTGCGCGCCGTTGCGGCGGATCACCTCCTCCAGGTCGGGCAGCGCCTGGTCATAGGCGCCGGCGCGGTAATGGCAGTCGCCGCGGTAGTAGAGCGCGTTGAGCACGTAACCGCCATTGGGGTACTTGCCGATGTAATCGCCGAAGGCGCCGACGGCCTGCGGGCACTTCTCCTCGAAGTAGAGCTTCTCCGCGCTCTGGTAGTACTTCTCATCGAACTCCAGCGTGCCGGGGTCCACGAACTTCAGCGTCCGCACGTAGGCCTCGTACTCGCTCACGCGGCCCAGCTCCACGTAGATGTTCTCCAGCCCGGAGAGCGCATCGCGCGCACCGTCCATGGTGGGGTACTTCGCCACCACGGCCTTGAAGCCCGCGATGGCCTCCTCCGTGCGGCCCTGGCGCTTGTGGATGAGCGCAGCCTGCAGCATGGCCTGGCGCACCAGGGGGCTGTTGGGGTGCAGCCCCGTCACTTGCGTGTAGTAGCTAAGCGCCTCGGCATCATCGCCCTGCACGATGAAGGTCTCCCCGAGCTGGAACTTGGCATCGGCGGCATAGCGCGAGTTGGGCATCTCTGCGAGCAGCGCGCGCAGCGTTGCAATCTTCTCGGGGTAGCGGCGCAGGAGGCCCTGGCATACGCCCTTCTGGTACATGGCGTAGTCACGGTCGGGCGATCCGGTGCGCATGGCATCGTCATACCACTTCACCGCCTGCTCGTTGTCCTTGAGGGCGAAGTAGCAGTCGCCCGTACGCAGCATGGCATCTGCGCGCTGCCGCGCCTCGCCCCGGCGTGCCTGCACGTAGCGGCGGAAGGACACGGCCGCCTCATCGTACTGCTTCTGCTTCAGGAACACGTAGCCCATGCCATAGCCCGCCTGCTCGTAGAGGTCGGTGGAGTAGGCGCCGGGCGCGTTGCGGAGGTCGTCGTACTTGCGCAGGGCCGCCGCGTAATCGCCCTTGCCGTAGTAGCTCTCCGCCATCCAGTAGTGGGCGCGGGCATTGATGCCTTGGTTGGCGGGGTACTTCAGGGCACGCTCGAAGAAGAGCGCCGCATCGGCATACTTGCGGCCCTCGTAGAGCTCCACGCCGCGGTTGTAGGCCAGCTTCTGGTACGCCTCGCGCAGCCGCAGGTCCTTGTTCTGGATCTCATCGAGCGCGGCCAGGGCGTCCTCATAGTTGCGTGTCTTCAGGTACACGTTGAGCAGGAACTCGTAGGCCTCGTCGCGCCGCGGCGTATCGGGATAGGCGCGCAGGTAGCTCCGCAGGGCGGCGATGGCCTCGTGATAGGGGTCGAAGCTGAGCTCATAGGCGAGCTTGGCGTACTGGAAGAGCGCATCCTCCGTCACCTTCGGATCCTTGCCGATCTCGTACGCCTTCTTGAAGGCGTTGCGCGCGTAGTTCTTCTCGTTGAGCTTCAGGTAGCAGTCCGCCATGTGGTAGCTGGCCAGTTGGGCGAGGCTGTCGGCGCCGTTGGCCACCACGTTCAGCTCGGCCAGGGCTTTCGGGCAGTCGCCGGTCCGGTAGTAGGCATAGCCGAGGATGTAGCGGTCGCTGCGGTCCACCCCGGCGCGCTGGGCGCTCTTCTGCAGGTAGGGCAGCGCTGCGGCATAGTCGCCGCGCCGGTAGTTGGCCTCTCCGGCCAGCCGGTTGATCTCCGGCAGGCGCTTGGTGCCGGGCTCCGGGTCGTTGAGCAGGGGCTTCACGTACTCGGCCAGCTCGTCGTACTTGCCCTGCACGAAGAGGATCTCGGCGATGTATATGGGCGCGAGCTTGGCGAAGTCGGGGTTCTGCTCCAGCCGGCGGAAGCCCTGCAGGGCGGTCTCGTGATTGCCGCGCTCGTAGTGGATGTGCGAGGCGTAGTACAGCGCCGGGGCACCGAAGAGGCCGCTGCTGTCCTTCACCTGGGCGAACTCGGCCAGGGCCTTCTCGCGGTCGTCCTGCTGGAAGAAGGCGTAGCCCCGCTTGAAGTGGTACTCCTCCGCATCGGCGGGGGAGAGCTGGGTGCGGTCCACCTGGTGGCTCCAGGCGATGGCATCCTTCCACTCCTTCTGGTTGAAGCTGTGGCGGAACAGCTCGAGCTTCACCAGCGGCACATGCAGGTCCTCGGGGTGCTCGCTCATGAAGCGCTTCAGCCGATAGCCGGCATCATCGTTGAAGAGGCGCACGCTGCAGAGCGCCACATGGAACTCGGCCTCGGTGCGTGTGGGGTCGTGCGGGTCGCCGATGCGGTCCACAACGCGCTGGAACTCGTACTGCGCAGCGCCGTACTTCTCCTTGGCGAAGAGCTCCAGGGCGTTGAGCAGGTCGGCGTCGCGGTGGTCGTAGTGCGCAGGCCGCTGGGCCATGGCCATGGCAGCGGCGAACAGCAGGGGGATCAGGGCCAGCGCGCGCTGGCGCGGCTGCCGGTGAGGGTGCATCATCAAGCGATCAAAGTTCTTGGGGGCACGGTCGGGCGGGGCGTCGCGCGGGGCCGTACTTATCCACGCGCGCCTGTTCACCTGCGACAAGCATCGGGCCAAGGGCATAACGCGGGCGGCCCGGGCCGAATTGCCACCTTTGGGGCTTCCCTGCACGCCCATGTCCGACGCCCCCGTCATCCAGCTCAACGGCGCACGCATCTTCCAGCGCGAGAACCTGGTGCTCAACAACGTTGACTTCACGCTCTACAAGGGCGAGTTCGTCTTCCTCATCGGCCGCACGGGCAGCGGCAAGAGCAGCCTCATGCGCGTGCTCTACGGCGATGTTCCGCTCACCGAGGGCGAGGGCTTCTGCTGCGGCTTCGACCTGCGCAAGCTCAAGCGCGGCCAGGTGCCCTACCTCCGCCGGAAGATCGGCATCGTGTTCCAGGACTTCCAGCTGCTCAGCGACCGCACGGTGAACGAGAACCTCTCTTTCGTGATGCGCGCCACCGGCTGGACCGACCGCAAGGCCATGGATGCCCGCGCGCAGGAGGTGCTGGAGAAGGTGGGCCTGGCCAACAAGGGCTACAAGATGCCGCACGAGCTCAGCGGCGGCGAGCAGCAGCGCGTGAGCATCGCGCGTGCGCTGGTGAACGACCCCGAACTCATCCTCGCCGACGAGCCCACCGGCAACCTCGACCCCGAGACCACCGCCGGCATCCTCGACCTGCTCTTCGCCATCAGCCAGACCGGGCGCAGCGTGCTAATGGCCACGCACGACCACGCGCAGATGCACCGATTCGGCTCGCGCGTGGTGAAGTGCGAGGAAGGGAAATTGCTGGAGCTGAGCGCGGCGGGGGCGGTGTGATCACCGCAGCAGCGCCACGATCCGCACCGCGTTCCTGCGGTTGCTGAAGCGCTCCTCCAGCACTCGGGCGCGCAGCTCCAGCGCCTGGCCGTTCGCGGGCCGGCCCATGCATGCCAGGATGCTCTCGCGCATGCTCCTCGGGTCGTCGTGCACATGGCAGAGTGATTCAAGGCCGGTGCCCTCCACCATCGGTGTATTGCACACGACGTGGCGCCCGTTGAAGAGGCAGAGCAGCAGCTTCAGCTTGATGCCCGTGGCCTGGAAGGTGGGCAGCACGTTCACTTGCGCACTGCGCACCAGCGCATGGATCTGATCCGTGGAGATGCCCTCGCGCAAATCCACGCTTCGCTGCCCGTTCGGCAGCTTCGGCGCCTTGGCCACCGCACGCCTCAATTCCTTGCTGGCGTCGCTTCCGGCGATGACGAGCTTCACCGGCAAGCCATCGAACACCTTCTGCACGAGATAGAGCGCCGCCTGGTCGTTCTCCGCCACGCCCAACGCGCCGTGGTAGAACGCGAAGTCCCCGAGGCCGTCGGGCACCTCCACCTTCTCGCTGGCGTGAAAGGCCGGCACGTGCGTCACGTTGTGGAAGTGCGATTCGAAATACGCCTCGTCCTTGGGCGAGATGGCCAGCACGCGCGTGGCCTCGGCCAGCACCGGCTCGAAACGCGCGAGCTTGTGCGCCTCGTTGATGAAATAGGTGCGCCGGAAGGTACTGGTGGCGGCCTTTGCCAGCGCACCGTAGTAATCGTGCTCCACGTTGTGCGCACGCACGATGCGGATGCGGTCCACCAGGCGCGGGTCGCCGAGGTGGTAGCAGCAGTGCAGGCCCTCGAAGAGGATGGGGTGGTCGTCCTGCAGCAGGCGCTCCATCAGCGCATCGCTCCTCCGGCTCACCACCACGTAGGGGAGCGCATTGAAGAGCTGGAGCTTGCCCAGGTTGCGCGGGTAGTAGTGCACGCTGACGCAGAACCGTTCCAGTTCCTTGGCGCGCGGACGGCCGTACTGGAAGCAGTGCAGGTGCACCTTCACGCCCAGATCGGCCAGCGCCCTGGCCTTGTAGTACACGTCGATCACGCCGCCATAGCTGGGCGGGGCGGGCACGTCGAAGCTGACGATATGTAGGTGCTTATCCGCCAACGCTTTGCAAGAAGGCCTTCAGCGCTTCCTTCTCGCGCTCGCCATCCAATTCCGCGGCGGCGAAAATAGCCTTCAATCGCAAGGCATCACGGCGCGGGCGGTCGGGTATCAGGCGGCGCACCTCGGCCGCGATCAGTGCGGGCTCCGCACGCGGGATAACCACGCCCGCCTCATACCGGCGCACGATGCCCGCCACCTCGGGCAGGTCGGTGACCAGCGCCGGGATGTGCGCCCGGAAATAGTCGAAGAGCTTGTTCGGCAGGCTGAAGCGGTAGTTGAGGTTGGTGTCCTTGTCGAGCGAGAGGCCGAGGTCCGCGTTGCGGGTGTACTGCATCATGCGCTCGTAGGGCATGCGCGGCAGCAGGCGCACGCGATCGGCCAGGCCTTGCTCCTTCACCAGCCGCTCCAGCACGGGCAGCGCATCGCCGCCGCCGATGATGAGCAGCAGCGCATCCGGCAATTCGCGCATGGCCAGCACCGCCTCCTCCCCGCCCCGGTCAACGTTGATGCCGCTGCCCTGCAGCACCAGGATGAAACGGTCCTCCGGCAGGTCCAATTCCTTCCGCGACGGCAACGGGCCGAGCTCCTTGTGCATGGGGATGTTGCGCACCACCTCCACCGGAACGCCGTAGCGCTCGCGGTAGGCCTGGGCGATGCTGCCGTTCACCGTGACCGCATGCTTCAGCGTCGGGAAGATCCAGCGCTCGATGGCCAGCCAGACGCGCTTCGCGAAGCGGGCCTGCAATTCGGGCACCTCGGTGAAGTACTCGTGGCTGTCGTACACCAGCTTGCTGCTGCCCTTGGCCAGGTAGCACGCCAGCAGGGTGTCCAGGTCATTGGCCACGATCAGGTCGGCCCTGCGGAAGAGCAGCAGGAAGAACAAGCGCAGATTGTACTCGGCATAGAAGAGCGGACCCTTGCGGAAGAGCAGCCGCATGCGCTTGGTGGCATAGGGCCGCTGGAGCGGAAGGCTATCGGGCAGCAGCCGCCCCACCAGCAGCACCTCGTGGCCCAGCTCGCGCAGCACCACGCAGGTGCGGTGCACGCGGTTGTCGGTGCTGAGGTCGTTGGTGACGCAGACGAGGGCGCGCATGGACTGCTCCGCACCAGCGGAGCGCACAAAGGAACGGCCCGGAGCCAAGCACCGGGCCGTTCATGGCTTTGGGCAGCTTCGCCACCGCCCAACCCTCACGGCACGCTTCACCACCGGGTCGCCATCGAGGAGCAGGGTCGCGTAGTACACCCCAAGCGACAGGTTCTCCGTGTTCAACCCCTACTGGAGCCCACCGGTTTCACGCTGGCCTTCCGCCAGCACGCGCGGGTCGCGGTCATCTGAGCTGTTCGCCAGCAGCACGTGGGCGCAATCGACATTCCCCGCAGGATTGATCTCCACCGTCTCAACCTCATCGGCATTGAGGAAGTTCCCGAACAGGATGTACCGGTATGCCGGATCAGGGATATACCGGCCCTCCACGGACAACCAATTCAGGGTGTCGACCACCACCCAGGGCACGATCAACGCCGCCTCATCGGCAGCGGGGAAGCCTGCTCCCGGCGATGCGGCATCCATGGCGGACCCACGCCGAATCCGGAGCTGGCCCTGCGCATCACCCCCCCGTCCCTCCCGTTGCGGAAACCATGCGGAACCTGATGCTCACAGGCGCACGGATGCTAAGCGGCTCGATCAACTCGGCAATCTGAAGCTCCCGCACATCGGCTAACCCGGCGCACCACATCAGGATTCCGGCGAAACCGGAACCGTCGCAGGGCATCTGGTGCGCCGCATGGCTCAGAGGCACGCCGACCGCCGTGCCTGCTGCGCAGGTCTTGCAATAGTCCGGCGTATCCCTGTATGCATCCCAGCCCGCTGCCAGGTTCAACCGCCCCAAGGCGGTTGGGCACTCCAGTTATTCCTCGAAGCTCCCATTGGGCACCAGATTCTGCGCCTGCGCCATGCCACCCGGCAATGCGATGGCCAAGGTGATCAGGAAGCTTGTCCCACGGGCCGAGCGGCTTGGAAGCTGGCACGATCCAGACGAGGCCCCATCACCCGAACAGCGGGCATGCGTCGGAGAGGATGCCTCTGTCGACAATCCGCCAAGCGGAGCAGATACAGCCTTCATCCCACCAAAGTGCCAAGAACATGGATGCCCGCACCGCACACCCGTGCGGGCAAGGAAAGCCATGAGGCCCAACGGTGCGTGATGGGCGTGGCCGTGATAGCCGCTCCCATTGCACCATGCCAGTCGAGCAAGGCGATGCCCCCTGCATCCTCGGCCCACCGCTCCCTGCTGCGGGTTGGAAGCCTGCTCAACCGGTCCCTCGGTTTACGGCGGGGCCTTTGCGCACACCCAGCGCTGCCTCGCCCATCCAAGCGTCCGGCCATGCGCGGTGCCACTCCGGGCTTGACCCGGCGCGACTCGGCTGTCCGTGGAATCCCGCGGACTCACGGCCTAGAACCATGTCGAAACGGCTTCTGGCGCCACCGCTCCGGTCGCCGGCCGAAGCGAACCGGCGTCTCGGCCGCTTGGGTGCACCGACCCCGTGCCGGCACCTTCATCCGCCGCCTGTGCACAACAGGGCCGAACACGTCCTGTGGCAGGGATCACGGACCGCTAATCTTGCAGCGCATGCAGCTCATTGCCCACGCCGACCTGAAGCCCTTCAACACCTTCGGCATCGCCGCGCGGGCCGAGCGGCTGGCGCGCTTCGCCGACGCGGATCAGCTCCGGGCCCTGCTGGCGGCGCCGGAGCTCGCCGGCATGCCGCGCCTGGTGCTGGGCGGCGGCAGCAACGTGCTCTTCACGCGTGACTTCCCCGGTGCCGTGCTGCTCAATGAGGTGCCGGGCATCGCCGTGGAGCGGCGCACCGACGACCATGTGTGGGTGAAGGCCGGCGCCGGCGTGGCCTGGCATGCCCTGGTGATGCATGCGGTGGCGCAGGACTGGGGCGGCCTGGAGAACCTGAGCCTCATCCCCGGCAAGGTGGGCGCCGCACCGATGCAGAACATCGGGGCCTACGGCGTGGAGATCAAGGATTGCTTCGAGCGCCTGGAAGCGCTGCGCGTGAGCGACGGCGAGCTGGTGACCTTCCACCGCGCCGATTGCAGCTTCGGCTACCGCGAGAGCTTCTTCAAGCGCGAAGGGCGCGACCGCTTCATCATCCTCAGCGTCACCTTCCGGCTCACCCTGCGCCACCATGCGCTCCGCACCGCCTACGGCAACATCCGGGACGAGCTGGCGCGCCGCAGCATCACCGCCCCCACCATCCGTGATGTGAGCGACGCGGTGATCGCTATCCGCCGCAGCAAGCTGCCCGACCCCGCTGTGCTGGGCAATGCGGGCAGCTTCTTCAAGAATCCGGTGGTGCCTGAGGCGCTGGCCCGGCGCATCAAGGCCGCGCATCCCGATGCCCCCACCTACCCTGCGGGCGAGGGGCTGGTGAAGCTGGCCGCAGGCTGGCTCATCGAGCAATGCGGCTGGAAGGGGCGGCGCATCGACGGCTGCGGGGTGCACGAGCGACAGGCGCTGGTGCTGGTGAACCATGGCGGCGCCACAGGCAGCCAGGTCTGGGACCTCAGCGAGCAGGTGCTCCGCAGCGTGCAGCAGCGCTTCGGCGTGGAGCTGGAGCGCGAGGTGAATGTGATCTGAATGGCGGAGGCCGGCCGCCCCGTTCATGCGGAGCGGCGAATGCCAACCGGTTGGAGGCGGATGCGCGTGGGCGATCTTCGTGGCATGTCCCTGCGCGCGGTCCTCGGCGCCATCACGCTCCTCCTCGCGGCGTGCCATCGGCCGTTGCCGGATGCGAAGGCGCCCGGCCCCACCCCGCTGCGGCTCAGCCTTCCGGCGTGGGCGCTTGCCGATACCGCGCTGCGCCTCGAGTACCCGTACGACAATCCGCTCACCGTGGAAGGCGCCGCGCTGGGCCGGGCGCTCTTCTACGATAAGGCCCTGAGCGCCGATGGGGCGCTCTCGTGCGCCAGCTGCCACGTCCAGCGCTTCGCCTTCGCCGACAGCGTGCCCCGCTCAACGGGGATGCACGGCCTGCGCACCCTGCGCAACAGCCTGCCGCTGATGAACCTCGCCTGGGACCACTTCTTCTTCTGGGACGCGCGCGCGCTGAGCCTCGAGCTGCAGGCCTTCGAGCCCGTGACCGCCCACCGCGAGCTGGGGACCGACTGGCCCGCCGTGAGCGAGCGGCTCCGGCGGTCGCCGCGCTATCCGCCGCTCTTCGCCGCCGCCTTCGGCGACAACCGCATCGATAGCCTGCGGATCGCCTTCGCCCTGGCGCAGTTCGAGCGGACGCTGGTCTCGCTGGATTCCCGTTTCGACCGGTACTTCTACCTGAAGCAGACGGATGCGCTCACCATGCAGGAGCGGCGCGGCAAGGACCTCTTCTTCACCCGCGCGCACTGCGTGGATTGCCACGAGCCTCCGCTGTTCAAGGGGCATCTTGTGGCCAACATCGGCCTGGACAGCGTGCCCAAGGACCCCGGCCTCGGCGGGCGCACGGGGCTCCCCTGGCACCTTGGCCGCTTCAAGACCCCCAGCCTCCGCAATGTGGCCGTCACCGCCCCCTATATGCACGATGGCCGCTTTGCCACGCTGGAGGAAGCGGTTGATTTCTATGCCGACGGCGTGCGGACCGATGCCACCACCCTCGACGAGCACATGCTGCCCTGGCGGGAGGGCCGGATCCGCCTGAGCCGGCAGGACCGCGCGGACCTGGTGGCCTTCCTGCGGACGCTCACGGACTCGGCCTTCCTCGTCGAGCCGGCATTCGGTCCCCTGGATTGAGCCAGGAGCCGTGCATCCGTGCGATCTTCGCATGCCATGCACACGATGCGCACCACCGCGATCGCACTTGCTTGCGCGCTGCTCGCCACAGCCTGCCGCAAGGATCCCGCGCTGGAATCGCCAGAGGCTTCCACCGGCCCCACGCCCTTGGACCTCGCCATTCCGGCATGGGCGCTGGCCCAGCCCCACCCCATCAACCTCCCCATCAGCAATCCGCTCACCGTGGAAGGCGTGGCACTGGGCCGACGCCTGTTCTACGAGAAGGCCCTCTCCGACAACTACATGCTGAGCTGCGCCAGCTGCCACCAGCAGGAGCATGCCTTCAGCGATCCGCGGCGCTTCTCCCCCGGCACCGACGGCAGCATGGGCACGCGCAACTCCATGCCCATCCAGAACATGGCGTGGGACCACTTCTTCTTCTGGGACGGCCGCGCCGCCTCGCTGGAGGCGCAGGCCCTCGCGCCGGTGACCAACCACCGCGAGATGCGGAATACCTGGCCCGTGGTGGAGGAGCGACTCCGCCGGCTGCCGGACTATCCGGAGCTCTTCCGCAGGGCCTTCGGCACACCGGACATCGACAGCATGCGGGTCGTGCAGGCCATCGCGCAGTTCGAGCGCACCCTGCTCAGCTTCGATTCGCCCTTCGACCGCTACTTCTACGGCGGCGACTCCTCGGCGCTCACGCCGGCGCAACGGCGCGGCTGGGAGCTCTTCACGGGCGAGGCCCAGTGCGACCTGTGCCACATGCCGCCGCTCTTCCAGGACCATGCGCTGCGCAACGTGGGCCTGCCGCCCGGCCCCGATGGCGGCCTGGCCGAGGTCTCCGGCCTCACGCAGGACCGGGGTCGCTTCAAGGTGAACTCCCTCCGCAACATCAGCCTCACCGCGCCCTACATGCACGATGGCCGCTACGCCACCCTGGAGGAGGTGGTGCGCTTCTATGCCGACAGCGTGGTGCTGAGCACGCCCAACCTCGACAACCACATGTGGCCGTGGACCGGCGGCCAGATAGACCTCGATGAGCAGGATCGTGCGGACCTGGTGGCCTTCATGCACGCCCTCACGGACCAGCGGTTCGTCACCGATCCGGCGTTCAGCGACCCGCACTGAGGCCGCTTCCGCGCTGTTCGGCATCTTCGCGGCGCACCCGCGGAATCGTTCATCCCCATCCCCATGCGCCGAACCCTCCTGTTGCAACTGGCCCTCATCGTGGCCCTTCACGCTGCCCATGCGCAGCAGCAGCCCCTCACCCTGCGCGATGCCGTGCTGAAGGCCGGCACCGACCTGGCTCCCGAGCGCCTGCGCGGACTGCAGTGGGTGGAAGGCGCCCAGCGGTACAGCTACGTCAAAGGCGAACAGCTGATGCGCGGCGACCTGGGCAAGACCACTGACCGCACGCTGGTGGAGCTGGGCACGCTGAACGCGCAGCTGCCCGACAGCGCTAAGCTGAAGGGCTGGCCGATGATCACCTGGCAAGCCGGTGACCGCTTCCGTTTCCTGCACAACCAGCGGCTCTATGCTTACGACATCGCGAAGTCCGAATTGCAGGCCGTGACAAGGATCGAGGCTGGTGCCGGTCATGAGGAGATCGAGCCCGGCTCCGGCGCCGTGGCATTCGTGAATGACGACAACGTGCTGGTGATGCGCGCAGGCCAAGGCAAGAACAATCCCACGATGATCACGAGCGATGGCGGCAACGGCATCGTGAACGGCCAGAGCGTGCATCGCAACGAGTACGGCGTGGAGAAGGGCCTCTTCTGGGGGCCGAAGGGCGGCAAGCTGGCCTTCTACCGCATGGACGAATCGATGGTCACCACCTACCAGCTCGAGGACATCGGCACGCAGCCGAGCACCTTCGATGCCATCCGCTACCCGATGGCCGGACAGGCCAGCCACCACGTCACCATCGGCGTTCATGACGTGAACTCGGGCAACACCGTGTTCCTGAAGACCGGTGAGCCGATTGACCAATACCTCACCAACATCAGCTGGGAGCCGGATGAGCAGCACCTGCTGGTGGCGCACCTGGACCGCGCGACGCAGAACCTGCGCATGGTGCGCTACGATGCCGCCACCGGCGAAGCCAAGGGCACCGTATTCACCGAGCGCGACGACAAGTACCTGGAACCGCTGCAGCCGGCGCGCTTCCTGAAGACCCGCCCCACGCAGTTCATCTGGCGCAGCCGGCGCGACGGCTGGCAGCACCTCTACCTCTACGACCTGCGCAAGGGCCTGGTGCGGCAGCTCACCAAGGGCGCCTGGGAGGTGGAGCGAATCGTGGGCCTCGACCCGAAGGAGTCCTTCGCCATCGTGGAGGGCACGGCAACCATCGATTCCGCCGACCCTAGGGGCGCGCTGGAGACGCACCTCTACCGCGTGGACCTGGCTACGGGCCGGACGCTCCGCCTCACCGCCGAGCCGGGCTCGCACCACGGCCAGCTCAGCAGCGACGGCGCCCACGTGATCGACACCTGGAGCAGCCTTGACGTGCCCAACCGCAGCGTGATCCGCAGCACCCGCAACGGCTCCGTGCTGAAGACCCTGGTGAATGCGAAGGACCCCTTCTCCGCGCTGGCCGCCGGAAGGGTGGAGCTGCTCACCATCGATGGCGAGAACGGAGACAGGCTCAATGCCAGGATCATCAAGCCGAGCGGATTCGACCCCGCCCGCCGGTACCCGGTGCTCATCTACGTTTACAATGGTCCGCATGTGCAGCTCGTGTCGAACGCCTTCCTGGGCGGCGCTTCGCCGTGGATGCTGCATGCCGCGGAGCGCGGCTACCTGGTGTGGACCGTTGACGGGCACGGAACCCCGAACCGCGGCAAGGCCTTCGAGCAAGTGATCCACCGGCAGCTCGGGGTGGTGGAGGTGCGCGACCAGCTGCGGGGCGTAGAATGGCTCAAGCGGCAGCCGTGGGTTGACGGCGAGCGCATCGCCGTGCATGGTTGGAGCTACGGCGGCCACATGACAACGGCCATGCTCACCCGTCACCCCGGCACCTTCAAGGCGGGCGTGGCGGGGGGGCCGGTGATGGACTGGCGCCTCTACGAAGTGATGTACGGGGAGCGCTACATGGATACGCCAGCCGAGAATCCCGATGGCTACGCCGTCACCACCCTGCCAACCCTCTGCAAGGACCTGAAGGACCCCTTGCTCATCATCACCGGGGGGAAGGACGACACGGTGTTGCCGGAGCACAGCTATGCGTTCCTGAAGGCCTGCGTGAGCGCCGGTGTCCAGGTGGACTTCTTCAACTACCCCGGCCACGGCCATAACGTGCGCGGCAAGGACCGGCTGCACCTGATGGAGAAGGTCCTCGGCTATATCGATGCCCGCATCGGGCCGGGCCGGCCCTGATCACGAACCCAAGACCCGGGCGAACTACGGCGCGAACCCGGGTGTTGCCTGGGGTAGATTCACCGCCTCACATCCCCTTCCGCTCATGCGCAAATCGCTACTCCTGCTCAGCCTGCTCCCGTTCGCCGCCCTGGCCCAGACCACCTGGAACGTCTCTGTGGGCGGCAGCAGCATCGGCGGCACTTCCCCCTACTACAGCCCACAGAACCTCACGATCAACGCAGGCGATATCGTGCGGTGGACCAATGTGAGCGGCACGCACAACGTGAACGGCAACCAATCGCTCTTCCCGGGCAATCCGCAGAGCTTCAGTTCCGGCAACGCCGCCAGCGGTGGCTGGAATTACCAGTTCACCTTCACGGTGCCGGGCACCTACAACTACCATTGCACGCAACCGGGCCACTCGGCCACGCAATTCGGATCCATCACCGTGGTGGATCCGAGCACCGGCATCGCCGGCGTGGAAGAGGCGGGCGCTGGCGTGCGGGTCTATCCCTCCCCGGCTACTGACCGGCTGACCATCGAGGCCGGGAGCATCACCCTGCGCAAGGTCTCCATCATCAGCTTGAACGGCGAGGTGGTGGGCAGCGCAGGGGTGCAGCAGGCAGGCCCGGTCTTCCTCGACGTGTCGGGGCTCCCTGCTGCTAATTACTTCGTGCTGCTCACCGACGCGGACGGCCGGATGACCGCCAAGCCGTTCGCCAAGCAGTGATCAGGGCAGCCGGATGATCCGCTTGGATGCCGGCTCCGCACCCGCGACCTCGACGCGCAACACGTAGCCACCGGATGGCAGCCCGCTCAAGGGCACGGTAAAGGAGGAGCTGCCCGCCGGGAGCGGCCCATCGTGAATCACGCGCACCACGCGCCCCATGGCATCCGCCAGGGTCAGGCGCGCCGGAGCCGTGCAATGAAGCTCCACCCATGCCGTGGCGTCGCCGACGGCCGGATTGGGGTGGGCATGGAGCCCGGGCACCGGCACCGCGCGCTGCGCCATGCCGGTGCCGAGCGCCACGGGTACGGCCAGGGCCGCGGTGGAGGCGATGCTCAGCTTGGCGAGCTTCTCGTAATAGGGCACATCGAAGTGCTGTACCCGGTCATTGGGCGTGTGGTAGAACGGATTGCCGTCGGCGTTGAACTCCTCGATGATGAGCACCGCCCCATAGCCCTCGGTCCAGAAGGAGGCATGGTCGCTGTAGGTGGCGCCGGGATCGGTTCGGATGAGGTCGAGCCCGATGGCGTATTGCTCATGCACGGAGAACACCGTATCGGCGATGGCCTGCGAATTGGCGATTGATCGGGTGTGAACGCGGGCCTTGGCGTCGCCATTGCCGTCGTAGGCGATGGCATCCATGTTCACCACCGCCTTGATGGGGGCATCGTCCGCAGCCATGTCGCCCGCATAGAAGGCGCTGCCGATCTTGCCCTGCTCCTCCTCGTCCCACAGGGCGAAGACGATGGGATGGACGAAGTCGATGTCGCGCAGCACGCGCGCGGCCTCGAGCACCGCCGCCACCCCGCTGCCATCATCGTCGGCTGCAGGAGCGTTAGTGAGGCTGCCGGGCATGGCATCGTAGTGCGCGCAGATGATCACGATCTCCTCCGTGGCCCCATTGCCCGGCTTGGTCACGAGGATGTTGCGCCCCGTGGCGTTGAAGGGCTGCAGCACCGGTGCATAGCCCAGCTCCATGAGCTTCTGCTCCAGCCAGGCCTGCGAGAGGTCGTTGCCGGGATTGTTCTTGTGCCGGCTGAGGAGGGTGTGCTCGGTACCGGCGATGCGCACGGGCACCTCACCGCTCAGTTCGCCCACCCAGCGCATCATGGAGTCGATGCGCACCTCCTCGATCACGGCTTGGATGACAGGATGCTGACCATGGACGCGGAACGCCATGGCGAGCGGGAGCAGCAGGAGCAGGAGGTGGAGGCGCATGCCTAAAGGTAGTCGCGTTCTCAGTAGGCCACCACGCGCTCCACGAACCGGCGGCCCCCTGCCTCGATGGTGACGAGGTAGGTGGCAGCGCCCTGAGGCAGCCTCACCGTCCAGGAACGCTCGCCGCCGGGCCTGTACTCGACGATGCGCGCGCCCTTCAGGTCATGCACCGTGATGCGTGCAGTGCGCGCATCGAGGCCCTCCACGCGCAGCAATCCGTCGCGCACCGGGTTGGGGAACACGCGTATGCCCGCCTCCGCCAGGTTGTCGAGGCCCAGGCTCATGTCCACCACCACCTTCTCCTTCACCAGCACGGGCGAGCCGTCCTCCGCCTCATACATATCGCGGAACGAGTCGATCTCGGGAGTGCTGAAGGCGAACATCTCCTCCATCCAGCGCGGCGGTGCGGACTGGTACCACACGCGGGCCTCCACGGTGATGGCGCCGGAGTAGCCGTTCATCGGCACCTGGTAGTGGGTGATGTCGGAGCCGCTGCCCTCCAAGCCGTTCTCATCGCGGTTGAAGTCGATGTCCTCCGCAGGGACCCCGGCGATGAGCGTGGTGTCGTAGGAAGGATGGCTGGTGGTGAAGCCCAGCGGGGTGAGGCGGTTGTCCTTCAACGGGAAGAGCGCGCGCTCGAGCACGGTGGTCTTGTCGCCGTTCACGTCACCCATCACCATCTCATAGATCTGGGCCTGATCCGGACTGGTTATCACATCGTGGTGCGGCTCCCAATCGGCATCATGCCCCACCACCTCGTAGGTGCCGTCCCAATTCCCGCTGCGGAAGATGGTGTTGCCATCGGAGTCCTTCACGTGCAGCTCCAAAAAGGCCCGACGCGCCGGGTAGCCGCTGGGAAACTTGTGGCCGGCGAGGTTGGTGAGCTTCACATCGATCCACGCCGTCTCCGCGGTGCGGTCGATCACGAAGGTCTCCAGCAGGAGCGTCTGCTGCTGCAGCATGCGCGTGGTGCGCGCGATGGTGCTGTCGAAGCGGACCGAGCTGGCCGTGAGCTCCAGCTCGGCGATGTTGTGCTTGAGCAGGTTCAGCATGAAGACGTTGGCGCCGGCGAAGTGGTGCTTCCCGAACGGGCTCCGTGGGGTTAGGAAGTCGTAAAGCGCGGAGATCACGATGGCATCGTTGGTGCGCGGCATGTGGCAGGCCTGGCAGCTCACCCCGTTCTCAGGATCCGCCTCGGTATTGTAGGCCGAATTCACCCACTCGTGGTAGGTGGCCTGTTCCACGAAGGTGTCGCCGGTGAGGTTGCCCTCGAGGTCGGCCGTCTCGGTGACGAGGGTGTGGCAGCCGGCGCAGAAGGCACCCTCGTTCACATGCGCCCCGTACAGCGGGTTGTAGCCCACGAAGCTCTCCATGGGCGCACCGAAGAGGGGCGGATCGTCGTCATCGCCGTAGGGGCCATAGACCACGCCGGGGTCGAAGCGCAGCTCACCGCTGAAGTGCAGGCCGAGGCTATCGGTGCTCTGCATGTGGCAGGCGATGCAGCTGACGCCGTCGAGCGCCACGGGGTCCTGCACCATCTCAGCAATGCTGTAATGCCCGAGGCCCATCATGAACTTGTCGTGCCGGCCCATGGGCGCGTGGCAGCTGGTGCACTTGTCCTCCAGGGCCGATTGATGGCTGGGGTTCACGCTCACCTCGTGGCTCACCTTGGCGCGCCAGAAGGGGTCGCGGGCGCTGTTCGCCATCATGGTGCTGCGCCAGTCGTCCATGGTGTTCACGTCATGCCCGTTGGCATCGCGGTTGGCGAAGACCGGGCCGATGTTGTCCGGACCGTGGCAGCCGTAGCAGTCGCCGCTTGCGCGGAAGAAGTTGTTGGCACCGCTGGCCAGGCCCTGGCCGCCGCCGCGGAAGGCCTCCAGCTCGGCGGGCGTGTGATAGGCCTTCGCCTTGGGCAGGGCCCCTTGGTCCCACGCCACCAGCAGGCCGATGGTGCCGATGGTTCCGAGGAGGATGAGCGTGCGGACGGAGAGCGTACGGATGCGGTTCATGGTTCCTGGCGCAGGGGCGGGAAAGTTAGGGGAGTCACCGCCTGGAGCATGCCATGGTTTCCGCCGGCCTTGAAGACCAACGGACAGGTCCTCCCGCATGTTCGCACCGACGCCCGGGGCCTCAGCTGCCGCGCTGGCCTCCCCGGCGGACGGCGGCGGCCTTCGGGGCCGCGCTGGTGCCGCCTGGCTTCACCTTGGCGGCCGCATCGGCCTTCTTCTTCACCGCCTTCTCCACGGTCTTCTTGGCTGGGGCCTCCTCCTTGTGCTCCGGCTCCTTGCCCTTGGCGGCATCGGCCTTGGCGAACTCGCCCGCCTTCAGCAGCAGGCCGTACCAGGTGAAGAGCTTCCGGACATCGCTGGGATAGATACGCTCCCGGTCGGCGGTGGGGAGCGCCTTGGTGAGCGCCGCCCACAGCGCCTCATCATCGCCCTTCGGATCGGCCGCCTCGCCGCCGCCGTTCGCCTCGTACAGCCTGGAGAGCACCTCCTTCAGCGGGACGTCTTCGCCGGTGGTGAACATGCTGATCTCATCGAGGCTGCTCATGCGGACGCTCATGGGCACCGGATTGCGCTTGCCATCGACGAGCGACTCGGTGATGACCGCCTGGCGGCCTTGGGCAACGACGCGATGAAGGCCTGGCTTGCCGGTGATGGTGATGATCTTGCTGAGGTCCATTGGCGCATGGCCAACGCGAATCGGTCGCGGGGCCGGGGCAAACTTAACGATGCAATGCGGGCCCGGAGCCGCCATCTTCGCATCATGGCGTTCTCCAGCGACCTTCAGCGCGGGTTCTCCGGCTTCTTCCGGGCGCACGGCTTCATCCGTCGCAACGGCATGGCCTGGATGTACCTGCTGCCCGCCGCCCTGTGGATCGTGCTCACCATCGGCTTCATCTGGGCCATGGAAGCCGCCGTGGACCAGGCGGCAGCCTGGGCAACGGCCAACCTGAGGCTCGAGGCTGATGCCCAGGAGCACGAGGCCATGCAGGAGGCCAAGGGCTGGCTGAACAGCGCGAGCCATTGGCTGGTGCGCTGGACGGTGCGGCTGGGCGTGATCTACCTGCTCTTCGTGGCCAACAAGTACCTGGTGCTCATCCTGCTCTCCCCGCTCTTCGCCTATGCCAGCGAACTGGCCGAGGAGCGCCTGACGGGCCGGGCCTATCCCTTCAGCTGGGGGCAACTGATGAGGGATGCCTTCCGGGGCGCGCTCATCGCGCTGCGCAACGGTGTGCTGGAGCTGCTGGTCTCGGTGGTGGTCTGGGTGGCCACCTTCTTCCTGCCGATCGCGGGCCCTGTGAGCTTCATCCTCCTCTTCACCGTCTCGGCCTACTTCTACGGCTTCTCCATGTTCGATTACGTGTACGAGCGCCGCCGCATGCGCATCGGGGAGCGGTCCCGCGCGGTGAATGCGCAGTTCGGGGCCGTCATCGCCAATGGCGCCTGCCTCAGCCTGCTGATGAAGGTGCCGCTGATCGGCCTGATGATGGCCCCGCTGATGGCCAGCGTTGGCGCCGTGATCAGCACCGTGGAGCGCGAGGGGAGCGCCCGCCTGCCCATCGAATGAGAGCGGCGGCCCAAGGGCCGCCGCTCCGTATCGTCCGGTCCGCGATCACTTCCGAGCGGGCTTCGCGGAGCCCTTCACAGGCGCAGGGGCGGGCACGGGTGCGGGGGCCTCGGCCTTGGGCTCTTCCGCCGGCTTGCGCTCCACCACCGTCATCTCGTTCACCAAGTGGCCGGCGCCGGCCAGTTTATCGATGCACCACAGGACATAGCGGATGTCCACACTGATGGTGCGCTGAAGCTCGGGCTCGAACGCGATGTCGCCGCTCATGGCCTCCCAGTTGCCATCGAAGGCGATGCCGATGAGTTCGCCATTGCCGTTCAGCACGGGGCTGCCGCTGTTGCCGCCGGTGATGTCGTTGTTGCTGATGAAGCAGGTGATGAGGTTGCCTGTCTCATCGGCGTAGCGGCCGAAGTCCTTCTTCAGCAGCAGCTCCTTCTGGCGGGCGGGCACGATGAACTCATCGTTGGTGGGGTCCTCCTTCTCCAGGATGCCCTTGTGGGTGGTCTCGAAGCTGTAGAAGGCGCCGTCCATCGGCACGTAGCTGCCCACCGTGCCGTAGGTGAGGCGCATGGTGCTGTTGGCGTTGGGGTACCAGCTCTTGCCCGGCTCCATCTCGCGCATGGCCGCCACCATCAGGCGGTAGCCTTTCTGGATGTCGTCCTCGGTGGCGCCGACCGCCGGCCCGATGACGTTGCGCCAGTGGTTGAGGCAGCTCTCGGCGGCCTGAAAGCCCAGGTCCTTCTGCAGCGCCTTCAGCGTGGGCTTGGCCAGGAAGGCCTCAAGGCGCTTCTTGTCGGTGAGCAGGCTGGTGGCGAAGACCGCCTTCGCCCACGCCTCGGTATTGCCCTTGAACTTCTTCTCGATGGTGGAAACGACGCCCGGCTGCAGGTCGCGCTCCACATCGCTGCGCAGGAGCGCGAACATGGCGGCGGTCACCTTCTCGTCGGTGGCGGGGTTATAGTCCTTCCAGAAATCTTCGGCCATGGCCTGCACCTGCGCCACCGCAGCGCTCACCTTGGCGGCATCCTTGGGGTCGCTCTCCAGCTGGCCCTTGAGGCCCATGAGGCGGAAGCCCAGTACCACCATCTCGCTGCCGAATGCGGCCTCCTCCATGTAGGTGCTGGCCTTCTCGAACTTGGCCCGGTCGGAGTAGCCGCGCTCGAGCAGGCTGATGATCTCGCCGTACTTGGCCTTGCGGCCGGCGTCGGCGCTCACCCACGCCATCAGGGCCTCCTCCTGGGACTTCTTCTTGTCATAGACCCGCAGGCGCTTAAGGCCCCGCTGCTGGCCGATGAAGTACTTCCAGTAATTGCTGATGCTGGCGTACTTGCTGGCGTACTGGATGCGCACGGCATCGCTGGCGTCCATGTCCTGCTTCATGATCTCCAGCTTCTTCCCGCGGATCTTCACGCGGCTGGGCTGCTCGATGTCGAGGGCGAGCTTCACGCCGTGGCTGCTGAGGAAGCGGTCGGTGCTGCCGGGGTAGCCCATCACCATGGCGAAGTCGCCCTCCTTCACGCCGGCGATGCTCACGGGGAAGTGGTGCCGGGGCTTGAACGGGATATTGGCCTCGCTGGGGTCGGCGGGCTCGCCATCGGGGCCGGTGTAGACGCGGAAGAGGCAGAAGTCGCCCGTATGGCGGGGCCACATCCAGTTGTCGGTGTCGCCGCCGAACTTGCCGATGGCGCTGGGCGGCACGCCCACCAGGCGCACATCGCGGTAGGTCTTGTACACGAAGAGGTAGAACTCATTGCCTTCGAACATGGTCTTGAAGTCGGCGCTCAGGCCGTTCTCCTTGCCCACGGCGGCCTTCAGCTTGCCGGCCACCTCCTGGATCTTCTCGTTCCGCTGGTCCTCGGTCATGCCATCGTTGAGCTCGGCCATCACCTGGGCGGTGACATCATCGATCCGCTGCAGGAAGCTCACGCTGAAGCCGGCGGGGAGCTCCTGCTTGCGGTCCATGGCATAGAAGCCGTTGGTGAGGTAGTCGTTCTGGACGCTGCTCAGGCCCTGCACCGCATCGTACCCGCAGTGGTGGTTGGTGAGGAAGAGGCCCTCGGCGCTCACCATCTCCCCGCTGCAGAATCCGCGGCCAAGGCGCACCACCGCGTCCTTGAGCCCGCTTCTGTTGATGTCGTAGATGTCCTCGGCGGTGAGCTTGAAGCCGAGCTTCTGCATCTCGGCCTCGTTGACCTGCTTGAGCTTGGTGAGCAGCCACATGCCCTCGTGGGCATTGGCGGCCAGGGCCACCACGGCGGCCAGGAACAGGGAAAGGAACTTCTTCATGCTTGAGGGGTTGGTTCGGTCCGTACCGGCCGTATCGCGCCGGCAGGGGCGCCAAATGTAGCCCGTTCGCCCTTCCGTGACGGACGGTTGAGGGACCAACGGAGCACGGTGTGATGGGCCCTAGGGTTCCGTCTGCAAGGGCTTCCAAGGCACCGGGAGCAGCAGGGCCTCGATGTCGGCCACCAGCTGCTTGAAGGCCTGCGGCTGGCCAACGCGCCCCATCACGCGCTTGTCCTTGCCGTTGGCGGCGATGCGCAGGAAGGTGCTGGGCAGGTCGGTGACCTCGGCGTCGTACTTGTCCTGCATGGCGAAGAAGCCCTTCTCCTCGGCCAAGGCGAGGATGGTGCGCAGCGTGTCGGCGCCGATGCGCGCAGCATGGCGCCCCTCCTTCTCCATGTTCAGCCGGCCGTCGTACACGGCATAGCCCGAGCGGTACAGGTCGATCCGGTAGGCCTTGCAAGGCCCGAAGCACGGGGTGCGCTCCAGGCTCATGAAGAGCGAATCGGCCGGCGCGGCGCCGCCCAGCTGCGGCACGGCAGGAGCCGGCGTTGCGGCGGCGGCGGGCTCAGGGTCGGGACCGGGGTCACCGGCCGAGGCCTGGCGGTTGCCGGAACAGGCCAAGGCCATTGCGGCCAAGGAGAGCAGGATGATGTGCTTCATGATGCGTGCTTAGCGAATGGCGTGCCTCAGCGGCCGCCCTGCCCAAACCTATTCATTCGCCCGGCACAGCGGGCAGGCCGGCCGTCGCCTCCAGGGGCATCCCCCACGGATTCACTTCCGCCGCTGCTGCTGCTTCTGCATCTCCTCAAGGCGCTGCTGCCACTTGCTCTTCTTCTTCGGCGTGCGCATGTTCCTCTCGAGCTGTAGGCGGAGCTTGCCCTCGTCCACGAACCAGCTCTTGAGAACGGTCATCTGCAGGATGCTGATGATGTTGGCCAGCAGGTAGTAATAGCTGAGGCCCGCGCTGAAGTTGTTCAGGAAGAACAGCATCATGATGGGGAAGAGCCAGATGAGCAGCTTCATGCTGGGCATGCCCTGCTGGGTGGGCATCTGCTTCTGGTTGATCAGCGAGTACACGATGGTGCTGGCCGCCATGAGCAGGGTGAATAGGCTGATGTGGTTGCCGTAGCTGTCGCTGAGCAGCGGGATGTACTGGCTCCACTCGAAGATGCTGTCGTAGCTGCTGAGGTCATCGGCCCAGAGGAAGCGCTCCTGCCGCAGCTCGATGCTGGCCGGGAAGAACCGGAACATGGCATAGAGCACCGGCAGCTGGATGAGCATGGGCACGCAGCCGCTGGCGGGGTTGACACCGGCCTTGCGGTAGAGGTCCATGGTGGCCTGCTGCTTCTTCAGCTGGTCGCCATCCTTGAACTTCTCGTTGATGGCGTCCATCTCTGGCTTGAGCACGCGCATCTTGGCACTGGAGACCAGGTTCTTGTAGGTGAGCGGCATCAGCAGCAGCTTGATGACCACGGTGAGCACCAGGATGATGATGCCATAGCTCCAGCCCCAGCCGTCGAGCCAGTTGAAGATGGGGATCACCAGCCACTGGTTCATCCAGCCGAAGATGCCCCAGCCCAGGTCCATGATCTTCTGGAAGTCGGCGATCTCCGTACGGCGCAGGGTGCCGAAATGGTTGGGGCCGAGGTAGTAGCGCATGGCCACGGCCGGCTCCGCATCGCGGCCCTTCTCGAAGAGCAGCTTGGCGGCGTAGTGCTTGGTGTGCGTGGCGGCGGTGAGCGGAGTGATGGCCACCTCGCTGCCGTTGCTGGAGAAGCCCTCCTCGCTGACCATGGCCACCGTGAAGAAGTTCTGCTTGAAGGCCACCCAGTTGGTGCGGCCCTCGAGGCGCAGCTGGTCGGCGTCCGTCTCGCTGAGGTAGTTGCGATCGTCGTTGAAGTACTTGTAGTAGACCCCGCATTTCTGCACCTCGCTGGGCTGGTGCTTCTCGTTGCTGAGTCCGGCGATCTCCCAGCGGAACAGCAGGTTGCGGGGGTCCACCTCGCCCTTCATGCCGGCGAACTCCATGGTGGCGTGCATGAAGTAGGAGGCGCTGTCGAGGCGGTAGGTGATGCGCAGGCTCTTCGCCGGGTCGGTGGTGGGGGCCGTGAGGCGCACCGCGTCGGGACCGAGCTGCTCCGCGCTGAAGTACAGGTCGCGGGTGCTGAGATCGGCGGCGCCCACGATGAACTTGAGCTCATAGGTGCCCGAGTCGGGATCGGCCAGCACCAGCGGCTTCTGCCCGTAAGTGCGGTACTCCTTCAGCAGCATCACCAGCGGCCGGGCGCCATGCGTGCTGAGGGTGACCTGCAGGCGTTCGTTGGCGATGGTGACATCCTTGGCCTCGCCCTGGCTGGCCGGAGCGAAGGGACCGTAGCGCTTGGTGAGTGCGGCGGCCCGCAAGCTGTCCACCAGGGCCGAATCGGCGGGCGAGAGGCTATCGGGGAGGGCCGCCACCGGCGGCGCCTCGGCGGGTGAAACGGCCTGCTTGGCCTCGGCCTCCGCGGCCAGCTGCTGGGCGGTTACCTGCGCCAGGCTGTCCTGCTCACGCGCATAGCGGGCACGCTCCTCCTCGCTGGGCATGGTCCATAGGGTGTAGCCGAAGAGGATGGCCACGATGAGGATGATGCCGATGACTGAATTCCTGTCCATTCCTTGGGTTTGACCTTCCGCGGGTAGGGCTTCGCGAGGGCGGGCGAAGATAGCCGGGCAGCGGTAGTGGGCGCGGAGGGCGGGCGGGGCGTGGGTGGCGATCAGGCCTGCGCCTTCCCCACGACCGGCTCGACCTGCTTCATTGGCCGCTTTCACGCACGCGATGAAGAGCGGGTGCGGCTTGGCCACCGGGCTGCGCTACTCGGGGTGGAACGACGCCCACGAACCCGGGATGGCCATTCACCTCCACGATCTCCACCAGCTTGCCC
>ERZ761607.1358-NODE-1358-length-31203-cov-5.770804_pt1 | contig 31203 bp, 33 predicted proteins | sample MGYA00511164_ERZ761607 | MGnify/ENA primary metagenome ERZ761607 (study PRJEB28899, sample SAMN02445080) | bioreactor sludge metagenome | biome: EBPR sludge | place: Australia: Brisbane, Thorneside Wastewater Treatment Plant | collected 2011-06-22 ... | reverse complement strand
GCCTCACGCATTGCTCAAGCGTCCACGGCTGCTGGGCGAAGAGGGTGCCGCCGGCAATCAGTCCGAAGGCAAGGGCGGATGTGCGCATGGTCCTGTTCCGCGATGAATGCGGACGCGGACCAAAAGTACCGGGATGGCCGGTGAGGGCGGAACGGATTTGATGAGCGGTGGTATCCGTGAGCGGGCGGCGTGCCCGGTCAGGTTCCCAGCACCTTGATCTCCACCCGGCGGTTGGCCTCGCTCTCCTCCTTGTTCTTCGGGCTGGGATAGAGCATCTGGGCGTTGCCGATGCCGACGTAGCTCATGCGCTCGGGCTCCACCTCGTTCACCAGCAGGAAGTCGTACACCGCCTTCGCCCGCGCAGTGCTCAGGTCGATGAATTCCTTCTTGTTCTTGAAGGTGGGGCCGTTCACATGGCCCTCGATCTCGATGCGCACCTTGGGGTTCATCTGCATGAAGCGCAGGAGCAGCAGCAGGCTGGCCTCGCTCTGGCGCATCACCTTGTCCTCGTTCCCCACGAAGCGGATGTCATCGAGCACCACGCGCTCCCCGGCGCCGATTGGCGTCATCTTCACCTCCACCCTGACGACCGGCTCCGTGTTGCCCTTCACCCGCACGGTCTGGAACATGTAGCCCTGCCGCACGCAGCCGATCCGGATGTTCCGGTACATGTCCATCTCGAACTGGTAGCCGCTCCTGCCCTTCGCCTCCACCACCTCGTTGAAGCGCATGCCATCGATGGTCAGGGTGGCATCCACGGGTTTGCCGCTCCTGGCATCCGTGACCTCGATCACGAGTTGCTGCTTCTGCTTCTTCGCCTCTTCCGGCTCTGGCTCGGGGGACGGCGGGGGCGGGTCGTAGTGGAAGCGGATGGTATAGCCCGCCAGCGGACGGTCCTGGTAATCGACCACCAGGTAGAACAGGTCCCCCTGCTTCACCTCGATTCCCCGGCTGAAGCTGCTGCCCACGCCGCTGCGCACGAAATCATCGGGCGCTTCCTTCCGCAGGCCGCAAATGGAGCGGTTGGATCTGTCGTTGCGGGAAATGTTGCTCCGGATGGGAACGACCTGCTTGGTGGCCACCTTGTCGCAAATGCCCGGCACGGCCCCCTCGAAGACCAGGAAGTCGATGTCGTCCTCGATGTTATCCGGGATGATGCTGAAGCTGAGCGTGGTGGTGGCCGGACTGCGGAACTTGTACCAGGTGGTGTGGTGCTCGCGCTCGAACCACTGTTTGTGGTCGCTGGGGTTCTCCTTGATCTCGAGCTTGTTGCCGAAGCCACGCACGGCCTGCGGCTGGTGGAACACCGAATCGGCGATGAAGATGGCGCCCGTGCAATCACCGTTCTCCTGGGAGAGCGGCACGGAGGTGCGTTGTGCCAGCGCAGCTTGCGCGAACGCAACAGCGACCAGCATGGAGAGACTGCGGGCCAAATTCACGGCCCGTTCATACGGGCTCGTCCGCCGAGAGGTTCAATACCCCAAGTTGCTCCCCAGCCACCGCTCCATCCACTCCACGCTTTCGCCCTTGCGCCGCGCGAGTTCTTCGATCTGGTCCTTGGCCACGCGGCCCACGCCGAAGTACTTGTTCTTGGGGTGGGCGAAGTAGGAGGCGCTCAACTCATTTGCGCCTTATTCAACTGCTCCCGCAGGAACTCCTCGCTTCTGCGCAAATGCAGCACCTCTTCCTCCAGGTGCTTGATGCGCTCCAGCAGTTGCTCCCGCTCTTTGGCGCTGGCCTCGTGGTAGGTGTTGTGCATGCCCACCACCGTATTGTCGTTGCACTGGTGGAAGAGCACCTTCTCGTCGAAGCTCAACAGGTCCATGAGCGACATGCCCAGCACCTGGGCAATGGCTTCCAGCTGTGGCAAATCCAGTTTGGTCTCCCCGGCTTCATAACGGCTATAGGTCTTGGGGTTGGCCAGCTTCAACCGCTCAGCCATGTACTCTTGGGTGTAGCCGCGCAAAGCCCGCACCTTGCGGATCTTCTCGCCGTAGGGGTTCTTCTCCATGTCAACAAATGTCGGAATCAGACCCAACTTTGTCGGAAAGGTACTTTGATGGACAAAACAGGCGTTGGAGGTTTGCCTTGCGCCAAGGCTCGAACACATACCCGCCGAACCGCCTGCCGTGAGGTAGCCGAACAAGATGGTGGAAGTGAATGCCGGGACCAGGGCGTGAGCGGAAGCCGAAAAGCTCGGAGAGAGTAGGCACCAGAAATAACAATGCAGCAATGAAGAAGGTATCATTCAACAAGGACAGCTTCATCGCCAAAGGCGAGGCGCTCTCGGCCAATGCGATGAAGGGCATACACGGCGGCGCCAACTCCCAGAGTACGGGCGATACCGATAACACCACTTGGCTCCGTGGCACGGATAGTGGCGACCCGTCTACGAGCTTCAGCACCGACTACATCTATAAGCGCTGACCACGTGCAGCACAGCGATCAGGCCCCACGGGTTTCAACCCCTTCGGCCGGGTGGGGAAGTGCGGCCGCGCGCGTTGCTCCACGCCGAGTGGCGCGCGCGGCAATCTCCTCTGCCTTGGCCGTCCATTTCAACGGCCTTCTTCTGCACGTGGTGATGCTGTTGGTTGGTTGCACGGCTGGCGCGCAGGATGCCTGCCGTCAACTGGCCTATGGCAAAGCCGTGATCGCACGGGTCGACAGCTTGTCTCAGGCCGGATTGAAGCTCCCGGATGCGGGCGCCGATATCCAAGTGGATGCGATGGGCTGCGAGCAAGTGCTGTACTTGATTAATTATGCGCACGAACTAGGGGCGACCGGCCTCGCGCACCGGTGCTTCGAGCGCCTGGTTGCATACGGCGGCCTGCTCCCCGATGAAGCGGCCGCGAGCAATGCCGTGTTGACTGAGATGTTCCACGGCTCTGACTCGATAGGCCGCAGGCTCTCTGTGCAGCGTCTTTACCCGGTGTTCCTTGCAGCCCATGGCGAGCGGCTTGAGGCGATGGGCAGGCTTCAGAGCATGTACAACAGGGATCAGGCGGTGAGGTTGCTCGATGCTCGCTCACTTGGCAAGGGGAGCAACCCCGATTGCCCCGTTGCGCACCAGGAGCTGGCCGCAGCGGTGGACAGTATGAATTTCGCCGAACTGCTGGAGCTGTGCAGGCGGCAAGGTGAGCTGCCGCTAAGCGACCGCTATGGCTGGCGGGCCACCGGCATCGTAACCACCGTACTCCTCCACAACGGCAGACGACCCAATGCCAGCCAGCGATGGAGGGCGATATGGCCGTACGTCGCAGATGCCATGAGGAAGTGCCGTGTTGACGAGCGCTTCCTGGCTGTTTATGATCAGGCCTACTTCACCCTGCACGGCGCTCAATGGTTCGGCACGATAGAAGGACTGCCCGGTATCCCGGAAGTCACTGCTACAGCGAGGCGCACTACACTGGCTATTGAGTGATCCTGATCTTCTCGAATAACGACGACCATTCAACGAATGACGTCATTGATTGGCTCCTTAGCTGGAATGCGCCTTTTGAGCGGGCCAATGAGGACACCCGTGTGGACTTGCTGGCGTATTCGATCGATGACAAGGGGGTTCGATACAGGATCAGGGTCAATGAGAGGGTGTTGGATTCGTCGGATATCACGGCAATCTGGTTTCGTCGTGGCGGACTCTGGCTCCATGCCGAACAGGTGACGCTGCCTCCGGAGCATGAGGCGTTTAGCGCGTTCATCAACGACCAACTAGCCGAGGACACCCATTCCGTTAGGCAGGCGCTACTCAGCCACCAAAGGGGGCTTTCGCTGAACTCCGAAGCCCTGGCAAACGTGAACAAGCTGGAGGTGCTGAGCCAGGCTGCCGCTGTCGGGCTGAAGGTGCCGTGCACATTGGTTACCTCCTGCCGCAGCGAAGCCCTCAAGTTCGCTCGGCAGTATGGATCGGTGGCTAACAAGAACATTTCGCCCGGAGTGATTCCGGCAAGGGGGGCGTTCAGGGCTGAGGGCTGTACGGTCAGGCTGCAAGCACGGGACATGGAGGATCTGCCGGACTCCTTCGGCCCCTTTCTATTCCAGCAATACCTGGAGAAGTACGTCGAGCTTCGGATCTTCTATCTGGATGGGGAGTGCTTCGCCAGCGCGATCTTCAGCCAGCAGGACGAACGCACGCAGGTTGATTTCCGCAACTACAATTATGAGACCCCGAACCGAACGCCGCCCTTTCTCCTGCCGCTGGGCGTGCAGGACAAGGTTCGCGCGCTGATGCGGCTTCTGGGGCTGAACTGCGGCTCTATCGACATGATTCTTACGCCGTCGCTCGAGTACTATTTCCTAGAGGTGAATCCGGTGGGGTTGTTCTGGCAGGTCTCCCACCCCTGCAACTACGGCCTAGAGAAACAGATAGCACTTTGGCTAACACATGGAGGAGCACGAGATTGATTCGGCGAACGCTGCCATCCGCGAATGCCGCCTGGCCCCGATGTACCTGAGGCAGGCAACGTTCGCGTTGCCTGCCATTCCGTCCTCCTCCATCCTTCAGCAATCGCCGGCGCACAGGACCGTTTGCTTCGGTCGTCGTGTCGCGCACAGGTCAATAGCAACCGCCAATGCGAAATCTTCTGAAAGTACACGCACAGGTTGCACTGGTTAAGGGTTTCTCCCGTGCGGCCGTGTATGACCTGCAACGGGAGAAGTACTATTTCATGCGCCTGGCGATAGCAGATTTCCTGCAGCACAAGCTGCCATGCGAGCGTGAATTGCTGGACGAGGCCCTGGGAGAGCATTATGAGCCGGCCACGGAGTACTCCCAGTGGCTGATCGACAACGAATTGATTTTCGCCGTGCCAGAGGAACTTATTTGGAACTTCCCGGCCATTGCCGATGATGTGAATATCCCAGGTCGCCTGCTCTCGGCGACAGTGAGCGCCGTTCAGGTATCCGCTGCGCTGGTTGATGCCCTATGCGCCCTGGGTGTCCGGCATCTAATTGTCGATTGCCGGGGCATGAGTCTTCAGGCAGCTGTTGAGGCGATCCCCCGTATTCCGGTGGAAGCGCCCTTATCCTCCATTACGATCTGGGGGGATAGCGAACAGATGTGCGCCGAATTGCAAGCCTCGAGGGCGATACAAGCCCGATTGAGCGTCGTGGGAGCCCTGAGGCCCCAAGCCCTCTCAACTAGCACTGCTTCCAGCCCGGCTGATATGATGCCGGCCATGAGATGCAACCTGACCCATTTCCTGCACGCACGGCGCTTCAACGCGGCGTTCCATATGCACATCGACATTTCGGCGAAAGGTGCGCTGGCCGAGGGCAACGGAGTGAGTCGGGCAATTGGGCAGCTTGATGCGACCGATCCTTTGAAGAGCTTGCTGGATTCCGAAACCAAGCGAGGCTTGGACGGTGCGAAGAAGGATCGCACGCACATCTGCAGGGATTGCGAGTTCCGATACATGTGCACTGACCCAAGGGAGCCATTGCAGGCTGATGGGAGCGAATGGTATCACGCCACCGAGTGCAAATACAATCCCTACATCTGCAAGTGGAAAGGCGAGGAGGGTTACCGCACCCTGGCCGAGTGCGGCGTAGTGAGCAACGCCGAAGGCTTCAGCATCGACCACGAGCGCATCGCCGCCATCAACGCCGAACTCTGGGTTGAATGAGCTTCCCCTTCTACCAGCAGCCCGGCTTTATGGACTGCGGGCCAACCTGCCTGCGCATGGTGGCCAAGTACCATGGGCGGGCCTTGGCGCTGGAGAAGCTGCGGGTGCTGTGCGAGACCACGCGCTCGGGTAGCCACCTGCAGAATATCGCCTCGGCCGCTGAGGCCATTGGCTTCCGCACCCTGGGCGTGAAGGTGCCGCTCACCAAGTTGATCGCAGAGCAACCTCTGCCCTGCATCTTGCACTGGAACAGCAGCCATTTCGTGGTGCTGCACCGTATTACCGGCGGCAAGCGCAAAAAGCCTCTTACACTTCATATTGCAGATCCCGCCCACGGGCTGCTTACCTACACCGAAGCCGAGTTCCTGGAGCTCTGGATCGGTAAAGGCGCGGATCGCGAGACCAAGGAAGGCATCGCTTTACTGCTGGAACCCACACCACGCCTTGCCGAGCGCGAGGCTGATGATGACGGCCCTCCCAAGGGCTTCGCGTTCCTCTCTCGCTACCTCACCCCGCACAAGAAGTTCATCGTCCAGCTGGCCATCGGGCTGCTGGCGGCCAGCTTGATCCAGTTGCTCTTCCCCTTCTTGACCCAAAGTGTGGTGGACGTCGGCATCCAGCGGCGCGATCTGAGTTTCATCTACCTGGTGCTCATCGCCCAGCTGTTCCTATACCTGGGCAGCACCGCCATCGAGCTGATACGTGGCTGGATACTGCTGCATCTGAGCACGCGTATCAACATTTCGCTGATCTCCGACTTCTTCATCAAGCTGATGAAGCTGCCCATCGGCTACTTCGATAGCAAGCAGACCGGCGATATCCTGCAGCGCATCAACGACCACCAGCGCATCGAGCAACTGCTTACCACCAGCACGCTGAGCGTACTGTTCTCGCTGTTCAACATCGTGCTCTTCGGCGCGGTACTGGCCTGGTACAGCCCGTTGATCTTCGGCACCTTTATGCTGGGCAGTGCGCTTTACGTGGGTTGGGTGTGGCTGTTCATGGCCCGCCGCCGCGATCTGGATTTCAAGCGCTTCGCACAAATGGGTGCCGAGCAAAGCAAGGTGATCGAGCTGGTGCAGGGCATGCAGGAGATCAAACTGCACAATGCCGAACGGCAGAAGCGCTGGGGCTGGGAGGAGTTGCAGGTGAAGCTGTTCAAGGTGGGCATGAAGGGCCTGGCCTTGCAGCAGACACAGCAGATCGGCGGCGGCTTGGTGAATGAGGTGAAGAACCTGTTCATCACCATCCTGAGCGCCAAGTTGGTGATCGATGGGAGCATTACGCTGGGTATGATGATGAGCATCTCCTACATCATCGGACAACTGAACAGCCCCATTCAGCAGTTGATCGGTTTCGTCTACACGGCACAGGATGCCAAGATCGCGTTGGAGCGCTTGAGCGAGGTACACGGCCGCGCGGATGAGGAAAGCGAGGATGACGCCATCCACGATATCCCGGCAGACCAGGACATCTTCTTGAACAGGGTTACGTTCCGCTATCCTGGCAGTGCAGAGCCGGTGCTGAACGACCTCGAACTCGTTATCCCTGCGCGGAAGACCACGGCGATCGTTGGTTCGAGCGGCAGTGGCAAGACCACGTTGATGAAATTGCTCTTGAAGTTCTACCCGCCGAGCGGCGGCGAGATCCGTTATGGGAGCGCACCATTGGAGCAGGTGGCACGCAGTACTTGGCGCGACCATTGCGGTACCGTGATGCAGGAGGGTTTCATCTTCAACGATACCGTGGCCAACAACATCGCCATCGGCCAGGACCGCATCAATCAAGACCGCTTGGTCCATGCTGCATCGGTGGCGAACATCAGGGACTTCATCGATGCCTTGCCGCTGGGCTACAACACCAAGATCGGAGCCGAGGGCTTGGGCATGAGCACGGGCCAGAAGCAACGCATGCTGATCGCTCGCGCAGTATACAAGCAGCCTCGGCTGTTGTTGTTCGATGAGGCCACCAGCGCCTTGGACGCCAGCAACGAGCGCACCATCATGGACAATTTGGAACGCTTCTTCGTAGATCGAACAGCCGTGGTGATCGCGCATCGCCTTAGCACTGTGAGGCACGCGGACAACATCGTGGTGCTGGATCAGGGCCGCATCGCCGAGCAGGGCACACACGAGCAACTGATCGCCGAACAAGGCATCTACTTCCGGCTGGTGAAGGATCAATTGCAGTTGGAAACGTTGGCGAGCACCGATGCCTGAAGTCGGCTCGGATATCCACATCCCTTCGCCTGCGGAGAACGGGAGCATTGGCTACGTCGAGCTGCGCAGCGAGGGCGTACAAGAAGTATTGGGCCGCATACCACCTTGGACCATCCGCTACGGCATCACGGTGATCTTCGGTCTCATCCTGCTGTTGCTCTTGCTGGCCTGGCTGATCCGCTACCCGGATGTGATCGTGGCCAAGGGTGTGCTTACGAGCCTTGATCCACCGCGCGAGGTGCCGGCACGCGCAGAAGGCCGTTTGATGGCACTCAAGGTGACGGATGGTGCGGAAGTAGCGCAAGGTGAGGTGCTGGCGGTGATCGAGAGCGCGGCCCAGCCTGCGGCGATCGACAGTTTGCACCGTATGCTGCCCATACTGCACGACCTATTGTCCAGTGAGCGAGACAGCCTACCCACCTTGTCTGATCTTGAACTGGGCGCAGGGCAGCGCAGTTGGGCCGATGCACGCGCACTGGCCAGCGAACTGCTGCGATGGCGAACCGACTCCTACCGCGAGCAACGCTATGCGTCGCTCCGGCAGAAGATCGCCCTGTTCAAACGCTTGATCCAAACGGCGGAACAGCAACTGGTCTGGGCGCGGCGCAAGCAGACCAACGCCATTGCAGAGGCACGCGTGGATACCACCTTGTTGAACAAAGGGGTCATGGCCGCCAGCGAGTACCGCACGCGCCAGAACGCCTTCATCGACCAGCAACTGAACGTGGGCAGCCTTGAAGCGAGCCTGCATCAGCAACGCATCACCTTGGTGGAACTCGAAAGCCAGTTGGCCGATCAGCTCTTCACCGATGAGAGCAAGCAACGTGAATTTGAACAACGACTGCGCAGCGAAATGAACGGTCTACAGGCCTTTCTCGATAGCTGGCACCTGAGCAACGAGGTGACCGCGCCTTGTGCAGGGCGCCTGCACTACGCGCAACGTTTGAACACGGACCAGCCGGTAAAGAACGCGGAACTACTCTTCCGGGTGCTCCCTACCAACCCCACCTATCTCGTGGAAGCTACAGCGCCTGTGCGTGGTGCGGCCAAGGTGAGGGAAGGTCAAGCAGCTTATATGCGCCTGGACGGGTATCCCGCAGATGAATTCGGCCGCTTGATCGGTACGGTGGAACATGTCGCACTCATCCCGGGTGAAGAGGGCTATCGTCTGCGCATCGCTCTTCCTCAAGGACTGAAGACCTCCTTCCATCGCACTCTGGCCTTCAAGCCCGAGATGAACGGCCAAGTGGATGTGGTAACTCGTGATCGCTCGGTGCTGGGGCGCATCGTGGATCGGTTGCGGGGAGCGATGGATCGGTAAGAGAGACGTTGTACACTCAGTACCCCAGGTTGCTCCCCAGCCACCGCTCCATCCACTCCGTGCTTTCGCCCTTGCGCCGCGCAAGGTCCTCCACCTGGTCCTTGGCCACGCGGCCCACGCCGAAGTACTTGCTCTTGGGGTGCGCGAAGTACCAGCCGCTCACCGCCGCCGCCGGGCTCATGGCCAGGCTCTCGGTGAGGGTGATGCCGGTGTGCCTGGTGGCGTCCAATAGGCGGAAGAGCTCGGGTTTCTCGGTGTGGTCGGGGCAGGCGGGGTAGCCCGGCGCCGGACGGATGCCCTGGTACTCCTCCTTGATCAGCTGTTCATTGGTGAAGGGCGATGCCTCGTAGCCCCACAGCTCCTCTCGCACGATCTCGTGCAGTTTCTCCGCGAAGGCTTCGGCAAGTCTATCCGCAAGTGCCTTCAGCAAGATTGCGCTGTAGTCATCGTGCGCGGCCTCGAAGCGCTTCACGCGTTCGTCCACGCCGTGGCCAGCGCTCACCGCGAAGCCGCCGAGGAAGTCGGGCGTGCCGGCCGGGGCAATGAAGTCGGCCAGGGCGAGGTAGGGCACGCCGGGGGCTTTCTTCGATTGCTGACGGAGGGTGTGCACCCGGCCAACCACCTTGGTGCGCGATGCATCAGCGTGGATCTCGATGTCGTCGTGATCGACCGTGTTCGCGGGCCAAATGGCGGCCACCCCATGCGCCTGGATCCACTGCTCCTTCACGATGCGGTCGAGCATCTTCTGCGCATCGTTGTAGAGGCGCTTGGCTTCTGCTCCCACTACTTCATCTTCCAGGATCCGCGGGAATTTGCCCGCCAGTTCCCAGGCCATGAAGAAGGGCGTCCAATCGATGTAGGGCACCAGCTCGGACAGCGGGTAATTGCGGTAGGTGAAGAGGCCGGTGCTCTTTGGCACTACCGGCGGCTCGGCTACGAAGTCGATGGTGAACTTCTTCGCGCGGGCCTCCTCCAGCGGCAGGTACTCCTTCTCGCGCTGACTGCCTTCGTACTGCGCGCGCACCTTGGCGTACTCCTCCAGCACCTCGGCGGCGAAGCGGTCGCACTCGTTGTCGCTGAGCAGGTTGCTCACCACGGGCACACTGCGACTGGCGTCGATCACGTGCACCACGGGCTTGCTGTAGTGCGGCGCGATCTTCACGGCGGTGTGCACGCGACTGGTCGTGGCGCCGCCGATGAGCAGCGGGGTCTCGAAGCCCTCGCGCTCCATCTCCTTCGCCACGTGCACCATCTCGTCCAGCGACGGCGTGATCAATCCGCTGAGGCCGATGATATCCACCTTCATCTCGCGGGCGGTCTTCAGGATGGTGGCGCTCTGCACCATCACGCCCAGGTCGATCACCTGCCAGCCGTTGCAGGCGAGGATCACGCCCACGATGTTCTTGCCGATGTCGTGCACGTCGCCCTTCACGGTGGCGAGCAGCACTTTCTTCGCGCCCTCCTTCTGCGTGCCGATGACCTGCGCGGCCTTCTTCTCCTGCAGGAAGGGCTCCAGGTAGGCCACGGCGCGCTTCATCACGCGGGCGCTCTTCACCACCTGGGGCAGGAACATCTTCCCGCTGCCGAAGAGGTCGCCCACCACGTTCATGCCGGCCATCAGCGGACCTTCGATCACCAGCACCGGGTCCACGTACTGCACGCGGGCTTCCTCGGTATCGGCTTCGATGAACTCGGTGACGCCATGCACCAGCGCGTGCTTCAGGCGTTCCTCCACGCTGCCTTCGCGCCATGCGGCTTGCGCGGCCACGACTTCGGCTGAAGGCGCTCCCTTGAACTGCTCCGCGAAGGCCACCATGCGTTCGGTGGCGTCGGGGCGACGCGCGAGCAGCACATCCTCCACATGCTCCAGCAAGTCCTTCGGGATGTCGTCGTACACACCGATCTGCCCGGCGTTGACGATGCCCATGTCGAGGCCAGCTTTGATCGCGTGGTAGAGGAAGGCCGTGTGGATGGCCTCGCGCACGGGCTCGTTGCCGCGGAAGCTGAAGCTGACGTTGCTGACGCCGCCGCTGGTGAGCGCCCCCGGCAGGTGCTGCTTGATCCACCGCACGGCCTCGATGAAGTCGATGGCGTAGCGGTCGTGCTCGGCCATGCCGGTGGCCACGGTGAGGATGTTGGCGTCGATGATGATGTCGTGCGGCGCGAAGCCGGCCTTCTGCGTGAGCAGGTCGTAGCTGCGCTGCGCGATGGCGATGCGGCGCTCGTAATTGTCGGCCTGGCCCTGCTCGTCGAAGCACATCACCACGGTGGCGGCGCCGAGGCGGTGGATGATCCTCGCCTGCCGCAGGAACTCGGCCTCCCCTTCCTTCAGGCTGATGCTGTTGGCGATGCCCTTGCCCTGCAGGCACTTCAGGCCCGCCTCGATCACGCTGAACTTCGAGGAATCCACCATCACCGGCACACGGGCGATGTCGGGCTCGGCGGCGATGAGGTTGATGAACTTGCGCATGGCTTCCACGCCATCGATCATGCCCTCATCCATGTTCACGTCGATCACCTGCGCGCCGTTCTCCACCTGCTGGCGGGCCACGCTCACGGCCTCATCGTAGTTGCCGTTCTTGATCAGCTTGCGGAAGGCCGCGCTGCCCGTTACGTTGGTGCGCTCGCCGATGTTGACGAAGTTGGAACCCGGGAAGATGCGGAGGGGTTCGAGGCCGGAGTACTGAGGGATCATGTCGATCAGAGGATCAGAGGATCAGAATGGGAATGCGCATTACGGGTGTTCGAGTTCTTTGGTGATGAGCAACGCAGCCGACCCATCTTCAAGTCCACTTTCGCTATCAAGGTGGATGTGGCTGGTCGACGGGACTGCATCATTAGCCAGTGTGAGCAAATGGTTGGCTAGAGAACGCAGCCCAGCGTTGTTTCCTTGGATGATCACACCCTCTTCGTCAACGCTCACGTTGATGGAGAAACCAGGCTCCCATTTTAACTGAAGCCCTTTGCCTGGGTTGTAGTCTGCCAAGTCCAGTATGATGCGCATGAATGCTCTATATGAAGTCGAATCCGTGGTTATCTGGTCGCATTCCGCGTGAGCGATTGCAGCGGAAAGCCCACAGGCGGCTGAGGAACGAAGCCGCCGAGGACTTGCAGCGGAAAGCGCGACCCGAGGCGCATTTGGCCGAGGGGCACGCCCACACACCCAACAACCTGCTTGTTCATGCCTTGGGTCATGTTCATCGGTCGACCCCGTGGGTCGACGCTACAGGTGCTTCGATCGGGCGTGGTGCGTGCCGTTTGGCCTCAGCCGCCAGCGCCGCGATATGCTCCGGCGTCGTCCCGCAGCACCCGCCCACGATGTTCACCCAGCCGTTGGCCATGAACTCGCCCACGAGGCGCGCGGTGACATCGGGGGTTTCGCGGTACTCGCCCATCTGGTCGGGCAGGCCGGCGTTGGGGTAGATGCTCACGCGGCAGGGGCTCTGTTCGGCGATCACCTCCAGGTAAGGTCGCATCTGGGCCGCGCCCAGCGCGCAGTTGAGGCCCATGCTGAAGAGCGGCACGTGCTGCATGCTGATGAGGAAGGCCTCGATGGTCTGGCCGCTGAGCGTGCGCCCGCTGGCATCGGTGATGGTGACGCTGCACATGAGCGGCACACGCTTGCCGCGTTGTTCGAACACCTCCTCGATGGCGTAGAAGGCGGCCTTGGCGTTGAGCGTGTCGAAGATGGTCTCCACCAGCAGCAGGTCCACGCCGCCGTCGAGCAGGGCCTCCACCTGCTCCTTGTAGGCCACCACGAGCTGATCGAAGGTGACGGCGCGGTAACCGGGGTCGTTCACATCGGGGCTGAGCGAGGCGGTCTTGTTCATGGGCCCGATGGCACCGGCCACGAAGCGCGGCTTGCTCGGGTCCTTCTTCGTGAACGCATCGCAGGCTTCCCTGGCCAGACGCGCGGAGGCGAGGTTCATCTCGCGCACCAAATGGCCGCATTCGTGCTCGGCCTGCGCGATGCTTGTGGCGCTGAAGGTGTTCGTCTCCACGATGTCGGCGCCGGCCTCGAGGTATTGCTCGTGGATGCGCTTGATCGCTTCCGGGCGCGAGAGCGAGAGCAGCTCGTTGTTGCCCTTCAGCAGGATCTTGTGGTCCTCCATGCCTTTCGGATGGAAGTCCTCCTCCTTCAGCCCGAGGCGCTGGATCATGGTGCCCATGGCGCCGTCGAGGACGAGGATGCGTTGGGCGGCGATGCGTTCTAGTTCGGTCATCGGTTCACAAGTGTGCGTGCTTTCCGGTCGCTTGTGCCAAATGCAGGTGAATGGGAGTTGGTGAATGGTGAATGGGACTGAGCGCTCCGGCGATGGGGTCTCCCAATTCACCGTCGACCATTCGCCATTCACCACACCCAAAAAGAAAAGCCCCACCCGATGGACCGGATGAGGCATCATTGTTCCTTGCGGGACATTGCTTCCTGATCGCGGCTCATCTCTCCCACCACATGGCGGGCTGGATTTAGCACCTACCCGATGGTTGCCCACCGGACGGTTGCCAAGGCTTCACAGGGCCAGTCCCTCTGCCTTTCTGGATAAGCGATGGAAAGAACGCGGGGCGAAGATAGGTGCGGGAGGTTCAGCGCCCCCCTCCGATGTGCTTCTCCAACCACCCGAACACCTCCTTATGCCACTGCATGGAGTTCTGCGGCTTCAGCACCCAATGGTTCTCGTCGGGGAAGCGGAGGTACTTGCTCTCGATGCCCTTGGCCTGGCAGGCGGTGAAGCTGCCGATGCCCTGCGTGAGCGGCACGCGGAAGTCCTTGTCGCCGTGCACCACCAGCATGGGCACGCGCCATTTGTCCGCGTGCAGCAGCGGGTTGAAGGCCTCGTAGTTGGCGGGCTTGGAAAAAACGCTGCCGCCGTTCTCCCAGTCGGTGAACCAGAGCTCCTCGGTGCTGTAGCCCATGGCGCGCGTGTCGAAGATGCCGCAGTGCGACACTAAGGCCTTGAAGGGTTCGTTCCACACGCCGGCGATCCAGTTGATCATGAAGCCGCCGTAGCTCGCGCCCAGCGCCGCCACGTTGCTGCCATCGAGGAAGGGGTACTTGCCCAGCGCGAAGGCCAGGCCCTTCTGCAGGTCCTCCAGCGGACGATCGCCCCAGTGCTCGTTGATGGCGTCGGTGAAGGCCTGGCCGTAGCCGGTACTGCCGTGGAAGTCGATCATCACCACCGCGAAGCCCTGACCGGCGTAGGTCTGCGGGTTCCAGCGGTAGCTCCACGCGTCGCCGAAGCTGCCCTGCGGACCGCCGTGGATGAGGAAGGCCACGGGGTACTTCTTCCCTTCCGTGTAGTTCGCGGGCTTCAGCACGTAGCCATACACGGTCTCGTTATTCCAGCCCGGGAAGCTGAACTGCTCGTAGGTGCCGAAGGCCTTGTCCTTCAACGAGGCGTTCACCTGTGTGAGCACCGTGGCGCCCTGGTCGATCACCTTGGCCTTGGGTGCGCTGGCGTAGAGGTGCGCCGGACCGCTGAGCCCGCTCCGCTGGAACACGAAGCCCTTGGGCGTTTCCGCGAAGGCATCCATGTGGGCATCGGTGCTCAGGGGCGTGACGGTGCTGGTCTTGAGATCGATGCGGAAGAGGCGGTGCTTGCCGATATCATCGGCGGTGACGAGCAGGCTCCTGCCATCGCGGCTCCAGGCGAGGCTGGCGGCGCTGCGGTCCCAGGTGGCGGCCACGTCGGATACCGCGCCGGTGGCCAGGTCCATCAGCTTCAGCTGGAAGCGGTCGGCCTCGTAGCCCGGGCGCTTCATGGCCTTATAGGCCAGCTTGGTGCCGTCGGGCGAGATCACCGGCTGCGCGTCCCACGCCGGATTGCCGGTCGTGAGGTTCTTCGCAGCGCCGCCGGTCACGGGCACGCTGAAGAGATCGAAGTTGGTGCTCCACGGCTCCTTCTTGCCCGCGACCCGTGCGCTGAAATACACGGTGCGGCCATCCTTGCTGATGGCGAAGTCCTCGTTGCCGCCGAAGGGCATGGTGGGACAGTCGCCGTCGAAGCCGGGCATCAAGGGCACTATGCCCGTCGGTGACTGATTCAGCGACACGTAGTACAGGTGATTGCGCGTACCGTCCTTCCAGGTGTCCCAGTGGCGCATGAAGATGCGGTCGTAGACCTGGCCGGTGCTCTTCACCCCTTGCTGTGCCTTCAGGCGCTCCTGCGTGCAGGCGATGGCATCGTCGCCACAATCCGGGAACACGGACAGGGCTACCACCACGCCGGAGCCATCAGGCGCCACGCGGTAGGTCTGCACGTCCAGCGGCAGGCGCGTCACCTGCGTGGCACTGGTGCCCTTCGCATCGGCCTTCCACACCTGCGTGGTGCCGCCCTCGCCGCGGCCGCTGAGGAAGTAGAAGCCGCTGCCATCAGCGGCCCACTGCACATCGCTGGCGCCGCCCTCACCGGCAGGCACCTTCACCTCAGGCTTCTTCAGGTCCACCAGGTCCTTCATCCACAGGGTGCTCACCCCGCGGTTCTTCTCCATGTCGGTGGCGCGCACGTTGAAGAGCGCGGTGGTGCCGGCGGGGTCTACCGCGAGGCCACTGATGCGGTCGAGCATCAGCATGTCCTGGTACGTGAAGGGGGATTTCTCCTGAGCGAAGGCGGTGAACACCAGCAGCAGGCCTGCGGCGATGGAGAGGGGGCGACGGTACATCATGCTTCAACCGGGATGGGACGCAATGAACGAAGATCGTCGCTTCAGGCCACACCAACGCAGCGGGAGCTTGGTCCCTTGACACTCGCGACTTGAAGCTTGTTCAGCCTTGCGCGCCAGCGAACTCCTTGAAGAAGCCCACGATGCGCTTGCGGAAGAGGAGGAAAAGCAGCGCATAAGGCACGGCCATCAGGTAGAGGATGCCTTTGTTCAACCCCCTGCCGATCGATTGCTCGCCACCGAATACGCGGCCGCCCTGCTCGCCACTTTCCACCACTGCCTTGCACATGGCACAACCCTGTGCCCAAGCATCAACGGGCAGCAGCGCCACGAGCGCCAAGACGATCAGGAGGAGGCCGGTGCTGCGCATGGGACGGTAAAGGTAATCGGCCGGGCAAAACCTCAATAGTAGGGTGAGATGAGCATGTACACCACCACGCCGCTCACGCTCACATAGAGCCAGATGGGCCAGGTGCGACGGGCCAGCTTCCTGTGCTCCGGATAGCGACCGGACAGGCCGCGATAGGCGGTGAGGAGGATGTAGGGCAGGGAAAGCGCCGCGAGGAGGATGTGGGTGGCCAGGATGATGTAGTAGAGCACCCGGATGGCACCTGTACCCCCGAACCGCGTGTCGCCAGCGAATAGATGATGCAGGATGTAGGAGGCCAGGAAGAGGACGGAGAGGACCATGGCGCCGATCATCGCATTGCGGTGGGCCTTCCAGCGCCCGGCCCGGGCTGCGAACAGCCCGGCGATGAGCAGGAGGCTCACCATGGAATTGATCGCTGCGTTGATGCGCGCGAAGACGTGCACATCGAATCCCTCCGGAGCAGGGACCTGCACCCGATTGAGGACGACCACCGCAAGGAAGACCACGAATGAGAAGACCCAGATCACGCGGTTGGCCTTCGCGGAGGGGATGCCGATGACCGGCTGGGGGTAAGGTGAGCGCATGTTCAGGCAATCCGTTTCACTGCCGTGCCGCGCGCTCCGCCTCGGCACGCTTGACCTTCTCCTCCTTCAGCAGCATCTTGATGTCGGCGGCCACCGCATTCATGCCCTCCATGGTGGTGCCATCGTAGAAGCCCCGGATGCGCCGCTCCTTGTCCACGAGCACGAACTTCTCGGAGTGGAGGAAGCCGCCCTCGGCCAGCACGTCCTCGCGGGCGGCCAGCAGGTAGCCTTCAGCGCCCAATCGATAGATTTCCTCCTTGGGCCCGGTGAGGAACTTCCATCGTGCCGTATCGGCCTCCAGGCGGCGGCCGTAGGCATCGAGCACCTCGGGGGTATCGTGCTCGGGATCGACCGTATGGCTCAGGAAGACCACATCCTCGAACGCGTCATCGTTCAGCTTGAGCTGGAGCTGCTGCATCTGCACGCCCATCTTGGGGCAGATGGTTCCGCACCGGGTGAAGAAGAAATCGGCCACCACGATCTTCCCCTGGACGTCACGGTCGGTGAAGGGCCTGCCGTAGCGGTCGATGAGCCGGAACGCCGGAATGGTGTGGTACAGCGTGTCGATGACCGTCGTCCCATCGCGCTCCACCGCCACCACCTCCTTGGGCCCCAGCACGGGAAGGAACTGGAAGCGGTGCCTGGCGAAGCCCAGCCACGGGCTGAAGAAGACGAAGAGGCTCAGTACGAAGAGCGCGATGCCCCCAAGGACGAGCACCTTCAGGCGCCGACGGCGCGCTGGATCGGGCTCAGAGGTAGTTCTGCCAGATATAGTGGACATACTGCGACTCCCAGATCGCAATGAAGATCAGGTAGAGGATGAACAACGCGTAAGGGAGCAGAATGATCGCGCGTATGTTGCGGCGCTCGTCGCCCAGGTGCATGAAGGTCATCACGATGTAGGTGGCCTTCACCAGGGTGAGGAAAACGAAGGTCCATTTCACAGCGGACCAATGGCCGGGGAACCACTCCTTCCAATAGGCGCCCACGGCCACCTCGATGGCCGTGACCACTGCGAGCAGCCCGGTCACCATCCAGATCTTGCGGCGGATCTTCCGGCCCTCCTCCTCGCTATGATGGGCGTCGAGGCTGTATTCGATGATGTCGTCGCGCTCCATGTCAGCTGGTTGGTTGATCAGAGGAGGTAGAAGAAGGTGAACACGAACACCCAGACCAAGTCCACGAAGTGCCAGTACAGACCGGCCTTCTCCACCATCTCATAATGCCCGCGGCGGTGGAAGATGCCGCGCATGGCCATGATGAGGACGATGAGGTTGATGATCACCCCGCTGAAGACGTGGAAGCCGTGGAAGCCGGTGATGAAGAAGAAAAAGTTGGCGTACTGTGGCGGGCCGTACTCGTTGCGGGTCATGTTGGCGCCATCCACATAGCTCACACGGTTGTTCCAGATGGGCAGCGACTCCTCCCGGGAAAGCGGCTGTGCGCCTTCGGCGGGCTTCAGGTAGTGGCCGGGCTCGGCCTTCACCAGGTGAAAGCTGTCATGCGATGCGGGATCGTGCGTGTCGTGCTCATCGTTGTGCACCCAGAACTTCTCCCCCGTTGCCGTGGTCATGTATCCGCCGCTGCCGTGGATGAAATGGCTCCACTCCCACGCCTGGCTGCCCACGAAGAAAGCGCCGCCGATCACGGTGGCGAAGAGCCACTTGATCACTCCGCCCTTGTCCATGCGGTGCCCGGCCTCCACGGCGAGCACCATGGTCACCGAGCTGAAGATGAGGATGGCCGTCATCAGGGCCACGTAGATCAACGGGTAATCGCCGTGCAGGAACGGCAGGGCCCGGAAGACCTCCTCGCCGATGGGCCATGCCTCCGTGGTGCTGTGGCGCACGAAGCCGTAGGCCACCAGCAGACCGCTGAAGGTCAGCGCATCAGAAACCAGGAAGAACCACATCATCATCTTCCCGTAGCTGATGCTGAACGGGGAGCGGCCGCCGCCCCAGAGGACGTCGTTGCTCAGTGCTTTGGTCGCGTCGCCTGCCATGGTGGGGATTGACGGCCGCAATGTTAATGAACAAAGCGGAGGAACAGAAAGAGGTAGACCCAAAGGCCCCCGAGGAAGTGCCAATAGACCGTTCCGGCCCACAGGCCGACATGGTCCTGGGGCGTGTAGCGCCGCATCAGGGCCATGGCCGCCATCACCACCAGGGCCAGGAGTCCGAAGGCCACGTGGGCGGCATGAGCGGCGGTAAGGGTGTAGAAATAGGGGCCGGTGCGGTCCTTCTGCTCGGCGATCTCCGCATCCAGCTGGCGCTCGAAACCGGTGTCATCCGCGGTGTACCAGTGGCCGTTGGCCGGCACCAAGGGCAGGCCGTCCTTGGTCACGGTGAAATCCACGCCATAGGTGCCACCGATGCCCTCCAGCTTGTTGGGGCTGGGGGTGATGCCCAGCTCCACGAGCCGGCTCCAGCCCTTGAACTGAGAGGCGGTGAAGGCGATGCCCAAGGCCAGGGTGGCCAGGATAAGCGGCGCCACCACGCCGGTGGTGCCGCGCTTGGCAGCCCTCAGGGCAAGCTGAAGCGTGAGGCTCCCGGCGACCACGAACGCCGTGCTCCAGTAGAACGGCCCGGGCATGGTGATGCGCGTCCAGTAGCCTCCGCTCATGCTCACCACATAGGCGCTGGTGAGGCCCGCGAAGAACATAACGATGGCGAAGCAGATGAGCCAGGTGACCATTCGGCGGGCGCGCGCGGCTCGCTCGCGCTCCTCTGCCGGCGTGAAGGTGTCCAGGGTGTCTGCGGTCATGGGCGATCGATGACGTAGGCCAGTTGCACGATCGGCAGGTAGAGGAAGCTGGCGAACATCAGTCGTCTGGCGTCCTTGCGATCGTGCGTGCGGAACAGCTGCCACGCAGGCCAAGCCATCACCAGGCCCAGCAGCACGGCGGTCGCCATGGCATAGGGGCCGATGAAGCCGAAGACCCAGGGAAGCATGCCGACCGGGACAACAAACAAGGTGTACAGAAGGATCAGGAAGGCGCTGCGTCCATCCGTGCGGCCCGGTGAGGGGAGCATGCGGAAGCCGGCCCGGGCGTAATCCTCATCGAGCACCCAGGCGATGGCCCAGAAGTGCGGGAACTGCCACATGAACTGCATGGCGAAGAGCAGGCCCGGACCCAGCCCGAATTGCCCGGTGGCGGCCACGTAGCCGAGCATGGGCGGAAAAGCGCCGGGGAATGCCCCTACGAAGACCGCCCAAGGCGAGCGCTTCTTCAGCGGGGTGTAAAGCGCCACGTACATGAACAGGGAGATGAAGCCCAGGATGCCCGTCAAGGGCCCGAAGGCCATCCACAGCAGGAAAGTGCCCAGGCCTCCAGCGATGAAGGCCGCCCACACCGCCTCGGTCACCGATAGCGCGCCCCGCACCAGCGGGCGTTCTGCGGTGCGCAGCATGAGCGCATCCTCGCGGACCTCGAGCACCTGGTTGAGCGCATTGCTGGCACCGGTCAGGAGCGTGCCACCGACCGCGAGGACCAGCAGCGCCAGCGCATCGAAGCCGCCCTCGGGCATGCCCATCAGGTAGCCCAGCACCGCACTCACCACCACCAGGGAGGCCAGCCGCAGCTTGAAGAGCACCGCCACCTCGCGCAGCCGGAAGACCACTGTGCGCGAGGATGCGTATGCCTGAGGCTTGCTCAACGGACCGGAAATGCCGCCGGGTCATCCCTGCGGCGGCGCAAAAGTACCGTTCCCCAGCGAACGATCACTGCAGCACATACCGCACCTCCTGCTCCGGATGCCGGTCGCGGAAATGGCACACCAGGCCCACGCGGAACACCTGGGTCCATTCACCCGGGCCGCTGGCCGGCATGCTGCCGCGCGCGAGCCACGAGACCTCCAGCCGGGTGGCCGACGCGGGATCCACCAGCCAGCCCGCGCGCAGCTCGCCGTGGAAGAGGGAGTACTCCTCCAGCATGCCGATGCGGTAGCCATAGCTGCGGAAAGCCCCCGAGGCCACGGTGGGGCGCTCCGTCTCCGGCCGGAAGATGCTGTTGCCGAAGCTCTCCAGGGTGTCCCGCCCCAGCCAGGCCATGCTGGCCCGCACCCCTAGGAGCCAGCGCTCGCGCGACCATTCGCCCTGCGCGATGGCCTCCTGGAAATTGGACCCGTAGGGATGCGTCAGCGGCTGCCCCATGTGGGCGTAGTTCTGCCGCGTATCGCTGTGGGTGTACATGAAGGGTCGCACCATGTTCCATTCCGCCCGCAGCATCAGCCCTGGCACCCGGAAGGCCTCGCGCGCCACGAAGCCCAGCTGCACGGCTTGCTTATTGGCATACCAGCCATCGCCCGCGCGCACCTCGCGCAGCAGGAACTCATCCAGCATGAGCTGGCTGTAGAGCAGGCCCGAACGGCCCACCTTGATGTTCACCGCGAAACCGAGCAAGGCGTTATCCGGGGAGCCCACGCTGTACTCCACCGGACGGTAGAAGATCACCGGATTCAGGTAGTTGACGTCGAAGCCCCGCGGATAGAGGCTGTCTCCCCGGCTCCAAACGATGGCCTCGAAGAGGGCAAGGTTGATGCGCCGGTGCGCATTCACCGAGAGGTAGTGCATGCTGGCGTACTTCCGCTCGAAGCGCGTGGAGACGCCCCCCGCTCCGCGGATGTCGTTCATCACCGTGAAGAGGTTCACGTACTTGAAGCGCCAGGCCGTGGTGGTGATGCGCAGGAAGGGATAGCTGGTGGCCTCGCTGCTGAGGAAGAGCGAGCGATGGCCTTCACCGAACGCATTCTTGCCGCGCCCAAGGGTGAGGTTGAAGTACTTGCCCGGGTCCCAGCTGACCTGCGCGTTCCAATCGTAATGCGCGAAACCGGCCCCATCGCTGAATGCATAGCCTTCCCCGGTGGTGACCTGCGTGGCGCGGGCCAAGGTGTCGAGGTAGCCCGGGAGGCGCTCGGACCAGCCTTGGGCGTCGGCATGCAGGGTGAGCCGGGCGCCGATGTCCTGTTCCATCCAGAAGCCCGCTCCGGCGCGGTGGCCGATGACGGAGGCGGAGTCCAGGCCCAGGTTGCCGGAGAGGTCGAGCAGCGGCCCCCAGCGGAACCGGCGGCCGTTCCGGGCGCCCGACCAGCGGTCGAGGGCAGGCAGCCAGGCCGCAGGGCGAAGGCTATCCTGTGGGTCGGCCTGCCGCAGGTCCGTGAGGCGGTAGGGGCGGATCGCGGTATGCGCCGGCGAGCCTACGGCCTGCAGCGCCGCAGCGAAGGGGCGCTCCACTTCTCGGCTCAGCGGCATCCACCCGGCCTGGCCTTGCGCCACAAGCGCGGCCGCAAGGGCCCATGCACCGGCGAAGCCCCTCATGCCTTTTCCGGCTTGGGCCAGGCGAAGGGCAGCAGCGCCAAGGCCATCGCCGTGGTGCCCAGTACCATCAGGCCCACATTCGGCTGCCACTTCCGCGTCACCAGGCTCAGGGCGATCACCGCCACCACATAGCCGTAGATGGCCCAGGTGGTGCCGCGATGGCCCAGCCCCAGCGCCAGGAGCCGGTGATGGATGTGGTTGCGGTCGGCCGCGAAAGGCGAAATGCCGCGCGCCATGCGCACCACGAAGACGCGCAGCGTGTCCACCAGCGGATAGGCCAGCACCGACATGGCGAAGAGGGGCGTGGGCAGCAGCCGGAGGTTGTCGGGCAGCCTTGAGGTGTCATGGTCCACCACCTTCATGGCCAGCACGGACAGCACGGCGCCGATGATCAGGGACCCGCTGTCGCCCATGAAGACCCGCGCCGGATGCAGGTTGAACACGAGGAATCCGGCCAGCGCTCCGGCCAGCACGAAGGCCAGCAGCGCCAGCGCCACGTCGCCGGCGAGGTAGAGCCACGTGCCGTAGGCCAGCGAGGCGATGAGGCCCACGCCTCCGGCAAGGCCATCCACGCCATCGATGAGGTTCATGCCGTTCACCACCACCACGTAGACGAAGAAGGAGAAGGCGATGCTGGCGGCCTCCGGAAGCTCGTAGAGGCCGAGGATCCCGTGCATGTCGGTGATGCGGATGCCGGCCATCACCACCAGGATGTAGCCCACGATCATATGCCCCACGAGCTTCTTCACCGGCGAGAAGCCCACGATGTCGTCCTTCACGCCGATGAAGAAGAGGAGCACGAGTGCGGCGATGACGAACTTGAAGTCGTTGTATGCCGCTCCCATGGCGGCATAGAGCTCCCGGTAGGGCGTGCCGTCGGGGTCCGTCACCTGGCCCTTGGGGAACCAGAGCGCATAGGAGAAGATGATGGCGGCGAAGATGATGATGCCCCCGATGGTGGGCACGCTGCGGTGATGCAGCTTGCGGGCCTCGCTGGGCTCGTCGACCAGGTGCTTCATCCGCGCCACCTTGATGAGCGAGGGCATGGTGAAGAGCACCACCACGAAGGCCGTGAGGCAGCTCAGGAGCAGGATGTAGCCGTGCTGTTCCACGTCGCGGAGGGCGGATTCAAAGGTCGTAATAGCGGTTGAAGAGCACGGTATGCACGCCGATGTACCAGTAGCCGCTCTGGAAGATGTCGTTCGCCCCGGGGGCATCGCGGCGGCGGAAACCCCCGATCAGCCGCAGGTTGGTGTTCGGGTTCACCAGCCAGGAGAGGCTCGCATCCAGGAAGAAGACCGTGCGCTCGATGGCTTCGCCCTCCGTGGCGCTTCCGGTGTCCGGCTTGTCCAGGTCGGTGCCCAGGTTGAGCGAATCGGCCGGATCGCCGGTCCGGACGGACAGGCTGGCCTGCGCCCGCAGCATCCAGCGGCGGTAGCCGTATTCCACGATGCCCACCGCCTCGCCATAAGCATTGCCGAGCGGATTCGCCATCGCCTGGCCGCCGTGCATGTAGGCCTGCTCGGGCCGCTGGCCCATGTACATGAAAGCGGTGGCGGCATTGTACTCGGCCTGCAGGTGCAGGCCGGGCAGGCCCAGGTCGAAGGCGCGGGCTCCGGCCTGCCAGGCGTAGCGCCCTGGGCCATCGGTGGCCACCTGGCCGTAGGCATAGGCCTTGTCCGTCAGTTTCAGGCGCAGGTCCAGTCCCGCCAGCGAACTGCTCAGGCCATCGAACCCAAGCGCGGCCGTATTGATGCCCATCACGGGATTCAGGGCCAGCGGGTCCAGGGGCTTCACGCCGTCCTCGCCGATGCTGCGGAAGAGCGTGGCCTCGAACACCCCGAGCTGCACACGGCCGAGGTCCACGGAGAGGTGGTGGAAGGTGCCGCGCATCCAGCCGAACAGCGTCTCGCTGCTGGTGCCGGCGTTCAACCGGTCGTCGCGGGTGACGCCGTGCATGAGCTTGGTGTACCAAGCCGTGTACTGCCAGCGCTTGTTGGGGCTGAGCAGGCTGAGCTTGAGGAAGGGGGCGTTCATGGCATTGTCGCTGAGCAGCACGCTGCGGTAGCCGTGCCCCACGAAGTGCTTGCCATGGCCTGCCTGTACGTTCACCCAGGCCGCCGGGGTCCAGCTCACCACGCCCTGCGACCAGCCGTAATCGAGTTCGTTGCCGTTGGCGAGCTTCACACGGCCCTGACCGGGGAGCACGCCGGTCTCCAGCACCCGCCGGAAGAGGTACTGCGGCACCCTTCCCTGGTTCTCGTGGAACATGGTCTGGAAGGAGACCTTGCTGCCAAGGTCGCCCCGGATCAGGAAGCCCCGCGTGCTGAAGGCGAACTGGTTCGTATCGGCATAGGCCGTGGGATCGCCCCGGTCACTGCCATATTCCACGCTCAGGATGGGATCGACGCTGAGGGCGACGTCCCCCTCGCGCATCACCAGCAGCCGGTCGCGGAAGAGCTTGGTGGTGATCCAGTAGTAGTACCGGGCGCTGTCCACCCGGTGGCCCATCACGCCGCGCAGGTCGGCACGGCTCTCGATCACGGGCTTGAGGCCGGTGTGGATCCGGGCATCGCGGCGGGCGGCGTTCCGCTCCAGGTCGATGCCGAAGTCGCGCTGCAAGGGCACGTCGTTCTGCTGGGCGCGCAGGACGCCGGCGATCAGCAGCAGGACGGAGAACAGCGGGGAACGCGCCATGGCAAGGCCGCCGAAGGTAGCCTACGCCGGAAAAGCGAAGCCCCGGTCGCCCGGGGCTCCATTCGGTTCGATGCCTCACCCTAGGCCTTCGCCAACTCGCTCTTGGCGAACTCGGCGTACACCGCGGTGATGCCTTCGCGCAGCCCGATGCGGTGCTTCCAGCCCAGGTTGTGCAGGCGGCTCACGTCCATCAGCTTGCGCGGCGTGCCGTCGGGCTTCTCGGTGTTCCACTTCAGCTCTCCGGTGTAGCCCACGATGTCCTTGATCATCTCGGCCAGGGCCTTGATGGTGAGGTCCTCGCCCGTGCCGATGTTGAGGAAGAGCTCCTCGTCGTAGTTCTTCATGAGGAAGTAGCAGGCATCGGCGAGGTCGTCCACGTGCAGGAGCTCCCGCATGGGCGAGCCCGTGCCCCACACCTCCACGCTCGGCGCGCCCGTCACCTTGGCGGTGTGGAACTTGCGGATGAGCGCCGGCAGCACGTGGCTGTTGTTGAGGTCGTAGTTGTCGTTGGGCCCGTAGAGGTTCGTGGGCATCGCGCTGATGTAGTTGCACCCGTACTGACGGCGGTAGCTCTCGGCCAGCTTGATGCCCGCGATCTTGGCGATGGCGTAGGGCTCGTTGGTCTGCTCGAGCAGCCCGGTGAGCAGGCTCTCCTCCTTCAGCGGCTGGGGAGCCATCTTCGGATAGATGCACGAGGAGCCCAGGAAGAGCAGCTTCTTCACCCCGTTCTCGTAGGCCGAGTGGATGATGTTGCTCTCGATCATCAGGTTCTCGTACAGGAACTGGGCGCGGTACACATTGTTGGCGTGGATGCCTCCCACCTTGGCCGCGGCGAGGTACACGTACGCGGGTTTCTCCTGGGCGAAGAAGTCGCGCACGGCCTGCTGCTCAACCAGGTTCAGTTCCTTGCTGGTGCGCACCACGATATTGGTGTGGCCCTCGGCCTGCAGCTTGCGCACGATGGCGCTGCCCACCATGCCGCGGTGGCCGGCCACGTAGATCTTGTCTTGCTTGTTCATGAGAGGATCTGTGGGGGCGCATCATGATGCGCCCGTACATCATTCCTGTTCGTGCAGGATCTTGTGGCCGCCTTTCTTCAGGTACACGTCGCGCTTGAAGAGCTCCAGGTCGCTGGCCATCATCTCCTTCACCAGGGCCTTCAGGTCGTACTTGTGCTTCCAGCCCAGCTCGCGCATGGCCTTGGTGGGGTCGCCCTCCAGGTGGTCCACCTCGGCGGGACGGTAGTAGCGCTTGTCGATGGCCACGAGCACCTTGCCGGACTTCCTGTCGACCCCCTTCTCCTTCTCGCCCTTACCCTTCCACTCCAGCTTGATGCCCACCTCTCCGAAGGCGAGGTCCACGAAGTGGCGCACGGTGTAGGTCTTGCCTGTGGCGAGCACGTAGTCGTCGGGCTTCTTCGCCTGCAGCATCAGCCACATGCCCTCCACGTAGTCCTTGGCGTGGCCCCAGTCGCGCTTGGCGTCGAGGTTGCCCAGGTAGAGCGTGTCCTGCAGGCCCAGCTTGATCTTGGCCGCGGCGCGCGTGATCTTGCGGGTCACGAAGGTCTCGCCGCGCAGCGGGCTCTCGTGGTTGAAGAGGATGCCGTTGCAGGCGAAGATGCCGTAGCTCTCGCGGTAGTTCTTGGTGATCCAGAAGCCGTACAGCTTGGCTACGCCGTAAGGGCTGCGCGGGTGGAAGGGGGTCTCCTCGTTCTGCGCATGCGGACGCACACCGCCGTATAGCTCGGATGTGGAGGCCTGGTAGAACTTGGTCTTCTTCTCGAGGCCCAGGATGCGGATGGCCTCCAGGAATCGCAGCGTGCCGATGCCGTCGGCGTTGGCCGTGTACTCGGGCATCTCGAAGCTCACGTGCACATGGCTCATCGCGGCCAGGTTGTAGATCTCGTCCGGTTGGATCTGCTGCACCAGGCGCAGGCAGTTGACGCTGTCGGTGAGGTCGCCGTAGTGCAGGTGGAAGGGGCGGCCCTTCTCGTGCATGTCGTGGTACAGGTGGTCGATGCGGTCCGTGTTGAAGAGCGAGCTGCGGCGCTTCACGCCGTGCACCTCGTAGCCCTTGTTCAGCAGGAGCTCGCTCAGGTAGGCGCCGTCCTGACCGGTGACGCCGGTGATCAGGGCCACCTTCCGCTTCTTCGATGATCCGTTCTTCTTGGCCATGTTTCGCGCACCGCTGCCCGCGGCGCCAGATTGGTGTTATTGGACGATGAACCAGTTGTTCACCAGTGATTGCTTGTTGTAGCGCATCGCGGCGCCGGTGGTCACATCGATGAGCGTACAGCCCGCCTCGTTGGCGATGGCGTGTCCGGCGGCCGTGTCCCACTCCATGGTGGGTGCATAGCGCGGATAGGCATCGGCCGCTCCCTCGGCCACCAGGCAGATCTTCAGCGCGCTGCCCATGCTGGTGAGCGCAACGGCGCCGTGCTCCTGCTCCATGCGCTGGATGAACGCCTCGGTCTCCGGGCTCGGGTGGGACCGGCTGGCCACGATGGTATAGGCGTCACGGGAATGGGGCACGGGCAATCGCTCGCTGGCGGCGGCCCGCTCATACGCACCGCCCGGGCCCCAGGTTGCTGCGCCCTGCTGGCGGTACGCACCGGCACCCGGCCACGCGAAGTAGAGCCTGTCCATTACGGGCACATACAGCACACCGGCCATCGGCCTTGCCGCACCCAGCGGCCCGGACGGCGCGCCATCGCGCTCCATCAACGCGATATTCACGGTGAATTCCCCGTTGCGCTTGACGAATTCCTTGGTGCCATCGAGCGGATCGACCAGCCAGTACCGCGACCAGCGCTGGCGCTCCGCCATGTCCATCTCACGCCCCTCCTCACTGAGCACCGGCAGCCCCGTCCGGGCGAGGATGGCGGCGATGGCCGCATGGGCACGCTTGTCGGCCTCCGTCAGCGGACTCTTGTCCGCCTTCTGCTCGGAGGTGAAATCGGTGCCGTAGACCTGAAGGATCTCACGGCCAGCGGCAAAAGCCGCCTCGATGGCCGCCTCCACGAACGGCATCACTTCATGCTGCATGCGGCCAAAGGTACCCGCAGGTCCAGCGGCGGCAGATCCACGGCCGCACATCCATGAAACGGGCCGTGTTGATCCCGGCTATTTGCCCAGGATCTTGAACATGCCGGTGCCGCAGGTGGGGCACACGCCCTTCATCGCTTTCCGGCCGTTGGCCATTTCCACTTTCTTGGCGTCCTTCATTTCGCGCTTGGCTTTGCACTTCACGCAGTAGGCTTCAACGGCGGGCATGGTCGTAGGGATTAGGGTTCAACGTGACGGCAAGGTATCCGACCGGCGCATTGAGGAGCATGAATGAAGCGGCAGGTTTTCAACAAGCGGTCCTCCGCCTACATCAACCGCGCCCCGTTCGGCAGCGGCCGCTCCACCGCCGTGAGCACGATATGGCCGTTCGCGTCGGGGAAACCCGTGACGAGGCACTCGCTCATCACACTGCCGATCTGCTTGGGCGGGAAGTTGATCACCGCCACCACCTGCCGCCCGATCAGTTCCTCCTTGGTGTAATGCTTGGTGATCTGCGCGCTGCTGCGCTTCACCCCGTGCGGACCGAAGTCGATGGTGAGCACATAGGCCGGCTTGCGGGCGTTGGGCAGGTCCTCCGCGGCCAGCACGGTGCCCACACTGAGGTGGACCTTTTCGAAGTCGGCCCAGCTGACGGGGTTCATGGCTCAATAGCCCCCACCCCCACCCTGCCCGCGCTCGATCGGATGCCAGGTGGTCTTCACTTCCTGGGTGTCGAGGATGAAGTAGGGGCTCTGTGCTTCCTCGCTATTCCAGTCGCTCACCTTCGGGTACACCACGCGCTTCAGGTTGCAGGTGGCCTCGCTATCGAGCATGGTGCGCTCCTCCTTGGAAGCGTCGGCCACAACGACCGCGTTGATGTCCATGTGCGCCACCAGGGGCTTGAGCAGTTCGCTGCGGAAGCCGGTGAGCAGGTTCACCACGCCGCCGGGCAGGTCGCTGGTGGCGAGCACCTCGGTGAAGGTGACCGCCGGCAGGGGATGCTTCTCACTGGCCACCACCACGCAGGTGTTGCCTCCGGCGATCACGGGGGCGATCAGGCTCACGAGCTCCAGGAGGCCGTTGCTCCCTGCACACTGGATGCCCACAACGCCCGTGGGCTCGTACACGCTGAAGTTGAAGTGCGAAGAGTTCGTGGGGTTCACGCTGCTGAAGAGCGCCTGGTACTTGTCGCACCAGCCGGCGTAGTGGATCCAGCGGTCGATGGCGGCGGCCACCTCGGCCTCGGCCTGCTTGGGCGTGGCGCCGTGCAGCACCAGCTCGTGCACGAACTGCGCGCTGCGGCCCTCGAGCATCTCGCCGATGCGGTAGAGGATCTGGCTGCGGTTGAAGGCGCTGCGACCGGCCCAGCCGCCCACGGCCCCGCGCGCGGCCACCACGGCATCGCGCACGTCCTTGCGGCTGCTGCGGCACACATTGGCCAGCGGCTTGCCATCGGCGCCTTTCGGCTGATAGTAGCGCCCGCTCTCGGTGCGGGGGAACTTGCCACCGATGAAGATCTTGTAGGTCTTCATCACGGGGAGGCGCTCGGCCTTCTTGGCTGAACCGTTCGTGCTGTGACCGTTGATGTCGGCCTTTACGGGTGCGGGCTTGGAGAGGGTCTTGGCCATCGGGTCCGATTGCGAAGCCAAAGCTACGGCCTGACGACCATCACCTCACGACCTGCACCCGAAGGGCTCAGGCCTGCTTCGCCATGCGCACCACGCGGAAGTTGAACATGGCGTCCTGCAGGGTGCCGTACAGCCGTACCCAGATCGGCAGCAGCTGCTCGGTGCCGCGCGCCATGGTGATGTCGCCCAGGTCGATCATCTCCGCATCGGTCCAGCCGAAGGAACGCAGCAGGGCACGCACCTCGCTCTTGGCGCCGGCATCATTGCCGCAGAGGAACATGTGATGCTCCTCCGGCAGCAGGCGCGGGGCCACCATCAGGAAGCAGGTGAGCGTGTTGAGGCCCTTCACCACCTTGAGCTGCGGGAAGGCGCGCTGCAGCTGCTCGCCCAGCGAGTCCGTGTTGCACACCGAGAGGCTCGGGGGAAAGCCCTTCGAGAAGTCGAGCGGATTGGCGATGTCCAGCATCACCTTGCCGCTGAGGTGCGCTTCGCCGGCGTGCTTCAGCGCCTCCATGGAGCCGTGCCCGCTGGTGGCGTTCACCAGCAGCTCGCCGTGCGCGGCCGCCTCGGCGAAGGTGCCGAGCTTCACCGTGGGGTGCGCGGCCAGCCAGTCCTTCAGCGGGGGTCGCCCGAAGCCGTCCCTGTCCGCGCGGGCCATGCTCTGCTCCACGCTGCGTGTGCCGAGCACCACCGTGTGCCCCAGGCTGTCCAGTTTCTCGGCGATGGTCTGTGCGACCACCCCCGTTCCGAATACACCGATCTTCATGGTTGTGCGTATTGGTTTCGTTTCCTTAGCCCATGCGAAGATGACCGGCCTCTATACTTTCCACAAGGACTGTCACGGAGGATAGTATGAGCTGCCGGCGCCCGGTTAGGCGCCGCTGCAAGGCCGGGATCCCGCAGCAACTTTTCAACACCATGATCATCGAAGGCAACGAGTACCGGATCAAGCTCCACGGGCGCGTCTATCACTGCGCGCTGGATGTCACCATGGAGCTGGTGGGCGGTAAGTGGAAGGCCATCGTGCTGTGGTACCTGCGCAAGGACAAGAAGCGCTTCAGCGAGCTACGCAAGCTGATCCCGGGCATAACGGAGAAAATGCTCTCCATGCAATTGCGCCAGCTGGAGCGCGATGGCTTCGTGAGCCGGAAGGTGCATGCCGAAGTTCCACCGCGCGTGGAATACGCGCTCACGCCACACGGCCGCACATTGCTGCCCTTGCTGGAAGAGATCGCCAAGTGGGGTCGCATGATGGGCGAGAAGCATGGCAGCATCGAGAAGGTGGAACGGCCGGCGAAGAGAAAGGTGGTGCGGAAGGCCAAGGCGGTTTAGCCGTGCACCGAGCTACCTTGGTCCTACTGAAAACATCCCATGTCCCGACACGTCACCGGCATCGGCGGGCTCTTCTTCCGCGCCAACGACCACAAGGCCCTGGCCAGGTGGTACTACGAACACTTCGGCATCAACGACCAGGAGAACGGCTGGGTGTGGCAGCAGGATGCCGGGCCCACGGTGTTCTCGCCCTTCAAGAAGGACACCGACTACTTCGGGAGCGACACACAGCAGTTCATGCTGAACCTGCGCGTGCAGGACCTGGATGGGCTGCTGAAGAAGCTCGAAGCGGCCGGCGTGCGCATCGATCCCAAGCGCATGGACGAGGACTACGGCCGCTTCGCGTGGGTGTATGATCCCGAGGGGAACAAGATCGAGCTGTGGGAGCCGAAGTAGAGGAAATGAAGTACC
>ERZ761607.1353-NODE-1353-length-31316-cov-6.058827_pt1 | contig 31316 bp, 30 predicted proteins | sample MGYA00511164_ERZ761607 | MGnify/ENA primary metagenome ERZ761607 (study PRJEB28899, sample SAMN02445080) | bioreactor sludge metagenome | biome: EBPR sludge | place: Australia: Brisbane, Thorneside Wastewater Treatment Plant | collected 2011-06-22 ... | reverse complement strand
TTTTGAACCTGTGACGGCGCGCCAGATCCTGATCCGCCTGCAGAACAACGTCAAGCTCGCCGCCAGCACGGCCGTGCGCCGCAACGACCTGGTCAACGAGCTGAACCAGGCGATCTACACGCCGTGCCCGATCTGCGCCGAGGACAAGACCCGCCCGCCGACCTGGTCGATTCGCGCCGACCGCGTGGTCCAGGACCGCGAGAAGCAGATCGTCTACTACCGGAACGCCGTGATCGAGATGTGGGGCGTGCCGGTCTTCTACGCGCCGGTCTTCTGGCACGCCGACCCCGGCGCGGGGCGCAAGTCCGGGCTGCTGGCCCCCAAGATCGTCGGCTCCGAACGTCGCGGTCTGTCCTACGAGCAGCCCTACGCCTGGATCATCTCGCCGTCCCAGGACCTGGTGATCAGCCCGCAGATCAACACCAAGGTCAATCCGCTGGTGAACTTCCAGTGGCGCAAGCGGTTCTGGTCCGGACAGGTCAACGCCCGCTTCGGCTACACCTACGAAAAGGACCTGGACAGCGACGGCGATCGGATCGGCGACCTGACCTCGCGCAGCTACATCCTGGCCGACGGCGCCTTCCGCATCGACGAGAACTGGCGCTGGGGCTTCGCGGCCGAGCGGACCAGCGACGACCTGCTGTTCGACAAGTATGACATCGGCGACGTCTACGGCCAACGCGGCCTGCTGCCGTCCGACGACCGCCGCCTGACCTCGCAGGTCTATGCGGAACGCCAGGACGAGCGATCCTATCTGTCGGTTTCGGCGCTCAGCATCCAGGGCCTGCGCCCGACCGACATCGACCGCGCCTTCCCGACCATCGCGCCGCTGGTCGAGGGGCGCTGGGAGCCCTCGGGACCCGTCCTCGGCGGCCGCCTGCGCCTGCAGGGCAGCGCCGTCGCCCTGACCCGCGAACAGTCCCAATTCGTCGCGACCCAGCCCGGCGCGGACAGCCGCCGGGCCAGCCTCCTCGCCGACTGGCGGACCACCTGGACTTCCGCCTCCGGCCTGCGTCTGTCGCCGTTCGCGCAACTGCGCGGCGACGTCTACAGCCTGGACGACCTGCCGGCGCCCGGCGCGCCCTCGGAGACCGTGACCCGCGCCGTCGGCGTGGCCGGGGTCGATGTCAGCTTCCCGCTCTGGCGGCGGGACGGCGACCGCACGATCGTGTTGGAGCCGCTGCTGCAGATCGCCCTGTCGCCCGAGACGGATTTCGGCGCCCGCATCCCCAACGAAGATTCCGTCGTGCTCGAATACGACGAGACCAATCTGCTGCGCGCCAACAAGTTCCCCGGCTTTGACCTCTACGAGGGCGGCCAGCGGATCAACGTGGGCGCGCGCGCGACCGTCGCCTACGACGATGGCCGCGGCGGCAGCCTGCTGGTCGGCCGCACCTTCCGCGCCGAGCCGGACCCGCAGTTTCCCGTCCGCAGCGGACTGCAGACCGAAACATCCGACTGGATCGTCGCCGCCGAGGGCCGCCCGATGAAGGGCGTCAGCTTCTTCTCCCGCGCCCGCTTCAGCGAGGAAGAGGGCGACGTGCGCCGGATCGAAGCCGGCGTGAACGTCGAGACCGCGCGCGCGCGCGGCTTCGTGCGCTACCTTCGCGACAACCAGGACATCACCGGTGTCCAGCGTGAGGACCTCGACTTCGCCGGAGAGGTCATGATCAGCGGCAACTGGGGCGTCACTTTCGCCGGGGTCCGCGACGTCGAGAGCGACGTCTGGCGCCGCCAGGAGTTCGGCGCCCTGTACCGGGACGACTGCCTCGACATCGCCGTGGTCTGGGTGCACGAGGAAACCTACAACCGGACGCTGGGTCCATCGGACTCGGTGATCCTGCGCCTAACGCTCGCCACATTGGGCGATAAAGGCTATGGCCAATGACGAACGGCCGGAACGAGACTTTCCCGCCCGCCGGAGCATTCAGGGGAACTATGAGATTGATGAAGTCGGCGCGTAGCGTGACGGGGCTGGCCATGGCGGCTGTGTCCGCCCTGAGCCTCGGCTTCGCCCCCGTGGCACAGGCCCAGGAGGCGCCCCCGGTTCCCGGTTCCGCCGAAGCGGCCCTCTCCGCGATGCCGGAATCGACGCTCGGTGAAAGCGTCGCCGCGATCGTCAACGACGACATCATCTCGACCTACGACCTGGTCCAGCGCATGCGTCTGCTGGCCGTGACCGCCGGAATTCAGCCCGACGAGGACACGATCCCGCAGCTGCAGCGCGAAGCCATGCGGTCGCTGATCGAGGAACGGCTGCAGATCCAGGAGCTGCGGAAGGTCGAGAAGGAACACAAGGCCGACATCGTCGCCACCGACGCCGACGTCGATGCCGAACTGGCCGAGATCGCCCGCAGCAACAACATGACGGGCGAGCAGATGCTGGCCCAACTGCGCGCCCAGGGCATCGGGCCGGAGACCCTGCGCGAGCAGATTCGCGCCGAGGTCAGCTGGCAGGGTTACATCCGGGGCCGTTACGGCTCGCGCCTGCGCATCGGCCAGGATCAGATCAAGGCCGTCCAGGAGCAGCTGACCGCTTCGGCCAGCAAGCCGCAGTACCAGATCAGCGAAGTCGTCATCGATCCCACCCGGGTCGGCGGCGTCGACAACGCCGTCCAGGGGGCCGGCCAGCTGATCGCGCAGATCCAGCAGGGCGCGCCCTTCCCGGCCGTGGCCCGCCAGTTCTCCTCCTCGGCGACCGCCGCTAACGGCGGCGACGCCGGCTGGATCGGTTCGGGCGAGACGCCGCCCGAAGTCGAGGCGGTACTCGAGCAGCTGCGCCCCGGACAGCTGTCGAACCCGATCGTCACCCAGGATGGCGTCTACATCGTCTATCTGCGCGACAAGCGCGCCGGCTCCAACGTCCAGCTGGTCACGCTCAAACAGGCCGCCGTGCCGCTGGCTCAGGACGCGTCGCCCGAGCAGGTGCAGGCCGCAGCGACGCTGCTTGAATCCCTGCGGCCGCAGGTGACCGGCTGCGCCGACCTGGAGACCAAGGCCGGCGCCGTCGAGGGCGTCATGGCCGGCGATCTCGGCGAGGCGGAAATCGCCGGGCTGACCGAGGGCTTCCAGGCCGCCGTGGCCAGCACGCCGGATGGCCAACTGTCGCAGCCGATCCGCACCAACGCGGGCCTGCACGTCATCATGGTCTGCGGCCGTCGTCAGAGCGGCGCCCAGATCCCGACGGCGCAGCAGATCGAAAGCCGCCTGGTCGGCCAGCAGCTTTCGATGATATCCCGGCGTCTGCTCCGCGACCTCCGCGGCACCGCCACCATCGAGCAACGTTGACGCGACCCCCACTGGCCCTGAGCCTCGGCGACCCCGCCGGGATCGGCCCCGAAATCACCGTCAAGGCCTGGCGGGCGCTGCGCGACGGCGGCCCCGCCTTCATGGTCGTCGGAGACAGCCTCGCGCTGGAATCGGCGCCGGGGGGCGGCGGTCCGGTGGCGACGGTGACGGGCCCGGAGGAAGCCGCCCGCGTCTTCCCCGACGCCATTCCGGTTCTCGACCTGCCGCTGACGACGCCGGTGGTCGCGGGACAGCCGTCACCGGCCTACGCCGCCGCCGTGATCCGTTGGATCGAGACCGGGGTCGGCCTGGCCCTGTCGGGACAGGTCGGCGGCCTGGTCACCGCCCCGATCGCCAAGGCCCCCCTCTACGCCGCCGGCTTCGGCTTTCCCGGCCACACCGAGTTCCTCGCCGAGCTGACCGCCGCCAGCCGCCACGACGGCGCGCGCGGGCCGGTGATGATGCTGACCGCCGCCGATCTGCGGGTGGCGCTGGTGACCATCCACGAGCCGCTGGCGATGGTGTCCTCGCGGCTGACGATCGAGCGTATCGTCAACGCGGGTCTTGTCCTCGCCCAGGCCCTGCGGCGCGATTTCGGCATCGCCGCGCCGAGACTGGCCGTGGCCGGCCTCAACCCGCACGCCGGCGAGTCGGGGACCATCGGCCGGGAGGAGGTGGAGACCATCGCCCCCGCGGTCCGGGCGCTGCGTGAGCTGGACGTCGACGCCGTCGGCCCGTCGCCGGCCGACACCCTGTTCCACGCCGAGGCGCGGAGCCGCTACGACGCGGTGCTCTGCATGTATCACGACCAGGCCCTGATCCCGGTCAAGATGCTCGACTTCTGGGGCGGGGTGAACGTCACCCTGGGCCTGCCGATCGTGCGCACCTCGCCGGACCACGGCACGGGCTTCGACATCGCCGGCCGGGGCTTGGCCCGCGCCGACAGCCTGATCGCGGCTATCCGGCTGGCGGCCGAGATCGCGGCGCGGCGGGCGTAGAGGCCCTGCGTGCTTCGACACGCACTCTGCGAGCGCTGCTCAGCATGACTGGATTTGAAGCGCCTCTCCCCCTAGTCATCCTGAGCAGCCGCGAAGCGGCGTGTCGAAGGACGCAATGAGCCAGCTGGACACCCTCCCCCCGCTCCGCGAGAGCCTGGCCGAACACGGCCTGCTGGCCGACAAGAGCTTTGGCCAGCACTTCCTGCTGGACCTCAACATCACGCGGAAGATCGCGCGGCTGGCCGGGCCGTTGGAGGGCCAGACGGTGATCGAGGTCGGCCCCGGGCCCGGCGGCCTGACGCGGGCGCTGGTCGAGGCCGGCGCCAATGTCATCGCGGTGGAGAAGGACAGCCGCTTCCTGCCGCTGCTCAGCGAGCTGGCGGCAGTCTCAGACGGCCGCCTGACCGTGGTCGAGGGCGACGCTTTGAAGGTCGACGAGGCGGCGCTGGCCGGCGGGCCGGGGCATGTGGTCTCCAACCTCCCCTACAACGTCGGCACGCCGCTGCTGATCAAGTGGCTGACCGGGACGTGGCGGCCGGTCTCCATGACCCTGATGTTCCAGAAGGAAGTCGCCGACCGCATCGCCGCCCCGGCCGGCGCCGACGCCTACGGCCGGCTGAGCGTGGTCTCCCAGGCGCTAGCGAGAGCCAAGGTGGTCATGGACCTTCCCGCAAGAGCCTTCACCCCGCCGCCCAAGGTGGCCTCGGCGGTGGTCCGGCTGGACCCGCTGGAGGATGCCCCGCCGGCCGACCTGGTCGCGGCGCTGGAGAAGGTCACCGCCGCCGCCTTCGGCCAACGGCGGAAGATGCTGCGCTCGAGCCTCAAGGCGCTGGGCGGCGAGGCCCTCTGCGAGACGGCCGGCATCGACCCGAACGTGCGGGCCGAGACGGTGCCGGTGGAGGGGTTTCTCAGGTTGGCGCGGGCGCTTTCCAGCTAGCCTTCCCCAACCTCCGGAACGTCCTCCGCCAGCAGGTCCTGCACAAAGGGTTCGATCCAGGTGTTGCGGGCGGCCTTGCGGCGTTCGGCGTGGTAGATGTGGGCGAGTTCGGCGTAGGCGCGGTCGAAGTCGTCGTTCAGGACGACGTAGTCGAACACCTTCCAGTTCTCGAGCTCCTCCTTGGCCCGGGCGATCCGCTCGCGGATCACCGCCTCGCTGTCCTGCGAGCGGGCGTGCAGGCGGCGGCTCATCTCCGCCAGCGAGGGCGGCAGGATGTAGACGAGGACGCAGTCCTGCCTGGCCTGTTCGCAGATCTTCATGGCTCCCTGGAAGTCGATGTCGAACAGGGTGCTCTCGCCGCGGGCCAGCGCCTCCATGATCGGACCCCGCGGGCTGCCGTAGCGGTTGCCGTAGACCTCGGCCCATTCGAGGAACTCGCGCCGTTCGATCATGGCGTCGAAGGTGGGGCGATCGACGAAGTGGTAGTCGCGACCGTCGTGCTCGCCCGGCCGGGGCAGCCGCGTCGTGGCCGAGATCGACAGGTGCAGGTCGGAGTGGTCAGCCACCAGCCGGCGCGTCAGGGAGGTCTTTCCGACCCCCGACGGCGCCACGACCATCAGCATCAGGCCCCGCGTCGGCCGGGCCTCTTCACTCGACATTCTGCACCTGCTCGCGGAACTGCTCGATCACCGCTTTGAGGTCGAGGCCGATCGCGGTCAAGGCCGGCGTCGCCGATTTCGAGCACATCGTGTTGGCCTCGCGCATGAACTCCTGGGTCAGGAAGTCCAGCCGGCGGCCGGCGGCGCCCTCCCCGGCCATCAGGGCGCGGGCGGCGGCGACGTGGCCGGTCAGGCGATCGAGTTCCTCGCGCACGTCGGCCCGGGTGGCCATGACGGCGGCCTCCTGGACCACCCGCTCTTCCGGCGCGGCCTGTCCGAGCAGCTCGGCCATGCGGCGGGTGAAGCGGTCCCGGATCACGGCGGGATGGCCGGCCGACTCGGTCTCGGCGGCGGCGACGAGCGCCTCGATCCGGTCGATCAGCCCTCCGAGCACGGGGGTCAGGGCCGCGCCTTCGTCGAGCCGGGCGGACCGCAGGCCGTCAAGCGCCAGGGCGATGGAAGCCGCGATGGCCGCTTCAAGCGCGGCGCGGGCCTCCGGATCCTCCACCCCCTCGGCGGCCTCCAGAACGCCGCGAAGCGCCAGCAGGCCATCGGCGCGGGGCTTGCGGACGCGCTTGGCCTTCACCAGCGGCTCGACGGCGGCGAGGTAGCGCTCCAGCGCCGCGGCGTTGACCTGGACGGCGACGGCCGACTCGGCGCGACGCGTCTGAACGTTGACGCTGACCTGGCCGCGAGCGAAGCGCGCCTGGGCGGCGTCGCGAGCCGCCCTTTCCAGGGCGTCGAAGCCCGGCGGCGCCTTGAATCGGGTCTCAAGGTTGCGGCCGTTGACCGACCGGGCCTCGACCGCCCAGCTCCAGTCGCCGAGGGCGCCCTCGGCCCGGCCGAAGCCGGTCATCCCCGACAGGGCCATCTACTTGCCCGTCCTGGCGCGGTACTCGCGCCACTTGCGGACGTTCTCCTCGTGCTCGGCATAGGTCGCCGCGAAGGTGTGGCCGCCGGTGCCGTCGGCGACGAAGAACAGGTAGTCGGTCCGCGGCGGATCGAGCACGGCGGCCAGCGAGGCGCGGCCGGGATTGGCGATCGGCGTCGGCGGCAAGCCATCGATCAGATAGGTGTTGTAGGTGTTGGCCGGGTTTTCCAGCTCCGACTTCAGGATCCGGCGGCCGAGCGGTTTGCCCTTGGTGATGAAGTAGATGATCGTCGGGTCGCTCTCCAGCCGCATGCCCTTGCGCAGGCGGTTGGTGAAGACCGAGGCCACCTGCGGCCGCTCGCTGGCGACGCCGGTCTCCTTCTCGACGATCGAGGCCAGGATCACCGCCTCCTCAGGCGTTGTCACCGGCAGGCCCGGCTGGCGCTTCGACCACAGGGTGGCCAGCAGCGTATCGCGGGCGTCCATCATCCGCTGCAGGACCGCGGCGCGATCCTCGCCGCGCTGGAAGTCGTAGGTCTCTGGCAGCACCGTGCCCTCGGGCGGGGTCGGGGCGATGCCGGTGAGCGCTTCCTCGCGATTGAGGATCTCGATGACCATTTCCGAGGTCGCGCCCTCGGGGATGGTGACCTGGTGGCGCACGATGCGGCCGGCGCGGATGTCGTCCAGCACCCGCGCCATCGAGGCGCCGGAGGCGAATTCGTACTCGCCGGCCTTCAGTTCGCGCGCCGCGCCGGTCACCTGCGCGGCGGCCTTGAAGATCGCGCCCGACCGGATCACGCCCGCCCGCTCCAGCGAGGAGGCGATCTCGTTAAGGCCCGCGCCGCGCCGCAGCATCACCGAGGTGATCTCGCCGCCCTTCGCCTCCGGGCCCGGGCCGCGATAGGTCCAGACGGCCCACAGGCCGCCCAGCATCAGCGCGATGCAGAGCACGGCGAAGCCGCTCATGCCCATGATGACCAGCCGCCGCATCAACGGGAGCCCCTCGGATCTGGCGGCTTTTCTGCTCACGGAGCCTTCTTGAAGATCACGCAGGCATTGGTGCCCCCGAAGCCGAAGCTGTTCGACATCGCCGCCGTCATCTCAACCGGCTTCGCCTTGTGCGGGACCAGGTCGATCTCGGTGTCGAATTCCGGGTTGTCGAGGTTGATGGTCGGGGGAACCATCTGATCGCGCAGGGCCAGGATGGTGAAGATCGACTCCACCGCGCCCGCGGCGCCCAGCAGGTGGCCGGTCATCGACTTGGTCGACGACATCTTGGCGTTCTTCGCATGGTCGCCGAGCAGGCGGGTGACCGCGCCCAGCTCCAGGCCGTCGGCCATGGTCGAGGTGCCGTGGGCGTTGACGTAGCCGATGTCGGAGGCCTGGAGGCCCGAGTCCTTCAAGGCCGCCTTCATGGCGCGGAAGCCGCCGTCGCCGTCCTCGGACGGGGCGGTGATGTGGTAGGCGTCGCCCGACAGGCCGTAGCCGACCACCTCGGCATAGATCTTCGCGCCGCGGGCCTTGGCGTGCTCGTACTCCTCAAGCACGAGGATGCCCGCGCCCTCCCCCATCACGAACCCGCCGCGGTCCTTGTCGTAGGGGCGTGACGCCTTCTCGGGCGTGTCGTTGAAGTCGGTGGCCATGGCGCGGCAGGCGACGAAGCCGGCGACTCCGATCGGGCAGATCGAGGCCTCGGCCCCGCCCGCGATCATGATGTCGGCGTCGCCGTACTTGATCAGCCGAGCTGCGTCGCCGATGGCGTGGGCCCCCGTGGCGCAGGCGGTGACCACCGAGTGGTTCGGGCCCTTGAAGCCGTAGCGGATCGACACCTGGCCCGAGGCGAGGTTGATCAGGGCCGACGGGATGAAGAAGGGGCTGATGCGGCGCGGCCCCTTGTCGCGCAGCTCGATCGCCGTCTCGGCGATGGTGTTAAGACCGCCGATGCCCGAGCCGATGATCACGCCGGTGCGGTAGGCGGTTTCCTCGTCGATCTCCTTGAGACCGGCGTCGGCGACCGCTTCATCAGCGGCGGCCATGGCGTAGAGGATGAAGTCGTCGACCTTGCGCTGGTCCTTCGGCGCCATGGTCCCGCTGGGATCGAACGATCCCTCGACCTCGGGGCCGCCGCCGCCGCGGCCGTCGACGCGCGGGACTTCGCAGGCGACTTGGCAGCCGTAGTCGGTCGGGTCGAAGGTCGTGATCCGGCCGGCGCCGGACTTGCCCGCCAGGAGGTTCTTCCAGGTGACGTCCACCCCGTGGCCGAGGGGGGTCAGCAGACCGAGACCGGTGACGACGACACGACGCATGGGCTTACTCCCTGATGACCCGCGACCTGCTCAGATAGGGTTGCGGACAGCTCAAACGAAGACCGCCGCGCATACCGGGGAAACCGATAGCGCGGCGGCGAATCGAACGGACTGGGCCGACGGCTTAGCCGCCGACCTTCTCCGTGATGAACTTCACGGCGTCGCCGACCGTCTGGATGTGCTCGGCGGCGTCGTCGGGGATCTCGATGTCGAACTCTTCTTCGAACGCCATCACCAGCTCGACGTTGTCGAGGCTGTCGGCGCCGAGGTCGTCGATGAAGCTGGCCTTCTCGGTGACCTTTTCCGGATCGGCATCGAGGTGCTCGATGACGATCTTACGCACACGCTCGAGAATGTCGGACATTCTGTAGGGTCCTCTTTGGTATTGTCGTGGCCGCGCCAGCAAGGCCGGACACGGGAAATCGCGCTTCGCCTATCACGTTCCTTCCGGGGTGGCCAGCGGCCAGCCGACGGAGCGGAGCCTTCTTCTAGATCATCGCCATGCCGCCGTTGACGTGCAAGGTCTGGCCCGTGACATAGGCCCCCTCCTCGCTCGCCAAATAGACGCAGGCGGCGGCGACGTCGTCGCCTGAACCGAGGCGGCCGGACGGAATTTTCCCAAGGATTGCGGCGCGTTGCGCGTCGTTGAGCTCGTCCGTCATCGGGCTCGCGATGAAGCCCGGCGCCACGGTGTTCACCGTCACGTTACGAGACGCCACTTCCTGGGCCAGGGCCTTGGAAAAGCCGATCATCCCGGCCTTGGAGGCGGCATAGTTGGCCTGGCCCGGGTTGCCGGTCACGCCGACGACCGAGGTGATTCCGATGATCCGGCCCCAGCGGCGCTTCATCATGCCCTTCAGGGCGGCGCGCGAGAGGCGGAAATAGGACTCCAGGTTCACCTTGATGACCTGCTCCCAGTCCTCGTCCTTCATCCGCAGCATCAGGCCGTCGCGGGTGATGCCGGCGTTGGCGACCAGAATGTCGACCGGCGCGCCGGCGGCCTCCTCGGCGGCCGCGATCAGGCCGTCGACGCTGTCGGCGTCCGACAGGTTGGCGACCACGGTCGAAGCGCGCGCGCCGAACGCGGCGGCGAGATCTTTCAGAACGGCCTCGCGGGTGCCCGACAGGACGACGTGGGCGCCCTGGGCGTGCAGCGCCCGGGCGATGGCGCCGCCGATGCCGCCCGTGGCGCCGGTGACGAGGGCGGTCTTGCCGGTGAGGTCGAACATGTCTGGCATTTCCTTCAGTACGTCCTTCGACACGGCCCTTCGGGCCGGCTCAGGATGACGTATCGGGTTGGTTGCTCAATTGCACGTCATCCTGAGCAGCGCCGCAAGGCGCGTGTCGAAGGACGCAATGGGATCGGTTCAGAGCGACGCCGCGAACGCTTCCAGATCGGCCGGCGTGTTCAGCGGCGTGGCTTCGGCGTCCGGGGCGATGCGCTTGGCCATGCCGGACAGCACCTTGCCGGCGCCGGCCTCGGCGAAGCGGGTGACGCCGCCTTCGGTCGCCATCCACTCCATGCTCTCGCGCCAGCGCACGCGGCCGGTGACCTGTTCGACCAGCATCCGGCGGATGGCTTCGGGGTCCAGGGTCGGGCGGGCGGTGACGTTGGCGACCAGCGGCGCGCGGGGGGCGATGATGGCGGCGGTCGCCAGGGCGGCGGCCATCTCGTCGGCGGCGGGCTGCATCAGCGGGCAGTGGAAGGGCGCCGAGACGTTCAGCGGAATGGCCCGCGCGCCCAGCTCCTTGGCCTTCTCGATGGCGCGGTCGACGCCGGCCTTGTCGCCGGAGATGACCACATTGCCGTTGTTGTTGTCGTTGGCCACGACGCAGACGCCGACTTCCGCGCCGGCCGCGGCGGCCGCTTCGGCCAGCGCGACGTCGGTCTTCGGGCCGATCAGCGAGGCCATGGCGCCCTGCCCCACCGGCACGGCGCGCTGCATGGCCTGGCCGCGCAGCTTCAGCAGCCGGGCGGTGTCGGCGAGCGAGATGGCGCCGGCGGCGGCCAGGGCCGCATATTCGCCGAGCGAGTGGCCGGCCACGAAGGCGGCCTTCTCGATGCCGACGCCGAACTCCTTCTCCAGCGTGCGGGTGACCGCGACGGAGACGGCCATCAGCGCCGGCTGGGCGTTCTCGGTGAGGGTCAGATCGCCCTCCGGCCCTTCCTTCATCAGCTGAAACAGCTTCTGGCCCAGGGCGTCGTCGACCTCCTGGAAGACCTCGCGCGCGCTGGCAAAGGCGTCGGCCAGCTCACCGCCCATGCCGATGGCCTGACTGCCCTGTCCGGGAAAAATGAAGGCGAGGCTCATGGAAATCCTCTCCGAAAGTGACGAATCCGGCGCGCACGGTTAGGGGAAGTGATAGCGGCGGGCAAGTTCAGTGCTATCCCGTCCCTCCGGACCAGGACGTTTCTTTGCCCGCCTTCAAGCTCGTCATCTTCGATTTCGATGGAACCCTCGGCGACACCATGGGCTGGTTCCTCGACGCGTCGGACGCGATGGCCGAGCGGTTCGGCTATCTGCCGATCGATCGCGGCGACCTCGACCGGTTGCGCAAGCTGAGCGCGCGGGAGCTGATGAAGTTGCAGCGCGTGTCGGTGCTCAAGCTGCCGATGTTGGCCGCCCACTTCCAGAAGATGATGCGCAATGACGCCGGCAGCATCCGCATGTTCGACGGCGTCCCCGAGATGCTGAAGGCGGTCCACGGCGCCGGCGCGAAGATCGCCATCGTCAGCTCGAACTCCGAGGAGAACATCCGCATCGTGCTCGGCCCGGAGCTCTGCGGCCTGGTCTCGCGGTTCAACTGCGGCGCCTCGGTATTCGGCAAGGCCAGCAAGTTCCGCAAGGTCCTGGCGGCCATGAGCTGCAAGCCGGGCGAGGCGATCAGCATCGGCGACGAAACGCGCGACATCGACGCGGCCCGCGAGATCGGCATGACCACCGGCGGCGTCGCCTGGGGCTACACCAACGCCGAGGCGCTGAGGCTCTACGGGCCGGACCACATGTTCGAGCGGGTCGAGGATATCCCGGCGGCGATATCGGGGACTGCTTCCGGCGATAGCCGGTAGCTGCCCCTCGAAGGCTGGTGAGGGACAGCCACGCATCGCGAAGCAGTCCCTGTTCCCCCTTCCATTGCCCCGGCGTCATCCCCTAGCCTTCCGCGAAACATAAGGGAGTGGGCCATGCGAGCCGTCGTGCGCCGGGCTGGGAAGCTGATCTGCGATGACATCGACGAGCTGGATCCCGGTCCGGGCCAGGTCCGGGTCAAGACGCTGCTCTGCGGCATCTGCGGGTCCGACCTGCACGCGCTCCACCACCTGGACCACATGGTCGAGATGGGCCGGCGCTCGGGCGGCGGCGGCGGCGAGCTGGACCCGTCGGCGGACATCGTGTTCGGCCACGAGTTCTGCGCCGAGGTGCTTGAGGGCGGACCCGGCGCGACGCGGCTGAAGCCGGGCACACGCGTGGTCTCCATGCCCGTGAACATGAGCCCCACGCGGTTCGACGCGGTCGGCTATTCCAACCTCTATCCCGGCGGGTTCGCCGAGCGGATGATCCTGACCGAGATGCTGCTGCTGGAGGTGCCCAACGGCCTTTCCACCGAGCATGCGGCCCTGACCGAGCCGATGGCCGTGGGCGAGCACGCCGTGGCCAGCGCGGCGCTGGACAACACCTCCGTGGCCCTGGTGATCGGCTGCGGTCCCGTGGGCCTGGCGGTGATCGCGGCGTTGAAGGTGCGTGGCCACGGCCCGATCATCGCCGCCGACTTCTCGCCCCGCCGCCGCGCCGCCGCCGAAGCGATGGGCGCCGACGTCATCATCGACCCGGCCCAGGAAGGTCCACACAGCAAGTGGGCCGACTTCGGCGTGCCGATGACCGGCGAAGCCATGCGCGCGGCGCTGTTCTCCGGCGCCCAGAGCGGCCGGCCGGTGGTGTTCGAATGCGTCGGCGCGCCGGGCGTGCTGCAGAGCGTGATCGAGGGCTGCCCGCTGAAGGCCCAGATCATTGTGGCCGGCGTCTGCATGGAGACCGACCGGATCGAGCCCTCGCTGGCCATCAACAAGCAGCTCGATCTGCGCTTCGTGCTCGGCTACGCGCCGGACGAGTTCGCCCAGAGCCTGCACAACATCGCCGAGGGCAAGATCAACGTCGCGCCGATGATCACCTCGACGGTGGGCCTGGACGGCGTGGCCCAGGCCTTCGCCGACCTCGGCAACCCCGAGGGCAACGTGAAGATCCTGGTGAACCCGTCGCTCTGAACCCCTCATTTGGGGGACGAGCGCCGCGGCGGGCGCCCCTAGGCTTCGAACGTCGGCGAAGGGACGCCGGCGTCCGGGCCGGAGCTTCGGCCCCCAACGACGGGTGATGCGGGTGAAGCGTTTTGTCCTTGGCGTCGGCTGCCTGCTGGCCACCGCCTGCAGCGGCATGGCCGCCCCGGTCGTGCCCGACGCCGTCCGCAAGCCGGTCGAGGCCTACTACACCGAGCAGCACCAGGACATGGTCGATCCCGACGAGCCGAACGGCTTCAGGATCGAGATGCCCGACGAGATGTTCCGCAAGGTCGACGTCAACGGCGACGGCGTGGCCGACTGGAAGGTCAACTTCGAGGCGGCCCAGAACCCGTCCTTCTTCTGTGGGACGGGCGGCTGCCAGCAGCGGGTCTACGTCTCGCGGAACGGCGGCTACGTGCTGGCCTTCGACCGCACGGTGCGGATCTTCAAGCTGCGCAAGGCCAAGGGCCAGCGCCTGCTCGACCTCGACTTCCACGGCAGCGCCTGCGGCGGGGCGGGCGTCGAGGAATGCCCTCGCGGCTACGTCTGGGACGAGACCCTGAGCCGGTTCATCGAGCGTCCGAACGCGAAAGGCGACGGCTGGCTGTACATGGGCCCCTCCCCGCTGGTGTCCACGCCCCTGTCGGCCGCCCCGCCGGCCGTGAAGGCGCAACTGGACAAGCGCGCCGCGCTCTGCGCCCACGTCGGCGGCAAGGCGCCCGAGGGCGAGGAAACCGCCTTCAACGATCTGCCCGACCTGAACGGCGACGGCATCCGCGACTGGGTGGTCGGCGCCTATTACGACTACTGCGAGATGGGCGAGAGCGGGAAGGACAGCCCGCCGCTTCCGACCGCCATTCTGCTCAGCAAGGGCGGCGACTTCGTCGTCGGCTTCGAGGCGGCCGAGACCAGCTGGGGCATCGACCTCGCCGGGACCCCGACCTTCATGACGGTCGAGGGCGCGGACGACTGCCACTTCAACAAGACCCAGCCCTGCACCCGCGTGCCGTGGAAGTGGGACGGCGAAAGATTGGTCCGCACGCCCTGAGCACTGGACGCGGCGGCCCGGTCGGCTAAGTCTCCCGGTAACCGGGAGAGATCACATGAACCGCCTGCTCGCCGCCGTCGCCGTCTGCGCCGCCCTCGCCACGCCCGCCCTGGCCGCCCTCAAGCCTGGCGTGAAGGCGCCCGACTTCGCCAGCACCGCCTTCCTGGGCGGCAAGGCGACGCCGTTCAAACTGTCCGAGGCCCTGAAGAAGGGACCGGTGGTGCTCTACTTCTTCCCCGCGGCTTACACCAAGGGCTGCACCGCCGAGGCGCACGAGTTCGCAGAGGCGACCGCCGAGTTCAACGCCATGGGCGCGACGGTGATCGGCGTCACCGCCGGCCAGACCGAGCGCCTGGCCGACTTCTCCAAGGAGCACTGCCGCGACAAGTTCGCCGTCGCCGCGGTGAGCAAGGACACGATCAAGGCCTACGACGCGGTCCTGCTGCTCAAGCCCGACCTGTCGGACCGGACCAGCTACGTGATCGCGCCCGACGGCAAGGTGATCTTCGCGATGACCAACCTGGGCAACCCGGTCGAGCACGTCAGCAAGACGAAGGCGGCGGTGAAGGCCTGGCGGGCGAGGCAGCCGCGGTAGGCGCAACCGCCCTCTCCGCTTGCCTTCGCGGCCGATCTCGCGTAGTAGCGCGCCTCTTCACGGAAGGCGGTCTATCGCGGAGCCTTCAATGGGGCGGGAAACTCCCGTCCGCCGCGACAAGAGCCATCGTGACCGGGGACTCTTCCCTCCCTGGCCGCGCCGCCTTCCACAACGGAAGAGGAAAGCTATGGCTCTTTACGAGCACGTGGTCATCGCGCGGCAGGACATCTCGCCGCAGCAGGCCGAACAACTCAACGAAGATATGAAGGCGCTCATCGAAGGCGCCGGCGGTCATATCGCCAAGATCGAATACTGGGGTCTCCGCAACCTCACCTACCGCATCAAGAAGAACCGCAAGGGCCACTACTCCCTGCTGGCGATCGACGCTCCCGCCGACGCCGTCAAGGAAATGGAGCGCCAGCTGTCGATCAACGAAGACGTGCTGCGCTACATGACCGTCCGCGTGGAAGAGCTCGACCTCGAGCTGTCCCCGGTTCTGGCCCGCCGCGACCGCGATCGCGAGCGTTCGGACCGTCCCGACCGTCCCCGTGAAGACTTCGCGGCGTAAGGGAGAGCAAGGATCATGACCGACACCACCGCTCCCGAAGCGACCTCGGCCCCGGCCTCGACCGGCGGCGCCCGCCGTCCGTTCTACCGCCGCCGCAAGGTCTGCCCGTTCTCCGGCGCCAACGCCCCGAAGATCGACTACAAGGACGTCAAGCTCCTGCAGCGCTACGTTTCCGAGCGCGGCAAGATCGTGCCGTCGCGCATCACCGCTGTCTCGGCGAAGAAGCAACGCGAACTGGCCAAGGCCATCAAGCGCGCCCGCTTCCTGGCCCTGCTGCCCTACGTCGTGAAGTAAGGGAGAAGGACCGATGAAAGTCATTCTGCTCGAACGCGTCGAGGGCCGCGGCGCCCTGGGCGACGTCGTCACCGTCAAGGACGGCTTCGCGCGCAACTACCTGCTGCCCCGCTCCAAGGCGCTCCGCGCCACGGCCGCGAACCTCAAGATCTTCGACGCCCAGCGCGCCGAGATCGAGGCCCGCAACGCCAAGGCCAAGGAAGCCGCCTCGGCCGCCGGCGAGTCGCTGGACGGCACGTCCTACATCCTGATCCGTCAGGCGGGCGAAAGCGGCCAGCTGTACGGCTCGGTCGCCGGTCGTGACGTCGCCGACATCATCAACGCCGAAGGCGGCAAGGTCGACCGCTCGATGGTCGTCCTCGACAAGCCGATCAAGACGCTCGGCGTGCACGAGGTGAAGGTGAAGCTCCACTCGGAAGTCACCGTCACCGTCAATATCAACATCGCCCGCAGCCAGGACGAAGCCGAGCGCCAGGCGCGCGGCGAAAACGTCATCGCCTCGCAGTTCGAGGAAGAAGCGGCGATCGCGGCGGAAGCCGCGGCCGACATGCTCGAAGGCGGCGCCGGCTCGCACGAAGGCATGGGCGAAGACTACTAGGCGTCTCGACCCGCCGAACGAAATCGGGCGGTCCGGGCTTCCGGGCCGCCCTTTTTCTTTGTCACATCCGCCTATCCGCGCGAACGCGGGAGGAAGCGGAAATGTGATGGCGGCCATCGTTGCGCAGATAGCCGCGCCGGTCGAACATACACGGAACTTCACAACAGATTGCCGCCTGCGTCAGATCGGCGCGCGCCATCGCGCGGCGGCAGCGTTAATGAATGTCCATGGCCCTCGTCCCCGCCCTAGACCTGCGTCCCGTCGACAGCGATCCTCACCTCACCGCCGCGCCCTCGAACATCGAGGCCGAGCAGGCGTTGCTGGGCATCCTGATGTACGACAACGCCGCCTATGAGCGGCTGAGCGACCAGCTGCAGGGCCGGCACTTCTACGAGCCGTTCCACCAACGCCTGTTCAGCGCCATCGAGGCGCACATCCGCAAGGGCCAGCTGGCCGAGCCGATCCTGCTGGCCGAGGAATTCAAGAAGGACGCCGCCTTCGAGGAGCTGGGCGGCATCCGCTACCTGGCCGACCTGTTCGAGCGCGCGCCGCCGGCCGCCAACGCCCCTGACTACGGCCGGGCGATCTACGACCTGGCCCTGCGCCGCGATCTCATTCGCATCGGCGGCGAGATCATGGTCGAGGCCCAGGGCGCGGACCCGGACGTCACCGCCCGCGACCAGATCGAGCAGGCCGAACAGAAGCTCTATGGCCTAGCCGAGAGCGGGACCTCGTCCGGCGGCTTCGTGCCTTTCGCCAACGCCCTCACCGGCGCGGTGCAGATGGCGGCCGAAGCCTACAGCCGCGACGGGGGCCTGGCCGGCCTCTCGACCGGCCTGATCGATCTCGACCGCCAGCTCGGCGGTCTGCATCCGTCCGATCTGCTGATCCTCGCCGGCCGCCCGTCGATGGGCAAGACCGCCCTGGCCACCAACATCGCCTTCAACGTGGCTCGCAACTACGCCTGGGAGCCGCAGCCGGACGGCACGCGCAAGACGGTCAGCGGCGGCGTCGTGGCCTTCTACTCGCTCGAAATGAGCAGCGAACAGCTGGCCATGCGGATACTGGCCGACGTGTCCGGCGTCTCGGGCGACCGGCTGCGCAAGGGCGAGATCGACGCCAGCGAGTTCGGCCGCCTGCGCGACGCGGCCATCGAGATTCAGGAGGCGCCGCTCTACATCGACGCCACCGGCGGTCTCTCCATTGCCAAGCTGACCGCCCGCGCCCGCCGTCTCAAGCGCTCGGTCGGCCTGGACCTGATCGTCATCGACTATCTGCAGCTGGTCACCACCGACGGCGGCGGCCGAGACGCCAACCGGGTGCAGGAGGTCTCGGCCATCACCGGCGGCCTCAAGGCCCTGGCCAAGGAGCTCAGTGTTCCGGTCATCGCCCTCTCGCAGCTGTCGCGCCAGGTCGAGAACCGCGAGGACAAGAAGCCCCAGCTCTCGGACCTGCGGGAGTCTGGCTCGATCGAGCAGGACGCCGACGCCGTCATGTTCGTCTACCGCGAGGCCTACTATCTGGGGCGCACCGAGCCGCGCGAGGGCACGCCCGAACATCTGACCTGGCAGGAAGAGCTGGAGAAGATCGCCCACATCGCCGAGGTCATCATCGGCAAGCAGCGTCACGGCCCCATCGGCACGGTGAAGCTGCACTTCAACTCCGACACCACCCGCTTCGGCAATCTGGCCCGCGAAGGGCGCTTCGACGTAAGGTAGCGGTCACGCCAATCGGGGAGCCCTCGATGATCGCCATTCTTGCCGCGCTGGCCGTTCTCGCGACGGCCGATCCGGCGCCGGAGTCCGTTCCGCCGGCTCGCACGCCACCCTTGTCACCCCCTCCGGCGGTGACCACCGCGCCGGCCGGCGCGCCGCGACTGGCCTGGCCGAACGACCCCGATCTGCAGGCCATCGATGGCAATCGCGCGCTGGTGAAGACCAAGGCGGCGATGTCCGGCGACTATCCCGATCTTCCCGATGCCCTGCGGGCGCTGGGGCATCACGGCGACGTCTACGTGGTGGGCGCGCTGGGCGTCGACGGCAAGCTCGCCAGGCCGCGCGTGGCCTATTCGAGCGGCTCACCTGACCTGGATGCCCTGGCCCTGAGCGCGGTGAGCGCCTGGACCTGGTCGCCGGCGCTGGACGCCGACGGCAAGCCGCTGACCGTTCCGCTTCAGGTGAAAATCGAGTTCGCGGCCTACAGATCCGACAAGGCAGGCGGCGGGCTGATCCGCTATGGCTGCAGGCAGTTCGCGCTGGACCAGGACTGGTGGCGCTCGACCCATCCAGGCGCCCGGCGCAGCGACCACGAACTCTACACCATGATGCTGGGGCTGAACGTGATCGCCGGCGGCGGCCTGAGCGCGGGCGGCGTTGACGGCTTCAAGGCCCGGATGGCCGACTTCGAGCGCCGCTGGGACGCCTCGATCGAAAAGTGCCGAAAGGCGCCCGACAAGCGCTTCGTCGACATGCTGCAGCCGGAGGGCCGGTACGCCGAGGCGCTGTCGAAGAGCACGCGCTGATCGCGGCCATCGCCTGGAGCTATACCCCTCGCACGCCCCGGAGCTTGACCCTGCCCCGCCCGCCCCTTAGCCGGGCGGCATGACTTCGGCCCGCCTGACCATCGATCTCGACGCCCTCGCGCGGAACTACCGGTTCCTGCGCGACACGGCGGGCGTGGAGGCGGCGCCGGCGGTGAAGGCGGACGGCTATGGCCTGGGCGCCTTGGACGTGTCGCGCCGACTGCTGGCCGAGGGCGCGCGGACCTTCTACGTCGCGCGGCTGGCCGAGGGCGAAGCCCTGCGCGCGGCGCTCGGCGCGGGTCCCGTCATCCAGGTGCTGGACGGCGCAACGGGAGGATCGGTCGACCGCCTGCGCGCCGCCGGCCTGACGCCGGTCATCAACAGCCTCGAACAGGCCGCCCGCTGGCGGGCCGAGGGGCGCGGCGCGCCGGCGACGCTGCATGTCGACACCGGCATGAACCGGCTGGGCCTGACCCTGGCGGAGGCGCGCGGCGTCGCCGGCTGGGAGGCCGTCGAACTGGTCATGAGCCATCTGGCCTGCAGCGGCCAGCCGGAGCATCCGGCCAACGCCCGGCAACTGGCGGCCTTCCGTGAGGCCCGGGCCCTGTTCCCGGCGGCGCGGGCCAGCCTGGCGGCCTCGGGGGGGATCTTCCTCGGGCCCGACTACGCCTTTGACCAGGTTCGGCCCGGCGTCAGCCTGTTCGGCGGCGGTCCGCGCGACGTTCCCGACGACCGCATCGCGACGGTGGCGACCTTCGAGGCGCCCATCCTGCAGGTGCGCGACGTCCGGGCGGGGGAGACCGTCGGCTACGGCGGCGCCTTCGAGGCCGCGGCGCCGGCCCGCGTGGCCATCCTCGCCGCCGGATACGCCGACGGCGTCCTGCGCAGCAGCCATCCGCGCGGCGCAGTCTGGTTCGACGGCGCGCGCCGGCCGATGCTCGGGCGCGTGTCGATGGACCTGATCGCCGTGGACGTGACCGGCTGCTTTACGGCGCGGCCGGGCGCGATGATGGAGATCATCGGCCCGAACCTGCCGATCGACGATGCCGCCGCGGCCGCCGGAACGACGGCCTACGAGCTGCTCACCCGTCTGTCGCCCCGCGCCGAGCGGCGCTGGGTCGGGACCTAGAGACCGCCCGTCAGCGCGGCGGCGCCGACAGCCCCGACCATGCCGAGTCCCATGACCGACATCATGATCATCGCAATCACACCGTAGATCACGACCGTCGCGATCACGATGACGATCGTGTAGCCGACGGCCTTGTCCTCTGGCGCCTTCATCAGTTTCGGCAGGCCGAGGTAGAGTAGATAGAGGCTGTAGAGGCCGACGATCCCGAGCCACGCCAGCATGGGAACAAGATCGAACACCCCGGCGAGCCAGGCGGCGGTGCTGCTGTAGGCGGCGACCTTGAAGGCCTGAATGGGGTTCTTCTCGCCGCCAAAGCTGGGCGCCAGGGCGTCGATGATCAGGGCGGTCACATAGACGCCCACCAGCGACAGGACGTAACCCACCACCGCGCCCACAAGGGTGAACGGCGCGAAGCCGAAGCCGCCGAACAGAAGCTTGCCGACGAACTGGCAGATCGGCCCGATGGCCGCGAGGATGCAGATGTAGCCGGTGTAGAGCCCCTTCACCGTCGCCGCCTCGCCGGCGATGGTGTCCCAGGTCGGCTTGGGACGAAGCAGGATGTCCTGGACCCGCTGAACGAGACCCGACGGGGTCCCTCCTTCGACAACGCTCATGTGACGACCCCTCCTCAGCTGACGCCGGAACAGTCCCCCCTGCGCCAAGGTAGCGGAGTCGTCGCGAATGGCGAAACACGGTTCCGCGAACGACGCCGCGAGGAATGCCCGGGCGCTGTTCCCGTTTTGTCGCTATGGTCAGCGCACCCTCGAATCAGGAGACCGCATGGCCCGCGACGGCGCCGTCTACGTCTGCCAGTCCTGTGGCGCGGCGCACTCCAAGTGGGCGGGCCAGTGCCCGGCCTGCAACGCCTGGAACACCCTGGTCGAGGAGGTCTCCAGCCGCCCGCCCGGCGCGCTGGCGCCGACGAAGGCGAGCCGCGCGCGGGGTCTTTCGTTCGAAGGTCTGGAGAGCGAAAACCCTGAACCACCGCGCATCGTCACCGGCGTCGACGAGTTCGATCGCGTCTGCGGCGGCGGTGTCGTGCCGGGCAGCGCCATCCTGCTGGGCGGCGACCCGGGCGTGGGCAAATCGACCCTGCTGCTGCAGGTGGTCGCCACCGCCGCCCAGCGCGGGGTCCGCTGCGCCTACATCTCCGGCGAAGAGGCGGTGGAGCAGATCCGCGGCCGCGCCGGCCGCATGGGCCTGGCCCAGGCCCCGGTGAAGCTCGCCGCCGAGACCGCCCTGCGCGACATTCTCGACGGCCTCAAGCGCGAGGCCTTCGACCTCGTCATCGTCGACTCGATCCAGACCCTGTGGAGCGACCAGCACGAGGCCGGGCCCGGCTCGGTCACCCAGGTCCGCAACTGCGCGGCCGAACTGGTGCGCCTGGCCAAGAAGAAGGGGATCGCCATGATCCTCGTCGGTCACGTCACCAAGGATGGCCAGATCGCCGGTCCGCGCGTGGTCGAGCACATGGTCGACGCGGTCCTCGCCTTCGAGGGGGAGCGCGGCTATCCCTTCCGCATCCTGCGCGGCGCCAAGAACCGCTTCGGCGCCACCGACGAGATCGGCGTCTTCGAGATGGGCGACGCCGGCCTGACCGAGGTGCGCAATCCCTCCGCCCTGTTCCTGAACGAAGGCGGCGAACGGGCCGCGGGCGCGGCCGTGTTCGCCGGCATCGAGGGCAGCCGCCCGGTGCTGGTCGAGTTCCAGGCCCTGGTCGCGCCCAGCGCCTACGGCACGCCCCGGCGCGCGGTGGTCGGCTGGGACAGCGGCCGCCTGGCCATGGTGCTGGCGGTGCTGGAGTCGCGTTGCGGCCTGTCGCTGGGCAATCGCGACGTCTATCTGAACGTGGCGGGCGGCCTGCGCATCACCGAGCCGGCCGCGGACCTGGCCGCCGCCGCCGCCCTTGCCTCCTCCGCGCTGGAGGAAGCGCTGCCACAGGACTGCGTGGTGTTCGGCGAGATCAGCCTGTCGGGCGAGGTGCGGTCGGTAGGCCGCATGGAAAGCCGCCTCAAGGAGGCCGCCAAGCTCGGGTTCAGACGCGCCCTCGCCCCCGTCGGCGCCGGCGACGCGCTGGCGGTGACGGGTGTTTCAAGGCTGGCGGACGCCGTGCGGCGGATAGGAGAGCAGCAGTGGAGCTAGTGGCCGATCGTCGCGCTGTTCCCGCCCCCCTGGAGGGCGAACGGCTTCGAGGCCGGGCGAGGCGGTGACCCAGTTCGACTTCATCGCCGGTCCGCTGCTGATCGTCTCGGCCCTGATCGGCTTTTCGCGCGGCGGGACCAAGGAGCTGATGACGGTCGTGGCCTTTCTGGTGGCGGCCATCGTGGCGGTGTTCGCGCTGCGTTTCAGCGCCCCGGTCGGCCGCGCGATCGTCGACCCGGATTGGGCCGGAGTCGGGATCGCCCTGTTGTTTGTGTTCGGACTTGCCTATATCGCGCTGCGACTGCTCGGCGCGGGCCTCCAGCGGCGGGTGCACGAGACCGAGGTGATGGGGATTCTCGACCGCGGCGTGGGCGCCGCCTTCGGAATCATCCGGGCCATGGTCCTTCTCGGCGCGTTCAACCTGCTGTTCCAGATGGCCAGCACGACCGAGACCGCGCCCAAGTGGGTGACCAGCGCCTGGACCTATCCGTTGACGGATGTCTCGGGGCGGATCCTCAAGGCGTTCGCGCCGGAGGGACTGGCGGCGGTCAAGTCGGTGGCCCCGGCCCTCGAGCGAGCCGTCGAGGCCGGAACGGCGGCGCCCAAGGGCGACGAAACAGGCTATGGAAAGGGCGAACGCGACGCCATGGACGCTCTGGTGGAGAAGACGCGATGACCATGCTGGGCCGCACCACGGACACCTGTTCCCACCTGGGCGCGCGCGATCCCGATGATGACACGCTCAGGCTCGAATGCGGCGTGTTCGGCGTCTACGGCGCGCGGGACGCCGCCGCCCTCGCCGCCCTCGGCCTGCACGCGCTGCAGCATCGGGGACAGGAAGCCTGCGGCATCGCCGCCTTCGACGGCAAGAGTTTCCACACCGAGCGGCACCTGGGTCATGTCGGCGACGCCTTCGGCGGCGATGACCTGATCGCCCGCCTTCCGGGCAGCCACGCCATTGGTCACACCCGCTACGCCACCGCCGGCGGCAGCGGCATACGCAACGTCCAGCCGATGTTCGCCGATCTCGAGGCCGGCGGCGTGGCTCTGGCCCACAATGGCAACCTGACCAACTTCCTGGCCCTTCGCGAGAAGCTGGTCGGCGAAGGCGCCATCTTCCAGTCGACCAGCGACAGCGAGGTGATCCTTCATCTCATCGCCCGCTCCCGGAAGGCGCGGGTCGTCGACCGCTTCATCGACGCCATCGGCCAAATCGAGGGCGGCTACGCCTTGGTGGCCCTGACCAACAAGAAGCTGATCGGCGTGCGCGACCCGCTCGGCATCCGGCCACTGGTGCTGGGCGATCTGAACGGAAATCCGGTTCTGGCGTCGGAAACCTGCGCCCTCGACATGATCGGCGCCCGCTTCGTGCGGGACATCGAGAACGGCGAGATGGTCGTGATCGACGAGACTGGCGTCACCAGTCTCAAGCCCTTCCCGCAGCAGAGGGCGCGGCCCTGCGTCTTCGAATACGTCTACTTCGCCCGCCCCGACAGCGTCGTGAACGGCCGTTCGGTCTATGATGTCCGCAAGCGAATGGGCATGCGGCTGGCCGAGGAGACGCCCGCCGAAGCCGACGTGGTCGTGCCCGTTCCAGACAGCGGCGTGCCGGCCGCGCTCGGCTACGCCCAGGCCAGCGGCGTTCCCTACGAGCTCGGCATCATCCGCAGCCACTTCGTGGGCCGCACCTTCATCCAGCCGACCCAGGGCGTGCGCGAGCTGGGCGTGCGCATGAAGCACAGTCCCAACCGCGCGGTTCTGGCCGGCAAGCGGGTGGTGCTGATCGACGACTCCATCGTCCGCGGCACCACCAGCCGTAAGATCGTGCGCATGGTCCGCGAGGCCGGCGCCAAGGAAGTCCACCTGCGCTCGGCCAGCCCGCCGATCATGTGGCCCGACTTCTACGGCATCGACATGCCCGACCGAGACAAGCTCCTCGCCGCCCGCAAGTCGCTGGCCGAGATGACCCGCTTCCTGGAAGTGGACTCCCTGGGCTTCCTGTCGGTCGAAGGCCTCTACTGGGCGCTGGAGGCCGGACCTCGCGATCCGGCCCAGCCCCAGTTCACCGACCACTATTTCACCGGCGACTATCCGACCCGGCTGCTCGACCGCGAGATCGCCGAAGGCGGCGCGGACGGCGGCAGGCAGTTGTCCTTCCTGGTCAGCGCGTGACGGAACGGTCGGCGAAGGCCGGCTGGTTGAGAGGCCTCAGGCCGGACCCCTACATCGTGGCCATCCTGCTCATGGTGGTGTTGGCCACCCTGTTGCCCGTCAGCGGCCAGGGCGCGGTGTGGTTCGCTTGGCTGACCAAGGCGGCCATCGCCCTGCTGTTCTTCCTGCACGGCGCGCGACTGCCGCGCGAGCAGGTGGTGGCCGGCCTCATCCACTGGCGGCTGCATCTGACCGTGCTGGCCTCGACCTTCGTGCTGTTTCCGCTGCTGGGACTGGCGCTGGTCAGGCTGCCGGCCGCGATCCTGCCGGCCCAGCTGGCGGCCGGCGTCCTCTACCTGTGTTTGCTGCCCTCCACGGTGCAGTCGTCGATCGCCTTCACCTCCCAGGCTCGCGGCAACGTGGCGGCGGCGGTGGTCGCGGCCTCGACCTCGAACCTGCTGGGGGTGGTGCTGACGCCGCTGCTGGTCGGCGTCTTCCTGCACACCACGACCGGCGGCGTGTCCCTGAAGGCGGTGCAGGACGTCGCCGTGCAGATCCTGCTGCCCTTCCTTCTCGGCCAGCTGGCCAGGCCGTGGATTCAAGGCTGGGTGGCCGGCCATGCGAAACTGGTCAGCTACACCGACCGCGGCTCGATCCTGCTGGTCGTCTACGGCGCCTTCAGCGCCGCCGTGGTCGGCGGACTATGGAAACAGGTCAGCGCCACGGAGCTGGCCGTATTGCTGGCCATCTGCGTGGGACTGTTGGCCGTCGTCCTCATCGCCACCCTCCTGGCGGCAAGGGCGCTGCGGTTTTCGACAGCCGACGAGATCGTGGTCGTCTTCTGTGGATCCAAGAAGGGCCTGGCGACCGGCGTTCCGATGGCCTCGATCCTGTTCCCCGCCGCCAGTGTGGGCTTCATCGTGCTGCCGGTCATGCTGTTCCACCAGGTTCAACTGATGGCCTGCGCGATCATCGCCCAGCGCTACGGAGCCCGCGCCGACTGACACTTGCGCTGGATCAAGGCGATGGATCGACGAAGCCCTAGCTTCCGCCAACGATCCAGGGAGTCGTTGATGGACGCCGGACCTCCGCTCAGCCGCGTGCTGTTCGCCACTGATCTAACCCACGACGGCGATCTGGCCTTCGCCCATGCGCTGAGAATCGCCCTGCCCGGCCAGGGGGAGCTGGCGATCGTTCATGCCGCGCCGCGCTCTGAGATCGGCAGGGCCTGGGACCAGTTTCCGCGCGTGGGCGCCAGCCTGGCGGGCTGGGGCGTGCTTGAGCCCGGCGTCAAGGCGTCGGCCGTGGAAGCGCGACTTGGCCTGCACGTCCGCAAGATCGATGTGCCCGACCGCCATGCGAGACACGGCGTGCTCAAGGTGCTGGAGCATCGCCCCTGCGACCTGGTGGTGCTCGCCACCCACGGCCGCGACGGGCTGGAACGGCTGTTCAATCCATCCATCGCCGAGCCGATCGCCCGCGAGGGCCGGACGCCGACGCTGGTCCTGCCGACGGACGCGCGAGGGTTCGTCGACCCGGCCACCGGCGAGGTCCGGCTCCGCAACATCCTCATCCCGGTCGACACCCAGCCCAGCGCCGGGCGCGCCGTGGCCCTGGCGGCGCGACTGGCCGCCGTCCTTGGCGCGCGGGACGCCATCTTTCACCTGCTTCATATCGGCCCCGAGTTCCCCGGTGTCGAAGCGCCGTCCGAGATCGAGGCGCAGACACGCCGGCGCCTGATGGCCGGACCTGTCGTTTCCGGCATCCTGGAGTCGGCCGATGTCGTCGCCGCCGATCTCATCGTCATGCCGACGCGCGGTCATGACAGCCTGCTCGACCTCCTGCGCGGCAGCACGACGGAGCAGATCCTGCACCGGGCCCGCGTTCCCCTGCTGACGGTTCCCGCCGCTTGATGCGTCGAGGACGGGACATCGCGCGCGAGCCCCGCTAAAAGCCGCGCATGGATTCCAAGCCCCTTCGCGATCGCATCGCACTCGTCACCGGCGCCACCCGCGGCATCGGCCAGGCCGCCGCGCTCGGCCTCGCCCGGGCGGGAGCCCACGTCATCGCGCTGGGCCGCACCCAAGGCGGCCTCGAAGCCCTGGACGACCAGATCTTCGCCGAGACTGGCGAGCACGCCACCCTCGTGCCGTTCGACCTGCGCCAACCCGAGGGGCTCGATCCGCTGTGCGCCACAATCCATGAGCGTTGGGGTCGGCTCGACATCCTCGTGCACGCCGCCGCCGTGCTCGGCGGCATCACCCCGACCGGCCACATCGAGCCGAAGAAGTGGGATGAAGCCCTGGCGGTCAACCTGACCGCGACCTGGCGGCTGATCCGCGCGGCCGAGCCGCTGCTCAGGGCTTCGGGCGCGGCGCGAGCCATCTTCCTGACCACGGGGCGCGTCGTGCGGCCCAAGGCCTTCTGGGGCGCCTACGCGGCCAGCAAGGCAGGCATGGAGGCCCTGGTGCGCTGCTGGGCCGACGAGGTCGAGAACACCGCCATACGCGCCGTGCTGCTCGATCCCTCGACCATGCGCACGCGGATGCGCGCCGAAGCCTATCCCGGCGAGGATCCGCTGACGCTGCCCGAGCCGTCGGAAATCGCGCCCCTGGTCGTCCAGTTGGCCCAGGCCGACCTCGGCCAGCCGACGGCGGCGGTGGTGTTCAACGACTGGAAGGCGGCGGGCGGGAAACTCTAGGGACTGTTTCCGGCGATAGCCGGTAACTGTCCCCCAACACCGGCAGACGCGGGCGGGGGGACAGGCAATGCGTCCCGGCGAGCCGCGCTATCCGGTCCCAATGCGTCCCTACTTGCCCTTGCGCGCGCCCGGCTTGGGTGCGCGTCCCTTGACCGAACCGCCGCCCCGGAGCTTCTGAATCCCCGGACGAGAGCCCTTGGCGCCCTTGGCCTTCGAGAACTTCAGCGCCGTGGCGGCGCGCGCCTTTGCGGCCTTGACCCCGGTCAGCTTGACCACGGTCTTCTTGACCGGCTTGGGCGTCTCGCCGGCGGCCTCGGCGGCAGCCGCCGCCTTTGCGGCGCGAACCTCCGCGGCCAGCGACATGGCCTTTTCCTTCTTGGCCTCGCCGCCCTGCTGGAAGGACGGCGCGCCCGCCTTGTCGCCGCCCTCGGCGTAGGGGTTCTTGTTGCTCTTCAGCGTCACCCGGATCGGCACGCCGGGCATGTCGAAGCTCTCGCGCAGGCTGTTGACCAGATACCGCCGGTACTGTTCGGGCATCTGTTCGGCGCGGCTGGAAAACAGCACGAACGTCGGCGGACGGGCCTTGGTCTGGGCCATGTACTTGGGCTTGATGCGCTTGCCGCCGACCGCGGGCGGCGGGTGGCGTTGGATGGCCATCGCCAGCCAGTCGTTGAGATCCCGCGTCTTCACCTTGGTCGACCAATCGCCGTAGGTCTTCAGGATGGCCGGCATCAGCTTGCCGATCCCAAATCCGGTCTCGGCCGACAGGGCGACGACCGGCGCGCCGCGCACCTGCGGCAGCATGCGTTCGGCGTGCTCGCGGAAGGCCTTCAGCTGGCCGGAGGGATCCTCGACCAGGTCCCACTTGGCCAGGACAAAGACCAGGCAACGCCCCTCCCGCTCGACCAGGTCGGCGATCTGCAGGTCCTGGATCTCGAACGGGTGCGTCGCGTCCATGACCAGCAGCACCACCTCGGCGAAGGTGATGGCCCGGATGGAGTCGGAGGTCGACAGCTTCTCCAGCTTGTCCTGCACCTTGGCCTTGCGGCGAAGGCCGGCGGTGTCGACCAGCCGGATCCGGCGTCCGTCGTGACGCCATTCGACGGCGATCGAATCTCGGGTGATGCCCGCTTCGGGCCCGGTCAGCATGCGGTCCTCGCCGATCAGGCGGTTGACCAGGGTCGACTTGCCGGCGTTGGGTCGGCCGACGATGGCGATCTGGATGGGCTTGTCGGCCTCCTCCGCCTCGTCGACACCGGCCAGTTCCTCGCGCGCGACCAGCGCGGCGTACAGCTCGGCCATGCCCTCGCCGTGCTCGCCGGAGATGGCCAGCGGCTCGCCGAATCCCAGCGACCAGGCTTCGGCCACGCCGCTGTCGCCCTGCTTGCCCTCAGCCTTGTTGGCCCCAAGGATCACCGGCTTGTCGGTCAGGCGCAGCAGCTGGGCGAAGATCTCGTCGCCCGGGGTGACGCCCTCGCGGGCGTCGATCAGGAAGAGGACGACGTCGGCCTCCTGGATGGCCAGCTCGGTCTGCTGGCGCATCCGCGCTTCAAGGCTCTCGTCGGTGACGTCCTCGAAGCCGGCGGTGTCGATCAGCGTCAGCTCCAGGTCGCCCAGGTTTCCCTTGGCGAAGCGGCGGTCGCGGGTGACGCCGGGCTGGTCGTCGACAATGGCCAGCTTCTTGCCCGCCAGGCGGTTGAACAGCGTGGACTTGCCGACGTTCGGCCGGCCGACGATGGCGAGCTTGAGAGGCATTGCGGAAACGGCCTTGAGACGGCGTCCGAATGAACGCCGCCGGAGGATAGCAGAATTGCGCGACGTGAAAGGGCGCGGCCTGCGGGGCCGCGCCCTTAGCACACTAGAGCCGGGATCGCCTAGCGGATGGCGACCAGCTGGGCGTTGTCGGTGACCAGATAGACCATGCCGCCGGCCGCGATCGGCGAGATCAGCACCGGCGAGCCGATGTTGATCGACTTGATCTGCTCGCCGGTCTTCGGGTTCAGCGCCACGGCGCGGCCGTCGCTGGAAGCCAGCACCAGCTTGTCGGAGGCCAGAACCGGGCCAAACCACAGGGTGCGGCCGCCCTTGTCCTCCTTCTTGCCGAGTCCGAAGAAGGTGCTCTTCTTCGCCGCCTGGCCTTCGTTGAGGTCCTTGATCCAATAGACCTGTCCGCTCGACCGCGAGGCGCAGATGACTTCACCAGCCTGGGAGACGACGTAGACCACGTCGCCGGCGGCCCAGGGGCTGGAGATCGAGGCGACCGGCAGCGACCAGCGGGCCGTGCCCGTGCGCAGGTCGGTGGCGGCGAACACCCCCGAGTGGCTGGCCGCGTAGACGTCACCCTCGTAGATCACCGGACGACCGGCGACATCGCGGATTTCGGAAAGGGCGCTGGTGCGGCTGGCCCGGGACAGGGTGTTGTTCCACAGGTCGTTGCCGTTGGCGGCGCGCAGGGCGACCACCTCGCCCGAAGCGAACGCGCCGACCACGGTGTCGCCGGCGGCGGCCGGGCTGGACGAGGCCAGGATCCGCGCCGGCTCCACGAGCGCCTGATAGGTCCAGCCGGGCGTGCCGTTGGCCGCGTCGTAGGTCAGAAGCTCATTGTCGGTGCTGACCACGAACACCCGGCCGTGAGTCACGATCGGCGCGCCATGGATCGGCGAGGCGGTCTCGCGTCGCCAGCCCACTTCGCCGGTCGCCGGGTCGAGCTGGGCCACGAAGCGGAAGCCCGAAGCGACGTACAGCTTGCCGCCGGAGAAGGCGACGCCGCCGCCGAAGCCGCGCTTGTCGCGCTTGGTGCGCGAATGGATGGCCTTGCGCCAGATAACCTGGCCGGTGCTCGCGTCGACGGCGGAGACTTCCGATTCCGCATCCATCACATACAGGCGGCCGTCGACCAGGATCGGCGGGGCGGTGACGTGGAAATGGCGGTTGGAGCCCTTGCCGAAGCCCTTGCGCCAGGCGATCTCGAAGGCGGGCGCCGCCTCGACATGGTCGATCTTCTGATCCGGATCGCCGCCCGGCTGCGGCCAGTTGGCCAAGGCCGTGGCGGTCGGCAGGAAGAAGTCCATGCCCTTGAGGCCCTCAGCCGCCTCGACCCGCTGGTCGAAGGCGACGATCGAGATGCGGCGGCCTTCGCCGGCCACTTCCTTGGGCTCTTCCTTCTTGAAGGGGTTCAGTCGGCCGGCGGCGTCGCCGACGGTCGAACAGCCGGCGAGCAGAAGGGCGCTGGCGGCCAGGACGGCGACGCCGCCGATACGCTTGGTCATTGGGCGGGTCCCTGTGGGGCTTGCGGTTGCGCGCCGGGCGGGAGCATGCCTTGCGGCAGGGCCGGGGCCGGCGGCGGCAGGGTGGCGGCCAGCTTCACGGCCGCGGGAATGTTGGCGGCGGAGCCGGAGTCGATGAGGGCGATGGCGGCCTGGGCGCGCTGGCGCATGCTGTCGGAGGCGTCGAGCACCTGCGACAGCACCACGAAGTCCTCGCGCGCGTCCTTGGCGCGGCCGTCCATGATCTTGGCGAAGGCGAGCGCCTCGCGCGCCTGGAGCCGATAGGGCCGCTTCTCTTCCATCAAGGGCTTCAGCCTCCCCTCCAGGTCCTTGTAGGGAGCGGTATCGAGAAGGGCCAAGGCGGATTTGAGGCGGGCTTCGTCGGCGATGATCGGGTCCTTGGCGACCTTGGCGGCCTTGTCCAGGAGGGCCACGGCCTCCTCGGTCTTGCCGTCGTTCATGCGGATGCCGGCCTGGGACATCAGCGCCAGCGCCGGGTAGCCCTTGACGGGCGCCTTGGCCACTTCGCCGAGCAGGGTGAAGGCCTTGGTGTCGTCGCCCTGCTCGCGCGCCTTCAGCGCCTCGAGGTAGCTGGTCGCGGCCTTGTCGCCCTGGCTGGTCGTCCAGGCGTCCCAGCCCCACAGCCCGCCGGCCACGATCACGCCGGCGGCGACGGCGCCGATGGCCCAGGGCGCGAGCTTCAGCGCCAGCGCCCGATAGCGCTCGGCCCGGATCTGCTCCTCGACCTCTTCAAAAACATCGACCACTTACGGGTGCTCCGAATACCGGCAATACGAGGCCGGGAACCTATAGAGTCCGCCGCGCCGCTGCAACGCGGCGCAACCGCCTGACGTCAGCCCTTGTTCGAGAAGTAGGTCTCGGCCTCGCCGGGGAAGGTCCGGGCCCGCACGTCGGCGGCGTAGGAGGCGGCGGCGGCGGCGATCTCGGCCTTCAGGTCGGCGTAGCGGCGG
>ERZ761607.1352-NODE-1352-length-31346-cov-7.595635_pt1 | contig 31346 bp, 24 predicted proteins | sample MGYA00511164_ERZ761607 | MGnify/ENA primary metagenome ERZ761607 (study PRJEB28899, sample SAMN02445080) | bioreactor sludge metagenome | biome: EBPR sludge | place: Australia: Brisbane, Thorneside Wastewater Treatment Plant | collected 2011-06-22 ... | reverse complement strand
AATCCGCCACCATCGCCGGATGCGAAAACAACAGCTTGTAGCTGGAGTCGTGCGGATGCGCTGGCTCCGGGCGCCGGTGGGTCTGGGACGATCCCGCGCCCGCCGTTGGCGAAGACTCTCCACGCCGACATCTCACCACGACGCCTCTTCAAACCGCCTTTTGCCAGAATTCGATCCACTTTGACCCATGAAGAAGCACTCTTTGGAGCATAGTACGCCTATTTTTGTCAGGCAACGCCCGCGCGGCGGTTCACTCTGGGCCTTGTATCCGAACGATTCGCTCGTCTCTTGAGCGTATCATGCTCTCCAACCATCATAAAGGCAATACACTCGCCAAATCGCCTTTGCCGCCCTGGCCTTCTCCCATAAAAATTAAGGTCAGGGAAAAATTCAGGGTACGCGATGCGTACCCTACCATCCTATCTGAACGGCGCTACCGCCACTCCTCACGCTCCTCGCGCGGCGGAGGCGGGGCATAGCGATCATCCTCGTTCCAGAACCGATTGCGCGGCGGCCGACGACCTCCGTCGCAATCCGCCACGCCCTGACGGCACAAGGTTTCCCGCCAGGCGTACTTCAAAAAGACCTGGACGAACGGCCGCTGCTCGGGATCGAACTCCACCCGCCGCGACGGCGACCACTCCCGTTCGCCATAGCCGGTGCCCGGCTCCGCCGGCGCGGCGCGCGGCGCGGCCCCTTCCGCCGCGGACGGCGCGCGCCGCAACCCGCGCTGATCGCTATAACCGGGACCTTCCTGGCTCCAAGGTTGCGGTTGCACCCGTCCCACTTCACGGAACGCCGCCACCGCGATCACGCCCATCGCCGAATAATCGCCCCAGGCGCCCGAATAGGAATCGCCAGCCTCGGTAAAGTAAAACCGGTTGACCCGATTCTTGCCGGTGCGCCAGCCCTCGTAACTCTCCTGCTGATACGGACCCAGCACGTACATCCGCTCGTCCGACCGCAACTCGGAGCGGTCGCCGGAAATGATGTTGCGGCCATCCACCGCGATCACCACCCCAACGCGCTGATTGGTGCGGTTGCGAACCTGGATCGAATAATTCCGACCCCGCACCGCCTCCAGATACGCCTTGTAAACCCCGCCCCGCTCCTCGCGCACCGGATACTGCGGCAACGTCCGGCCACGGTCGCTGACCACGTCCACTTCGACATCACCGCCGTAACGCTGCCCCCAGACCACGGTCGGCCCCAACAACAACGCCGCCATCAACCCCGCCCACCACTTGGTTTTCATCGAATCCGCTCCCGATTGGTCACTGGTCCGCGACGACTCAACGCCGCCGCCACTCTGAAATTACGAATTCAGACTAGAAATCACTGGCTGAATCCATACTGAACATCCCACGCCCGTCTCGGCGCGACGTCCCACGAGGATTCAGTCCCGATTCATTCTTAACCCAATAAGCTTTAAGCTCATTCAACATTCATCCTCATGCGGAAATTCCCGACATGTCCGACAGGTCACGGCGATTGTCCCGTCTGGCGCTCCTGGCGCTGGCGGGTCTGCTGGCCGCCGCCGGCGCGCAGGCGCAATCCGGCTACCGGGTCGAAGGTTACGCACCACCGCCGCCCGGCCGGCCGGGTCCGCCGCCCGGCCGCCCCTTCGCCGATCCCGATCGGGCCGCCCGCGCCGCCCGCGAAGCCACCGGCGGCCGGGTACTCGGCGTGCAAGGCGGCAACCCCAACGGCCAGGACGACCAGAACGGCTACCGGGTCCGCATCCTGCAACCGGATGGCCGGGTGCGCAGCCTGCATTTCGACCCTCGCAGCGGCGCGGTGCGCGACTGACTTTGCCTTTCCCCGAACGTACACGGACGCCGAACCATGCGCATTCTGATCATCGAGGACGAAACCGCCCTGAGGGAGCGGGTGACCGCCCAGTTGCGCGAGCAGGGCTACGCCGTGGACAGCGCCGCTGATGGCCGCACCGGGCTGTATCTCGGCCAGGAATACCCACTGGACGCGGCGGTCGTGGATCTCGGCCTGCCCGATCTGTCGGGCATCGAGGTGATCCGGCGCTGGCGGGCGGCGGGACGCAAGTTCCCGGTGCTGATCCTGACCGCGCGCGGCCGCTGGCAGGACAAGGTCGAGGGATTGGAAGCCGGGGCCGACGATTACCTGGTCAAACCGTTCTACACCGAAGAACTACTGGCGCGGTTGCGGGCGCTGATCCGCCGCACCGGCGGCTGGACCCAGGCGGTACTCCGCTGCGGCCCCATCGCCCTGGACACCGGCGCGCAACAGATCACCCTGTCCGGTCAGACGGTGGAATTGACTGCCTACGAATACAAGTTGCTGGAATACCTGATGCTGCACGCCGGTACGGTGATCTCCAAGACCGAGCTGACCGAGCATCTTTACCAGGAAGACGAGGACCGCGACAGCAACGTGCTGGAAGTGCTGGTGGGCCGGCTGCGCCGCAAGCTCGATCCGAACCGCGCCCTCAATCCCATCGAGACCCTGCGCGGGCGCGGCTATCGCTTTCGGCTGGAACGGACCGCCGGCTAAGACCGTGAATTCCCTGCGCGGTCGCCTGCTGATCGCCGCCAGCGTGGTGTTGGCCGCCTTTCTCGGTTTGACCGGCCTGAGTCTGGATCGCGCATTCCGCGACAGCGCCCTGGCCGCCGTCGAGGACCGCCTGCAAGCCCAGGTCTACATGCTGCTGGGCGCGGTCAACGTGGACGCCTTCAATCGCCTGACCCTGCCGCAGAGTTTGCCGGAGGCCCGCTTCTCCACCCCGGATTCCGGCTTGTACGCCGACGCGATGGACAGCCAAGGCAATCTGGTGTGGCATTCGCCCTCCCTGCTCGGACTGGCGCTGCCGTTCTTCCCGGCGGTGCGCAATCCCGGCGACACCCAGTTCGCGCCGCTGGAAGCTTCCGACGGGACGCCGCTGTTCGTGCTGGCCTTCACGGTCAGTTGGGAAGTCGCTCGCAATCAATATCGACTCTACACCTTTCGAGTCGCCGAGACCCGCCAGGACTTCGACGATCAGGTCTGGAGCTTCCGGCGCGGGCTGTCGGGCTGGCTACTGGCCTCGACCGGGATGCTGCTGGCGGCGCAGGGTCTGATCCTGCGCTGGAGCCTGCAACCCCTGCGCCGGGTCGCCACCGAAATCAAGGACATCGAAGCCGGTCGGCGGGACGAACTGAGCAGCGGCTATCCCGAGGAATTGCGGCCGCTGACGACGAACCTGAACGCCCTGCTGCGCCAGGGCCGGGCCCATCTCGAACGCTATCGCAACGCCCTGGGCGACCTGGCCCACAGTCTGAAAACACCGCTGGCGGTGGCGCGCGGCGCGCTGGAAACCGAAGCCGACCCCGGCGAGCTGCGCCGGACCCTGGGCGAACAGGTGGAGCGGATGAACCGCACGGTGGACTATCAGCTGCAACGAGCCGCCGCTTCGGGGCGCATCGCGCTCAGCGCCCCGCTGCCGGTCGCGCCCATCGCCCGCAAGATCCTGGATTCGCTGGCCAAGGTCTACGCCGACCGCGCCCCGCGACTGCGCGCCGAAATCGCCGCCACGACGGTGTTCTACGGCGACGAGGGGGACCTGCTGGAAATTCTCGGCAACCTGGCCGACAACGCCTGCAAATGGTGTCGTCGGCAGGTGGTGGTGCGCGCTCATCCCGCCGACCACGACGGACGGGTGGAACTGATGCTGGAGGTCGAGGACGATGGTCCGGGCATTCCCGCCGACCAGGCCCCGTTGCTACTCAACCGGGGTCAGCGCGCCGATCCCACGGTCGCCGGTCAAGGCATCGGCCTGGCGGTGGTCCGCGATCTGGTCGAGGAGGTCTACTACGGCCGACTGGAAATTGGCCGGGGCGTCCTGGGCGGCGCGCGGATCCGGGCGCGCTTGCGCTTCCAGGCCAACGGCGGTTGAACGCGGCGCTCCGTCCCACCGGCCGAACCGTGCCAAACTCGGCAATTTCAAGCATTCGCGGCTAATCTTGAATCACAAACCACCAACGACAACAGGGACTCGCCATGCCGGCCATCGCCACCTTCAATCTGTGCAACTTCGGCGCGGATGTTGCCTCCGCGCGCCTGCGGCAACTGGGCATGATCATCGCCCGGGAGTTGGCCGGGCCGGACATCCTGGCGGTGCAGGAAGTCAAGGGGGAAGGTCCGGCGAGCGTGGAAGGACCGGTTTCGGCCGATCCGGCCTACCAGACGCTGATCGCCGCCATCACCGCCGCCGGGGGTCCGCGCTACGCCTTTCGGGAGATTGCGCCGCTGGCCCACCGGGACGGCGGCATGGCTGGCGCTCACATTCGGGTCGGGTTGCTGTTCAATCCGGCAACCGTGCTGTTCCCGGACCGGGGCGACGCCAGGCCCGAGGACAGCGCCGGCATCCGCCTCGACGGCGGCCGGCCCCGCCTGACGCTCAATCCCGGCCGCATTGCCCCTACCCATCCCGCCTTCGTCGGCGACGACCATCGCCACTGGGCGCCTTGCCGCAAGGCGCTGGCGGCGGAATTCGAGATCCTGGGCCGACGTCTGTTCGTGATCGTCTGCCATTTCAAGTCCATGCGCTCGATTACCCGCCGCGAGGGGGATTACGCCAAGAAGCAGCGTCACGCCCAGGCCGAGATCGTCCACCAGTTCGCCGCCGACCTGCTGGCCTGCGATCCCCAGGCGGCTATCGTGCTGCTGGGCGACCTGAACGATGCGCTCGGTTCCAAGACCCTGAAACTGCTCAAGGGCGAGTCGTTCCATAATCTGTTGGAGGATCTGCCGCGCGGGCAAGCCTACACCCGCCGCCATGGCGGCCAGCCGCAGGCGCTGGATCACATTCTGGTCAGTCCGGCCCTGCGGCGGGGCGCGACGGCGCGCATCCCGCATCTCAACAGCGACGCCGCACCCGGCCAACCGGAGCCGGCCAGCGATCACGATCCGGTGGTGGCGATCCTGCCAGCGCTGCTGGGCGGCTGAGGAACGCGGGCCGCGTTCAAGGCCCGGTCTCCGACGCCGCGCGCCCGGTCAGCCGGCCGAACGCCTCCCGCACCCATGCCGGCCCCGGTTGCGGCGACGATTCGTCCGGGTGCGCCTCCGCCCATTCCAGCGCCAGAATCAACGCCACCCACGGCTCGCCATGTGCGCTGTGTTCCGCGTTCAAACCCCGGATCGTCCGGGCGGTGCGCAGGACCAGTTTGACGCAACTCACCGACTCGACCGTGGGCGCGGCGCAGTGCGCGGCCGGCGTCACCACCAGATACTCGCGGCAGGCCAGGGGTCGTTCCGCATAGATCGAACAGGATTCCTCCTCCAAAAACGGGCAGGCGATCCCCTGCTGGAAATAATCCACGCCGAACGGAATCACGTCCTCGTCCCGAAATTGCCGCGGTCGACGCAATTTTTCCAGCAAGCCCACCCGCGCCAGGCGTTGGCGCGCGTCCTCGAACCGAGCCAGGATGGTGGACTTTCGCGGTTCCGGCATGGCCTCGACCAGTTCCCGCAGGCGCCGCGCCTCGATTTCGGCAATCGGAACCAGTTGCCGGCAACAGGCGCCACAGCCTTTTTGGCAAGAGATTTCCAAACCCTCGGCGCGAGCGTTTTCCACGGAAACCGCGACGAAAGCGTCGGTCATCGAGCGAAACAACGGTAACAGTTCGGCCAGGCGGGCTGGCCTGGCCGGAACCGGTATCTCCAGCCGCACTTTTTGGCCGGCGATGGTCAATTCAGCGGTGGCGTTGAGCCATTCAGCGGGATTTTCGGGTGTCGTGGTCATGGGACCCATCCAGTCACATCGTTCAGTGAGAAAGTTCATGCCTTGGGCGCGAAGCGGCGGCCGACTCGATTTTCCGGGCCGTTCAATGCCGATGCCGACCTAACCGCCGCTCCAGCCGCCGGAACCACCGCGCCAAGCCGAAGCACAACAGGAAATACAGCGCCGCCACCGTCAGCCAGACCTCGAACACCCGCCCCGACGACACCGCCAATTCCGTTCCCGCGAACGTCAGTTCCTGAATCGAAATCAGCGAAATCAGCGAGGAATCCTTGATCAGCGCGATGAACTGCCCGGCCAGCGCCGGAATCATCCGCCGCGCCGCCTGCGGCAACACCACCTCGTTCATCACCTGGCCGGAATGCAAACCCAGCGCCCGGGCCGCCTCCCACTGGCCTCGCGGAACCGCCTCGATGCCGGCGCGGACGATCTCGGTGACATAGGCGCCCTCGAACAGCGCCAGACAGACCAGGCCGGACAGGAAGTTCGGCAACAACTCCGGCGGACCGAACAGGAACGCCAGTACCCGCAAGGTTTCCGGGGCGGCGGCGATCCAGCGTTCCGCCTCCAACAACGGCGCCACCTGGCCGCTGATGAAAAAATAGAAGATGAAAATGAACACCAGCGGCGGCGCGTTGCGAATCAGCTCGACATAGGCTCGACTGAACAGGCGCAGGAACAGACTGCGCGACAACCGGCAGACGCCCATCGTTCCGCCGATCAGCGCCGCCAGCAAACTTCCCCACAGCGCCAGCCGCATCGTCGCCAGCAGTCCCTGTCCCAGCAAATTCAACACCCAGCCGCGTTCGGCATCGTAACGGGCAAAATAGCCGGGAATCAGCCGCCAGTCCCAGTTGTAATGAAAATGGCTTTGCGCCCGGTGCAGCACGTAGCCGATCAGACCGAGGATCACGGCCAGAATCAGCGCGTCCAGCCAAATCAATCGGGGCCTGGAAGAACGCACGCGGCTTGGAATCTGTCGATTACACACAAGTCTCCCTCCCCCCTTGTGGGGGAGGGTTGGGGTGGGGGGGTTGACCGATCAGCCCGCCATAATTCAAGAAGTTGTGATTCAACCCTACCCCCTCCCTCGCCCTCCCCCACAAGGGGGGAGGGGATTCCATGGGCTTTTAATAATAGCAGAATCAATTGGTTGGAGATATGGACAAATAGGGCTTGAAATCCCTTCGATCACCGAAAGAACGCGTCGTAACTGGTCTCGGAAAACCCCTGAACCCGCTTGCCTCGCCAAGCTAGGATGGGCACTCCACGACCGCCGCCGGCGCGCACCAGCGCCGCCATGCCATCCGGCGTTTCGATGTCGTGTTCCGTATAGGAAATCCCCTTGCCGGCGAGATAGGCCTCGGCCTTGCGGCAAAAGCCACACCAGGAGGCGGTGAACAATTGCGGGGTATCGTCGGTTGGCTGGGCGCCGGCGGCGCGCTGCTTCGCCTGCTGCTCCAACTCTTCCTTGTAACGCAAGACATAGTCGGGCAACGGGCTGGAGGGACCGGGCGTGTACTCCAAGGTCTTTTCGACCTGGCCGCCGGCGAGCGGCTTATCACTGTAGGTGACGGTCCCATCCGGGCCCACCGACTTATAGAGCATATCGGCCCACGCCAGCAGGGGCAAAAGCAGCAACGGCAATATTCTCAGCGTGTTCACGATCGCTCCCTTCGGCATCGAAATACACATTCAAAGGGTAACGAAACCCAGGGGATTTACCACTCTCACTCAACCCTGCTCCCCGCCGCGCACCGGCAACCGGCGCTCCAGCCAACCGACCAGCAGCGACAGGCTGGTGGTCAAGGCCAGGTACAACGCCGCCACCGTGAACCACAATTCGAAGGTCATGAAGGTGTCGGCGATGAGATTACGGCCCTCGGTGGTCAGATCGGCCACCGCAATCACGCTGACCAGCGCCGAATGCTTGATCAGCGATACCGCCAACCCGGTCAGCGGCGGCAACACCAGTCGAATGGCCTGCGGCAAGATCACTCGACGATAGACCGCGTACCGCGACAGGCCAAGCGCGTCCGCCGCTTCCCACTGCCCGCGCGGAATGGCCTCGATGCCGGCGCGGAAGATTTCCGCCGCGAACGCGCCTTCGAACAACGCCAGCGCCAGCACCGCCGCCGCGAACCGGTCCATCGCCAAAATCGGCGCCAACACGAAATAGACCAGATAAAGCTGCACCAGCATCGGGGTGTTACGGACGATCTCGACGTAGACCCGCGCCGCCGCGCGCCCGACCCAGGAGGCCGAGCGTTGCAGCAGCGCCGCCGTCAGCCCGAACACCACGGTCAATAGCAAACTCCAGCCGGTCAGTTCCAGCGTCACCCCCAAGCCACACAGCAGCGGACCCGGTTGGAACACCCCATCCTCGAACCGGTAAAGATATTGCGGCACCCGATACCACTGCCAGTTGTAATGCAGTGCCCCGGCGCCCGCCACGACAACCCAGCTCAGTCCGGCGATCACGGCGATAAACGCCAGACTGTCCAACGCGGACCGCCAGCGACGCCAACGCCGGCGTCGATCCAACTCGCGGTTTCGAGTTCCATCCGGCATGGAATGCGCCGCGTCGGGTATGCGAAATCCCAGGCGGCTATGGCGACGCGTTGGCTTCCAGATTCGACAGGCTTTGCAAGCGGCGCCGCGAGAGTCCCTGCCGGGTAGCTTCCTCGTCGATATCGCGCAAGGTCGTCTCGACGAACGTGAGGTGAACGTGCGCGGCCTGCCGGGCGGCATTCGGGTTGCGCTCCAAAACCCCCTGCAGGATGGCCTGATGCTGGGCGTGGATGACCGTGTAGCTGCTTTCGCGGGTATAAAGCCGTTCCAGCGAGCGGCAGATGTTGCCCAACAGCAAATCGAACAGGCCACGCATGACGTGGATCAACGCCACGTTGTGGGAGGCATCGGCGATAGCCAGGTGAAAGCTGGCGTCCACCATGGCGTCGTGTTGTGGCTCACGCCGCGTTGGATTTCCTCCAGCGCGGCGAAACGACAGCGCAGAATTTCCCGGTCGGCATCCGTGGCGCGGAGCGCGGCGAAATAAGCCGCCACTTCCTCCAACGCGTGGCGCAATTCCAGCACGTCGAACATCGCTTTTGGGTTGTTTTTCAGCAGCTCGATCAAGGGATTGGTCAGCGCCGGGGCGATGACGTCGACCACGAAATTGCCCCCACCCCGCCGGCTTTGCAACAGTCCCCTCGATTTCAGCGTCGTGATCGCTTCGCGCAGCGACGGGCGGGATACGTTCAACTGCTGCGCCAGTTCCCGCTCGGGCGGCAATCGTTCGCCCGGTTTGAGAACGCCTTCCAGAATCAACTGCTCGATCTGGCTGACGATGGCATCCGAGACTTTCGGAGGATTTATCGTTTCGAATTGCATGATTTCGCCCAAGCGTTGCACTCAATATCGCCGTTATTGTGCCATGCGGCACTCGTTTTCATGAGTACCGAGACATCGCTAATAATGCATCGTTCGCGGCATCGGCAGGGCTAGCAAAACTTTGGTCAGACCATCTTACCAAAAGCTTGCAAACCAAAAAACGAACTGCTATAAATTGGTCAGACCATCTTACCATAAACCCCTTCCACGATGGGTCCGGTAACGGTCAATAATAATGACAAGCCAGCGCACCGCCGACCCGGATCGGGACAGCGGTACGCGGACGGCGCCAACCACCAAAGTCGGAGAAGGTATCACCATGCCCACCCGCCCCGAGAAGGCGTATTACTTCGGTACCTGTCTGATCGATCTGTGTTATCCCCAGGCCGGCATGGCCGGCATCGAACTCCTGCGGCGCGAAGGCATCCAGGTCATCTACCCTCGGCAGCAATCCTGCTGCGGCCAGCCCGCCTACAATTCCGGCTTTCCGGAAGAAGCCAGAAAAGTCGCCAGACAGCAGCTTAAAGCCTTTCCCATGGACTACCCCATCATCATTCCCTCCGGTTCCTGCGGCGGGATGCTCAAACACCACTATCCCAAGCTCTTCGCCGATCAACCCGAAGCCGCCGAGGCGCAACGCTTCGCCGGCCGGGTGTTCGAGTTGACCGAATTTCTCGTCAAGGTCCTGAATGTTCGCTTCGAAGACCGAGGCCAGCCGATCAAGGTCACCTGGCATTCGTCCTGTAGCGCGCTGCGCGAGATGCGGGTGATCGAACACTCCAAGTCGCTGCTGCGCCAGTTGCAAAACGTCGAGCTGATCGAGTTGCAACGGGAGCGGGAATGCTGCGGCTTCGGCGGTTCCTTCTCGGTCAAGCAGGCCGATCTGTCCTCGGCGATGGTCGCCGACAAGGTGGCGGACATCGAGCAAACCGGCGCTTCCCTGCTGCTCTCCGGCGATTGTGGCTGCCTGATGAACATCGGCGGGGCACTCAAACACCGCAACAGCCCTATCCCCGCCAAGCACGTCGCCGAATTCCTGCTGGAGCGCACCCAATGACCGAGACCACAGTCGATTTTCCCAGGAATTTCCAAAAGGCGCTGGGCGATGGGCAACTGCGCCGCAATCTCCGCGCGGCGATGGATACCTTGGGGCTGCGCCGCCGGACTCTGTTTTCCGACCCGGAAGCGTTCGAGCAACTGCGGGCGCGCGGCGACGCCATCCGCCGGCGGGCACTGAGCAAGCTGCCGGAATTGCTGGAGCGACTGGAGCGGAAATGCACCGAAAACGGCATTCGGGTGCATTGGGCCGAAACCCCGGCGGAAGCCAATCAAATCTGTCTGGACATCATCCGGCGCCACGACGCCACCCGCGTCATCAAGGGCAAGTCGATGGTGTCGGAGGAAATGCATCTCAACCATTTCCTCGAAGAACGCGGCATCGAGGCGCTGGAAACCGATCTCGGCGAGTACATCATCCAACTGGATCACGAAACGCCGTCGCACATCATCGTGCCGGCCATTCACAAGAACCGCGACCAGATCGCGCGATTGTTTCACGAGAAGATCCCCAACACCCCGTATACCGAAGTGGTCGAGGAACTCAACGCCATCGCCCGCAAGGTCTTGCGCGAAAAGTTTTTTGCCGGGGAAGTCGGCGTCAGCGGGGTCAATTTCGCGGTGGCTGAAACCGGCACGCTCTGTCTGGTGGAAAACGAGGGCAACGGCCGGATGTGTACCACCGCGCCGCCGGTGCATATCGCGGTGATGGGCCTGGAAAAGGTCGTCGAGCGCCTGGAGGACGTACCCCCGTTGCTGCGCCTGCTGACCGGCTCCGCGACTGGCCAGTTGATCACCACCTATTTCAACATGATCACCTCGCCGCGCAAGCCGGATGAGAAAGATGGCCCCAGGGAGGTGCATCTGGTCCTGCTCGACAACGGTCGGACCAAAATCTGGGCCGATCCCGAACTGCGGCAGACCTTGAAGTGCATCCGTTGCGGCACCTGCCTGAACCATTGCCCGGTCTATACCCGACTCGGCGGCCATGCCTACGGCTACGTCTATCCCGGCCCCATCGGTTCGATTCTGACCCCACAAATGGAAGGGCTGGAAAGCGCCGGGACGATGGCGACCGCTTCCACCTTTTGCGGGGCCTGCGAGGAAGTCTGTCCGGTCAAGATTCCGATCACCGATATTCTGCGCCGTCTGCGCGTCGAGTCCTACAACAAGGCGGATACGCCGAACGCGGTCAAGGGTCACGGCTACAAGGTCAACGCGGCGGAAAGCCTGACCTGGAAAGGCTGGGCATTGAGCAACGCCACGCCATGGGTCAACGCCTTGAACGCCAAGCTACTGGGTCTGCTGGGTCCGCAACTGCCCAAACTGCCGGGGCCGGACATCGTGAAAAAGTGGACCCAATCCCGGGCCTTGCCCCCGTTCGCCGCCAAGAGTCTGCACGCGCTCGTCAAGGAAAAGGGGATCGCCGATGAGTAACGCCCGTGCCAACATCTTGGCCCGCTTGCGCGCGGTCGCGCCGCAAGACACCGCCGCCACGACCGAACCTGCCGCGCCGACCGAGGCCGAACTCGGCCGCGCCGACAAAATAGCGCGACTCAAGCGGCTGATGGAAAACATGCATGCCGAGGTGATCGTCACCGACAGTCGGAACTGGACGAACGCCCTCAAGGATCTACTCCGCCAGCGTTCGTTAAACGGCCTGCTATGTGCCCCAACCACCCCCATCGGAACCACGCTCGCGGAAAGCTGGGAAAGCGACCTGCCGCCGCTGGTCGGTTACACCGAGGCGGTCGAGCAGTGCAAGGAACGGCTGTTCGCCATCGATGCCGCCATCACCTCGACCAAGGGCGGGCTCGCCGACGTGGGCGCCCTGATTCTGTGGCCCACCCCACAAGAACCCCGGCTGATGTCGCTGGCCCCGGCGGTGCATATCGCGGTGCTGGAAGCGGCGAAGATTCATGGCTCCCTGGCCGAAGCCATCCGGCGGGAGCGTTGGGCGGGCGGGATGCCCACCAACGCCCTGTTGATCTCCGGTCCGTCCAAGACCGCCGACATCGAACTGGTCCTGACCTTCGGCGTTCATGGTCCCAAGGAGTTGATCGTGCTGATTCTGGACGATTAACCTGCCTCAGCCACCTGGAATTTCCACTCCGGTTCGGCTCATGTATCGGAGTACCCAAGCCGGTTCGCCGGCTTCGCCACCACCAAAGCAATCCAGGAGTACAACACCATGCTCGAAAAGCAAAAATTCACCCGCCCGCTCCAGATCCTCGCCCTGTCCGCCGCGCTCTTCACCGCCGCCCTGCCGCTCGCCCAGCCGGCGGCGGCGGCCAAGGGCGATCGGGTGCGCTGGAGCGTGCCCATCGCCTTTTCCAGTAGCTTGATCGCCTTGGGAGATACCCTGCCCTGGGTGGCGCAACGCCTGAACGAGCAAACCGACGGCGCCATCAAGTTCGAGGTGTTCGAGCCGGGCAAGGTCGTGCCCGGCAACGAAATCTTCGATGCGGTCAGCAACGGCAAGGTGGACGCCGGTTACACCTGGATGGGCTACGAGCAGGGCAAGGTGCCGGCCTCGGTGCTGTTCGGCGCCGTACCCTTCGGCTTCACGCCCTGGGAATATATGTCCTGGTTCTACTACGGCGGCGGCAAGGATCTCGTCAAGGAAGTCTACACGCCGCACAACATCGTGCCAGTATTCTGCGGCATCATCAGCCCGGAAACCGCCGGCTGGTTCCGTTTCGAACTGAAATCGCTCGATCAGTTGAAGGGGCTGAAGATCCGTTTCGCCGGCCTGGGCGGCAAGGTAATGCAGAAGATGGGCGCCAGCGTGACCGTGATGCCGGCCGGCGAGTTGCAGCAAGCCCTGGAAAAGGGCGTGCTCGACGCCACCGAATTCTCGATCCCCACCGCCGACGAGCAGCTCGGTTTCTACAAGGTCGCCAAGTTCAACTATTTCCCCGGCTGGCACCAGCCCTACACCGCGCAGTATCTCTACGTCAACAAAGCCGCCTGGGACAAGCTTTCACCGGCCAACCAGGCGATCATCGACACCACCTGCGCCGCCGGCGTGATGATGTCGCTGGCCAAGTCGGAGGCCACCCAGGCGGCGGTCCTCAAAAAGTACGCCGAGGCGGGAATCACCACCACCAAGCTTTCGAGCGACATCCTGAAGGAACTGAAGAAGGTTTCGCAGGAGATCTTGCAGGAGGAAGCCGCCAAGGATCCCCTGTTCAAGAAGGTTTGGGAGTCACAGAAGGCTTTCGAGTCCTCCTACGCCAAGTGGCGGGATCTCGGCTATCTGCCGGCGAGTTCGCGGTAACCGTTCCAGCCTGCGGAGCCTGACCGAATGGCGAACCTGCCCGCGGGCGGCGGGGCGTCCGAGTCCTCCTCGGACGCCTTTCTCCTGCCCAAAACCCGCCTGTCAACTCTGATTGACGGCCTGATCCAGCGCATCGGCGAGTGGGCCTCCTGGCTCTGGCTGGCGCTGCTGGCGATCATCATCGTCAATGTCGCCCTGCGCTATCTGCTCGGACGGGGCTATATCCTGTTCGAGGAGTTGCAGTGGCACCTCTACGGCGCCGCCTGGCTGCTGGCGCTGGCCTTCGTTTTCAGGAACGACGCCCACGTGCGCATCGACGTCCTGGCCGCGCGCCTGCGCCCGCGTGCGCGCGCCTGGATCGAACTGCTGGGCATTCTGTTCCTGCTGCTGCCGTTCGCCCTGTTCGTGGTCATCGAGTCCGTTCCGTTCGTCGCCACCGCCTACCAGCTCCATGAGGTTTCGCCCTCGCCCGGCGGCCTGTCGCATCGCTGGGCGATCAAAGCCTTCATCCCGCTCGGCTTTGGTCTGCTGGCGCTGGCCGGCTTCGCCCGGTTGCTGCGCTGCTCCGCGCTGCTGTTCGGCATCCCCAGCCCCCAGCGAAATCCCTGATCCGGAACGAGGTCGATCACGATGGAAGCTTATGAAATTCTGGTTATTCTCTACCTCGTTCTGTTCATCGCCCTGCTGTTCACCGGCTATCCGATCGCCTGGATTCTGGGAGGGCTGTCGCTGCTGTTCTCCGCCACCGGCATCTTCCTCAGCAGGCAATACGATCTCGACACCTTCCTGCTCGACAGTTGGGATGACTACGCCATCATCGTGGACCGGATCTGGGCGCAGGCCCAGAACTGGCTGCTGGTGGCCCTGCCGATGTTCATCTTCATGGGCTTGATGCTCGACCGTTCCGGGGTGGCCGAGCGGATGATGGCCAACTTCGTCGTCCTGTTCGGACGGCTGCGCGGCGGACTGGCCCTGACCGTGGTGTTGATCGGCATCCTGCTGGCCGCGTCGACCGGCATCGTCGGCGCCTCGGTGGTGCTGCTGGCCATGCTGTCCATCCCGCTGATGGTGCAGAGCGGTTACGACAAAGCCCTGGCGACTGGGGTGGTGGCGGCCTCGGGCACCCTCGGCATCCTGATTCCGCCCAGCATCATGCTGGTGGTCATGGCCGACCAGCTCTCGCTGTCCGCCGGCGATCTGTTCATGGGGGCCATGATTCCGGGATTGCTGCTGGGGCTGTGCTATGCGGTCTACGTGCTGATCTTCGCCTTCTTCAATCCGGACAAGGCTCCGGCCCCGGCCGATCCGCCGCCGCTGACGCCACGCCTGATTTTCAATACGGTGCTGGCGGTGCTGCCGGCTTTCGGCCTGATCCTGGCGGTGCTCGGCACCATCTTTCTCGGCATCGCCACCCCCACCGAGGCCTCCGGGGTCGGCGCCTTCGGCGCGATGCTGCTGGCCGCCATCAATCGCCGGCTCGATCTGAAAATCCTGCGCGAGGTCTGTATTCAGACCATGCAGACCACCGGCTTCATCCTGGCGATCTTCGTCGGCGCCACCGCCTTTTCGGTGGTCATGCGCTCGCTGGGCGGCGACGAGTTCATCGCCGACTTGCTCAAGTCGCTGCCGTTCGGCCCCAGTGGCGTGGTGCTGTTCATCCTGTTCATCGCTTTTCTGGCCGGCTTCTTCCTGGACTGGCTGGAAATCAGCCTGATCATCCTGCCGCTGGTCGCGCCGGTGGTGAAGGCGCTGGGCTTCGATCTGGTCTGGTTCACCGTGCTGGTGGCGGTGTGTTTGCAGACGTCCTTCCTGACGCCCCCGGTCGGTTTCTCGCTGTTCTATCTCAAGGGCGTGGTGCCGCCGGAGATCAGCATGGGTCACATCTATCGGGGCATCGTGCCGTTCGTGCTGCTACAACTGGCGGTGCTGCTGTTGTGCTTTTTCTGGCCGGCGCTGATCACCTGGTTGCCCGGTGTGGTCTACGGTCAGTGATCAACCCTTGTTCCCGTTGACGGGAGTGAATCATGGCTCCAAGCGATATTCTGGTTTTTCTCGACGAGTTCGAGCACACCGCCGACCGTCTCAAGGTCGCCGCCGACCTGGCCGCCGCTCGTGGCGCGATGTTGATCGGGTTGCGCGTCGAGGTGCAGCCCCGAATTCCCCGGGCGCTGCGCGGGGCGATCGAGGAACGGGCGATGGCGGCGCACCAGTCGGCCCTGCGCGCGGTGAGCGACCGGCTTGAAGCCCTGTTCCGGCAAGAGGCGGCGGCGCGTGGTTTGCAAAGCGAATGGTGGCGGGTGGCGGACGGCGCCATGGCCGACGTGGTCGAGCGCGCCCGTTACGCCGGTCTGATCGTCGTCAGCCAGCACGATCCCCAGGACGACGAGGAGTTTTCCGCCGATATTCTGATCCACGAACTGCTGCTCGGCGGCGGTCGGCCCGTGTTGATCGTGCCCAGATGGCCAGTCGACGGCACGGTCGGTCGACGCGCGGTCGTGACCTGGAATAACAGCCGCGAGGCCAGTCGGGCGCTGGCCGACGCCCTGCCCCTGCTGGCGGGGGCCGAGCGGGTCACGGCGATGATCGCCCCCGACGATCGCGCCGAAGCGATCGGCGAGCGGCTGGTCGCCTATCTCGCCCGCCACGGGGTCGCCGCGACTCCGAAAATCCTGGAAGACCACCCGGACAAGTCACCGGGCGTGGCCATCCTCCAGGAATGCAACGCGATCGATGCCAACCTACTGGTGATGGGTGGTTATGGTCGCTCGCGGTTGCGCGAAAAGGTTTTCGGCGGGATGACCGAATTTGTTCTGGGTGTTGCCCGTTTGCCGGTGCTGATGTCGCACTGAGAGGAGAGAGCCAATCATTCAACCAGCCTTGCTCTATCCCACGGGCAAATTCCAGCCCGGCATGGCCAAGGGCTTATACCAATTCTGAATAGGTTTTCGTCATTCCCGCGAATGCGGGAATCCAGGCAGCCGCTGAAAAACTGGATACCCGCTTTCGCGGGTATGACGAACAGTGTGGTTTTTGATCTGAAAAAGATAAAACCTATCGGGAAACGGTATTACCGTCAAAACGAGGCGCAATCACCGATGCAATCGACGGCCCACGAACAACTTTACCGCAATCTACAAAAATTCATCCCGGCCACGCGCCTGATCACCGATCCCTTGCGCACGCTCGCCTACGGCACCGACGCCAGCCTGTACCGGCTGATCCCCAAGCTGGTGGTGCGGGTGGAAAGCGAGGACGAGATGCGGCGCATTCTGGCGCTGGCGCACCAGCACGGCACGCCGGTCACTTTCCGCGCCGCCGGCACCAGCCTCTCCGGTCAGGCGGTCACCGATTCGGTGTTGCTGCAACTGGGCGACGGCTGGCGCGGCTGGAAAATTGGCCCGGATGCGGCGACCATCACCTTGCAACCCGGCTTGATCGGCGGTCACGCCAACCGCTACCTGGCGCCCTACCGGCGCAAGATCGGACCGGACCCCGCTTCGATCAACACCTGCCAGATCGGCGGTATCGCCGCCAACAACGCCAGCGGGATGTGTTGCGGCACCGCCCAGAACAGCTACCAGACCCTGAAAAGTATGCGGGTGATGCTGGCCGACGGCGCGGTGCTGGACACGGCCGATCCCGCTAGCCGCCAAGCCTTCAGCGCCAGTCATGGCACCCTGCTCGACCGGCTGGCCGAACTTGGCCAACGTATCCGCGCCGACGCGGCGCTGGCGGAACGCATCCGCCACAAGTTCAAGATCAAGAACACCTGCGGCTACAGCCTCAACGCCCTGGTGGATTACGATGATCCCTTCGAGATTTTGCAACACCTGATGATCGGCTCCGAAGGCACGCTGGGCTTCATCGCCGAAATCACCTACCACACCGTCGAGGAGCACACCCACAAGGCCACGGCGCTGATGATCTTCCCCGACATCCAGACCGCCTGCGAAGCCGTGGCGGCGCTGAAAAACCAGCCGGTGGCGGCGGTGGAACTGATGGACCGCGCCTCGATCCGGTCGGTGGAGAACAAGGCGGGAATGCCGGCGTACTTCAAGGAGTTGCCCGAAACCGCCGCCGCGCTGCTGGTCGAAACGCGGGCGATGGATTCGGTGAGCTTGACCGCTCAGGTCGAAGCCATCTCCGCCGGCACCGCCGCCATACCCACCCTGCTTCCGTTCCAGTTCACCGACCGGCCGGAAGAGTTCACCCAGTTGTGGGCGATCCGCCAGGGGTTGTTTCCATCGGTCGGTTCGGCGCGGGCGACCGGCACCACCGTCATCATCGAGGATGTCGCGGTTCCCGTGCCCCAGTTGGCGGCGATGACCCTGGATTTGCAACGGCTGTTCGAGCGACACGGCTACACCGGCTCGATCATTTTCGGCCACGCGCTCGAAGGCAATCTGCATTTCGTCATCACCCCCGACTTTGCCCAGCCAGCGGAAACCGAACGCTACAAGCACTTCATGGACGATGTGTGCCGGATGATCGTCCATCAATACGACGGTTCGCTGAAGGCGGAACACGGCACCGGCCGCAACATCGCCCCGTTCGTCGAACTGGAATGGGGTCAGCAAGCCTACCGATTGATGTGGGAAATCAAGGCGCTGTTCGATCCCCACAACCTGCTCAATCCTGGCGTCATCCTCAACGACGACTCGGAAGCGCACCTCAAGCACATCAAACCGATGGCCGCCGTCGATCCGCTGGTCGACAAGTGCATCGAGTGCGGGTTTTGCGAGCCGAACTGTCCGTCTCGCGCCCTGACCCTGTCGCCGCGCCAGCGCATCGTCGGCTTGCGCGAAATGGCGCGCTTGGCGGCAGTGGGCGAGGATGGCAACCGGCTCAAAGCCATCGACGAGGCGTATCAGTACCAGGGGATCGATACCTGCGCCGCCGACAGTCTGTGTTCCCTGACCTGTCCGGTCGGCATCAACACCGGCACGATGATGCTGAAGAAACGCGAGCAACGACGGGGCGCGACCGCGCAATGGATCGGCAGCCAGCTCGCAAAGCAATTCAATAGCGTCACCGCCGTCACCCGGCTCGGCCTGGGCGCCGCCAATCTCTCCCACAAGATCTTTGGCGCCTGGTTGCAAGGCAGCGTGATCGGCGCCGCGCGCAAGCTGTCCGGCAACCGCATCCCGCTGTGGAATCGCTACATGCCCACCGCCGGCGCGCTGCCCAAACCGGAAGACAAGGCAGCGTCCAATCGTCCGCGCGTCGTCTATTTCCCCAGTTGCGCCAGTCGCACGATGGGACCGGCCAAGGGCGATCCCGAATTGGACGCCCTGCCGGTGAAAACCGCCGCCCTGCTGCGCCGGGCCGGTTTCGAGGTCATCCTGCCCGAAGATCGAACTTCGCTGTGCTGCGGCCAGCCCTTCGCCAGCAAAGGCTTGCCAGAACAAGCCGACGCCAAGCGGGCCGAGGTGGAACAAGCTCTGCGCAAGGCCAGCCGCGACGGGCAAGACCCCATCGTCATCGATACCAGCCCGTGCTCGCTACGGCTCAAGCGCAACCAGGAGCAATCCGGGCTGAAGCTGTACGACATCACCGAATTCCTGCACGACTTCGTGCTGGAGCGGCTGGCGCTGCGCAAGCTGCCGGAAACCGTCGCTCTGCACCCGACGTGCAGCACCACCCACATGGGCTTGCAGGCCAAGCTCAAGACCATCGCCGAGACCTGCGCCGAGCGCGTCGTCATCCCCGACCGGGTTTCCTGCTGCGGCTGGGCCGGCGACAAAGGTTTCACCCACCCGGAGTTGAACGCCAGCGCCTTGCGGGATTTGCCAGCGGCGTTGCCGGATGACTGCCGGTCTGGGTATTCCACCAGTCGCACCTGTGAAATCGGCTTGTCTCTCCACAGCGGGCGCTACTACCGCTCCATCGTCTATCTGGTAGACCGCTGCTCGCGGCCCGATACCGGCTGATTCCCTGGCATTTCCCAGTTCTCAAGGACGCCCGCGCGGGCGGGTTGGGGGCTTTTTGCGCCCGCGATTTGCCCGACTGGGGTTTCAGGAAGAAAAAAACGTGTCGTCGTCAACCACCATCCGAGGAATTGCCCACCATGCAACCATGGACTCAGGTTTACACACCACTGGGTGGCAATCTATGGCTTTCCGCCCTGGTCGCCGCCATTCCGATCATCTTTTTCTTCATCGCACTGGCCGTCTTACGGATGAAAGGCCATATCGCCGGTTTGATCACGGTGGCGCTCGCCGTCGTCATCGCCATCGTCGTGTATCAAATGCCGGCATCGATGGCGCTGGCCGCGACCGGCTACGGCTTCCTCTACGGCTTGTGGCCGATTTCCTGGATCATCGTGGCCGCCGTGTTTCTGTACAAACTCACGGTCAAGACCGGCCAGTTCGAGATCATCCGTTCCTCGGTCCTGTCCATCACTGGCGACCAGCGTTTGCAGATGGTCCTGGTCGGTTTCTGCTTCGGCGCGTTTCTGGAAGGGGCGGCGGGATTCGGCGCCCCGGTGGCGATTACCGCCGCGTTGCTGGTGGGCCTGGGCTTCAATCCGCTCTACGCCGCCGGCCTGTGTCTGATCGCCAACACCGCGCCGGTGGCGTTCGGCGCTCTGGGTATTCCCATCACGGTCGCCGGCAAGGTCACCAGCACCGATCCGTTCCTCATCGGCCAGATGGCGGGCCGGCAACTGCCGCTGCTGTCGCTGTTCGTCCCGTTCTGGCTGGTGTTCATCATGGACGGCTGGCGCGGCGTGCGGGAAACGTGGCCGGCGATTTTCGTGGCGGCGGCGGCTTTCGCGCTGACCCAGTACTACACCTCGAACCACTGGGCCTACGAACTGCCCGACATCACGTCCGCCCTGGTCAGCCTGGTCGTCCTGACCCTGTTCCTGCGCTTCGTCTGGCAACCCCAGGAAAACTTCGCGTTTCAGGGCGCGGGCGGCAATGGGGCCAGCACGGCGACGCGACCTGTCCGTTCCGAGTATAGCGCGGGCCAAATTTTCAAAGCTTGGTCGCCGTTTATCGTCCTGACCATCATGGTGACCATCTGGACGCTGCCCTCGTTCAAGGCCCTGTTCGCCAAAGGCGCCCTGCTGGAGTCGTGGATCATCAGCTTCCACGTTCCCGGTCTGGACAAGCTGGTCATGAAGGACCTGCCTATCGTCAAGGCGTTGACGCCCTATGACGCCGTTTACAAATTCGACGTGCTGTCGGCGACGGGAACTTCCATTCTGCTGGCGGCCGTGATCAGCGCGTTCATCCTGCGGGTCAACGTCAAGACGTTTTTCACCACGTTCTGGGAAACTTTGGTGGAACTGGCCCGGCCGATCTTCACCATCGGCCTGGTGCTCGGCTTTGCCTTCATCGCCAATTACTCAGGCGCTTCCTCGACGCTGGGCCTGGCTTTCGCCGCAACCGGCGTGCTGTTCCCCTTCTTCTCCCCGTTCCTGGGCTGGCTCGGCGTCTTCCTGACCGGCTCCGACACCTCCAGCAACGCGCTGTTCGCCAACTTGCAGCAAGTCACCGCCCAGCAGATCGGCGTCGATCCGACCCTGACCATCGCCGCCAACACCACCGGCGGCGTCACCGGCAAGATGATTTCGCCGCAGTCCATCGCGGTCGCCTGCGCCGCGACCGGACTGGTGGGCAAGGAATCGGACCTGTTCCGCTTCACGCTGAAACACAGCCTGTTCTTTGCCACCATCATCGGCGTCATCACCTACGTGCAGGCGTATTACCTGCAATGGATGATTCCGGTGGCGGTGCGGTAACGTTTCGAGGCTGGGTGGCAATTCCTCTCCCGCGGATGGGAGAGGGTGGTCGGTCAACACGGTCTGGCCCATGGCCGGCAAACACGTTCATCCCGCCACCGGCGGTCATCGGACGATCCAGTCCGGCTCACAACCGCCTCTTGGACGATTTATCCCGCGCACATCAAATCACGCTGACTCCTGGCGCCGACCCTCCAGCCACTCCGTATCCGCCTCGTCGACCCAAACCGGAGCGCGCCGCCCCATGACGCGCGCCGCCTGGTCCGCGGACAGCGGCCGCTCCAACAGATAACCCTGGAACGCATCGCAGCCGAGACCGTGGAGATAACCGAGTTGCTCCCGCGTTTCCACGCCCTCCGCCACGACCTTGAGACCGAGGGTGTGAGCCAGCGCGACCATGGCGCTGCAAATCACGGCGTCATTCTGATCGGTCATGATCTTCTCGACGAAGCAGCGATCCAGCTTCAGGGATTGGATCGGCAGCGACTTGAGATGGCCCAGCGAGGAAAAACTGGCGCCGAAGTCGTCGAGGGCCAGACGAACGCCTATCGCCCGCAACTGGTTCAATACCGCGATGGTGGCTTGCGGATTCTCCATCGCCACGCTCTCGGTCAATTCCAACTCCAGGTCGCCCGGATCAAAACCCGCATCGGCCAACATGTTCGCCAACCGTTTGGGAAACCGCTCGTCGCGCAACTGATGAAGCGACACATTGACCGCAACGCGGGCAATGTTCGCCCCGGATTCGCGCCACTGGCGCCACTGGCGTAGCGCCTGACCCAACACCCAGTTGTCCAGATCGACCATCAGGCCGATTTCCTCGGCGACGGGAATGAACCGGGCCGGCGGCGCCAGGCCTTCCGCCGGATGAACCCAACGCAACAGCGCCTCGGCGACGAAGGCGCGACCGCTCGCCGCATCGAACTGGGGCTGGAAATGCAGGATGAATTGCCCGGCCCCCAGCGCCTGCCGGAGATGGTTTTCCAACGACAGGCGCTCCCGGACCGACTCGTTCATGCGGTCGGTGAAAAACTGGTAGTTGTTGCGGCCGCTGGCCTTGGCGTGGTACATGGCCGCATCGGCGTTCTTCATCAGGACATCCACGGTGTCGCCATCGTCGGGAAACAGCGCGATCCCGATGCTGGGCGTGGAATGAAGTTCGTGGCCCTCGACCTGATAGGTTTGGCCAAGAACGTTGCGAACCCTTTCGGTCGCGTAGGCCACATAACCGACGTTGTCCACTCCCACGAGCACCACGACAAACTCATCCCCGCCCAGGCGCGCCACCACATCGCTTTGCCGCACGGCGCCCTCCAGCCGGCGGGCGATCTCGACCAGCAACCCATCGCCGAAGCAATGACCGAGCGTGTCGTTGACGATCTTGAAGCGGTCCATGTCGATAAAGAGCACGGCCACGCCGATCGTTTCACGGCGCGCCCAGCTCAGCACCTGTTCAAGCCGCGCTTTCAGGTGCAGGCGATTCGGCAACCCGGTCAGGGGGTCGTGGTAGGCAATCTGGCGAATGCGTTCCTCGGCCTCCCGCTGCAAACGCAAGCGGGTTTCACTGGCATGCAGCGCCGCGTCGCGCTCGGCGATGGCGTTCTGGAAGCTGGTCAGCGCCCGCGCCATCGCCGCCACTTCATCGGCGCCGCGCAACAAGACCGGGTCAAGGTATTGCTTGCCCAGGGCGTCCGGCTCATCGACCACCTGTCGCGCGGCCACGAGCATGGCATGGGTGATTGTTTCGATCGGGTCCAGCACGGTGCGGCGAACGAACCGGTAAACCCCAAGGAGGGCGAGTAAAATCACCAGCGTCACCGCCAGCAGCACAACCTGCGCGTCGCCGACCTCCCTGGCTGAAAACGAAACCCGCTCGCCCGCCCGCGCCACCAGGCTGTCGACCAGTGACGACACCATCTCGACGGTCGCCGTCAACAGCAACCGGATTTGTTCGACCTGTCGAGTCACTTCCTCGTTGCGGCGCAATTCATCCTGGCGCGACGCACCCAAGGCGTTCTCACCACTCATCGTGGTTTCGTACCCGGCCGTGGCCGTCGCCAGGGCCATCTTCGCTTCTCCCGGCGGCAGCAACCGATACAGAGACAGGCGCCTGATCACCACTTCAGCATCGGCCTGGTGGCGAGCCAAGTGATCCATATCGGTTTCCCTCAGGATTTGCTTGGCGATTTCCAGCAGTTCGCGACTGTCGGTGCGGATATCCTGCACCGTGGCCAACCAGTTCATGTCCTTGTCCAGCAGTTGATCGAGACGTCGCCGCAACTGGTCGGGCGCTGCCTCGGCCACGTCGACGGCGAGCGCCCGCGTCACCCGCGCCCGCAGTTGCGCCTCGACCTCGGTGGCGGCGGCAAAATGACGGGCATGCGCCAGTTCAACCTGGCGCCAGCCGGCTTCGCGGCCGGCGACGGCGGCGGCGCGCGCCAGAACCAACGCATCCAGTTGGCCGACCTCGCGCTCGATCCTTTCCAGCTTGAAGAGCAGGTTGGCCATTTGCTCGCGCTGAAGCGGCGCGATGCTGTTCCGGGCTTCAAGGGCGCTGGTGCCCTCGCGCAGTTCCTGGACCAGCCGATCCAGCGCCTGTCGGCCGCCGTTACGCCCGTTCTCCCGATTGGAAGCCAGCGCCGGCAGGTGAAGCAGCATTTCCTCGGTAAGGCTCTGAAGGTGACGGGCCCGCGCGACATCGGTGAGATGAACCGAAGCCAGTTCGTCGGTTTGCCGTTGCAGGCGCGCTAGGGAAAAATAGGCGTAGCCGGTCAACGCCGCGGTGATCGCCAGCAGAATCGCCACCACGGCGGCGATGCGGAATTGGATGGTGGAAGGCGGTCTTGAAACGCGAGGATCTGATTCGTCCACTGGGAACCTGCGGTCGGTCGCGAACTTAAACCGGTGGGCGGTAGCCTGTTTCAGCCTTCAGCGCAAGGCCTGAATGCGATCGTAAAGCGCGCCGCCCCAGGGAAAATAGTCGCTGTGGTGAAAGGACCACAGCGCGGCGGCCAGCGCGGCGCGATCGACCTCATTGAAAGTGACGCCCCGATCGCGCAAGGTTCGCCGCAGTTCCAATTCCTCCTGGCGCACGTCCTGAGTCACCCGCCACGCCGCCGCGCCGAAAACGCGCGCCAGAATCGCCTGATCTGGCGCGGGCAAGGCGTTCCAGCGCTTCGCGTCCATGACGATCAACTGGGCGTCCATGATATGACCGGTCAAATTGACCACCGGCGAAACCTCGTAAAAGTGCATCGCCCGAATCGCCGGCAGCGGATTTTCCTGCGCGTCGACGATCCTGGCCTTCAGCGCCTGGTAGGTTTCCTTGAACGGAATCGGCACCGGCCGCGCGCCCAGGGCGCGGAACGTGAGAATCATGGTTGGGATGTTCGGCACGCGGATGACCAATCCCTTGAAATCCTCCAGCGAACGCAGCGGAGCATTCGTCGTGACATGGCGTTCCCCGTAGTAGGCCAGGCCGAATGTCTTGAGTCCGGTTTTCCGCTCCATGTCCGCCACCAACTCCTGAAGCAGTGGGCTGTCGCGGAAGGCCCGCCAGTGATCGAAATCGCGGAAAACATAGGGTCCGGCGCCGATGGCCAGCGGCGGATAGAGATTCAGCAAGTGCCCAAAGCTCAGATAGGCCATGTTGGCCGTGCCATCCTTGAAGCCCTCGACCACTTCGGCATCGGTCTTGCCAAGCTGTCCGCGCGGAAAAATCCGCAATTGGCAACGCCCTCCCGTCTGACTGTCGATCTGGTTCGCCGCCCACAGGATTCCCTGGTGGTGGGCGGTCGAATCGTCGAGAATGTGGCCGAAAACAAGCGTTTCGGCATGACCCGGCAACGCGACGGCACACCCCAGCGCGGCGATCACGGCGCGAAACAGAGGGAACCATATCTCTCGCATGATTGCACCCTTTCGGCATGGGTCCCAAGGCGTAAAATTCACGCGGTCGCCAGCGCGGCCACCGCCAGGACCAGCGGCGGCTGATCCGTCACACCGGATCGGGCAACCAGGGCGCTCGCCTTGTCGCGGGCGACCGACCTTTTCTTCGCCGCCGCCAGTTGCTCCAGTTCCCGCCGAGCGGACGGATCATGCACGCCCCGCCGTATTTCGTCCAGGATGTCGGTGAACCGGTCCAACAGCAGCGACAGCTTGCGGGGCGAAAATTTCGCCACACCGCCGCCAATGACCTGCTCCAGCGCCAGCCACACCGTCGCCCGTTCCGCTTCGCCGGTCGCGCACAGCGACGCCAATGCCTGATCCAGTTGCGCGAAGCCCTGCTCCGTCGCCCGGATTTGGCCGGCCAGTGCGCCGGCGAGGTCCGCAGGGGTTACGCGGCCATCCCGCAACCCTTGGGCGAGCACGTCGACGCACCCTTCCCGCTGCGGGGTTTGCGTCGCCAGCAGCCCGCGCGCCACCCGATCCAGATGCGGACGGATATCCACTTGCGGCAGCTTGCCCAGCCCCAGCAGGCCCAGCGTCAGGTCCCGGTTGTAATCTTCCTTGCGGCCCTGGCGGCACAGCCCGGCCTCGAACAGGCGTTGCGCCAGCAGCGGAAACCGGAAAACCTGATCCGCGACCAGATCGGCGGTCGCGAAATAGTGGATATCGGCCAGCACGTAAGGCCACAGGGTCGGATGGGACGTTTCCTGGCTCAGGTAGGATGAAAACGAGGAATGCAGTTGTTCGACCAGCGCGTTGGTCACGGGCTGGGGCGCGAACAACAACTCCGTCAGCAGGGTAGATTTCAGTTGCGATTCCTGAAACATTCGGTTGAACCAACCCCGCGCCGAGGATAGCCGCTCCAGCAGTCGAGGCGCGCGGCCGGCGATGCCCGCATCGTTCAAACCGAATCGGCAGCGCAGCGCGGCGCCGAATAGCCGGAATCCCGCGTTCTCGGCGGCGTCGGGATCGTGGTGGAAGATTTTGACGCGCAAGGTATCCACTAGACCACCGCCGGTAAAGCCGCCCGACAGGGCATGGAACAGCGGCTCGGTCGGCGGGTGTTTGTCGCAGCGCTGCAACCACCGTTCGAGCGCGGATTCCGCCTCGGCGGTGGGCGCCAGGGCCAGAATCAGGGCATCGGCGAACGGCGCATCGAGCCTGGCGATCCCCGGCGCCAGCCGGTTCCAGGCGTCGGCTCGCTGTTCGGGCAACCCAGGGAGGCGATACAGCGCCGCGCCGAGTTCGTCGGCATCGAGCAAACGCGGCGGGAGCGCGTTGAGGCGGTCGGCGAACACTGCCGGCGCCAACCAGCCCGCCGCGTGGGTCGGCGTGGACAACAACGCATCGTGGCCGGCGGCGATCAAAGCCGACAGATGTTTTAAACGCCGCCGCTGGGCCGGTTTGAACTGGCTGTCGAGCAACTGCCCGCCCCGGCTATTCTTGGGAAAACTGGGCAACGCCTCGCCGCGCCAAGCCCCGACCAAAAACAGCGCCGACAGCTCCCCGCCCCGACCCCACCACGCGGACCCTTCCAGTGACCCTTGCTGCCATTCCCCCAATTGATCCAGCACCGGCGCGAGGATGGCGCCGACCCGCTCGAAATGGGCCGAACCGGCGAAGCGCAGCAGACCCGCGAAGATGCGCTCGTAGTCGGCCTGGGTGAACACGCGATTCCGCGTCCGCGCGATGTCGAGCGCCAAGGCTTCCGCCGTCTCGTGCAACGCGAAATCGGGGGGAGATAACGCGGACGAATGATCGGGAACGGTCGCTTCCAACTCGCCGCATTGGCCGGTCGCCAGATAATGCTCCAGCAACGCCAGCCGTCGGCGCGACAGCGAGTCGGCGGGATCGGCTTCCGCCCGTTGCCGGATCGCGTCCACCGCCGCCAACAGGTCGGAATGTCGATCGGGGCTTTCTTCATCGACACCTTCCGATGGAGTCGCGGGACGTTCGGCGAGCAAGTGGGCGATGGGGGCGAGTTCGGCCGGAGGCAACACCGCCGCCATCTCCTGCAATGGCCGCAAGGTATCTTGGTCGAAATGTTGCGGCTGGAACGTTCCAAGCCAGCGCAGCAGATCGGCGCGCAGGGCGGCATGAGGGCTGCCCAAGCCATTCGCGACTGCGTTCAAGGCGGACGCGGTCAGTTCGGGTTTGGCCTTGACCTGTTTTCTGAGCAGGCGCAGGGCCGATTTGGCGAGCCCCTGCACCGGATTTTGCAAGGCGTAACCCAGCGATCCGACCAGTTCCGCCGGGTCGGCTTCCTCCAAAAAATGCCGCTCCACGATGCCGAACGCCAGCTTGCTGGCCGCCGGAGCGGGCGCGTTGAGCAAGGTGATGAAGTCTCCGGCATGAAGCCGGATTTCGGCGTCGGTCGGCGCCAGGCGGCCGAACAGGTCGATCCAGCATTTGGCGACGTGGGGACGCAGGGGGCTTTGCAGCTTGCGCACGATCAGCGCCAGAAAATCGGCGCGCGGCAGCTTGCCCTCGGCGATCCGGCGGATCAACGTATCGACGACCCTCGCGTCCAGCAACGGCTCGAAAAAACCTTCCTGCGCGGGCGGTTCGTAATCCAGCCCGGCCAGAATCATGGCGGAGTCGAAGCCTTTCAGCGCGTGGCTGAAAAAACCGTCGCGGCGCATCGCCATACCGATATAGGGCGCCAGCGCGTCCGCCCATTCGGGATGCTGCTGGCGCGCTTCCAGCATCAATCGCGCCACGCCCTGATCGCCGCCGGTGAACCGCGCCCGGCTCAACACCTGCTCGAACACCCGCGCCACGGCTTCGCCGATCCACGGTTCCGGCCGATCCAGCAACACCCGTCCTACATACAGGACAAATTTTTGCGTCCGCACCGGTTGTCGGGAACTGGTCTTGAACGCGCCCGCGACGCCGCCTTTCCCCGCCAGCCCCGCCAGCAACAGATTCAAGCGGCTGTGGAAGGACATCAAGACGCCATAAGCGCGCTGCTGCAACAAGCCTCCCTGCAACGCCTGCGGATTGTTGAGCGCCCCCGGCGCGGCCAACGTGGTCGCTTGATCGCGCAGAAAGGCAACCGGGTCTTCCCGAATGGCCCGATACAGGTCGGCCAGCTTGGCCGGCCGCGCTGCCTGCTCGAAACGGCAGGCGCGGTTCAACACCTTGAACAGCTCGCCGAATTGGCCGAACAGCGCCCCGCGCTGCTCGGCGGTCAGCGGCCGCAACACGTCGCGCAGCCGGTCGTCGTCGCCCTCGAACAGTTCGCGCAGCAGGATTTGAAACCGCTCGTCGCTCACGGCGTCTGCTCCGCCGCGAAGCGCAGCGCCAACAGATGCTTGCAGGGGCCGCGCCGCAGTTCGTGCCGTTGTATCCAGGGACAGGTGCAGCGGCCCTCGCGCAAATAGCCCTGGCTGTCTACCCACAGCGCGACTTGGTAATAGCCGCTTTCGCCACGCACCCAGCCGCTGGCAATCAATGCGCCATCGTCGCGCCGCTCGCGATGCTCAATCTCGACCGATTGCTTTGCTAACAGAGTTCGGGAACCCTGAAGCCGGCCGGGCTGATGCTTAGCGTCCACCAGAAACGGCAACTGGCGGTAAAAATAGCGGTCGCGATCCCGGTCGAAGCCCAGCAAGCCCTGCTGGGCGAGCCGGTCCACGATTTCGGTGGCGCGCGGCAGCGATAAATCCTGATGCTGGGCCAAATCGGCGACGGTGAAGTGGTTCAGGTTGTGGGCGGCGACGCGGGCCAGCGCCAGATCGACCTCGTCGACGTCCGCCGCGCTCAACTGGCGCAGCGCATCGCCGTCGCCGGAAAAGCCGTGCGCCGCCGCGCCCGACAGCCCCAGCGTGAACTGGGCCGCGCCGGTGTCCGCCACCCAGAGCGAGGCACCGGTCGCTTCGGTTTGATAAACCCGCAATACCTGCAAATCGGGCAGGATGGATTGCAGCAGTCGCAATCGATGACCGTCGGTGACGGCGATGAAACCACCCTGGCCGGCGGGCTGGCGGTGGAGGATTTCCGGTTTGTGGCGTTTCGGCACTAGATACAGCGCGCCCCTCGTGCTGGCGGGAATCTGGGTGAGCAACTGGCCGGCGGTCAGCCGATCCAGCTCGAACAGCGGTTGAGCTTGGCGCTGCACCGCCTGCACCTGGAGAAAACCCTTGATCCAGCGTTCCGGCAATTTGACCTTGTGCTCGACCGCCTCCCCCCGCTGCGACTGGAGCTTGATCGACTGTTCGCCCATCTCAAAGTGGGCCGGCTTGCCGGGCCGCAGTTGCGCCAAGTGATTGAGAAAGGCGCCGTTGAAATCGACGTTGGTGGTGCCGTTGCGGTTGAACGCGCCATCGGCGAAGGCGTTTGCGGTGAAATCGGCGCGGGCGTAGACGCTGGCACAACTGGAGAAACACTCCAGCCGCAGTAACTGGTTGCCCGAGGTGATGACCGGGTCCAGCAAGCGCCACCAGTCGGGCCGGTAGAAACGCGATTCCACCGTCCGCCGCAGGCCAAGCAGCAAATTGCGGAAGAGCAGCGGTTGGGCGATCTGGCCGGAGAAAATGGCGGGAACGGCGGCGTCGGTCCGCCGATCATCGGCCAGTTCCGTGGACGCCATGAAAACCAGCACGAGGCTGGGCTGGGCGTCGATGAGGCTGGGTTGGCGGTAGCGGGTGACGAAGTCCATGGAAGCAACCTGTCTGGGTTTGCGTTGATGCCCAAGAGATTCAAGATTAACCTTTTGATTATAGAAACCTACTTGCGAGTAGGCATCCGCCGGGAGAAGATTTTCACCGGACGATCCCACCATTCGCCCGGAAGAATAAAATAGCGATATTCCATCTCCAGGCCCCACCCATGATCCGCAAGAAACTGCCGATCGGTATCCTACCTTCCGCCAGACTGGGCCGACCTCGCTTGAGATTCCGTTCAGGGCTCCCTGGACCCGTTCACTGGGCTAGAAATCATTTCCTAGATTCCGCCAAAGGCGTCGGCAAATACCCGCAGCACACAAAGCACCCGCCTAGGTTCGCATCAGGTGCTTGACCAGTCTCGAAAAATTAAGGACACTCTTTTTTTCCGGTTAGATTTCCCATTGGTGGTTCCTTTGGCATGAAATTTCCCACTCATTTATTGCGCGTATTCTTGTTATTTGCGGTCATGCCAGCGGGCCACGCAGCGCTGGTGACTCACACCATCACCGGCACTGTTATCCAGGTAGACCCGGCGCTGACATCGCAATTCTCGGTCGGCCAAACGGTCTCCTATCAATTTACGTTCGACGATGCCACGCCCGATACCAGTTCCCTCCCAGAGATTGGTAGTTACCTCGGGGCGCTGAAGTCCGCATTCGGGACGATCGGGACTTATTCGTTCAATGAAACGGCTATCAATTCCAATATGTTTGTCGTTAACAACCACCCAACGGCTAACGACCAAATTACCGTAAATCCCTTCTCGATTACGGGTCCGTCGGTGAATGGATATGGCCCACTCCAGATTCAGTTATGGTTCCTGTTGGATGCTACCGATACGGCATTGGGGACAACATCATTGTCGGTCCTTCCACCAGACCTAACCAAGTTCGGCACTCAATTCAATCTGATTGTTTTTGTAAATTCCTCTTCTAGTTATGCGGATGTCCACTGGAATATAACCTCCTGGCAAGTCAGTTCCGCGGATCTCTCGATCACCAAGACCGACGGCGTCGGTTCGGCATTTCCCGGAGGCACGACCAGCTACACGATTGTCGCAACGAACGCGGGGCCATCGGCCGTAACCAACGCCACCGTCGCCGACACCTTCCCGACGGCCTGCACCAGCGTGAGCTACACCAGCGTCGCCGCCGGTGGGGCCACCGGCAACACCGCCGGACCGGCTTCGGGCAACATCAACGATACGGCCCTTAACCTCCCGGTCGGCACCTCGGTCACCTACACCGCCACCTGCAACATCGATCTCACGGCCACCGGCACCCTGACCAACACCGCCACGATCACCGCCCCCGGCGGGGTAACCGACCCGACCCCGGGCAACAACTCGGCGACCGACAGCAACACGCTCATCCAACTGGCGACGCTGACCATTCAACTGGACGCCCCCGGCTCCGCCCCCACCACCTTCGACTTCACCACCGCCGGTTTGACCCCCGCGGCGTTCAGCCTGCAACACGGCCAAACCCAGACCTTCACCAACCT
>ERZ761607.1351-NODE-1351-length-31399-cov-4.842458_pt1 | contig 31399 bp, 25 predicted proteins | sample MGYA00511164_ERZ761607 | MGnify/ENA primary metagenome ERZ761607 (study PRJEB28899, sample SAMN02445080) | bioreactor sludge metagenome | biome: EBPR sludge | place: Australia: Brisbane, Thorneside Wastewater Treatment Plant | collected 2011-06-22 ... | reverse complement strand
CTGCTCGACGAGGTGCTCGCCTGCGGAGAGCTCGGCCTCGATCTCTACCGCGCGGGCGTCGGCAAACGCGCGGAGAAGAAGCCCGATCGCAGCCCCGTCACCGAAGCCGATCGACGCATCGAGGAGCGCCTGCGCGGCTACGTCGAGCGGCACTATCCAGAAGCGGGGTTTCTCGGCGAAGAGAGCGGCAGCAAAGAAGGTTCGTCGATGCGGTGGATCCTCGATCCGATCGACGGCACTCGCGCGTTTCTTCGCGGCATCCCGACGTGGTCGATCCTGCTCGCGCTCGAGGTCGACGGCGAGCCGGTGATCGGCGTCGCCGCGATGCCGGCGAGCGAGGAGCTCTTCGTCGCGGTGCGAGGTCACGGTGCGCACGTGAACGGGCGGCCGTGTCGTGTCTCGGGCATCTCGGCGCTCGAGGACGCGTGTGTCTGCCACGGCGCGCTCTCGCAGTTCGCGGACGCGAAGCTCGACGCGCTCCTGCCGCGGCTCGCGCGCGAGACGTACACCCAGCGTGGCTTCGGCGACTTCGCGAGCTACCGCGAGCTGCTCCAAGGGCGCGTCGACGCGGTGATCGAGCCGGCGGTGCAGCCCTTCGACGTCGCGCCCGTGGCGGTGCTGGTGCGCGAAGCGGGCGGGCGTCTGACGGACTTCGAAGGTCGCGACACCATCCACGCGCACGACTTCCTCGTCAGCAACGGCGCGCTCCACGAGCCGCTGCTCGCGATGGTGCGCGAGGTGCGCGGCGCCTGAGCTCGGCGCGAGCCGTGATGCCGCGTGACGTTCTTCGCGAGCTCCCATGACGTCGCATCGCCCAAACGTTCGAGACCGCGCTCCTTGGTGGGTCGCGCTCCCGCTCGTTCTCGCGCTCTCGACGCTGACCCTCGCTCTCGGATGCGACGAGCGCGCGCCGTCCTCGCACGTGCGCTTCGAGACGGTGCCGGCGACGCACGACGACGAGGTCGCAGTGCGCATCGGCGCGAGCTCGCCGGTCGAGCTGCGCGCGGAGGTCGTGGAGGCGACGGCGAGCCGCGAGATCGTCCCGACGTTTCTCGCGCGCGGCGAGTGGGAGGCCGTTGCGGTGCTCGGGGAGGGCGACACGATCGAACGCGTGGTCGAGCGCGGTCGAACCTTCGTGCGGCACGGCGGCGCGCTGCGGCTCGACGTGCGTGCGGGCGCGGGCGATCGCGGGGCCTTCATGGGCGGTGTGGTCGAGACCGGCGCCGAGCGCGCGATGATCCAAGTGAAGCTCGAAGACCGCGAGACGCTCGGCGCACGTTTTCGGATCCGCATCCACCGCGTGACGCCGCGCGCGCGACCGGAGGACGTCACGCCGGCCTACCTCACGTCGCCGCTCCCGCGCGGGACCTACCGCGCGTGGGTCGACGTGCCGCCCGAAGGAGCGCGCTTCGTGGTGGAGGTCGAGACGATCACCCAGGACCAGCAGGTGGTGGCGCGCGCGTGGGCGAGCCCGATCGGCTTCGAGCGCCCGTGGCTCACGGGACGGGGCTCCGTCGACTGAGTCGTCTCGACGACTGGAGCCGCCGACTCGACGGATCTGTGGTTCGAAGCCGGTGGGTCGGTTCGAGAGATTCGTTCGAAAGATCAGCCCGAGAAATCAGCCAGAGAAATCAATGCGATAAATCAATCCAAAAGATTCGTCGGAATGATCAATCCGGGCAGAGCCCGCTGCTCGCGGGAGGCCACGCGAGGTCGACGTCGTCCACCCACACGGTGTCGGATCCGTCGGCGAAGCTGCCGTCCTTGTCGTACCGGAGCTCGAGCGTGTGGTTGCCCGCGCCGAGGCTCATCGTCCACTGCGTCCACGGCACCTCGCCGGAGAACCGCGCCTGCCGCGTGCCGTCGACGTAGATCTCGAAGTAGTCGTAGCCCGACTCGCTGCTCACCCGGTACCAGAGCGAGATCGTGCGCGTCGCGTCGAGCGTGAAGGGCGTGCTCATCGACGTGACCCCGTTGTCCGAGATCGCGCCCGCACGTGCGGCGCCGGTGCCGGTGCGCTGACCGCTCGTCACGCGGGTCCACGCGGGCGAGACCGACGTGAAAGGCGCGAGCGAGCTCTCGAATCCGCCTTCGACCGCCGGGACCGGCACGAAGCGGACGTCGTCGATCCACACGGTGTCGAGGCCGCTGTCGGTGGTGCCGTCCTTCGTGTAGCGCCACTCGACGGTGTGCGCGCCGGCTGCGATCGGGATCACCCGCGCCGTCCACGGCGTCGTTCCCGACCACCGACCTCCGAGCACTCCGTCGATGCGCACCTCGAGCCAGTCGTAGTTGGTCTCGGTGCTGGTGCGGCTGTGGAAGCTGAGCCCGGTCGCCACGGGGGCGGTGATCGACGCGGTGAGGGTCGACGTCTGCGAGCCTCCGATGCTGCCGCTCTGCGCGGAGAACGTCCCGCTGTTCCGATCCCCCGACGTCACGATCCAGCCGCTCGCGCCGCCGGGCGTCCAGCCGGCGGCGAACGCGCCGCTCTCGAAGCCTTCGATCAGGCGCGTGGTGGGTTCCGCGCCGCACGTTCCGTCCGCCGAGCACACCCCGGTCGCGCACGTGGTGCACTCCGCGACGTTCGTGCTCCGACACACGCCCGCCATGCACGTCGACGAGACGCAGTCCATCGCGTCCACGTCGCAGCTCGTGCCGTCCGTGCGCGCCATCGTCGTGCAGGTGCCCGTGCCCGGCATGCACACGCCGACCACGCAGGGGCCGTCCATGCCGCTGCAGTCGACGCCGAGGCAGCGGTCGCCCGCGTCGATGCCGCCGTCGACCCCGCCATCGACTCCACCGTCGACTCCACCGTCGAGATCTCCGCCGTCGAGGTCCCCGCCGTCGAGCTCCACGACGATCACGTCCTCGCCGCCGCCGTCGTCGAGACCGCCGTCCTCTCCGCCGTCGTCGTCGGTGCCCGTGTCGGGCAGCTCCAAGTACGCGTCGAACGAGGCGTCGGTCTTTCCGGAGGTTCCGCCACCTTCGGCGCAGGCGACGAGCGACACACAAGCGAGGGCAAGGAAGCGCATAGGAGTGGGACCATACAAGTCGTGCGCGCATCGCGCATGCCGAAGCCGGGGGACCCCTCACGCACGGAACGTCGCTCTCGTGTCCTCGAATACGGGCGTCCGTGGCTCGCGGAGTCCGTGCTCGAGCATGCCGCTCGTGTACGAGCTCAGTCGATCACCGGCATGGCCCCCGCGAGAGCCTCCACGAGGAAGTCGAGCACGTCCGCGCGCCCGTCTTCGTTCTCGAACGCCACGAAGTGTCCGTCGACGCCGACCGGCGGCACGTACGAGCGCAGCCCGAAGGTGTAGGGCGCTCCTTCGATCGACACGTTCCCCGCGAGCCCCGGCTCGACCTGCACGAGCGGCAGCTCCACCGCGCGCGGCGCCACGTGCGGCAACCCGGCCGCGACCGCGCGCGCCTCTTGGACCGCGCGTGGCGTGTACGTGTCGCCGTCGCCGTAGGTCGTGAAGTGGTGGCGACCGACCACGCCTTCGATCGGACGCCGAGCGTAGAGCTCGACGTGGTTCACCGGATCGGCGGCGTCGAAGACCATCTGGAAGAGCGAGAGCACCGGGTGGAAGTCGCCCGCCGCGAGCCGTCCGCCTCCGTCCGCGTCGAGCAACGCGAACGGAACGATCGACGCGATGTCGGTGGGCGACGTCTTGTTCAAGAGCGAGAGCGTGAGATCGCCCGACGCGCCGCTCAGGACCGCGGCCACGAGCGCGCTCTCGTAGGGCACCACGAGGTCGGCGTGGATCGCGCCCTGCGAATGCCCGAAGAGCGCGATGGCCGAAGGATCGAAGCGCACCTCGCCGACCGGCGAAGTCGGCAGGCCACTCTCCGTCGCGAAGCGGATCAATGCGAAGAGATCCGCCGCGCCCTGCACCACGTTGTCGCGCGCCGCGCGTGGGTTCTGCACGTTGAAGAACAAGACGTCGGGGCTCTCCGTGCTCGTCCCGCGCCGCGCGCCGTGTGCGGGCAGATCGATCGCGAGCGTCGCGATCGGCAGCGGCGCGCCCTCGTGGGTCGCGGTCGCGAGCACGCCCGCGAAGCCGTTGCGCGCGGCGTTGCGGAACGAGCCGCCGGTGCCGTGGCCGACGATCACGAGCGGCCAACCTGCTTCGGGCATCGTGCCGTTCGGGACGGTGAGCGCGAAGCACACCGAGTCGGTCGCGGCGACCTGCGGAGCTCCCGCGTTCCAGACGATGTCGCCCCCGTCGCTCGGCTGCAGGTACGGCGCGGTGCCGCGCTGGAACCGAGGCAACGCGATGCGTCCGTGCAGCTCCGTGTAGGTCGCGCCGTCCGCGCCCACGCAGCTCCGCTGATCGCTGCCGTCGTCGCAGGGCGAGGTCACGCCCGCGCCGCAGGCCACCACGTCGCTCGCGGCCGGCAAGGGCGCCGCGTGCACGGCGGCGCGCAACGCGCCGTGATCGGGCGCGCTCTGCGTCGTGAAGACCGTCGCGACCAGCACGTCGTCCAAGCCGAGCGTCGCGTCGTCGGCGAGGAAGCTCCGCAGCGGCGCGTAGGCGTTCCATGCGTTCGTCAGCGCGGCGTCGCTCGGCGCGCTCTCGGACAAGAGCGCGTCGAGATCCGCGTCGCGCGCGAACGAGCCGCCCGCCGCGGGCACCACGTCGCGCGTGACGACGAGCGCGTACGTCGTGCCGGCGCGCAGTGGATCGCCGTGACCCGTGCGCACGCCGAGCCAGTTCTCGCAGAGGTAACGCGAGATCGGTCCCGCGGTCGTGAGCCAGCCGAGCCCGCGCCGCGCGCCGCGATCGGGCGAGTCGGGATCGACGTCGACCAGGTGGAGCGCGCCGCCCACGCTCTCCCAGTCGTACGGCGCGCTGAAGCGCACGTGCATCGCGGTGTTGCGACCGAAGCCGTCGAGGTCTTCTTCGGCGACCTCGACGTAGCGGCCGAGCACGTCGAGCGGCAGCGTCTCGCCGGGTCCCGGGAAGGGGCTGAGGTTCAACGATCCGTCGGCGTTGCGCCGCGCGTCGTTGGGGAAGGGGAGGCGGAAGAAGTCGTCGGTGCTCTCCGCACGCGGCACGCGGAAGTACGCGGTCGGCGTCGCGACGTCGGTGCCGCAGTCGACTCCCGGCCAGAAGGGGATCGTGGGCGGCGTCGGTGTGCCGGCGGGCAAGGGCGGCGGCGAGACACACGCGAGCATGCCGTTGGTGGAGGTCACGCAGCTCAATCCCGCCAAACAATCGCGGTTGTTCGTGCAGCTCGCCTGGAGATCGCCGGTGCCGGTCGCCTCGCAGGTCGGATAGAAGCCCGTCACCTCGCACGAGAGCCCACGCTCGCAGTCGGCGGTCGACGCGCAGGTGCCGCCTTCGGTCACGTCGCCCGACGGCGTGCACGTGCGGTCGCCCGCGCAGAAGAGCCCTTCGCCGCAGTCGCCGGTGAGCGAGCAGACGGAGCCTTCGATGCCGCTACCGCTCGGCTGACACGTGCCCGCGCTCGCGCCGTCGGTGGCGCACACGAGCCCCGAGCGACACTGGCCGACGTTCTCGCAGGCTTCGCCGACGCCACGCCCCGAGACGATGGGCGGCGGATCGCCCTTGTCGAAGAAGTCGCACCCCACGAGCGCGAGCAAAGACGACAGAGCCGCGAGCATCGGCGACGTGCGCATTCGAACCTCCCCAGCGAGCCCGGGTGCCGAGCCTCACTGCAGGATTTCACCACGACCGGACGCCTCGCGAAAGACACCTCGTCGGATTCGACGGCGTTCGTTCGAGCCATCGAGGTCCGACGAGAGCGCCTCTCGATGGATCCACCGGGGCCCGTGGATGCCGACGATCGCACGACCTTCGGCGGCTCGAACGGCTACTCTCGCGCCTTCCATCGACCGCCCGCGACGCCCTCGAGCCGCTCGCGACGCGTGACCTCTCGAATCCCGTGCAAGCGTTCGCCGAGCAGTACCTGGTCCCCGCGCAGCTCATCCTCGCCATGCTCGGCATGGGCGCGACGCTCCGGGTCGCCGACTTCGCGCAGGTCGCGCGTCATCCGACGGGGGTGCTCCTCGGGCTCACGCTCCAGCTCGTGATGGTCCCGCTCCTCGGGGTCGCGCTCACCCTCGCGTTCGGGCTCACCCCCGGTTTCGCGGTCGGCATGTTGCTCATCGCGTCCGTGCCCGGCGGCGCGATCAGCAACCTCCTCACCTTCCTCGGCAAGGGCAACGTGCCGCTCAGCATCGCCGTCACGGTGGTGAGCACCTTCGGCTGCGCGCTCACCGCGCCGATCGTGCTGCGCCTCTTCGCGTCAGAGTTCTTGCCGACCGACTTCGCGCTCCCGATCGGCCGCCTCGCGATCGAGATCGCGGCGTATCTGATCGCGCCGCTCCTCGTGGGCATGGTGATCCAGCGCGTGTGGCCCAAACACGCGCAGGCGGTCTGCGATTGGAGCGTGCGGCTGAGCATCCTCGCGATCGTGCTCATCGCGGGCAGCTCGCTCGGCACGGGGCGCATCAAACCTTTCGACTACGGCATCGTGCCGCCGCTCGCGGTGATCACCTACGCGACGATCCACGCCTACGCGACGCCGCATCTCCTGCGCGTGCTCGGCCGCACCGACGCGGATCAAATCGCGCTCGCGGTCGAGGTCACGGTGCGCAACTCCAGCATCGCGCTCCTCCTCGTGGGTCGCTTCTTCCCTGGTCAGCCCGAACAAGCGCAGGTGCTCTACGTGTGTCTGCTCTACGCGGGTGTCGCGACGCCGATCGTGCTCCCGCTGCTCTATCTGCACCGACGCGGCTTCTCGCCCGCGTTGGGTCGCGCGCGCCGCCCCTCCTGACGACTCCTCGGTTCGTTCGCCGACGGCGGCTGACCCCGCCGACTCGAGCGACAAGTCGGCGAAGCCGACCAGCAAACTGCTACAAAGGACGCCCATGAGCGATCTGGTGAGCGCGGACGGTTTCAAGCAGGCCCTTCGGCGTTGGGCGAGCGGCGTCACGATCCTGACCTCGAAGGCCAACGGCGAGATCCACGGCATGACGGTCTCCGCGTTCGCGAGCGTCTCCGCGAGCCCGCCGCTCGTGCTCGTCTGCACCAACACCTCGTCGACCACGCACGCGGTGATTCTCGCGGGCGGCGTCTTCGGCGTGAACGTGCTCGCGTCGGATCAGGCCGAGCTCTCCTCGCGCTTCGCCTTCGGCGATCACACCACACGTTTCGAGGGCGTCGGGTTTCGCGAAGGCCGCACGGGCGTGCCTTTCCTCGACGGCTGCCTCGCGCAGATGGAGTGCCGCGTCCGCAGCGCGCACCTCGAAGGCACGCACAGCATCTACATCGGCGAGGTGCTCGACGTGGTGGTGCGCGAAGGAGAGCCGCTGCTCTACTTCGACGGCGGGTACCGCACGCTCGCGCCGAAGGTTGGTTGAGGGCTGCGTCCGGCTCAGCGTGGCGACGCGCTCGGGTTTCCGCCGTCGACCGTGACGGTGCAGCCGGTGGTGCTCTTCGCGAGGGCGAGGAACAAGAACGCCTCCGCCACGTCGTCCGCCGTCACCTCGCGCTTCAGGAGGTTCGAGCGGAAGTACGCGTCGGCGTCGAGCCCTCGCGCGGCCGCGCGCTGCGCGACGAAGTCGGGCGGGAGCAGGGCGGTGCGGATCCGATCCGCGTTGACCGCGTTGCTGCGGATGCCGTGTGCGCCTTGCTCGGCCGCGTAGAGCTTCATCAACGCGATCAGCGCTGCCTTCGCGGCCGCGTAGGGACCGAAACCCGGTCCCGGATCGAACGCGGCCTTCGACGCGTTGAAGAGCAAGAAGCCACCCGCGCCCTGGCGTCGCAGCACCTTCGTCACCGCGGCCGCGAGGCTCTGGTGCGCGAAGAAGTTCACCTCGAAGCTCGCGCGCACGGTGGCGTCGTCGACCTCGTGCATCGTCCCCTGCGGCGCGATGCCCGCGTTGCTCACGAGCCCGTCCACGCCTCCGAAGCGGCGCACGACGTCGTCGATCGCGCGGGTCACCGCAGCGGCGTCGGTCACGTCGAGCGCGACCGCGTGCGCCTTCAGCGGCGCCGCAACCGCCGCGAGCTTGTCTTGCTCGCGATCGAAGAGCGCGAGCTGCGCTCCCGCCGCGGCGAAGCGTCGCGCGGTGGCGGCGCCGATCCCGCTCGCCGCGCCCGTCACGATCACCACACGTCCGTCGAGCGGCTTCGAGCTCGACTTGCTACCCGAGTCGGCGGGGTCAGCCGCCGACTTCCCAAGCTTGGCCTGCTCGAGCGACCAGTACTCCATGTCGAAGACGTCGCCGAGCGGCAGCACCTCGTAGCGCCCGATCGTCTCCGCCATCTCGACCACGTCGATCAGGTGCTCGTGCAGATCGGCCGCGATCGCCGCGTCCTTCGGCGACGCGCCCGCGCAGACGAGCCCGAGGCCCGGGATCAGGATCACGCGCGGATCCGGATCGAGCGGCTTCACCGTGCGGTTCTTCGCGGCGGATTCGGTCGCCACGTACTCGCGGTACGCCGTGCGGTACGCGTCGAGCTTCGTGTCCACCTCGCGCGCGATCGCGCCTTCGTCCATCGCGCCGTCGAGGGCGAGAACCATCGGTACACGCTTGGTGCGGATCACGTGATCCGGGGTCGGAGTGCCGCGTTGCGAGACGTCTTCGAGATCCTCGCGACACAGGTACGCCTCGATCGCGTCGCTCGACCGGACGTGCAGCACGGTCGGCCGCGTCTTCGCGAGCGCGCCGCGCAGGATCGGGAGGATCGTCGTCGCGTCGAGCGTCGGCTTCGGCGCGCGCGGGACCACGGTCGCGCGGTGCTTCTGCACGAAGCGTTCGGCGAGCGTGACCGCGTCGACGTGACGCTCGTACGACTCCCGCGCGGTCTCTCCGAAGGTGAAGAGCCCGTGCTTGAGGAGCAGCAGCCCCAACACGCGCGGATGCGCTTCGTGCACCTCCGCCGCGAGCTTCGCGAGCGCGAAGCCCGGCATCACGTAGGGCACGATCGCGAAGGTGTCGCCGAAGACCTCGCGCGCGATCGACTCCGCGTTCGGTTGATCGACGAGCGCGAGGATCGCGTCGGCGTGCGAGTGGTCGACGAACTTCGGCGCGAGGAACGCGTGCAGCAGCGTCTCGACGGAAGGGTTCGGCGCGCTCGCGTCCAGCAGCCGAGTGCGCTGCGCGTTCACCATCGCCTCGTCGTCCATCGCCGCGCGCGCGCGCAGCTTGCGGAGCCCGTCGAGCCGCACCGCGGGCAGACCGGCGGGCTCGATCGCGTCGAGGTCCCAGCCGCTGCCCTTCACGCAGAGCACGTCGACGAGCTCCCCCGCGTCGTCCACGAGGCGGGTCTTCACGGAGGTGTTGCCGCCGCCGTGCAGCACCAGCGCGGCTTCGCTCCCGATCAGGCGCGACGTGTAGACGCGCAGCGCGACGTCCTCGTTGCTGTTCGGGAGACTCGCGTACCGCGCCACGAACGCGCGCGCCTCGTCGTCGGACCAACGGCTCTTCATCGCGCGCGAACGTACGCCGAAAAGGGAACGCCGATCGAACGTTCAGAGAGGGGGTCAACGGGCGGGAAGAACTAGCGCAGGAGCGTTTGGATCTGCTGCTCGAGCTCGCGCGCGTTCGAGGCGCGGTAGCCCTCGTGCACGTGTCGCACGACGCCGTTGCGATCGATCAAGAACGTCGAGGGCATGCGCGGCGGCTCGTAGCGACCGGCGACCTGGTGCGCGCCGTCGTGCACCACCGGGAACGTGAGACCCATGCGGTCCTTGAACGCGCGGAAGTCGCGTTCGTTGCGATCGATGCCCACGCCCACGACCACCACGCCGCGCGAGGCGTACTGCTCGTGCAGACGCTGCAGCACCGGCAGCTCCTCGCGACACGGCGCGCACCACGAGGCCCAGAAGTCGACGACCACGACCTTGCCGCGCAGATCCGCCATCCGGATCGTCTGGCCGTCCGGGGTGCGCAGCCCGATCTCGGGTGCGCGTTGTCCCTCGTCGAGCGCGGACACCGAGGCCGCGCCGAGGACGGTCACACAGAGCAGGCTGAGGATCAGGGCCAAACGTCGCATCTCGTTTCCTCCGCGGGGTGGGTCTTCGCTCGAGTCGGTGGGGTCTTCGAACACCATCGTTCGAGCTGGATGGACGACTGAGCAACGTTCGTACCGCGGCCCGGAGACTGTTGACCTCGCTTCGCTCTCGAGGGCGCGAGCGCCCGATCGCTCGGAGGCGGCTCACGACGCCTGCGCCTCGACCTGCTACACCCGCCGCGCATGAAGGGACGGCTCTTCCTCGTCACGGGCGCGTCGGCCGGCATCGGCGCCGAGACCGCCAAAGGCCTTGCGGCGCGCGGGGCGGACGTGTGGATCGTCGGTCGCAACCCCGAACGCACCGAGCGCGTGCGCGCCCTGCTGGAGCAGGCGGGAGCGAGAGACGCGCGCGCGTTTCGAGCCGACTTCTCGTCGCTCGCGGACGTGCGGCGCCTCGCGGCCGAGATCCGCGCGACCGGGCGCCCGCTGCACGGCCTCGTGAACAACGCGGGCCTCTGGCACCAAGAGCGTCACGAGAGCGCGGAGGGCTTCGAGGACACCTTCGCGGTGAACCACCTCGCGCCCTTTCTGCTCACGCACCTCCTGTTGCCGAGCTTGCGCGAGGGCGCGCGCGCGTCTTCACACGCGGGCTCGAACGGTGAAGCGCGCATCGTCCACGTGAGCTCGCGTCTGCACGAACAAGCGGGCAACGTCGGCACCCTCGCCGGTCGCCTCGTGCACCTCGCGGGCGTGCTCAACCTCCCGCGTCCGCCGCTCGGCCAGCCCGGCTTCGACTTCGACGACCTCGCGATGCGCCGCGAGTACCACGGCCTCGCCGCCTACGCGCGCAGCAAGCTCGCGCAGCTCCTCTTCTCGAACGAGCTGTCGCGTCGACTCGAAGGCAGCGGCGTCACTTCGAACGCCGTGCATCCCGGCAGTGTCGCGACCGAGGTCACGCGCGAGAGCCCGCTCCTCGCGTTCGGACAGAAGCTCGTCACCGGCATCCTCAAGACGCCCGAAGAGGGCGCGGCGACGACGCTCTTCGTGGCCAGCGATCCGAGCGTACGCGGCAAGAGCGGCCGCTACTTCGCCGACTCGGCCGAGAAGGAGCCCGCGAAGAGCGCGACCTCGGTGGAGGACGCGCGTCGTCTGTGGGCGCTCTCCGAACGCATGGTCGAGCTGCGCCCCGAAGAGCGCGGCGTCTGATCGCAGCTTCTGCGGAGCGTCGTTCGATCACGCGCGCGTCGTTCGAGCACGCGCGCGTCGTTCGATCACGCGCGCGTCGGTCCGACGACGTCGTCGACGGGGCTCGCGTCGTTCGTCTCTCGCAGCTCCAGCACCGCGTGCGCCAGCTCGTCGAGCGCGGGCTGCATCTGCAGCGCGAGCGCCCACGGGTGCGGCACCGCGTCCTTCGCGACCATGAGCCCGATGTCCACGTCGCCGCGGTAGCTCATCACCGTCACGTTCAGGCCCGCGCCGTCCATCACGGGGCCCATCGGGTAGGCGGCGAGTAGCTCCATGCCCGCGAGGTAGATCGGCACCGGCGGCCCCGGCACGTTCGAGATCACGAGGCTGTGGATCGGTCGATGCCGCTCCGCGAGCCGTAGGCGCGTGTAGAGGTTGCTCGCGAAGCTGAAGGTCGAGGTCGGCGCGAGCTGCGCCCACTCCTGGATCAGCACGCCCCCGAGGGTCTCGTGCTCGGCCTTCGCGCCCCGCGTCGCGCGCATGATCTGCTCGAGGCGCGCGCGGGGATCGTCGAGCTGCGTGGGCAGCGGCACGAACATCGCCGAGACCTTGTTGTTGCCCGAGCCCTTCATCGTCGAGATGGGGCACGTGGCGACGAGCGGCTCCGCAGGCAGATCGTGCATCTCTTCCAAGTACCGTCGCAGCGCGCCCGCGATCACCGCGAGCAAGACGTCGTTCAGCTTCGCGTCCGGCACCGCGTTCTTCACGCGCTTGAGCTCCGCCAGCGAGAGCCGCCCGAGGGAGACGTCGCGCGCGGCGCCGATCGCGTGGTTGAAGTGCGTGCGCGGCGCGGTGAAGGGCGTGCCGCCCTTGGTCTCGTTCTCCGGATCGAGCCGCTTCTCCACCACCGCGCCCATCGCCTTCGCGGTGCGCTTGGCGAGATCGAAGAGCTTGCGCGGCTGCGCGAGCCGCTGGAGGGCCGCGTGCCGCAACATCTCACCGTCCGGCGGTGGCGGCAGGCTTTCCACCGTGCGGGTCGGCTTCTCCATCGAGCGACCACGGTCGATGTGGAAGAGGCTCGCGAGCAGGCCCGCGCCCATCATCCCGTCGACCGCGCAGTGGTGGATCTTCGCGACCATCGCCACGCGCCCGTGCTTGAGACCCTCGACCACCCAGATCTCCCAGAGCGGACGATCGCGCGGCAGCGGGCGGCTCGTGATGCGGCCCACGATCGCGCCGAGCTCGCGTCGACCGCCGGGAGAAGGGCAGGTGACGCGGCGGAGATGGTGGATCAGATCGAAGTCGGGATCGTCGACCCAGTGCGGATGGTCGAGACCGAGCGGATCTTCGAGGAGCTTCTTGCGGAAAGGCGGCATGAGCTGGAGCCGCGCGCGCAAATGATCTTCGAGCGCCTCGAAGCGGTACCCGCCCGGCGTGTCCTTGGGATCCAGCACGGCGCAGAGCGCGACGTGCATGTGCATCTGCGGCGTCTCCAAGTAGAGGAACGCCGCGTCCAACCCTGAGAGCTGCTCCAAGCTCCGACCTCCGACTCGACAAGTCGGCGGCTGACCCCGCCGACCCCGACGACAAGGGTGGGGCAAGCGCGCGCGGGTCGGAAGGGCGACGCGCACGCGAAGTCACGCGAACCCTCGCGAGGCACCGACCCAGCCCGGCCGAAGGGAGCCCCAAGAGCGCGCTTCGTAGGCGCAGGAGCCACGTGTCTAAGGAGTTGTCTAAATTTGTATCTCTTTGTTTTCAGGTGTTTACGTCGGTGTGTCGACGTGTGGTGCTGGGTATCTAGACAAATGATGCACAGAATGCTAGACATCGTTCGAGGTCGTCCATGAAGCCCCTGCTCACCCTCGTCGCGCTCGTGTCCCTCGGCTGCGGCTTCGAGCGCCGCCTCGACTACGTCCCCGTGTGCAGCGCGGTGATGAACGCGGACCTCAGCTACTCGGTCTACGTACCGCCCGACTTCCGAGAGGGCGAGCGCCTTCCCCTCGTGCTCTTCCTGCACGGCGGCGGTGACGATCCCGCGTCCTTCGATCGCCACGGGCTCTCCGCGCGTTTCGACGCTGCCTACACCGAAGGAAGACTGCCGCGCGCGGTCATCTTCTTTCCCCAAGGTGACAACGGCTTCTGGATGAATTGGCACGACGGATCGCGCCGTTATCAAGACTGGATCCTCGGCGAGCTCCTCCCGGAAGTTCAGGAGCGCTACCACACGCTGCCGTGCCCGGAGGATTGCCACGTCATGGGCGTCTCGATGGGCGCGCACGGCAGCCTCCGCCTCGCGCTCGACCACGGCGACCGCTTCGCGAGCGTCTCCGCGCTCTCGGGGCCCATCTTCGACTCCGAGCAGATGCTCGATTTCACGGACAACCGGCTCTACTCGATCCTCATCCCGACCCACCGTGTCTTCGGGCCCGCGGATCCGCAGCGCGTCGCCCGCGAGGACATCTTCCTCCGTTGGCGCTCGCCCGCGGACGTCGGACCGAACGTCTTCCTCGCCTGGGGCACCGAGGACCGCGCGGGGATTCGCGATCTGAACGCGCGCTTCTCCACGCACCTCGAGGAGCACGGCATCGATCATCACGCGGAGGAGTACGTGGGCATCCACGGCTGGGTCGACTGGGCCCCCGTGATCGAGCGTGCGTTGCGTTTCCAGCTCGCGGGCGAGCGTCTCGAGCCGAGCGATCGTACGCACGCCATCCATCACCCGGGCACCCCGCCGCGCGAAGCGCGTGCGGGCACGAACCACGGAGGTCGCGGATGAGAGACCTGCACCACCTTCCCCCGACCGCGGCATTGCCGAGCGCCCCGTCGATCGACCGCACGACTGCGGGGGCCACGCCGACCGCCCGCGCCCTGCGTGTCGCGCTTCACCCCGACACTCTTTCCCGCGCGATGCCGCGAGTGCTACGCCCCGCGCCGACATGACCGAGCCTACCTCGCTCCCCCACGCCCTCGTCACCGGCGGCAGCCGCGGCATCGGCGCCGCGATCTGCCGTGAGCTCGCGGCGGCCGGGCACCCGATCCTCCTCAACTACCGCAGCCAAGACGCGGCGGCCGAAGCCGTGAAGGCCGAGATCGAAGCGGCGGGCGGCCAATGCCGACTGCTCAAGTTCGACGTCGCGGATCGACCCGCGGTGCTCGCCGCGCTCGCGGAGCTCGAGCGCGAAGGCACCCACGTCGGTGTCCTCGTGAACAACGCCGGCATCGCGAAGGACGAGAGCTTCCCCGCGATGAGCTGGGAGGCGTGGACCAGCGTCACGCGGCTCACGCTGGACGGCTTCTTCAACATGACCCAGCCGCTCGTGATGCCGATGGTCCGCAAGCGCTGGGGCCGCATCATCAACGTCGCGAGCGTGAGCGGCGTGATCGGCAACCGCGGACAGGTGAACTACTCCGCCGCGAAGGCGGGCCTCATCGGCGCGACCAAGGCGCTCGCCCAAGAGGTCGCGAAGCGCGGCGTCACCGTGAACGCGATCGCGCCCGGTTTGGTGGAGACGGACATGATCGGCGACGCGCCGGTGGACCTCATCCTCAAGCACATCCCGATGCGGCGCATGGGCACGGTCGACGAGGTCGCCTCGCTGGTGCGCTGGCTCGCGAGCGAGCACGCGGGTTACGTGACCGGCCAAGCGATCGTGATGGCGGGCGGCCTCGGCTGAACGGCGCGCAGGTGCCGTCGACGAAGCAGACGAGCGCGACCGCTGGCATGCTCCCTCGCGTGAGCCCGAACGAGCCCGTCGGCGGTGGCGATTCGCGCGAATCGCGCGAAGTGTCCCTCCCGTCGCGCGGGCGCCCTACGGTCCTCGGCGTCCTCGCGGTCGTGGCCAACGTCGTGCTCGCGGTCGTCTACCCGCTCGCGATCTGGTGGAGCCTCACGCACCTCTCGCCGCGGGTGGTCGGGCTCGTCGCGCTCGCGATCGTGGTCCCGCTGATGGCGCTCCGCTTCCGCAACGCCGACCGCGCGAACCTCGTCGCGGTCCTTCGGGTGCCGCTCGTGGTGCTCGCGGTGCTTCTGCTCGGGGTCATCACCGACGACGCGCGCTTCGTGCTCTTCATGCCGGTGCTGATCAACGGCGCGCTGCTCGTCACGTTCGCGTCGTCGCTCCGCACGATCCCGATGATCGAGCGCTTCGCGCGCATGCAGGATCCGCGATTGACGCCGGACAAGCAGCGCCACTGCCGACAGGTCACGTGGGCCTGGGTGGTCTTCTTCGTGCTCAACGCCGCGACTGCTGCGGCCCTCGCGCTCTTCGCGCCGCTCGCCTGGTGGGCGACCTACAACGGCGGTATCGCGTACGCGCTGATGGGATCGATGTTCGCCGGCGAGTACGTGCTGCGAAAGGCGCGCTTCCGTGAGTACGGGCGCGGGCCGCAAGACTGGTTGCTCGCGAAGGTCTTTCCGCCGCGTGGAGGCGCCTCGTGAGCGCGCGGCAGGCGGGAGAAGGCCCGGCGCCCGAGGACCTGCGGCTCGGTGTCCCGGAGGGCGCGGAGGTGCCGCGCGCGCTCCCGGACACCGCCCCGACGTCGTCGGCTTCGTCGGCCACGCCGCATTGGCGCGCGGAGGAAGAGCGCGGATCGATCTTCTGGATCAAGGCGATGGTGATCTTCGCCACGATGTTCGGACGCGGACCCGCGCGCCTGATCGTCGCGTTCGTCGCCTTCTACTTCACGCTCTTCTCCGCCAACGCGCGCCGCGCGGTGCACGTGTTCCGGCGCCACCTCGGAGAGCCGACGGGCTTCTGGGCCGCGTATCGTCAGGTCCTGCGCTTCGCGCAATGCTCGCTCGACACCCTCTTCTTCCTGCAGGGCAAGACGAAGTACTTCACGGTCAGCCGCAACGGCCACCACCACCTCGAGCGCCTGCGCGAGACCAAGACGGGCGTGATCCTGCTCGGCGCGCACCTCGGCAGCTTCTCCGCGATGCGGATGCAGAGCGCGAAGGAGTCGCTGCCGCTTCACCCGGTCGTCTACACGAAGCACGCGAAGCGTTTCAATCGTGTGATCGAGGAGCTCGATCCGGGCTCGATGGTGAGCCTGATCGAGATGGGGGAGGGCGGGGAGATCGACTTCATGTTGTCGATCCGCGAGAAGCTCGAGGCCGGCGCGATGATCGCGATCCTCGGGGACCGCACCCAGGCCGGAAAGAAGAACGTCACGGTCGACTTCCTCGGCGGCAAGGCGGAGGTGCCCGCGGGGCCCTACCTGCTCGCGTCGATGCTGCGCTGCCCGGTGTACTTCACGGCGGGCCTCTACCGCGGCGGCAACCACTACGAGCTCTTCTGCATCCCCTTCGCGGAGCGCATCGATCTGCCGCGCGGCAAACGCGAGGAGGGCATCCAGCGCTACGCGCAGCAGTACGCGGATCAGCTCGCGGAGTTCTGCCGAAAGGCCCCCGACAACTGGTTCAACTTCTACGACTTCTGGGTGAGGTCGGAGAAGGACGCGGCGCCTTCCGCACCTGCGACGACACCGGAAGAGGCGTCCGAGCCGCGCCCCGACCGCCCCTCACCTCCCGCCGAACGATGACGACGACCACCTCCGTGAATGTCCCGAGCTTCCGCGGCGTCCACCGCCAGCGTGTCCCGTTCCACGACTGCGACCCGCTCGCGATCGCCTGGCACGGGCACTACTACAAGTACCTCGAGATCGCGCGCACCGTGCTCTTCGAGCACTACGGCCTCACCGAACCCTTCTTCCGTGCTCAGAAGCTCTACCTCGTGGTCATCGAGTCCCGCTGTCGCCACGCCTTCCCGTGCCGCTTCGGCGACGAGATCGAGGTCGAGGCGCGCTTCGTCGACGTGGAGCAGCGCCTCCACCTCGCCTACCAAGTCCGCAACCTCACCCACGGCAAACGCGCGGCGCGCGCGTGGACCACGCTCGTCGCGATGAAGGACGGCGAGATGTCGATGGAGACCCCCGATGCGATCCTCCGCCAGCTCCGAGATTGAAGCTCCGCGCGCTCGATCCCGCGTCTTTTTCGCGCTGATGGCGCTCGTTCCCGCGCTCACCTTCCCGGCGCTCTCTTCTTCGGTGCGTGCCCAAGGCAGCGAGCTCGACGCGCTCCTCGCGAGCTTCCGCGGCATGACCGGGCTCTCCGCGCGCTTCGTCGAAGAGAAGACGATCGCGCTCCTCGCCACGCCCATCCGCAGCGAAGGCGAGATCCACTTCGCGGCCCCCGGCACCCTGATGCGCCGCGTGACCGCGCCGACGACCTCGGCCGCGCTCATCGAGCGAGGTCGCCTGACGATGGTCGCCAACGGCCAGCGGCAGGAGATCGATCTCACGAGCAACGCGGTGGTCGGCGGCTTCATCTCGAGCTTCGCCGACGTCCTCGCGGGCGACCGCGCGGCGCTCGAGCGCACCTACCGCATCACGTACGCGCGTCTCGACGGCGGCGACTGGAAGCTCACGTTGCGTCCGAAGGGCGCGCCGCTGAACCAGTTCCTCACCGAGATGGAGATGATCGGCAACGGCCGCAGCGTGAAGACGATGCGGATGGTCGAGGTGAGCGGCGACGTGACGCTGACGACCTTCCGCGACGTGCGTCTGGATCGGCGTTTCAGCGACACCGAGCGCCGGCAGATCTTCCGGCTTTGAAGCGTCGTCTCACGGACGCGCGTCGGCGTGGGGCTTGAGCCTGCCGCGAGCCCAACGCAGCGCGTCCTCTCGCGTCTCCACGATCGTGTGCGGGTACGTCAGCGGCGCGAACCACGTCACCGCGGTGAAGAAGCCGCGTACGATCGGGTTCGGCAGCACCACCGCGAGCCCCGCGCACCAGCGCTCCGCGAGCGGGCGCACGCGTTGCTCGTGCTCGGCCACGATGCGTCGCTGGGTCGCGGGCGCGTCGCGCACGTCCGACGCGTCGACCACCCACGCGACCTTCACCCGCGTCTCCTCGTAGAGGCTGCGGATGCCGTCGTGGGCTGCGCGCACCTCGTCGTCCGTGCGCACGCGCGGGTAGTGCACCACGTAGAGCGGTGCTTCGCCGGCGTCGATCCAGGGGTGCGGGCTCCGCATCGGGCCTGGCAGGATAGCGGCCCCGGACGAGATGGGAAGCGGTCCGCGAGAGCGCTCGTCGTTGAACTTCTGCGTCGGTGTACTAGCTCTCCTCGATGCTTCGCGCGCGCCTGGCGTCGGTGTCGGTCTTCGTCGCGCTCGGCGGCCTCGCGGCGTTCGTGGTGCCTCGGTTGCGTGTCGAGGCCGACATCACGCACTTCCTGCCGGCCGGAGAGGATCGCGCGCTCGCGGAGCTCTCGAGCGCCATCACGAGCTCGGAGCTCAACCGCACCATCACGCTCACGATCGCGGCCCCGGACGCGAGCGTCGCCGCGCGCTCCGCGCTCGCGCTCGCCGAGCAGCTCCGCGCGCGCGAGGACGTCGCATGGGTCACCGCGGGGCCCGACGAGTCGCTGCAGCAGGGCTTCTACGAGGCGTACTTTCCGCATCGTTTCGGCTTCGTGACCGACGATCCGAACGCGCTCGCCGACGCCTTCTCCGACGAGGCCCTGCGTGCGCGGGCGCGTCGTCTCAAGGACCAGCTCGGCAGCCCGACCGGCACCTTCGTGCGGCGCATCGCGCCCGAAGATCCGTGGTTGCTCTTCCTCGATCACGTCGAGCGCTTGCGCACCGCCCTACAGGGCGATCTCGACGTGCACGAAGGTGCGTTCGTCTCCGGTTGCGATGCCGAAGACGCCAGCGATGCGGAGCCGAACGGTGCGCGCGGTGGTGAAGGCGCGTGTTTCGGCGTCGTGCTCGCGACGAGCGCGTTCTCGCCCTTCGAGATCGCGCGCTCGCGTCACCTCGACCTCGCGATCGACGCCGCGTTCGACGTCGTGAACGAGGCCGAAGGCGGCGCGCTCCGCCTCGAACGTGCGGGTGTGCATCGCCTCGCCGTCACCAGCGAAGCCACCATCCGCGGCGACATCGAGCGCGTCTCGATGGCCGGCTCCATCGGCGTGGTGCTGCTGATGGTCTTGCTCTTCCGCAGCCCACGTCTGCTCGTGCTCGGCGCGCTCCCGCTGGCAGGTGGCGGTATCGCGGCGGTCGCGGCGGTGCAGCTCCTCTTCGGCGCGATCCACGGGCTCACGCTCGCGTTCGGCGCGACGTTGCTCGGCGTCGCGCTCGACTACGTCGCGCACCTCTTCACGCACCTCCACCTCGCGCCCGCGCCGGGCACGCCTTCGGGCCCGCCGACCGCGCGTCGGCTCGCGCCCGGCCTCTACCTCGGCGCCGCGACCACGGTGGCGGGGCTCGTGGGGCTCGCGTGGACGAGCTTCCCCGGCATCCGGCAGATGGCGGTGTTCACGAGCGTCGGCGTCACCGTGGCGCTGCTCCTCACACGTTTCGCGGTCCCGCCGCTGCTTCCGTCGACCGTGACTCCGGGCGCGTTGCTGCGCGCGCTCGGGCGCGGCGCGCACCGGCTCCTCGAGGCCATCGCAGCACGGCGTGGCTTCGTGGTGGCGGTGGGCCTCGTCGCGGCGCTCGTCGCGCTCACGGGTCTCCCGCGCCTCGGCTGGCAAGACGACATCCGCGCGCTCAACCCGCTCGACCCCGAGCTCGCGGCGGAGGACGAGCGGGTGCGTGGACGCGTCGCGCGCATGGATGCGGGCCGCTTCGTGGCGGCCTTCGGCGACGACGAAGAAGCCGCGCTCGTCGCGACCGACGCGCTCCATCGCGCGCTGGAGGATGCGCGCGCGGCCGGCGAGCTCGAACGTTTTCGTTCGGTCCATCCGCTGCTCTGGTCGGAGGCGCTTCAGCGCGCGAACCTCGACGCGATCCCGGAAGACGCGTTCGAGCGCACGAGCGCCGCGTACGCCGCCGAAGGCTTCGTGATGGCGCCCTTCGAGCCGTTTCGGTCCGCGCTCGCGCAGGAGCACGCGACGCTCGGCTGGGACACCCTCGCGCAGGGGACGTTGGGGCGGTTGATCGGCGCGCAGCGCGTGCAGGTGGGCGAGCGCGTCGCGCTCCTCGCGTTCGTGCAGGGCGTGACCGACGAAGCGTCCTTTCGCGCGCGCGTCGAGGCGATCGAAGGTGTGCGCTTCTTCGATCAGAACGCTTTCCTGCAAGAGGCGTACGGCACGTTCCGCACGCGCACGCTCGAGCTCGTGGTGGTCGGGCTCTTCGTGGTGTTGCTGCTCGTCGCGCTGCGCTACCGGAAGCTCGACCTCTCGCTCGCCGCCTACTTGCCTGCGCTGCTCGCGGCCGGCGCGACGCTCGGTTTGCTCGGCTGGCTCGGCATCGAAGCGAACCTCCTGCACGTCGTCACGCTCTTGCTCGTGCTCTCGATGGGCGTCGACTACGGCGTGTTCATGGTCGAGGCGGAGCTCCACCGGCGAAGCGGTGCGTCGGTGAAGGGCGCGCTCGACGACGGTGCGTCCGTGGAGGGCGCGCTCGACGACGGCCCCGCCACCGCGGTCAGCCTCGTGGTCGCCGCGCTCTCGACCGCCGCCAGCTTCGGGGTGCTCGCGCTCTCCGAGAACCCGGCGCTGCGCGCGATGGGGCTGACCGCCGCGCTCGGCGTCACGCTCTCGCTCCTGCTCGCGCCCGGTGCGTGGTTGCTGATTCGTCGCGCGTGATCCCGGCCCGCACGCACGGCCGCTCGGGTGTCCGGCACCAGCCACGACGTCGTCCGTCGAGGATCGTTCGGCGCATCACGGGGCGCTCACGTGCGACGGGTCGCTCCTCGGCGGCGCCGAGAATGCGACGGTTCTTTGACCGGATCGCCGTCCGCTCGTACGCCAGGGCTCATGGCGGCTTCCGGTCGTGGGCGTTTGATTCGTCGCGTCGTGAGCGCGGCGCTCTTGGTCGCGGTGATCGTGCTCGTCGCGCGCACCGAAGGTGTCGCGGAGCTTCCGTCGCGCGTCGCGCAGCTCGATCCGCGCTTCGTGCCCCTCGCGTTGCTCTTGCCCTTCGTCGCGGTGACCAGCGGCGTGCGGCGTTGGCAGCTCCTGCTCGCGCACGAAGGCGTCTCCCTGAGCTTCTCGGTCTTGCTCGGCTCCTTCCTTCGCGGCCGCTTCGTCGGCGCGTTCACGCCGAGCACCGCGGGCCTCGATCTCTACCGCTTGGTCGACGTCGCGAAGCTCACGGGCGCTCGTGCGGCGAGCGGGCGCGCGATCCTCGTCGAGAAGCTCCACGGTCTCGTCGCGCTCTCGATCGTCACCTTCGCGCTCCTCCCACTCGGTCTCGCGCGTTTCTTCGGCACGGCGGGCATCGCGCTCGCGGCGTTGCTCGGCCTCGGCTCCGTGCTCGGGCTCGTGCTCGTGTCGCGTCCGCGTCTCCTGCAGCGCGTCGCGCAGCGTGCCCCGAAGAAGATCCGCGCGCGCTCGGTCGAGCTCGCGGACGCGCTCGCGAGCGCACCTCCCACACGTGAGCTCCTCGTCCGCGTCACGAGCCTCGGCGTGCTCTCGCACGTGACGACGGCGGCGGTCTTCGTCGCCACCGGTCTCGCGCTCGACGTCGACGCGAGCGTCTTCACGCTCCTCGTGGTCGGCAACGCGATCGTGCTCGCGACGCTCTTGCCGATCAGCGTCGGCGGCGTCGGGGTTCGTGAGGGCACCGCGGTCGCGTTGCTCTCGCTCGTCGGCGTGGGCGCGGCGGACGCGACGCTCGTCGCGCTGCTCGGCTACTGCGTCGCGCAGCCGCCCGCGCTGCTCGGCGGCGCGCTCGAGCTGATCGGTCGCCGCGAGCCCGCCCTGCGCACCACCTGAGCCAGGCGACGCCTCCCGAGCTGCTCACGCGACGGCGCCGTTCAGCCTCCGCGCCGCTCGCGCCGCGTGAGCTCGATCCCGCGCAGCCGAGCGCCTTCGTCCGCGCGGAACCCGATCGAGACACGCTCGCCGAGCCCGTCGAGCACACACGTGCGCATCGTCTCGCCGACGCGGATCGTCACGCGCGAGCCGTCGCGTTCGATCCTCACCGAGCCCCCGTCCTCGCGAGGCAGCGTGCAGAACGTCGGGCCCACCTCCGTCGCGCGCACGCGCACCGCGATCGGCGCGGCGCGGTCCGGCCCGAGCATCACGTCGACGCTGCCTTCGACCACGAGCGAGAGCGTGAACGACGCGAAGCGGAGGCTGGCCACGCTCGCCCGTGCGTGGTCTCGCGCGGCCACCAACGCGGCGCCTTCGGCTCGCCACTCGTCCGGCGATCCGAGCGCGAGATCGTCTGCGAGCACGGTGGCGGGGAGGTTGTCGAACTCGGTGCGCAGGGGAGGGCGCCGAAACGAAGCGCCGTCCTCACCGAGCTCCGCGATCGTTCCGTCCGCGAGCGTCACGAGGCGCGACACCGTGCGTGACGCGTCGAGGCGTGCGCTGGTCCCCCGCCCCGGATCCACGCGGAGCGCGAAGGGCGCGCCGTCGCGGCGTCCGGTCACCAGCATCGTTCCGTCGGGCAGCGGTGCCGCGCGCACGTCGGTCGCATCGGCGAGCGCGGGCAGCGGCCACGCGTCGACCGAGAGCTCCACGCCGAGCCCGAGGTCGCGCAATCGCACGATCGCGACTCGCGGCTCGAGCCCTTCGCGCGCGTCACCCACCAAGGCCACGCGCGCGCCCGGTAGCGGCACTGCGTCGAAGCTCGCCCAGCGCGGGAGGGTGAGGTCGTGGCGCACGAACGCGAGGCTCGTCGGATCCAACACGAACACCGGGCTCGGCACCACCGCGCCGCCCGGGCCGATGCCGCCGACCACCAGCACGTGCCCTTCGTCGTCGACCACCAAGTGCGGCGAGAGCCGCGCGAAGGGCGCCTCCACGAGCACCGAGGTCCCGCGCGTGGGATCGAGGATCTCCGCCTCCGCGAGCGGCTCGCCATCGCCGGTCGAGCGTCCGCCCACCAGCACCACGCGACCGTCGGGCAGCCGCGCCGCTCCGAAGTCGCGTCGCGGCGCGGCGAGCACGCCCGTGTCGAGCGGCTCGCCGGCCCACGAGAAGCGCTCCCACGTGTCGTGCGCGGGCCCGTCCGCACCGAGCGCGCCGCCGAGCACCCAGAGCTCTTCGTCGCCCAAGACGAGCGCGTGCCCCGTGCGGCGCTGTGCGAGCCCACCGAGCACCTCCGCGAGCGGCTCCCCTGCGCGCAGCACCACGAGCCGACGCGTGCCGAGGTCTCCCTCGAGACCGCCCGCGAGCGCGAGGCTCCCGTCGGGCAGCGCGAGCGCGGCGCCTCGCGAGAGCGCGAGCGCGGGATCGGGCGAAGGGCACGACCGATCGATCGGCGCGAGGACGAGCGAGCCGGACTGATCCTCGCCCGTCAGCAATCGCGCTCCAACCGCGTCCCACGCGCCGCTCCGCGCACGCACGGACACCACACGCGTCCTCGCCGGGAACCGATCGATGTCGGTCGCGCCGTCTGCGAGCTGCAGCAGCTCGATCGTCCGCGCGTCCGAAGCTGGGAAGTCGCCGAGCGCCTCCACGAGCAGCTCCGTCGGCGCCGTCGCGGGTCGACAGGTGTCCGCGACCGGCCAACGAAGCGCGAGATCGGCCAGCGTGATCTCGGGCTCGGGCGCGCAGCTCGCGATCCCCGAGAGCACGATCGCGAACAGGCTCGTCACGAAGATCCACGTCACGCGCGGGTTCGATCGCCGGTCCGCTCGGGGGCTCGGTGCACGACCCTCCCGCTCCGCCACGACCCGAAACGAGCAGTGGGACTCGGGTTCTCGCCGCGACACGGGTATCCTGTCGCACGGATGGTCGTGGGAGCGCAATCGGAGGACGAGGCGGGGCGCGTCGTCCCCTTCGGGAAGTACCTCCTCGACGCGATGCTCGCCGAGGGCGGCATGGCGCGCGTCTACCGCGCGAGGCTGCGTGGTGCGCTCGGCTTCGAGAAGCCGCTCGTCGTCAAACAGGTCCGCCCCGAGCTCGCGCGCGATCCTCGCTTCGTCGCGATGTTCGTCGAGGAGGCCAAGACCCTCGTCCGCTTGAGCCACCCGCACATCGTGCCCGTGTACGAGCTCGGGGTGGTCGACGGCGTCTACTTCCTCGCGATGGAGCTCGTCGACGGCGCGACCTTGGCGAGCTTGATGCGCGAGGGCCCGCTGCCGCCGACGCTGGTCGCGCGGCTCGGGGAGCAGATCGCCGAAGCACTGCATCACGCGCACGATCGGTTCGGCCTCGTCCACCGCGACGTCACGCCGCGCAACGTGCTCGTCGACGTGGAGGGCCACGCGCGCCTGGTCGACTTCGGCATCGCGACCCCCGCGGAAGGTCTCGCGGGCGAGGTCTTCGGCTCGCCCGGCTACATGTCGCCCGAGCAGCTCCGCGGCGAGAGCCTCGACGCGCGCAGCGATCTCTTCGCGCTCGGCGCGGTGCTCTTTCAAGCGCTCGCCGGTCACGCCGCGTTCTTGCCCGACGATCTGCGTGGCGTGGATCCGAAGTCGGCCTCGGCGGCCGCGAAGGTCGCCACGCTCGCGGGACGTGTCCCCGCGCTGCCGGACGAGATCCCGGACGCGCTCCGTGACGTCGTGCGGGCCTGCCTCGCGCCCGACCGCAACGATCGTCCGACGTCCGCCGCGTTGGTCGCGCGCCAGCTGCGCACCTGGCTCGCTCACGCGGCGCCCGGCGGTGTCGGCGCGGAGCTCGCGGCGCGGGTCCGCGAGACGGTGGCGCGCCACGCGAGACCCCATGACGACCCGGGGCCCATCACCGTCACGTCGAAGAAAGGCGAGGAACGATCCCTCGCGACCGCGGCGGTGCTGACCCACGCGCTCGAGCAGCAGCCTCGCGACGCGAAGGAGCGCTCCTCGGAGGAGCGCTCCTCGATCGGACACCTCTCCGAGCCCTCCGTGGAAGGCACCGCACCTCTCGAGCGGACCGCCCCGCTCGAGCGCCTGCGCCCGACGTCGGTCGACGAGCTCGAGTCCGACGTCGCCGAGGAGGGTGCGAGCGCCGACGTCGCCGTGGTCGAGGGCGCGAACGATCCGTCGGTCGAGCCTTCCCGCACCGCCGTGGATGCCGACCGAAGCGCGCGTCGAGCGGAGGATTCGACGCAACCCATCGTGCGCGAGCGTCGCCCGACCTCGGAGCCTTCGGACCACACGACGGACGCGCTCGAGCCCCCGACGGACGCGACCGACGAGCCTGCGACGACGAGCCCGTCGGCGACGGCGTCGACGAAGGAGCCCGACACGGAGGCACGTGAGACGGCGTCGAGCACGACGTCGAGGCGCTTCGCCGTCCTCGGGGTCGCGGTGATCGCCGTCGTCACGGTGGTCACCGTCGCGCTCTTCGTGCGACCCGGCGCCGAGCCTACGCGCGACGCGCCGCCTCCGAGCGAGCCCACGGTGCGTGCGGTCGATCGTTCGCCCCCGCGCGAGCCCCGGGTCGAGCCGCGCGTCGAGCCCTCCACGCCGTCGAGGACGACCTCGACGACCTCGACGCCGTCGACGAACGCGTCGAGCGACGTCGCCGAAGCGCCGGTGCCCGTGCGCGGCTACGTGACGGTGCACGCGACGCCGTGGGCCGAGGTGCAGCTCGACGGGCGCTCGCTGGGCACGACCCCGATCCGTCGCACCGCGATCGGAGCGGGCTCGCACGTGCTCGTGTTCGAGAACCCGCCCCTCGGTCGCACGCTTCGCGTGCCGATCCGGGTGGAGCCGGGCGCGAACGTCCGCGTCATCGCGGATCTCTCGACCGACGAGCCCCGCGCGCGCGTGAGGTGAAGGGGACGGGGACGTACGTGGGTGTGTGGACGTGCGTGGACGTGAACGACGTCTTCCTCGGTCGTCGTCGCCGGCTCCAAACGAAACGAGCCACCGCGAAGTGGCTCGAAGTCTCTCCGCCGCGACCGACTCGCCTCACTGCTGCGGCGAGAGCGCGAACGGCACGTTGACCTGCACGCAACCGCCCGACGGCGGCGGGAAGCGCCAGCCTTCGACGATGCGGCGAACACACGCGAACACCTCGTTGTCGCGGAGCGAGCCACCGACCCGCATCTGGTCGATCGAGCCGTCACGGTCGACGAGCACCGCGACGTTCACCGTGCCCTGGAGCACGTTGTTCACCTTCAGCCGGCGCTCGTAGCATTGCCGAACCTGCGAGCGTGCTGGTCCGACGACCGAGAGGATCTGCTGCTGCGTGAGCTCGCCGTTGCACTCGCGCGGCTGCGGCGCGCGCATGGTGGACATGGTCGGCTCTTCGGCGATCCCGGCGTCCTGTGGTCCCGCGTCGGGCTCTTCGTCGGGGATCTCGATGTCCGGCTCCATGACCGGGCGCTGCACCACGCCGGCATCGATCACGGCCGCGATGGGCGGCGGCTGCTCGTCGCCACCGCTCATGAGGAAGTAGACCCCGATGGCGCCGAGCAAGAGCAAGATGCCGAGGATCGCGTAGCGCGAGCCTCCTCCGGACTCGGGCGGCGGCGGCGTGGATTCGGTCACGAAGTTCCCCTCTTTCCTCGCGGGACTGTCGCCCGCCCCGCGAGGCTCGAAACGAGCGGGGCGAACGTAGCAGATTCGAGCGCTTGAGGGGGTGAAACTGCACCTTCGTGCAGGTAGCCCTCCGGTTCGGGAAGACGCGGCATCGCGCCGCGTGTGGTACTTCGACCGCGATGCGCTGCTCGTTCGCCGTCTGTTGGCTCTGGATTGCGTGCTCGGGTGGGCACGAGCCCGCGCCCGGTCCGAGCCGACCCGTGGAGTCGAGCCGACCCGGGGAGTCCACGCCGATGGCGGAGGCCCGGACGCCCACACCCGCGCCCGCGCCGGAGCCGGAGCCCGCTCCGACTCCCGCCGACCCGCTCCCCGACCCGGCGCCCCACCTCGCGCTCGGCGGAACCTTCGGCTGCATCTCGGACGCGGCAGGTGCCGTTCGCTGCTTCGGCGCCAACCACTTCGGTCAACGCGGCGCCGTCCCGAGCCTGCGCGCGGAGCCCACGTCCACCGCCATCGGCACCGCGCGACGCGTGATCGTCGGGACGTGGCACGCGTGCCTGCTCGAAGACGACGGCACGCTCCGCTGTCTCGGACACGGCGGGCGGGGTCAGCTCGGCGACGGGGCACGCGAGGATCGAGCGAGGCCCGTGTCCGTGGTCGACGCGGACGGGCCGATCGCGGCGGTCGTCGACGCGTGCGCGGGCGAGGGCCACACCTGCGCGCGGCACGCCGATCGTCACGTCTCGTGTTGGGGCACCAACGATCGTGGCCAGCTCGGCGACGGCACCTTCGAAGATCGCCTCGCGCCGACGCGCGTCGCGATCGACGACGTGGTCGAGCTCGCGTGCGGCCGCGCGCACACCTGCGCACGTCGCGCGGACGGAAGCGTCCATTGCTGGGGCGAGAACGTCGACGGACAGCTCGGAGACGGAACCCGCTCCGAGCCGGAGGGACGGCGAGCGAGCCCAGCCCGCGTCGACGTGCGTGCGGACCGTGTCTTCGCCGGTCCTGGCGCCACCTGCGTGATCCACGATGCGCGCGCGGTGTGCTGGGGACGCAACGACAGCTTCCAGCTCGGCGTCGCACCGGGCGGCGGACAAGCCGACGCGCTCCTCGTGCCGACCCCGATCCCCGGCGCCGAGCGCGTCGCGGAGCTCGCCATCGGCGCCCGCCACACCTGCGTGCGTGACGTCGACGGTGGCGTGCGCTGCGTGGGCGCGAACCGCCTCGGTCAGCTCGGCGACGGAACGCGTCAGCCCCGTCGTGCGTTCGTACCGGTCACGCTCCCGGGCCCCGCGCGAGCGATCGCGGCGGGCGTCGATCACACCTGCGCGTTGCTCGATGCAGACGGTGCCGCGCGCGCGTTCTGCTGGGGCGCGGATCGCGAAGGTCAGCTCGGGCGACGGGCGCGCGGTCGCGATCGTTGGAGCACGACGCCCATCGCGGTCGATTGAGCACGCACGTCCTGATTTCGTCCCAGCAAACTCGGCGCGGAGCGTGGCTGAGCGCAGCGGCCACCGTTCAGCCCACGTCGCGCATCCCGGTGCGCGCGGCCCACCACGAGAGGAGCGGTTCGAGGTCGTCCGCGCTGAAGCACACGTTCGCCGCCGACGCCTCCGCGGCTTCGAGCGCGGCTGCGTCGTCCCGGGAGAGCCACGCGACGTCGGGCTCGTCACCGATCTCCAGCCGCACCACGCGCGCGCCGAGACGTTCGAGCTCGCTCCGCCAGCTCTCCGTCGCGTCGCCCACCGCGACCACCGCGCCTTCGAGCGGCCGGCGCGTGCGCGCGCCGCTCACGCTCGGCGCGCGGGTCTCGGGCGCGCTCGGCAAGGTCACCACGAAGCGGGTGCCCCTTCCGAGCGCGGTCTCGAGCGTCAGCTCGCCGTCCAGCCGCTCCACCAGATGCTTCACGAGCGGGAGCCCGAGCCCCGTCCCGTCCGGTTTCGTCGTGTAGTAGGGCTCGAAGATCCGAACGCGCTGCGCCTCCGTCATCCCCGGTCCGTCGTCGTCGACCACCACGCGCACGCGCCCTTCGTGAGTCGACGCGCCCACGCGCACGGTGCCTCCGCGCGGCACGGCCTCGAAGGCGTTCTTCACGAGGTTCCACACGATCGAGCGCACCTCGGCCGGCCGCGCCGTGACCGCGAGCTCGCTCCCGAGCCGCGTCACCAGCCGAATCTCGCGCTCGCGCCCGAGCACTTCGAATCGCTCGAGCAGGTCCGCGAGCACACCGCTCACGTCGGCGCGTGGCGACTCCGTCGTGCTCGTGGGAGGCGGGACGGAGCCACGTCGTCGCGCGACGCGCACCGCGTCGAGGGTCTCCGAGGCCGCACGCTCGATGCGCTGGAACACCGAGTCTCGCTCGTCCGCCGGAGCGCGGGCGCCGAGCGAGGCCAGGCTCGCGATCGCGGTCAGCCCGTTCGAGAGCTCGTGCACCAGCGTCGCTTGCGACGAGTCGCCGCCGCTGCTCGCGTCACCCCGCGGCCGCAAGAGCACGCGCACCCGATCGTCCTCGTCGCGCCACGCCGTCACGCGCCAGGTGCGCGACGCTTCGATCACCGCGCTTCCGACTCCCTCGGCCGCGACGCCGTCCAGTAACGCGGCGACGGTCGAGGAGCCCGCGGGCTGCCCGGTGATGCGCGCGATCGCGTCGTCGATGTCTCCCTCGAAGCCGATCCCGAGCGACGCTTGGGCCGCGTGGCTGAGCGGCGCCGCGCGCCCCGCGATCTCCACGATCAGGGGCAGGTCGAGATCGCGTGCGATCCGACGATCGGGCTCCGTCGCCACGCGCATGCGGAGCGTGCGGGGCCGACCGAGCTCCACCAGCGCATCGACCACCTCGTCGGGGACACCGAGCTCCTTCGCGCGAGCGGCGGAATCCCGAATCGCGAGGCGCTCCCCCGACCGCACCGCGGCGGCCAAGGCGACGAGCACTTCGGCTTCGGAGACGACCACAACGGAAAGATTAGCTGGCGGTAGACCGAAACGAAAGAGCGCGCGAGTGAGGTTCGCGTTCGGTTGAGAACTGAAGCGCAGTCGCGCGAGGCGACCCGGAGGGACGTCCGCGAGCTGCACGACTACGCGAACGATCGATCGCGCGTGCGACGCGCGTGCTTCGAACGGCGCGAAGCGAAGGTACGTACGGGGGAACCAGGTTCCAAGGGGCGGAGCCCCTTGGCCCGCGGAGCGTCCGAGCGCCGTCCCGAAGCGAAGCCGGTGCGAGGAGGGGGTCGCGGGGGTTCGAAGTGGAAACGTGCGAAGCGGAACGGACGCCAGTCCGTGGAGCTGCACGTTTCCTCGAGACGGTCGGGTCCGCGCGAGAGCGCGGAACGACAATCTCCCCGCGCCTCCGTGAGCGAAGGCCGCAGGCCGCAGCGAACACAACAACGCATGCTACACCCGCGCATGGCCAAGACGAACCCGGGGCGTTTCTTCGAAGACTTCCAGGTGGGCGCGGAGCTGATCCACGCGGTGCCGCGTACGATCACGGAGGGCGATCAGGCGCTCTACGTCGCGCTCACGGGCGATCGCTATCCGCTCCACTGCTCGGCCGAGTACGCGCGCTCGCTCGGCTACCGACGCGAGACGGTCAACGATCTGCTCGTCTTCCACGTGGTGTTCGGGAAGACGGTCACCGACGTCTCGCTGAACGCGGTCGCGAACCTCGGCTATGCGGGCCTTCGATTCCTCGCGCCGGTCTATCCGGGCGACACGCTGCGCGCCGTCTCGAAGGTCGTGGGCAAGAAGGAGAACTCGAATGGCGAGACCGGCATCGTCTGGGTACGCACGACCGGCGTGAACCAGCGCGGTGAGGTGGTGCTCGAGTACTACCGATGGGTGATGGTGAACAAACGCGACCCGAAGTCGGCGGCTGACCCCGCCGACGCGACCAAGAAGTCGCCGAAGGGCGACGAGGTCGTGCCGGAGCTACCGAAAGAGGTCCGTGCCTCGGAGCTCGTGGTGCCGGAGGCGCTCTCGCTGAAGGCGTACGAGCGTTGGCCGAGCGGTGGCGCGTCGTACTTCGGCGACTACGAGATCGGCGAGCGCATCGATCACGTGGACGGCATGACGATCGAAGAGAGCGATCACATGCTCGCGACGCGGCTCTACCAGAACACCGCGAAGGTCCACTTCGACGCGCACGCGATGAAGGACAGCCGCTTCGGCAAGCGCCTCATCTACGGCGGCCACGTGATCAGCCTCTGCCGCGCGCTCTCGTTCAACGGCCTCGAGAACACGCTCGGGGTGCTCGCCTTCAACGGCGGCCAGCACGTCAGCCCGACCTTCGCGGGCGACACGCTCTACGCGTGGACCGAGATCCTCGACAAGCAGCCCATCGGTGGCCGTGACGACGTCGGCGCGCTCCGCGTGCGCCTCGTGGGCGTGAAGAACGTGGCCCCGACCACGGACATCCCGCGCATGATCGAGAAGGACGGCAAGCCGCGGCATCACCCGAGCGTCGTCCTCGACCTCGACCTGTGGCTCGCGATGCCTCTTGTGTGAGCGCTTTTGTGTTCGCTTTTTGTGTTCGCTGCGGCCTGCGGCCTTCGCTCACGGAGGCGCGGGGAGGACCCCGCGACCCCCTCCTCGCACCGGCCCTACGCTTCGCCTTCGGCTTCGCTGCGGGACGGCGCTCGGACGCTCCGCGGGCCAAGGGGCTCCGCCCCTTGGAACCCTGTGGTTCGCCCGTGCGTGCGTTCGCTTCGCGCCGTTCGCTTCGCGTCCTTCGCTTTGCGACGAAACTCGAAGCAAGCGAGCCCAAACGTGCGGGGCTGGCCCCCTGCGGCCAGGGGGCGAAGCCCCCGAAGAGCAGCCCGCCGGGAGGCCCAGAGCGAAGCGTCGGGCCTCACGTGCG
>ERZ761607.1348-NODE-1348-length-31508-cov-6.945347_pt1 | contig 31508 bp, 33 predicted proteins | sample MGYA00511164_ERZ761607 | MGnify/ENA primary metagenome ERZ761607 (study PRJEB28899, sample SAMN02445080) | bioreactor sludge metagenome | biome: EBPR sludge | place: Australia: Brisbane, Thorneside Wastewater Treatment Plant | collected 2011-06-22 ... | reverse complement strand
CGCGCAGTCCGGGTCGAGCGGGTTCTGCTCGCAGTAGGACTTCGTCGGGCCACCGCCGCCGCCGCCGCCGCCGCCGCCGCCGCCGCCACCGCCGGACTTGCGCTCGAGCGTGACGTCGACGCGGTCGTTCGTGCCGTCGAGCTCGAGCGTCTCGTCCTTGTGGCCCGAGGCCTTCACCTTGAGCTTGCGGGTCTGGCCCGGCTTGACCTTGACGATCTGTGGAGACTTGCCGACCTTCTTGCCGTCGACGTAGATGGTCGCGCCGCGCGTCGTCACGTTGACCAGCACGCTCGTCGGCTCGATCACGTCGCCGCCGCCGCCGCCGCCGCCGCCCGCACCCGCGTCGATCTCCGTCGGCGGTGGCGTCACCGCACCGGCGTCGATGGTCTCGACCGCCTGGGTGCCGGCGTCGACGGAGACGTCGCCGCCGGTGGCCACGCCCGTGCCCTGGCTGCCGGTCCCGTCGCCGGAGCCGGTCCCGTCGCCGGAGCCGGTCCCGTCGCCCGGGCCGGTGCCCGTCGCCACGCCGGCGCCCGCGTCGACGACCAGCGCGAGATCGCTGCCGGTGCCCGCGCCGCCCTGCTCGTCCTTCTTCTTGGTGCCGAGGAGCACGAACGCCGCGACGCCACCTCCGACGACGAGGAGGATGACGATCGCCGCGATGATGCCGGCCTTGCTGCCGCGCTTCGGCATCGTGACCTGCGAGCCGTCGGCCGCGTACGCGCCGCTCGGCGAGCCGCCCATGTACGGCGGCTGCATCGGGCCCGGCCCGCTGGGCGGCGGATGCATCGGCCCCGGACCGTGCATCCCGGGTCCGTGCATCGGGCCGGGTCCGCTCGGCGGTCCCATCGGCCCCGGGCCGTGCATCTGCCCCGGGCCCGAGCCCGGGCGCCCCGCGGCCATCATCGTCGGCGCGCTCGCCGCGCCCGGCGGCATCATGCCCGGGTTCGACACCATCGGCCCCGGCCCACCTGGCGGCGAGCTCGTCGGGCCACCGCCCAGCCCGGCCGTCGCCGCGGGCATGGCGCCGGTGCGCGGCGTGAACGCCTCCATGTACGAGCTCATGCCCGCGCCCGCCATCGTCCGGTAGACGCCGACGAGCGCGTTCACCAGCTCGTCCATCGAGCGGTAGCGCTTCTCCGGGTCCTTGGCGAGGCAGCGCGTGATCACCTCGGGCAGCCCCGGCGGCAGGTTGCGCCCCGCCTTCGCCGCGCGCTGCGCGACCGGCTCCGGCTCCGTCGTGATGTGCTGGGTGAGGATGCCCATGAACGACTCGCCCTGGAACGGCAGCGAGCCGGCGAAGACCTCGTACATGATGACGCCCATGGCGTAGACGTCGACGCGGCCGTCGACGCCCTGCCCGAGCGCCTGCTCCGGCGCCATGTAGAACGGCGTGCCGAAGATCGTGCCCGTGCGCGTCAGGTTGTTCTGGCCGTCCTGCCCCGCGACCTTGGCGATGCCGAAGTCGAGGAGCTTGGGCACGTCCTCGTTGTTCGGCCCGATGGTGACGAAGATGTTCTCCGGCTTCATGTCGCGGTGCACGATGTTCTTCGCGTGCGCCGCGGCGAGGCCGTGCCCGGTCTGGATGAGGATGTTGAGCAGCCGATCGGGAGCCATCGGCTCCTTGATCATGTCGTTGAGCGGCGCGCCGGCGAGCAGCTCCATGCACAGGTAGATGCGCCCGTCCTTCAGCTGACCGAAGTCGTCGATGCCGATGATGTTGCGGTGACCGATCGACGACGCCGAGCGCGCCTCCTGGCGGAAGCGCGAGACCGCCTCCTGGTTCGACACGATCTCGGGTCGCAGGAGCTTGATCGCGACCTTCTTCTCGATGTGGATGTGCTCGGCGGCGTAGACCTCGCCCATGCCGCCCTCGCCGAGCTTCTTGAGCACGCGGTAGCGGTTGTCGAGCACCTCGCCGACCAGCGACGCCTCGGCGCCGTCCGCGGCCGCGCCCATCTCGGTGGACGAGCCGGCGGCCGGCATGCCCGCCGACGAGCCGGCCGCGGGATGAGCGGTCCCCGATCCCGTCCCCGACCCACCCAAACGTGTGGGCGCGCCTGGTTTTCCGCCTGAGCTCATGTGGCCGCGAGTATAGCGCGCTTGCCCGTGCTCGTGCCCGTGCCCGCGTTCACGGCGGAGCGCACCGGCCGGTCCCGACCTCGGCCCCGTCCGCGTTGATGACGCAGACCGTGCCGGACGGGCACGGCGGCAGCTCCGGGCGCCCGCACTCGTCGGACGGCGGCGACGGATCGCCGCCCCCGACCAGCATGCACTGTCCGCCCACGCAGCGCGGCTCGTCGCCCGCCTCGCACGTCGACACGCCGGGGCACGACTCGTTGCCGGTGCAGCCGAGGCCGTCGACGAAGCCACCGAGCGTGTCGGCGGGCACGGCGGTGTCGGCGCCGCCGCGCGCGCAGCCGCAGCAGTCGGCGGGCGTGCGCACGCAGTCGGCGTCGAGCTCGCAGGCGGGCTGCGCGCCACCACCCGCGCACGCGCAGGTCGTGCATCCGGCCGCGTCGACGGCGAAGCCGGTCGGGCACGAGAGGTCACAGGTCGCCGGCGCGCACGCCGCCGCACACACGCCTCCCTGGCAGCGCGCGACCAGCGCCGGGCACGAGGGCGGCAGCGGGCAGTCGACCTGCTCGCACGCATCGCCCCAGCCGCCGGCGAGGCCGACGGCGAAGCTCGGGCACTCGCAGCACGACGGCCCGGCGAGGAGGCAGTCGGTGTCGTCGAAGCAGGCGTCGCTGCCGCGGACGTCGTCGTCGGGGCCGAGATCGGCGCCCTGCTCGCTCGCCGCGAAGACGCACCCACCCGCGAGGGTCAGGCACGCGAGCATCGCGAGGCGGAGCATCCGCCCCATCTCATCAAATCCCGTGCCGCGCGCAAGCCCCGGTGATCGTTCGCGGCGTCCACGGATTTCTGACGGGATCAGACCGGAACCGTAGGGTGCGATCCCGTGGGCTCCAAGATCATCACCAAGACCGACCGCGCGATGGAGGACCAGCTCCTCGCCGTGCAGAACGACCCCGAGCGCGCCGACACCCTGGCCAAGGCGCGCGCCTTCAAGCGCACGTGGATCGAGCTCGCCGACGCGCTCGCTCGCGTGCAGAAGCAAGCGTCGTGGCAGCGCTGGGGCTTCACCGACTTCGACGCGTACTGCCGGAAGGAGCTCCACCTCCGTCGCTCGACCGTCGACAAGCTCCTCGGTAGCTACCGCTTCCTCGAGTCGAGCGCGCCCAAGGTGCTCGAGCGCGCGCGCAGCGAGCCCACCGCGCCGATCCCGTCGCTCGCCGCGGTCCAGTTCGTCGAGAAGGCGACCGAGCGCGGCGCCGCCGACGAGGAGACGCTCGCCACGATCCGCACCGTCGCCTTCGACGAGGGCGCCGACGTCCCGTATCTGAACAAGACGTTCAAGGAGGCGGCGTTCCCGGTCGACGACGACGAGCGCGCCGAGCGCCTGCGCGGGCAGATCGCCGGCGCCGCGCGCCGCCTGTCGGCGCTCATCGCCGAGGAGGGCGCGCCGGTCAAGCGCGCGCTCGCCGTCCGCGTCGAGGAGACCATCGGCGATCTGCTCGCGGCGCTCGAGGAGAACTGACGCCGTCGGCGTCAGCCGCGCCGGCTCACGCGCGAAAGAGCACGACCGAGCGGTAGAGCGAGTAGAGCCCGTAGGCGACGAGCGCGATGCCGACGACGCGGGCGATCCACACGGCCTTGTCGCCCATCATGCGCCGGCCCTTGTCGGCGACGTAGGCGACGAACGAGAACCAGCCCAGGCTGCCGACGAAGACCCCGAGGGCGGCGGCCAGGCCCTCCCAGGTCTCGATGTCCTCGCCGACGTGCGAGCCGACGACGACGACCCACGTGACCATGGCCGCCGGGTTGAGGACGATGAGGCCGAGCCCGACCGTGAACCCGCTCCAGACCTCGCGCCCCGGAGGTGACTGGTGCGGCGGCGACGTCGGCGGCGGCGGCGGCTGGCTGCGCACGGTCAGGAGGCCGTAGATGCACAGGACCAGCCCCGAGATGAGGTAGAGCACCGGCTTCACGCCGGGCTGCGCGATCACGTGCGGGCCGACGCCGAGCACGCCGATGAGCGCGAAGCCGAAGTCACCGACGGCCCCGCCCAGCCCCACCGCCATCCCGCGTCGCAGCGTGTGACGGTAGGCGCCGTCGATCACCGCAACATTGACCGGGCCGATCGGCACGCCGGTGAGCGCACCGAGCGCGACGCCGATGAGGAAATACGCCAGCACGAACCCCCGTGCTATAGCAGCCCGATGGTGTCGGGTTCCACCCCGTCAGTCACTTGGCTGGGCCATGCCTCGGCGCTGGTGGAGCTCGGCGCGCGCCGCATCCTCGTCGATCCGCTGGGCCGCGCCCGCACCCGCGCCGCCGGTCCCGTCGACGCCGTGCTCATCACGCACAGCCACGTCGATCATCTCAACAGGTGGTCGCTGAAGGCCGTGGACCGCGCCGCCCACCTGGTCGTGCCCAGGGGTGCCGCTCCCGTGGTGGCCGATCTCGGCTTCGCCCGGGTCACGGAGGTCGAGAGCGGTCAGCACCTGGACCTCGGCGGCGTCGACGTCGTCGCGGTGCCGACGCGCCACGACCAGGGTCGCTGGCGCAAGGGCGACGCGCCCACGTGCGCCGGCTACGTGATGACCCACGACGGCCACGCCGTGCACCACGCCGGCGACGTCGACTTCTCCGATCACGCGGTCTTCGACGACATCGGCAAGCAGTTCCCCGGGCTCGACGCGACGCTCCTGCCGATCGGCGGCATGTTGCCGGTCTGGTACTACCGCTGGCGACGCACCGCGCTCGATCGCGGCGTCCACATCGATCCGGACCGCGCGCTCGAGATCTTCGAGCGCATGGGCGCCCGGGCGCTGGTGCCGGTGCACTGGGGCACGGTGAACCTCCGCCTCGGCCCGCCGTCGATGCCGCGCCGCCGCCTGGAGAAGGTCGCCGCCGCGCGCGAGGTCGCGGGGGTGAAGGTGCTCGCGCACGGCGAGCGCCTCCCGCTGGGCGCTACCAGTAGTAGTAGTTGAGCGACCCGAACACGCCGACGATGCCGACGAGGATGCCGATCGCGCTGCCGACGACGCGGTCGCGGACGGTCAGGTCCTTGTCGCTCTTGTAGGCGACCAGCGCGCGGCGCAGGCGCACGCTGTCGATCGCGATCCAGTACGCCGCGACGATGCCCGTGATGAGGGCGCCGAAGAGCATCTGGCCGTCGTAGCTGACGATCTCCATCAGGACACCTCCGCCGTCCGAGCCACGCTCGCGCGCTCGCTCGTCCGCTCGGCCGGCAGGTCGTCGGGGACGCGCGGCCGCGGCGGCGGCACCGGGTCGAGCACCATGCGCTTGGCGTCGTGCACGACGACCACGGCGAGGAGCGCCGTGAACGTCCAGTAGAAGTAGTCGACCTGGAAGCCGAGCGTGCCGAAGCCGCCGAGGTAGGCCGCGAACGCGACCAGGCGCTCCATCGCGTGGCTCTGGTAGTTCGTCGTGCGCCCCGCGCGCTTCGCGTACACGTAGCGGAAGCCGGCGTTGAGCACACCCAGCGCGATGATGATCGTCACCGCCTCCCACGGCACGCGGCCGTACGCGGTGAGCACGATGATGGCGAAGCCGTAGCAGATGCCGTCGGCGATGGCGTCGAACACCTCGCCGAACGGCGTCTGGCACTTGAACAGGCGCGCGACCGCGCCATCGAACAGGTCGAGGACGCCGCACAGGAGCAGGAGCAACATCGCTACCTGGTAGTAGCCGTGGTCCATCGCCCACACGTACGGCGGCAGCGTCAGGAAGCGCGACGCCGTGACGGCGTTGGCCGGGTTGAGGTTCGACGCCATCGGAGTGACCCTCGCGGAACCTAGCGTGCCTCGCCGGCCGGCGCAGCCCCTTCGCCCTGGCGCTCGGGAGCGGGCTCCTCGGGGAGCTGGCGACCCGCCGGATCGACGAAGCGATACCGCTTCCACGCGAACCAGATGCGCTGGAACAGCGACACGTGGCTCATGATCGCCACGGCCCAGGCGCCCGCGAGCATGGGCCGCGGGTCGTCGAGCAGCGCGGTGAAGAAGACGCCGGTGCCGAAGTAGATGATGAACTCCGCCGAGCCGAACAGCCCGACGACGTCGACCGGGTGACCGATCTTGCCCTTCTCCCGCCACACGTCCTGCTGCGACTCGGCGTAGATCGAGAGCTTGATGATCACGTTGGTGAGCGCGCCCGTGATGCCGACGCCCATGATGATGAGCGCGTGCGGGTAGTCGTACGAGATGTTGACGCAGCCGCCCGCGTACATGATGCCGAGCGTCCAGCGGTCGCAGACGTCGTCCATGACCGCGCCGAACGTCGAGCGCTGGTTCCGCGTGCGCGCCACGAAGCCGTCGAAGTGATCGACCAGGCCGCGCAGGAGGAGGAGCGCCAGGCCCACCCACCAGTAACCGTAGAAGAACACCACGCCGCCGATGAGCCCCATGGTGGCGCCGATGAGCGTCCACTGGTTGGCGTGGATCGGCAGGCGTCCGACCGCCGTCAAGAGCGGGTGGAGGACCCGGTCGAGGTGCTTGCGGATGACGAAGAGGTTCATCGCTCTTGGCCCGCCGGAAGTTACACCGACTGACGGACCGCGGCGAGCACCTTCCGCAAGGACGCCACGAACGTGTCGATCTGCGCCGCCGTGATCGAGAGGGGCGGCTGCAACCTCAGTACGTTCCCGTACAGCCCGCTCACCGTGATCAGCATCCCGTCGGCGTGGAGCCCGTCCTTCACCGCGGCGATCGCCTTCTTGCCCAGCACTTCCTTGGTGTCGCGGTTGGCCACGAGCTCGACGCCGCCGAGGAGGCCGGTGAAGCGGACGTCGCCCACCCACGGATCGCGGAGCGCCCAGACCGCCTTGGTGAAGTGCTCGCCCATGGCGCGCGCGTTGTCGATCATCTTCTCGTCGACCAGCGTCTCGATCATCGCGAGGCCGGCCGCGGCCGACACCGCGTTGCCGCCCGACGTCGGGGTCGTGCCGCCGAAGAACTTGGTCACGACGTCCTTGCCGGCGCAGGTCATCGCCAGCGAGCCGACGCCGCCCGACAGGCCCTTGCCGCCGGTGACGATCTCGGGCTCGAGGCCGTAGTGCTCGAGCGCGAACATCTTGCCGGTGCGACCGAGCCCGGTCTGCACCTCGTCGATGATGAGGAGGAGCCCCCGCTGCTTGCGGATGAGGTCGACGCGCTTCCACCACTTCTCCGGCGGCGCGAGGCCGCCGACCGACTGGATCGGCTCGGCGAGGATCGCCGCCGTGTCCGGGCGCGCCGCGAGCTTCGCCTCGACGCCGTCGAGGCACTCGGTCGCGCACGAGTCGGGCGTCTGGCCCTTGGGGCAGCGGTAGCAGTACGCGTTGGGGAGCGTGTAGGTCTCGGTGCCGAGCGGCTTGCCCGCGCTCTCGCGGTACTTCTCGCTGGCGGTGACCTCGAGCGAGCCGAGGGTCAGGCCGTGGTAGGCGTTCTCGAGGTACGCGACGTCCTTCTTGCCCGTCGCCTGGCGCGCCATCTTGAGCGCGAACTCGTTGGCCTCCGAGCCGCCGGTCGAGAAGAACGCCTGGTCGATGCTCTTCGGGAGCAGGTTGATCAAGCGCTCCGCGAGGCGGACCGCCGCGACGGTGCCGTGCTTGCCCGAGACCTGCAGCACCTGGTGCAGCTGCTGGGTCGCGGCCTCGACGATGCGCGGGTGACAGTGACCCGCGTTGTTGACGAAGTAGCCGGCGGTCAGGTCGAGGTAGTCCTTGCCGTGGACATCGGTGACGACGCAGTCCTTGGCGCGCGCCACGATCACCGGCTCACCGGCCGGGTGGGTCCACGGCCGCATGACGTACTGTTCGTCCTTCCTTGCGAGCTCGTCCGCATCTTCGGGCGAGAACGGAGCGGAGGACGGGGAGGTACTCGCGGAGGTCACGGGGCGAAGCTTGTATCCCATTGGTCAAACCGTTGTCACGTTCAATAGTTACAACCAGAGGCATAACGCGATGCTCACGACGAGCATGCCTGCCGTCAGCTTTTCGACACCTGCGATGCCCGTCGCGACGCGCTCTCAGGCACTTGCGGCGCGCGCCGCGGGCTCTCGGTCATCGCGGTCGAAGATCCTGCGATCTCGATGCCAGACGCGCAGGTGATGCGAGATCACCTTGCCGTCCTCGATCTCGAAGATGCGATAGCGCGCCGTCTTGTCGGGTCGGCCGGCCTCGTACGTGCCGGAGGGAACGCCGAGGACGTCGACCGTGCCCGACGGTGTCGGCAGGATCTCGCGCAGATCGCGGTGCTCGTGGCCGTGCACGACCAGCTCCGCGCCGTGCTCGGCGAGGATCGCCGCGAACCGTTCGCGATCACGGAAGCCTCGGATGACGCTCTCGGCACGTCGACCCGCGGGCGGGTGGTGGATCGCCACCACCCGGCACAGTCCGCGGAGCCGCGGATCGGCGAGCGCCGCGGCGAGCCGGTCGAGCTGACGAACGCCGGCGCGCCCGTACGCGGTGAACCAGGGCGTCTGGTGGCTGGTCGACAGCCCGATGATCGCCACGCCGGCGCGGACGCGCACGAGCGGCCACGGCGACGGATCCCCGTCGGTCCACGCCCAGTCGGCGTCGGTCGTGCAGTAGTCGGCGAAGACGGAGGCGAAGTGCGCGCGCCCGGCGTCCACGTACGCGTCGTGGTTGCCGGGGAGGACCGTGGCGCCGGCCGGGCCGAGCGACAGCTGGTCGAAGCGCGCGCGCGCGAAGCGGAACTCCTGCTCGAGCGCCAGGTTGGTCACGTCCCCGGTGCACAGGAGGTGGTCGACGCCCGAGGCGTTCAGGTCGGCGACCATGTCCTCGAACGCCTCGGTGTGGTAGTGGCGCCCGCGGTTGGTGAGCAGGTTCATGCCGCCGATCCAGCGCTTGCTGGCGAAGTCGAGCGCGCGCGCCCCCTCGAGCGACAGGAGATGCAGATCGGAGCAATGCGCGAGACGCACGACAGCCGACTCTAGCAAGGAAGCGGGAACAGGAGCACGATGATGGGTATGGGCGACGTGGCGATGCGTGAACCGGTGGTGGCGGGGCGCTTCTATCCCGGGACGAAGGCGGAGATCGACGGGGCGCTGGCGCGGATGTTCGGTGGCACGCCGCCGCCGGCGAGGAGCGCCGTCGGGGTCGTGCTCCCGCACGCGGGGTGGATGTACTCGGGCAACCTGGCGGCGCGGACGCTGGCGACGGTCGAGGTGCCGCCCCGGGTCGTCATCTTCTGTCCCAACCACACCGGGCGCGGCGCGCGCGTGGCGGTGAGCATGGCGCCGCACTGGCGGACGCCGAGCGGCGACGTGCCGGTCGACCGTGGGCTCGGCGCCGTCCTGCTCGACGAGCTGGCCGCCGATCCGGTGCGCGGCGCGGAGGCCGACGAGTCGGCCCACGCCCGCGAGCACGCGATCGAGGTGCTCGTGCCGCTCCTCGTCGCGCGCCAGCCACAGCTGCACATCGTCCCGGTCGTCCTCGCGTCGCTCGCCCCCGGCGAGTGCCGTAAGGTGGCGGCGGCGCTGGTCCGCGCGTGGGCGCGCCTCGGCCTCGTGGCGGGCTCGGACGTGATGGTCGTCGCCTCGAGCGACATGAACCACTTCGAGGACGAGGTCGAGACACGGCGCCGCGACAAGCTCGCGCTCGACGCGCTCGCGACCGGCGACGCCGATCGCCTGCTCGACACGGTCGACGGCCACGACATCTCGATGTGCGGCGCCCGCCCGGTGGCGACGCTCCTGGCGTGCGCCGAGCAGCTCGGCGCGGCCGCCCCGCAGCTCGTCGGCTACACGACGAGCGCTGCGGTCACCGGCGACACCGAGCGCGTCGTCGGCTACGCCGGCGCGATCGTCGCGAGCGTCTGAATCAGCGCGTGCCGTCGTAGGCGCGGAAGTGAGAGGCGAAGACCAGGCCCGCCGACGGCGCGCGGGTGACGAGGTCGGTGCCGCCCCACAGGCCCATCGACACGTGCGGCGTGAACCAGAGGTCGACGCGGGCGCGGGCCTCGACCGCCGGCGCCACGTCGATCGTGCGATCGATCGTGATGCACGCACCTTTGCGGCTCTCGGCCTCGAGGGCGGTCATGCGCAGGCCCGCGCCGAGCTCGGCGCCGGCGCTGACGCCGCGGGGCGCGAGCGGACCGAGGAGCTGATCGACGAAGCGGCGCGCGCCGACGACGACGAGCGTGCTGGTGACGCCGTTGACGCGCGGCGCGAGCATGGCGCCGGAGTCCATGTAGAGGAGGCGCTCCTCGGCCTCGACCAGCTGGAACGACGTCTCGAGGCCGCCGTAGAGGTTGCGCCCGTGCAGGAGCGTGCGCAGCGCCAACCCGTGCGCCGGGCGGAGGTCGTCCGCGAAGTCCTCGCCGACGACGCGGTACGTGTACGTCGAGCCGTCGGAGTGCGCGATCGACCCGGCCGCGGAGACTCCGGACAGATCGACGAGCGAGCTGACCGCCGCCAGCTCGACGGCGATGGCGACCTTGCGCGCGCGCCAGGCGCCGAAGCTGGTGCACTCGCGATAGCCGTGCACGTCGGAGGTGTCGAAGCAGGAGGGCGTCGCCGTGCCCGAGTCGCTGCCCGAGTAGCTCGAGCCGGAGTCGCCGCCGCCGGAGTCCCCGCCCGACGAGCCGCTGTCGCCGCCGCCGCCGCCGCCGCACGCCCACGCGATGGTCGGGACCGCGACGAGCGCGCCGCTCACGACGAGGACGAGGCGAGCGTTCACGGCGTCACCTCCGCGACCGCGGCCGGCGTCGCGAGGTCCTTGCAGGTGGTGTGGAGCGGCCCGGCTGGCGCGGCGTCGCCGCCGATCGCGCCGATCGCGACGCACACGGCGACCACGTCGCCGCCGAAGTCACGCGACGTGCGGTACTCGATGCGCTCGCGGCCGAACCCGCGCGCGTCGAGCGCGAGCGCGCGGATCTCGCCGTACGGATCGTACGGGACCATCGCGACCTCCTCACCCGCCGACGTGCGACCCGTGACCCGCACGCCGCCGAGATCGATCCGCGCTGCGCGATCGCAGCGGTTACCGAACGCGTACTCGACGACGGGCCCGGTCGCGACGGCGTCGCGCGCGACGTCGACCGCGAGGTCGAGACACCCGGCGGTGGTGCGCTCGCCGCGCATGGGCTCGCCGCGCAGCTCGAACGATCCGGCGCGATAGGTGGCGCACGCCGCGGACGCACCCGTGGCCACGACAAGGAGGACGGCCCTCATGCGGGCCGGTCCGAGCAAACCGCACGCCTGCTATCACGCCAGGCGTCGCACGCGATGTCGCGCGCTTGCGCCCGCGCGCGATCCCACCCTGTCGCGCGGACGCCACACGTGTGGTCGGCAGATCGGGCACGGGCACGGGCACGGGCACGGGCACGGGCACGGGGCAGACGGCTCGACCGCCTCCGGCGGCCGGCCGTCTGTTACGCGCGCCGGGCGAGCGCGCGGCGCTGGGTCGAGCCGCCAGCCCCGCGGATGCCGGTCGTGCGCCGGCGGCGACGCTGGAGCTGAGGCGGCGCCGGCGCGGCGCGGTAGGCGAGCGCGGGCCGATCCTCGACGCGCACGACCAGGCGCAACCCCGACCAGACGTCGTCGATCGCGCACACCTTGTTGTCGACGAGGCCACCGGCGAGGCCGATGCGCCGCACGACGTCCTCGGTGATGTCGGTCGTACGACGCGACGCCTTCTTGGGCCACGCCACCCAGAAGCCACCATCGGGGTGCATGCGCTGCAGGAGCGCGATCCACTTGCGCTCGAGCTCGGCCACCCGATCGACGAAGAACACCATCACGTCGACCGGCGCCGGACGGAGCTGGCGGAAGAGCCGGGCTCCCTCCGGGAGCTCGAGCGAGCTCTCGAAGCCTGCCGGCGCCCCGCCCGTCACCACGACGACGTGGCCGGGCTTGATCCCCAGCTTCTTCGCGAGCGGCGTGCCCGAGTACCCGGCCATGCGGCACATCATGCCTGGCCGGGCTGTCATCGCAATTCGCTCCCGTCGACTTTCGCTGCTACCCGCGCGCTACCCCGTCGTGACCTGCGCGCCCCCCGGACCTGGACGATCAAGGACTTCCGGGAGAACCCGCAAGCCGCGTTGCACTCGTGACCCTGCGTTACCCCGTGCGCACACCTTTCATATCCGGCCGATGCCTCACCCTGGCTCGCTCCGCGCCGTATGTGGGTGACCAGCATGTCGACAGTCCTCGTGATCTGTGAAGACGATTCGCTCCGGAAGGCATGGAGCGAGGCCGTCGTCCGCGCCGGCCACGCCTGCCTGGCGGTCCCCGCGCTCCTGCCGGGCATCGATCTCCTGGGGACGAAGCAGATCGACGGGCTCCTGGTCGACGCGCGCGCGCACAACGCGCTGGCCTTGCTCGCCGCGGTCTCCGCGTACCGGCCGATGCCGCTCACCGTCATCGTCAACGACGAGGACGGAGGCATCCCCGCGCGCATCCGTGGCGTCGCGCTGCGCCGCACCGACGCGTCGCCCGACCGCCTCGTCTACTTGCTCGGCCGCATGCTCGGCCACACCGAGCTCGCGAACCCGACCAACCTGCCGCTGCGCGTGACACCCGCGGCGCTCAAGTGGACGTCGCGCCTCTCGCCGTCGCGGGCCGGCGTCGATCTCGAGGACGAGGACGAGGACTCCGCGGAGCTCCGCCGCGCGTTCGACGGCGAGACCAACCCGGACGGTTACGAGCTCGCCTCGGGCTGACGAAGCGAGCCGCGCGCCGTGGCGCGAGCCAGCGCGAGCGGCGACAATGCGGCCGTCGTGCCCACCGGCCTCCTGCTCATCAACCTGGGAACCCCCGACGAGCCCACGCCCGCCGCGGTGAAGCGATACCTCCGCGAGTTCCTGAACGATCCGCGCGTGCTCGACATGAACGTCGTCGGGCGCAAGCTCCTGCTCGAGGTCGTCATCCTCCCGCGCCGCCCCAGGCAGAGCGCGCATGCGTACCAGCAGATCTGGGACCGGACGCGCGGCTCGCCGCTCCTCTTCCACGGCCAGGATCTGGTGGCGCGCGTCGCCGACGTGCTCGGCCCCGCGTGGCGGGTCGAGCTCGGCATGCGCTACGGCGAGCCCGACATCGGGGGCGCGCTCGATCGCCTGATCGACGCCGAGTGCAGCCGCATCGTCGTCATCCCGCTCTACCCGCAGTACGCGTCGTCGTCGACGGGCAGCTCGCTCGAGCACCTCTACACGCTCGCGGCGACGAAGAACAACGTGCCGCCGCTCGCGGTCGTGCCGCCCTTCTTCGGCGACGACGGCTTCCTCGACGCCGCCGTCGCCGTCGCGCGTCCGCGCCTCGACGCCCTCGCGCCCGATCACGTCCTCTTCTCGTTCCACGGCCTGCCCGAGCACCACATGCGCGCCGGCGACCCGAGCGGCCGGCACTGCCTCGCGTCGCCGTCGTGCTGCGACGCCGTCGCCGGCCCGTCGCGCGACTGCTACCGCGCGCAGTGCTTCGCGACCGCGCGCGGGCTCGCGTCCCGGCTCGCGCTCCCCGACGGCGGGTGGACGGTCTCGTTCCAGTCGCGGCTGACGCGCGTGCCGTGGATCAAGCCGTACACCGACGAGGTGCTCCCCCAGCTCGTGAAGCAGGGCGTGAAGAAGGTCGCGGTGCTGTGCCCGGCGTTCGTGGCCGACTGTCTGGAGACGCTCGAGGAGATCGGGATCCGCGCCGCCGAGCAGTGGACGAAGGACGGCGGCGAGACGTTGGAGCTCATACCTTCTCTCAACAGTCATCCCGCGTGGGTGGACGCGGTCGCGGCGCTCGCGCGGCGTGTATAACCGCCGCATGTCCGTGCTCGCCGACGTCGCTGGCGACCTCCTCGTCGTCCGACCGCCCGTTCCGGCCACGTGCAACAAGGCCGGCGCCAACTACAAGAGCGAGGTCACGCACCTCGACTACGCGCCGCGACGCGCGTACGACGAGTGGCTCGCGATCTGCGACGGGATCGTCGCCTCCGGCGGCGACGCGCTCTTCGCGTTCGAGCCCGCCGACGAGGCCTGCCTCGGTCACGCCGCGCTCGAGGTCGACGGCGACGGCGCGATCCGCCCCGCGGGCTCGCGCGAGGTGCTCGGCAACCTCGGCGACGTCGACACCGGTCGCGTCTTCACCGCCAACGGACCGTGGGTGACCCGCGTCGATCGCACGCTGCGCGCGGTGATGCCGCACATGTTGCCGCACCGCCGCCGCGAGGCCGGGTACTTCCGCCAGCTCCTCGGCGGCATCGCCGAGGCGGCGGGGCTCGCCTTCGAGCCCACCGACAACCCGCACCGCTGGGAGGGCATGGCCGACGTGGCAGCGGTCGGTGACAAGGTCGTCCTCACGTACGCGGTGGCGGGGCACTACGATCGCGGCCTCGCGCCCAAGAGCGCGCGCAGCTCGCGCGAGGGCGTCACGTTCGCCGCCGATCACGCGGGGGTCGCGCCCAGGGCGCGCGTCCACGCCGAGCTCGTCTACCCCCACTTCCACGGCGACACCGTCCACTTCGCCGTGCACCCGCCCGACGGCGGGCCGGCGGTGCTCGTCCACTACGCGGGCGGCCTGTGGGGCGACGGCCATGACGTCGTCGCCCGCGCCCTCCCCGGTCGCCTCGTCCCGATCGGGATGGCGGACGCGGTCCACAACTACGCCGGGAACTCGCGGCAGGTGAACCGCGGCGTGCTGGTGAACGACGACGTGAGCGTGGGCTTCGTCGCGTCGCTCGAGCGCCTGGGGCTGACCGTCCACCGCGTGGCCCTGGTCGAGCTGTTCGGCAAGGCCGGCGGCGGACCTGCCTGTGCGACCTTGCAGCTGCCGCGGACCCTGTCGCTTCCCGCGAACGCCCCCTGGCGCTTCAGCGTGCAGCGTGAGGTCGCATTCGCGCGCCGGGAGACGATCCCCGAGCGACTTCGGGTCTCTCCCGAGTTCTTCGCGGGCAAAGCCCGCGGATAGACTGGGGCGTGGCCGGGAGTCGATTTCTCGGGGGTAAGCCCACTTTCCCGCCCTGGCGGTCACGGACCTGACAGAAAGTGCCCCAAAGACTGGAAACTCGGCCCACATGTCGATAAACACGCAGCATCGCTCGCACCCGCCCAGGGGGAATCCGGGGGCGGCCGGAACTAGTGACTAGCAACAAAGGATCGAGACTCCAATGAGACTGCCATCCTTGCGCCGCACCCTGCACATGACCCTCGGTGGTGCCGTCGGTGCCGCCCTCGCGCTCAATCCGTCGACGGTCGCGCCTGCATCGGCGAACGTCGAGGTCGGCGCGACCGCGGGTCTGCACGCCTTCAGCGTCAACAACGAGCTTGGCGTCCCCGACATCGAGTCGGCGACGTCGCTTCGCAACTCCGCCTTGTTCGGAATCCGGCTCGGTGTGGGCTTCGGCGACATGCTGGGCGTGGAGGCCGAGGTCGGCGTCATCCCGACCGAGGAGCGCAACCTCGTCTATGACGTCTGGGTCGCCACCTACCGCGCGCACCTGATCGCGCAGTTCGGCGCGAGCAACCCGAGCAAGAAGCTCATCCCGTTCGCCCTCGTCGGCGGCGGTCTCTTCCACGTCGCCGACACCGGCAACGAGGACCGCGTCGCGAAGGACAAGGACGAGGGCATCTATGTCGGCCTCGGCGCCAAGTATCGCGTCGAGAACGGCTGGGGCCTCCGCCTCGACGGCCGCTGGATCCTGGTTCCCTCGAGCGACGCCGACGCGTCGGGTGAAGCGAACAAGGGCCAGGCTTCGGACTTCGAGCTCCTGCTCTCGGTCTACAAGGAGTTCGGCCGCAAGGAAGCGCCCAAGGAGGTCGTCGACGAGACGCCGCCGCCGGACAACGATCCGGACAAGGACGGCATCGTGGGCGACGCCGACAGCTGCCCCAACGATCCCGAGGACGCCGACGGCTTCCAGGATGACGACGGCTGCCCGGATCCGGACAACGACGGTGACGGCATCGCCGACGCGTCGGATCAGTGCCCGATGGAGGCCGAGGACGCCGACGGCTTCAAGGACGAGGACGGCTGCCCGGATCCGGACAACGACGGTGACGGCATCGCCGACGCGTCGGATCAGTGCCCGATGGAGCCCGAGGACGCGGACTCGTTCCAGGACGAGGACGGCTGCCCGGATCCGGACAACGACGGTGACGGCGTCGCCGACGCGGCCGACCAGTGCCCGGACAAGCAGGAGACCAAGAACGGCTACCAGGACGGCGACGGCTGCCCGGACGAGGTCCCGGCGGCGGTCAAGAAGTTCACGGGCGTCATCAAGGGCATCAACTTCAAGACCGGCTCGGCCGAGATCCTGAAGACGTCGAACAAGACCCTCGACGCCACGGTCAAGGTCCTCAACGACTACCCGGACCTCAAGCTCGAGATCCAGGGCCACACCGACGACGTCGGCGACGACGCGGCCAACCAGGAGCTCTCGCAGGCGCGCGCCGAGTCCGTGAAGGCGTACTTCGAGGGCAAGGGCATCCAGGGCGACCGCCTGGTCGCCAAGGGCTACGGCGAGACCGCGCCGATGGTCGATCCCGCCGGCCTCAAGGGCGGCAAGCTGAAGGCGGCGCAGGCCAAGAACCGCCGCGTCGAGTTCAAGCTCGTCAGCGAGCTGACCCAGTGAGCTGAGCCAGCCACGAGGCAGTAACGAGGGCCCGGGCGACCGGGCCCTTCGTGTTTTCGGGATGCGGGATGAGGTATAAGGCGCCCATGTCGCTGTCGGACGACCTGCTTGCCGTGCTGGCCTGCCCCGAGTCCAAGGAGCCGCTGCTCTACTTTGCGGGCGGCGAGGACGGGAAGCAGCCGGAGGCCTCGTTCCTCCTGGCCGTGGGCTCCCGGATGCGGTACCGGATCGAGGGGGACGTCCCGGTCATGCTGGTGGAGGAGGCAGAGCGGCTGGAGGCCAAGGAGGTCGAGCGGTTGGCGAAGCGGGCCGAAAGCCTCGGGATCAAAGCCGGATCCGGCACGGGCACGGGCACGGGCACGGGCACGGGAAACCGTTGACGTGGGGCGGCTTTACGTGTAGATCGCTCGCTCTCCGCCCGGACCGTCTTCCGGGTAGACCGACCCACACCTGACCTTCGGAGACCGGCGTGCTCAAGTCACTGTCGATTTTCACGGGGAACGCCAACCGGGCGCTGGCGGAAGAGGTGTGCAAGTTCGTCGAGATCCCGCTGGGCCGCGCGGATGTCACGCACTTCTCGGACGGCGAGATCTACGTCGAGATCGGCGAGAACGTCCGCGGCGTGAACTGCTTCGTCGTGCAGCCGACCTGCACGCCGCCCAACCAGTCGCTGATGGAGCTCCTCATCATGGTCGACGCGCTCAAGCGCGCGTCGGCCGGCTCCATCGTCGCGATCATCCCGTACTTCGGCTACGCGCGGCAGGACCGCAAGTCGAAGCCGCGCACGCCCATCACGGCCAAGCTCGTCGCGAACTTGTTGACGGCGGCGGGCGCCGATCGCGCGCTCGCGATGGATCTCCACGCCGGTCAGATCCAGGGCTTCTTCGACATCCCGTTCGATCACCTCTTCGCGATGCCCGTGCTCATCGACGAGCTGCGGACGCTCGGCTACGGCGGCGAGGACACGGTCGTGGTCTCGCCGGACGCCGGCGGCGTCGAGCGCGCGCGCGCGTTCTCCAAGCGCCTGGGCTCGACCCTCGCGATCATCGACAAGCGGCGCGCCGCGGCCAACGTCTCCGAGGTGATGAACATCGTCGGCGACGTGAAGGGCAAGCGCGCGGTGATCGTCGACGACATCATCGACACCGCCGGCACGCTCGCCAACGCGGCGCAGGCGATCAAGGACGCGGGCGCCTCGCAGGTCGCTGCGTGCGCCACGCACGCGGTGTTCTCGGGCAAGGCGGTGCAGCGGATCAGCGATTCGCCGCTCTCGCACGTCGTCGTCACCAACACGATCCCGCTCTCGGACGCGGGTCATGCCTGCTCCAAGGTCCGCGTGAAGTCGGTCGGCCGTCTGCTCGGCGAGGCCATCAAGCGCATCCATCACGGCGACTCGATCAGCTCGCTTTTCATGTAGAGGAAACGTCATGTCAGCCATCGGACAGCTCACCGTCTCGCTCCGTAACACCACCGGCAAGGGCGCCGCCCGCCAGCTCCGCACCCAGGGCAAGGTCCCCGGCGTGTTCTACGGCGCGTCGACCGATGGCCCGATCGCGCCGTTCCAGATCGCCGTCGACGTCAAGGCGCTCCGCGCCGCGCTCGACCCGGTCCGCCGCCAGAACACCGTCATCTCGGTCACCGTCGAGGACGGCGGCCAGGCGGTGCGCACGCTGTCGGCGCTGCTCAAGGACTACCAGCTCGACCCCGTGCGCCGCGACGTCACCCACGTCGACCTGCTCGCGATCGATCCGCAGAAGGAGGTCGTCGCCACGGTGCCGCTCGAGTTCAGCGGCAAGCCGGCGGGTACGATCAACGGCGGCGTCATCCACACCGTTCTGCGCAGCATGGACGTGCGCTGCAAGCCGGCGGACATCCCGGTCAAGCTCGTGCTCGACATCTCGCCGCTCGACATCGGCGACGTGCTCCACGTCAGCGACGTCCAGCTGCCCGCGGGCGTGATCGCCGTGACCGGCGGCCGCGACGCGGTGATCTCGCTCCAGGCCCCGGAGAAGGAGGAGGTCGTGGCGGCGGCTGCCGATGCGGCGGCTCCGGCCGATGCGGCGGCGGCGGCGGCGGGCGCCAAGGGCGCGGCCCCGGCGGCTGCCGGCAAGGACGCCAAGGCGGCGCCCGCGGCGGCGGCGGCCAAGCCCGCGGCCAAGAAGTAACCCAGAGGCCCGGGCGAGGCGGTCGTCGTGCTGGTCGTCGGGCTCGGGAATCCGGGCGCGAAGTACGCGCGCAACCGCCACAACATCGGGTTTCGCGTCGTCGAGGCCGTGGCGGCGCGCCACGGCCTGGGCGAGCTGCGCTCCGGCGGCAAGCTCGGCGGGCACACCGCGACCGGGGTCATCACGACCCCGCGCGGCCGCAAGAAGGTCGTGCTGCTCGAGCCGATGGAGTTCATGAACCTGTCGGGCTTCGCCGTGCAGCGCGCGATGAAGTTCTACGGCGTGGGGATGGACGAGATCCTGGTCGTGCACGACGAGATCGACCTCGAGGTCGGCGTCGTGCGGGTGAAGCAGGGCGGCGGCCACGGCGGCCACAACGGGCTCCGGTCGATCATCGAGCAGTGCGGTGGCAACGGCTTCGCCCGGGTGCGGGTGGGCGTGGGCAAGCCGCCGCACCACGTGGCGGGCAAGGACGTGAGCGGCTGGGTGCTGGGGGACTTCCCGGCGGCGATGGCGGGGCTGGTGGACGGCATCGTGACGAGAGCCGTCGAGGCCGTGGAGGCGGTCGTGGGCGTCGGGGTCGGGCCGGCGATGAACCAGGTGAATGGGCTGGGTATCGTCACGGGTTAGGGCCCCGGATCGGGCACGGGCACGGGCACGGGCACGGGCACGGGGACGGGAGGGCTTGCGCGGGACACATGGGGTCTGCTAGAAAGCGCCCCTTCCCTCGCTCGTCCCTTCGTGGACGGGCATTTCCCGAGAGGCACACATGGCAAGACTGGAAAGCCTGCGCGACGCGCCCGGCACGGCGCGCGAGTACGAGACCGTGTACATCCTGCGGCCGAACACCGCCAACGACGGCGTCGCCGAGGTGAACACCAAGGTCAAGGGCATCATCGAGGGTCTGGGCGGCAAGATCCTCAAGGTCGACAACTGGGGCAAGCGGCGCCTCGCGTACGAGGTGTCGAAGGAGCGCAAGGGCATCTACCTGTACTGGCGCTACCTCGCGAGCCCGGGCGTGGTCGAGGAGGCCGAGCGCAACCTGCGCATGCTCGATCTCGTGATCCGGTACATGACGGTGAAGGTCGACGAGAACGTCGTCGCCGACGCCCGCCCGACCGAGATCGACGAGACCACCTACGAGCGCGCCGCCGCCACCGCCGCCGACGAGGAGGACATGTTCCTCTCGCGCGGCGCCGAGGAGCCCACGTCCTCCGACGACGACGAGGACGACTTCGTCGCCCCCGGCTTCGAGGACGAACCGGCCGAGCCCAAGGAGAACTGATCCATGTCCCGCATCGAAGAAGACATCGACGACAAGGGCGACGACCGCGGACGCGGTGGCAAGGGTGGCCGTGGCGGCCCGTCGCGCCGCAAGGTGTGCCGCTTCTGCAGCGAGACCACCACGCTCATCGACTACAAGAACCCGCAGCTGCTCCGCAGCTTCATCACCGATCGCGGCAAGATGGTCCCGCGCCGGATCAGCGGCTCGTGCGCCAAGCACCAGCGCGCGATCTCGGTCGCCATCCGCCGGGCGCGCATGCTCGCGCTCCTGCCGATCTCGGTCACCGGAGAGTGAGGAGCCCGCCATGCCCATGCAGGTCATCCTGACCCAGGACGTCGCGCACCTCGGCAAGGCCGGGGAGCTCGTCACCGTCCGTCCCGGCTACGGCCGCAACTACCTCGTGCCGCGCGGCATGGCGGTGTCGGCCACGGCCGCCAACGTCCACCGCCTCGAGCACGACAAGCGCGTCATCGCGCGTCGCGTCGCCAAGGAGCGCGAGGTCGCCGAGGCGCAGGCCGAGCGCATCAACGTCGTGACCCTCCAGTTCGACCGTCAGGTCGGCGACGAGGACAAGATGTTCGGCTCGGTCACGAGCCGCGACCTCACCGAGCAGCTCAAGAAGGCGGGCGTCGACCTCGACCACCGCCAGATCGAGCTCGACGCGCCGATCAAGGCCCTCGGCAAGTACGAGGTCCCGGTGCGCCTGGCCGCGGGCGTCATCGCCCAGCTCAAGTTCTTCGTCGTCGCCAAGGCGAAGTGAGCGCGGGCTGGGCGCTGCCCGGCCAGCTCGACGGATCCGGACGGCGCCTGCGGGAGCAGGCGCCGTTTCTGTTTGCGCGCCGGGCGCGGTACGTTCCGGCCGTGCAGCACACGATCGAGCTGGTGCCGGCGCCCGCGGACATCGACGACCTGGGCCACGTGTCCAACCTCGTCTACCTCCGCTGGATCCTCGAGGTCGCGCTGTCGCACTCCGCGGCGGTCGGCTGGGACAACGTCGCGTACCGGCGCCTGGGCGCGATCTGGGTCGTGCGCCGCCACGAGGTCGACTACCTGTCGTCGGTCTTGCCCGAGCAGCGGGTCGCCGTGACCACGTGGGTCGAGGCGGTCAAGGGCGTCTCCTCGATCCGCCGGACGGCGATGCGCCGCGTCGCCGACGGCGTGGAGGTGTGCCGCGGCTCGTCGACGTGGGCCTTCATCGACCTCGCGACCGGCAAGCCGCGCAAGGTGCCCGACGAGCTGCGCGCCGCGTTCCCGGTGGCGACCAGCGTGGCGGCGACGGCATGACCGACGGCCCGGACGACGGCGCGAGCGACGGCCCGAGCGACGACGAGCGCGCCGAGTTCGCCACCTCGCTCGCCGAGCTGGTGCGCGCCGATCCGCGCGTCCTCGCCGTCGAGGTCCGCGCGGACGAGTTCGCGCTGGAGGTGTCGTTGGGCGACGGCAAGAACCTGCGGCTCTTCCTCGACAACTACTTCCACGAGACCGCCGAGCTGCCACCGGGCGAGCGCGAGGTCGAGGTGCTGCGTCGCGTGTCGGCGGCGCTGCGGCCCACGGAGGCCGCGCCCACGTGGGAGGCCGCGCGCGCACGCGTCCTGCCCGTCCTCCGCCCGCAGGGGTTCTTCCGCCTCGACGCCGTCGTCGCGTCGCAGAAGACCCCGGTCGTCGCGAGCCAGCCCTTCCTGCCCTACGTCGATCTCGCGCTCGTCCTCGACGAGCCCGATCGCATGAGCTACGTCACCGTCGACGATCTCGGCGGCTGGGGCGTCGACCCCGAGCGCGCGCTGGTGCAGGCCGTCGAGAACGCCGGTCGCCTCCCCGCCCCCGAGCTCGACGAGGAGACCGACCTCTACACGGTCGAGGCCAGCGACACGTACGAGAGCTCGCGCCTCGCCATCCCCGGCCTGCTCGCCTCGTTCGCCGATCGCGTGGCCGGCCGCCCGATCGCGATCATCCCGACGCGCTCGCGCTGCGTGATCGCCGGCGACGCCGATCCGGTCGCGCTGCAGGCGCTCGCCGAGATGGCGCAGGAGGAGTACGAGAGCTCGAACCGCTCGCTCTCGCCCGCGGTCTACACCGTCGACGGCGCCGGCGAGGTCGTCCCGCTCGAGCTGCCGTCGGATCATCCGGCGTGCAACGCGGTGCGCCTCGGCCACGTGAAGCTCGCGCTGACCGAGTACGCGAACCAGAAGGACACCCTCGACATCGTCCACGAGCGCGAGGGCAAGGACGTCTTCGTCGCCTCGCTCACCGGCGTCATCCGCCGCGACGGCTTGCCGCTCACCTGGACGATGTGGGGCGAGGACATCGACTCGCTCCTGCCCGCGGCCGATCTGGTGCGCTTCATGTTCCAGGGCGGGGACGACGAGGACGGCGAGGACGCCGAGGACGCCGAGGACGCCGAAGACCGCGGCCCCGCGCCCGGCTTCATGGTGCCGTTCGCGCGCGTGTGCGCCGTGCTCGGCGCCGGCTTCGCCCCTGCCGACGGCCACCGCCCGCGCCGCTACCGTGTCACCTCGCACCCGCCGCCCGAGCTGCTCGCGCGCCTGCGCGACGAGGCGGTCGAGGTCGACGCCTTCACGCCGGCGTGACCGATCGATCGGCGACGACGCGGCCGTCCTCTAGCTCGATCACGCGATCGCACCCGGCGGCGATGCGCGGGTCGTGGGTGACCACGAGCACGGTGGTCCCGAGCTCACGATTGAACCGGCGCATCAGCTCGAACACCTCGGCGGACGACGCCAGGTCCAGGTTGCCGGTCGGCTCGTCGGCGAGGACCAGCGCGGGCCGGCGCACGAGCGCGCGTGCGATCGCGACGCGTTGCTGCTGCCCGCCCGACAAGTTGGTGGCGCGGTAGTGCATGCGATCGGCGAGCCCGACCGCCTCCAGGATCGACTCGGCGGCGGCGCGCAACTCGCGGTCGACGCGCCCGCGCTCCCCCCACGCCGGCAGCATCACGTTCTCGAGCGCGGTGAACGATGGCAGGAGGTGGTGGAACTGGAACACGAAGCCGAGCGTGCGGGCACGCGTCGCCGTCAGCTCGCGCTCGCCGAGCCCGGTGGTGTCCGTGCCGGCGAGGAAGACCCGACCCGAGGTCGGCCGGTCGAGCAGGCCGATGATGTTGAGCAGCGTGCTCTTGCCGGAGCCGGACGGTCCCATGAGGGCGGCCAGCTCGCCGCGCCCGAGGACGAGATCGACGCCGTCGAGCGCACGCGTGCGCATGACGTCGCCGTACTCCTTGACGACGCCGTCGACCACGAGGACGTCTTCGCGCTCAGCCATTGCGGATCGCCGTCGCGGGATCGAGCCGCGACGCCCGCCGGGCCGGGATCATCGCTGCCACCAGCCCCACCCCGATCGCGAGCGCGATCGAGGACAGGAATAGCGCCGGCGTCAGCTGGACGGGGAACCTCGGCGCGCCGCCCGGATCGCGTACGAGCCCCTCGAACAGCTTGGCGAGGAGCGCGCCGAGGCCCGCGCCGGCGATCGATCCGATCAGCCCGAGCACACCGCCCTGGATCAGGAAGACGAGCACGATGCGCCGCCGCGGCGTCCCGACCGCGCGCAGGATGCCGATCTCGCGCGACTTCTGGACGACCGACACGATGAGCACGCTCGCGATCCCGAGCGCCACCGCGACGACGACGAAGAACTGGATCAGCCACTTGCTGCTCGATTGCGCCGACAGGCCGGCGAGGAGCTCGGCGTTGACCGTCATCCAGCTGTCGGCGCGCAGGCCGGTCGCGCCCGCGACCTGGCGGGCGATGCGCTCGGCGGCGAACACCTCGGCCACCTTGAGCTCGATCGTGGTCACGCCACCCGGCAGGGCGTAGAGCGCCTGCGCGTGGCGGAGCGAGGTGAGCAGCCACGTCGCGTCGACCGCCCGAGCGCCGAGCGAGAAGATCCCGCGGATCGTGACCACGTCGTCGACGCCCTCGCTCGACGACACGCGGAGCTTGTCCCCGACCGCAGCCCCGAGCTCCGACGCGAGCTGGGCGCCGATCACCACGTCTCCGCCGCCGACGACGAAGCGACCGGCGACGAGGCGCTCGCGGATGTCGATGATCTGGAGGAAGCGCTCGGGGTCGACGCCGCGCACGACGATCGGGCTCCTGGCCTCCCCGCGCACCGCGAAGCCCGCGCCGGAGATCGACGGTGCCGCCGCGATCACGCCATCAATGCGCCCGGCGGCGACGACGACCTCGGGCCACTGATCGATCGAGCGCAGCCGCTGCGGGCTCTCCTGGGTCGCCCGGGCGATCGCCGTGGTCGGCGTGGCGGCGGCGAGCGGCCGTGGCACCTCGCGGGGGACCAGGAGCGTGATGTGGGGCTGCGAACCGAGGGTCTTGTCGATCAGCGACGCCTGCAAGCCGCCGATCAGCGCGGAGAGGAACACGATCACGGTGACGCCGACCGCGACGGCCGCGAAGATGAGCGCGGTCTGGCCCCGGGCGTCGCGCATGTAGCGCAGGGCGACGAACCACTCGAACGGCATCACTCGGGCTCCGCGCGCACGCGCGCACCGGGCGCGACCGCGACACCGTCGGGCACGATCACCTCCGCTCCCTCCGCGAGCCCGTCCACGATCTCGGTCGAGCCGTCACCGCGGATGCCGAGCGTGACGTCGCGCCGGACCGCGCGCCCTCCCTCGACGGCGAGCACCCAGGGGATCGCCGTCGACGCATCGCGGACGACGTCGCTCGGCAGGACCAGCGCGCGTGATCGGGACGCCACGAGCAGATCGATCGACACCGTCATGTCAGGCTTGAGCTGGGCCGGCGGCGACGCCACGGTGAGCCGCACCTCGACGGTGCCACGCGCCGGATCGATGGACGGGGCGATGTAGCCGACGACCGCCTCGAACACCTCCTGCGGGTACGCGTCGGCGGACGCGCGCGCCGTCTGCCCCAGGCGCAGGAGCGCCAGGTTCCGCTCGTCTGCCTGGAAGACGAGCTCGACCCGCGCGTCCGCCGCCAGCACGAGCAACGTCTGCGACGGCTGGACCACGTCCCCGGGCTCGACCGAGCGCGCGAGCACGGTGCCGTCCTGGAGCGCGGTGATGCGGGTCTGGCTCAGCCGCACGTTGGCGCCCGCGAGCTGGGCCTGAACCTGGAGGAGCGCGGTCAGCGCGACACGCGAGTCGGCGCCCATGGGCTGGGCCGCGAGCTGCTGCGCCTCGGCGGCCGCGCGCTGCGCCCGGGCGATCTCGAGCGCGCGCCGTGCGTTCTCGAGCTCCACACCCGGGACCGCCGCCGCCGCGACCAGCTTCTCGGTGCGCTCGAGGTCGCCCGCCGCGCGCTCGAAGCCGGCCTCGGCCTCTCGCAGCGCCTGGGTGGCGACGATGGCGCCGACGCGCCGCAGCTGGTCGACGCGCGCGTTCGCCTGCTTGACCGCGGCCTCGGCCTGCGCGACGGCCGCGCGCTGCTCCCGGTCGTCGATCTGGACCAGCAGGTCGCCGGTGGCGACACGCTGGCCTTCGACGACCCCCACCGCGACCACCAGCCCTGCGGTCTGCGCCGCGATCTGGACACGCGTCGGCACCCGCACGCGTCCGCTCGCGACGACGTGCTGTTCGAGATCCTTCCGCACCGCACGGGTGGTCTTCACGGCCGTCCCGCGCGCCTTCAGCGCGATCGCGACCGCGACCCCCACCACGAGCGCGACCGCGATCCAGAAGCTGGGTCTCCGCAGCAGCGTTCGCATCGTCGCCATCGGGGCCTATTCTGGACCATCGGACCGCGAACGCGCAGCCTGGCGCGCGACGTGCATCATCTCGCCTCGGTGATGCCATGAGAGCTCTGGTCGTCGGTGCCACGGGGTTCGTCGGTCGTGCGCTCGTCGGCGCGCTGGCCGCGGTCGGCGACGAGGTGACCGCCTCCTCCCGGAGCTCGCCCGCGTGGCTGCGTGGCGACGGCGTCTGGCGTCACTGCGACCTCACGCGCCCCGAGACGATCGGGCCGGCTCTCGCCGGGCACGACGTCGCGTACTACCTCGTGCACAGCATGGGCAAGGGTGAGCGTGACTACGCGGCGACCGACCGGGCCTCCGCGCAGGCGTTCGTGCGGGCGGCGGCGGCGAGCACGTGCCGCCGGATCGTGTACCTCGGCGGCGTCGCGCCACGGGATCGACCGAGCCCACACCTGGCCAGCCGACTCGAGGTCGGCGAGATCTTGCGCGGCGGCGTCGTGCCAGCGATCGAGCTCAGGGCGTCGATGATCGTCGGGAACGGCAGCGCGTCGTGGCAGATCATCCGCGACCTCACCGCGCGCCTCCCGTTCATGGTGTTCCCGCGCTGGCTGGAGTCGAAGAGCTGCCCGATCGCGCTGACCGACGTCATCGCCGCGCTGCTCGATGCCCGGCACGTCACCCTCGCGCGCAACACCTGGTGCGATATCCCCGGGCCGGACGTCCTGAGCGTGCGCGAGATGATCGAGATCGTCGCCGCGCTCGAGGGTCGACGCATCCCGGGGTTCAGGGTCCCGGTCCTCACGCCGCGGCTCTCCGCGATGTGGCTGAAGCTGATCTCGGGTGCCGACTACGCGCTGGCGCGCGAGTCGTGCTCGGTCTCACCGAGGATCTGCTGCCGCAGCGGAGCTTCGCGGACGTCACCGGTCGTCCGGCTCGGTGCCGGTTTCGAGACGCGGCGGCGGAGGCGCTGGCGAGCGAACCGCCGTTGCCGTCACCGCTCGCGCGGGTCGTCGAGCGCGCGGTCCGGATCAGCGCGGGGGGCCGTCGTCGCGGTGGGCGAGGTTCTCGAAGCGCGTGAACCGGCCCTCGAAGTGGGTCTCGACGGTGCCGATCGAGCCGTGGCGGTTCTTGCCGAGGATGATCTCGGCGATGTGCGGCGTCTCCGAGTCCTTGTTGTAGACGACGTCGCGGTAGATGAAGAGGATGACGTCGGCGTCCTGCTCGATCGCGCCGGATTCGCGCAGATCGCTCAGTTGCGGTCTCTTGTCGGTGCGCGACTCGAGCGAGCGGTTGAGCTGCGAGAGCGCGACGACGGGGCACTCGAGCTCCTTGGCGAGCGACTTGAGGCCGCGGGAGATCTCGCTGATCTCCTGCTCGCGGCTGGCCTTGGCCGCCTGTGCGCTGCCGCGCATGAGCTGGAGGTAGTCGACGAGGATGAGCCCGGTCTTCCTGGGGCCGGCCGGGCCGTTGAAGAGCTCCTTGCTCGAGCGGAAGCGGCGCGCGCGGGCGCGCAGCTCGCGCAACGAGAGGGCGGGCGTGTCGTCGATGAGGATCGGCGCCTTCGACAGCGTGTTGGCCGCGTAGGTCAGGTTGGTCATGTCCTGGCGCTGGAGCTGACCGCGGCGGAGCGCGGTCGAGTCGACGCGCGCCTCGCTGCACAGGAGGCGCTCGGCGAGCTGGGTCGACGACATCTCGAGCGAGAAGACGAGGACCGGCCAGCCGCCGCCGATCGCGGCGTTCTGCGCCATCGACAGCGCGAACGACGTCTTGCCCATGGCCGGGCGGGCCGCGAGGATGATGAGCTCGGTGGGCTGGAGCCCGGCGGTCTTCTGGTCGAGGTCGTGGAAGCCGGTGGGCACGCCGGTGATGCCGTCGGCCGACGCGAAGCGTTCGTCGAGCGAGCTGAAGACCTTCTTGATGAGGCTCTTGATCGGCTCGGGGCCGGCCTTCTCGCGGCGCTGCGTGACCTCGAAGATCCTGCCCTCGGCCAGGTCGAGGTACTCGCCGACCTCGGTGTCGTCGTCGTAGCCCTTCTCGAGGATCTCGCTGGCCGCGCGCATGACCTTGGCCGCGGCGTGCTTGTCCTGGATGATCTGCGCGTAGTGGAGGACGTTCTCGACCGAGGGGACACGCAGCGTCAGGTCGAGCAGGAACGCGAGGCCGCCGATGGCCTCGATCCGGCCCATGCGGCCGAGCTCCGCCTCGACCGTGATCGGGTCGATGGGTTTGGCCGCCGACTCGAGGTTGCGCATGGCCTGGAAGACGGCCTGGTGCTTGGGGCTATAGAAGTCCTCGACCTCGAGCGTGTCGAGCTGGGAGAGCGCGTCGTTGCGTAGGAAGATTCCGCCGAGGACCGACGCCTCGGCATCCAGGTTGTGTGGCAACTGCCGCGCACCCGACATCGAAGCGGCATACTATCAGCCGCCTCTGTGCCGAACCCCACCCCGGGAACCGAGATTGGTGCGTACCGAATCGAGGGCGTCATCGGCGCCGGCTCGATGGGGGACGTCTTCCGCGGGGTCGACGTCGGCCTGAATCGCAGGGTTGCGGTCAAGATCCTGTCCGAGCGCCACAAGGACTCGAACGAGCTCCGCGCGCGCTTCACCCGCGAGGGCCGCGCGGTGGCGGCGATCCAGCACCCCAACGTCGTGCAGGTGTTCGCCACCGGGAACTTCGAGGATCGGCCGTACATCGCGATGGAGCTCCTGGAGGGGACCGACCTCGCGAGCGCGGTCGACGCCAAGGGCCCGCTGCCGGCGCTCGACGCCGCCAGGGCGATCTTCGACGCCGCGCGCGGCCTCAACGCGGCGGCCAACGCGGGCCTCATCCATCGCGACGTGAAGCCGTCGAACCTGGTGCTGCTCTCCGACGGGCGGGTGAAGGTCACGGACTTCGGGCTGGCCAAGCCGGTCGACCCGGGAAGCGAGCCGTCGCTCACCGCCCTCGGCGTCGTCGTCGGCACGCCCGACTACATCGCGCCGGAGCAGGCCCGCGGCGAGACCATCGACGAGCGCGTCGACATCTACGCGCTCGGCGGCACGCTGTACTTCCTCCTCTGCGGCATGCCGCCCTTCCGCACCGGCGTACCCGCCGACGACAAGTACCTGAAGGTGGTCGCGCGCCACCTGAAGAGCCCGGCGCCGGACGCGCGCGAGCGCAACCCCGCGGCCGACCGCGAGCTCGCCGAGCTCGCTCGCCAGATGATGGCGAAGAAGCCCGCCGAGCGGCCCGACTACCCGGCGCTCATCCGACGGCTCGAGGGAATCATCGCCCGGCTCGGTGGCGGCGGCGCGACGCAGACGATCATCCCGGCCTCGATCGACGGCTCGTCGGGTCGCCTCGAGCGCACGCCGTTCGTCGGCGGCCCGGTGCCCCACGGCTTCGACGACGACGCGGCGGCGACGCGCTCGCGTGACGCGGCGCCCGATGCGGGCCTCTCGGTGCTCGCCCCACCGCGCGGCCTGCCCGGCTGGCTCTGGGCGGTGACGGGGCTGGCGGTGATCGTCTTCGGCGTCGGCCTCGTCGTCCATCTGACGCGCGGCTCGGGGTCGGGCGACAACGGCGGCGGCGGCACCGCGACGGGCTCCGCCGCGATCGTCGACGCGGGCGTCGCCGAGCTCGACGCGCCACCTCCGCCGCCGCTGCCCACGCCGCCCGAGGGCATGGTCCTCATCAGGAAGCCGGACGGCGCGCCGTGGTTCTTCGTCGACGCGCGCCCGATCACCGGCGCCGAGTTCGCGGCGGCGTTCCCCAAGCTCAAGAAGCCGAGCGCGGCCATGCGCGACAAGCCGGTGGTCAACGCGCCCTACAACTTCGCCAAGGCCTACGCGCAGACCGCGAACAAGCGCCTGCTCACCGCCGAGGAGTGGGAGGCCGCCGTCATCACGCCGGGCGTGATCGCATCTCCGTCGCAGCTCGAGTGGGTCTCGCCCGCCGTCGGCAAGGAGGCGCCGGTGCGCGCCCCGGGCAAGGCCGCGATGCGTCCGCTCGCCGGACAGAAGGACGTCACGTTCCGGCTGGCGAAGGATCTGTAGGGCTGTGAGGCGATCGCCTCACAGCGGCCTCGGGCTTCGGGCCTCGGGCCTCGGCGAGAGCAGAGTGAAGAGAGGCGACAGGCCGAGCGCCCGACGTCCCCGCCTCGGGCCCGGAGCGTCAGCACGTCCCCGACACCTGCGCGCTCGCCAGAACGCCTGATAGACGAGCCGCGGCCGCGTCGCACGTCCCCTCGGAGCAACGCGAGCCTCTCGCGGTCCGCCACGACGCGAGCGCCCCGCGCGGTCGCGTTTCGAACGTGCTCGCCTCGACCTTCGCACTCTCCATGGCCCGGCTGGTCTCTCCCGCGCCGGAGCCCATGCCCCGCATCGCGAGCGTGACCTCGAGATCGAGCCCCACGGCATCCGCCACGTCATCGCGTCCCTGACCTCCCGCATCGCCGCACGCCCGCTCGGGCTCCGGCCCCGCATCACGATCCGGCGCGCTCGACGGTGCCGAGACGGTCCTCGCCGCGCGGCGCCGCCGGCTGGCGCGCTTCTCGCGCACGAAGGCGGCGCCGAGCAGCCGCTCGGCCTCGTACTGGTTGTGGGCGTGGCAGAGGACGCGGATGCCCTCGACGGTCGACCTGCCCCCGAGCGCGACCGGGGTGCGGTGATCGAGCTCGATGAACCCGCGCTCGGTGCACCGCCTGCCGTCGTCGCTGACGAACGTGCACTGCTCGCCGTCCCGCGCGTGCACGGCGCGCTGCACCTCGCGCGGCACGGACCGGGCGTCGGCGTCCGCGCCTCGCGCCTTCGCCTTGCGCGGCCTGTCCGTCTCGCCGAACTTCTCCTTCTCGAGCTTCGCCAGCAGCGCATCGAGCGCGCGGTCGATGACCTCCGCCAGTCCACCGCCCGGGTTCCGGTGCCGCAAGAGGGCCTGCGCACGCACGAGCTTGTCCTGGATCTCCTTGCCGATCGTGACCTCGAGGGCGTACCGCTCCGGCGCCAGCGGCCGGGTCCGCGTCTTCTCCGGCGCGGGAGGTGGCCCCGGGGCCAGTTCCGGATCGGCCGCGGGCGCGGGAGGTGGCCCCGGGGCCAGTTCCGGGAGCTCTCCCGTGCCTGGATCGATCCGCACGAGCGAGGTCGGCACGTCGGGCCTGGGTGCGAGCCGCGCGACGAGTTCTTCGAGCTCGGTCCTGGTGCGGTGCGTGGCCGTGGCGAGGATCTCCTCGACGTTGTCCTCGTTCAGGTGCGGCGCGAGCATCAGCACACCGCTCAGGTGCACGCGGCCGTCGGCGAGGGCGTCGAGGATCTGCGGGAACCGGCGGGCGATGCGCGCGGCGCGGATGCGCTTGAACGCGGCGTCTTCTGACAGGTGGAGGACGCGCGTCGCGTAGATGAACATCGAGGAGCACGCGGCCGGCAGGTACAGCTCGCGCTTCTCGACCTCGGCCAGGTGCGCGAGCAGCGCGGCGGTCGTGCGCCGGTCGGTCGCGACGAGCGCGGCGAGGTCGGCCAGCAACGTGTCATCGGAGATGTGGTCGAAGACGAACGCGGGCATGACTCCACATAACACGGAGTTTTTCGGCCCCTCAGAATCGCGGAGGCGCGACAAGGACGGGTACGGAATCGCGAATCGACCCGACGTGCTTCGTCGTGCGTCTGGCGGCAACACACGCGTCGTGGACGAAGATCGCGACGAGGTTCTCGACGACGAGGTTCGCGTCGCTGCGAACGCTGTCAACTGAAATCGCACC